>Ga0078972_1000479_pt1 | contig 166927 bp, 129 predicted proteins | sample YelNatPaOPGAMG01_FD_67568 | JGI IMG/M metagenome (GOLD analysis project Ga0078972, IMG submission 67568) | Hot spring thermophilic microbial communities from Obsidian Pool, Yellowstone National Park, USA - OP-RAMG-01 (SPADES assembly) (version 2) | ecosystem: Environmental > Aquatic > Thermal...
TCAAATTTGAGATTTGAGATTTGAGAAAGGGCGCGTAGCTCAGTTGGTTAGAGCATGCGCTTGATAAGCGCAGGGTCACTGGTTCAAGTCCAGTCGCGCCCACCAAAAAGATGGATTTGCCGTTTGCCGTTGAGGCAGGCGGGTTGTTCTTTGAAAACTGCGCATAGTAGAAACTAGGGCAAGTACAGTTAAGCTGAGTTACTGTTGAGTTTCTCAACAGAAGACTTTGTGATCAAGCTACTAAGGGCTTGTGGTGAATGCCTTGGTGCCAAGAGGCGATGAAGGACGTGGCAAGCTGCGATAAGCCACGGGGAGCCGCAAACAGGCTATGATCCGTGGATGTCCGAATGGGGCAACCCGTCCGGGGTAACACCTGGACATCGACCGGATGAATGCATAGTCCGGCGAGGCGATACCCGCTGAAGTGAAACATCTCAGTAAGCGGAGGAAAAGAAAACGAAGTGATTCCGTAAGTAGTGGCGAGCGAAAGCGGAACAGCCCAAACCGGCGGGATTTATCCTGCCGGGGTAGAGGGACCCCGATATGGAAGGCGAACGGCGAGCTTAATCATCTGGAAAGTTGAGCCATAGACCGTGACAGCCGGGTGAGCGAAGTACAAGTAGCCTACTAGGGGAATCCCAAGTAACGCGGTGCACGTGGAACTCTGCGTGAATCTGTCCAGACCACTGGATAAGGCTAAATACTCCTTGGCAACCGATAGTGAATAGTACCGCGAGGGAACGGTGAAAAGAACCCCTGTTAGGGGAGTGAAATAGAACCTGCAACCACATGCCTACAATGTGTCGGAGTCCCGCGCAAGCGGGATGACGGCCTGCCTTTTGCATAATGAGTCTGCGAGTTATTGTCCGTGGCGAGCCTAAGGCCTGGAAGGCTGGAGGCGAAGGGAAACCGAGTGCCAAAAGCGCGACTTAGTCGCGGGCAATAGACCCGAAGCGGAGGTGATCTACTCTTGAGCAGGTTGAAGCCTGGGTAACACCAGGTGGAGGACCGAACTCGTGGATGTTGAAAAATCCTGAGATGACTTGAGAGTAGGAGCGAAAGACTAATCAAACCCCGTGATAGCTGGTTCTCTCCGAAATCGCTTGAGGGCGAGTGTCGGGCAAGTACTCCTCGGAGGTAGAGCACTGAATGGCTTAGGGACCCCACCAGGTTGCCAAAACCAATCAAACTCCGAATTCCGAGGATCCCAGTATCCCGGCAATCAGGCTGCAGGGGATAAGCTTTGTGGCCGAGAGGATAACAGTCCAGACCCACAGCTAAGGCGCCTAAACGTGGTTAAGTGGAAAGGATGTGACGTTGCTAAGACAGTGAGGATGTTGGCTTAGAGGCAGCCATCATTTAAACAGTGCGTAACAGCTGACTCATCGAGCGATGTCGCGCCGAAAAAGATTGGCGATCAAACCACGTGCCGAAGCTTGGGGAAGTCCGACCGTTCGCGGTTGGGCTTCGGTAGGAGAGCGTTCCCATCGGCAGTGAAGCCGGACGGAAACGGACGGTGGAGCGTTGGGAAGTGAGAATGCAGACACGAGTAGCGATAAACCAGGTGAGAATCCTGGTCGCCGTAAACCCAAGGTTTCCTGGGCCAGGTTCGTCCGCCCAGGGTTAGCCGGGAGCTAAGCCGAGGCCGTAGGGCGTAGGCGATGCACAGCAGGTTAAATATTCCTGCGCCGGCTGGGGTTAAGGCCATGGATGACGCAGCGGTGAACCGTGATTAGGTGAGGCATTCCGAGCTTAGCCGCAAGGCGAAGCGCATCACGGGAGAAGCTGCCGAGAAAAGTCTGTGGTTGTTCCCCCAGTCGCCCGTACCGTAAACCGACACAGGTGGGTGAGTGTAAATGCACTCAGGCGCGCGAGAGAAACCTCTCTAAGGAACTCGGCACATTAGCCCCGTAACTTCGGAAGAAGGGGTGCCCGAAGCCATTGCAGCGATGTGGTGGCGGAGGGTCTCAGTAAATTGCGTTTAGCGACTGTTTAACAAAAACACAGCTCTCTGCTACGTCGTGAAGACTAGGTATAGGGAGTGACAAGTGACCAATGCGGAAAGATTAAGGCGTCTTGTTAGTTCCGCGCAAGCGGAGCGAAGCTCGGCGCCCAAGTCCCCGTGAATGTCGGCCGTAACTATAACGGTCCTAAGGTAGCGAAATTCCTTGTCGGGTAAGTTCCGACCTGCACGAATCTTGTAACGACTGAACGACTGTCTCGGAGAGGATCTCGGCGAAACTGTAATTGCGGTGAAGATGCCGCATGCCCGCAGTAGGACGGAAAGACCCTATGCACCTTTACTGTAAGCTGGTATTGTGTTCTGGTTAATGATGCTTAGCGTAGGTGGGAGACTTCGAAGGCATGGCTTCGGTTGTGCTGGAGTCGCAATGTGAAACACCACTCTTTGTTAATTAGAATTCTAACCTTGACCTGTGAATCCAGGCAGGGAACAGTGCCAGCGGGTCAGTTTGACTGGGGCGGTTTCCTCCCAAATGGTAACGGAGGAGCGCGAAGCTTGGCTCAGCACGGTTTGCAACCGTGTGATGAGGGTATGGCTAGAAGCCAGGTTAACTGTGAGACCCACAAGTCGAGCAGGTGCGAAAGCAGGCCCAAATGATCCGGCGGTTGAATGTGGAATTGCCGTCGCTCATCGGACAAAAGGTACGCTAGGGATAACAGGCTGATCGGATCCAAGAGTTCACATCGACGATCCGGTTTGGCACCTCGATGTCGGCTCGTCGCATCCTGGGGCTGGAGAAGGTCCCAAGGGTCCGGCTGTTCGCCGGTTAAAGCGGCACGCGAGCTGGGTTCAGAACGTCGTGAGACAGTTCGGTCCTTATCCACTGTGGGCGTAGGAAACTTGAGGGATTCTTTCTCTAGTACGAGAGGACCGAGAAAGACGCACTTCTGGTGTGGCAGTTGTTCCGGCAGGAGCATCGCTGCGTAGCCATGTGCGGAAGAGATAAGCGCTGAAAGCATCTAAGCGCCAAGCTCCTCCCAAGATCAGGTTTCCCTCCTGCGCAAGCAGGACTGAAGACCCCCGGCAGACTACCGGGTTGATAGGTCAGGCGTGTAAGCGCAGCAATGCGTTTAGCGGACTGATACTAATAGGTCGAGCGGCTTGATCGCTTATTCGCCATCTCCGAAAGGTTATGGCGGGAGCGATTTTATGACCAGCGAACTGTATGTCTTGGTTTAGCTGTGCGCAGTTTTCAGGGAACAAAATGTTCTTTAACAGATTTCTTGGTGGCCATAAAGCTGTGGACCGACCCGATCCCATCCCGAACTCGGCCGTCAAACACAGCCTTGCCGATGGTAGTGGTTGTCTAGCTTCCGCGAGAGTAGGTTGCTGCCAGGGTTAAAAAGCCGAAACGTCAAGTTTCGGCTTTTTTGTTTGTTCAACCCCAGCCCGCACCCAAAGGATCACCATAAAGACACAAAGACACAAAGAAGTTAAAATTGGAAATGCCAATTCTTGGAGTCTTTGTGTCTTTATGATGGAGCTTTCTTCTTCTGGTCGTCGGTATAATCCCGTAGTGGCGGAATGGTTTCGTGGCCTCATTGTAAACGTGGAAAAAATCAACCGGCTCGCGCCACACAAGAGCAGCTGTAGCCGGCGGCGTGAGTTGGCGGAGACGTCTGCCGCCTTACGGCGGCAGCTACATATATGGCCGGGGTGGAAACCGCCACGCTTCGCTTGCCACGCTGCGCTGGATTTGAGATTTGAGATTTGAGATTTGAGATTTGAGATTGAAGAAGAGTTTTTCATGTCGCCCCTACGGGGCTTTTTCGTAGCCGCTATCGTGAGATGGCGGAGAAGTCTGCCGCCTCACGGCGGCAGCTACATATATGGCCGGGGTGGAAACCGCCACGCTTCGCTTGCCTCGCTTCGCTTGATTTCAGATTTGAGATTTGAGATTTGAGATTTGAGATTTGAGATTGAAGAAGAGTTTTTCATATAGCCACTACGGGGCTTTTTCGTAGCCGCCATCGTGAGATGGCGGAGAAATCTGCCGCCTTACGGCGGCAGCTACGTTTATGGCCGGGGTGGAAACCGCCACGCTTCGCTTGCCACGCTTCGCTTGATTTCAGATTTGAGATTTGAGATTGAAGAATGTTTTTTCAGTTTTCAGCGGAGTGCAGTCCGCCGGCGCCGGCGCGGAATTCAATCACGTTGCGTTCAGGTTGTTCAGGATGCGCCCTGGAGCAGTTCCACAGGCATGCGCCACAATGCACGCATTTTTCCCTGTCAAAGACAGGCACGCCATTTGGACCCGGGGCGATTGCCTGACCGGAGCAGAGTTCGATGCAAATCTGCGCGCCGCATTTTTCGCAAATGGATGGGTAGAGAAAAACAACATGATCGGCATATCCGGCCGGGGCCTGCACCTTGCCACCCAGCAGGAGCGCGTCCTGATGCGTTACCAACAATGTCCCGTCCAATGGGATTGGCGGCCAGCCCGCCTTGTCCATCAAGACGCTGTGCAATGCAGCGCCTTTTGCCTGACATTCCTGCCGAATCCGCTGGATTTCGGCGGCTGAGAAGCGGTTGCGGTAGTAGTGTTCGACGGTTGGAATCCGGCGGTGTGGCGGAACTGGTTTGCCTGGCCAGGCGAGGCGTCCGCCGGTCATGCCCGCAAGGCCCATGCCGATCAGTCCGCTGATTACACCGCGCTGGAAGCCGTCGCGGGCTTTTTCGGCGATGCGCCCTTCGTTTTCAACCCAGCTCTGGCGGCGGCGGCGGACGTAGGTGCGCTCCAAGTTTTCACGGGTGAATGGCAATTTTTGTTCGAGCAGTTCCAGGACGCTTTCAGCCAGCATGACGCCTGTTGCCCAGGCCTCGTCAACGCCGGAGCCTGTTAAAACATTGGTGCTGCCGGAGCCTTCGCCGATGCGGGCATAGCCGTTGCCAACGAGCCACGGCTCGCCGCGTCTGCCTGATTCCTGGAGCGACTTTGCGCCCCAGGAGCGCAGTTTGGCGCCTTTAAGGTGGCGCCATAGCGCTGGGTGCATCATCCAATGCTGCCAGTAGCGGTAGGCGGTCCGCACCGGATTATCAAACCAAGATGGCACAAATATGCCCAAGGAGGCCACCTGCCCCGGATGCACATAGAGAAAGCCGAAAATTTCCGGCTCAGGGAATCCGATGGTATGGAGCACTGTGCCGGGCTTGAGATTGGAATCCGGCGGGAGGTCAACCACCCCTTTCATGCCAACTGCCCATTCGTACTGGTGGTGGCCGGCGGGGAGGCCGAAGTGTCTGTCCAACTGCTGGCCAACGGGGCCAACGGGGCCGTCAGCAACAACCGTCAGGGCGGCGTGCACGTCCATGCCCGGGGTGAATCCATCGGCAGGGCGCCCCTGCTTATCGGTTCCCTGGTCAATCAAGCGGACGCCTTTGACGGTATCATTTTCGATCAGCGCCTTTGAAACTGGAGTTGCGGGCCATATTTGGACGGCGCCGGTGCTCATTAGTTGGGTGCCCACCCATTGGTTGAACTGTCCGATTGAAAGCACCATGCCATCGTTTTTATGGAGGAAGGACGGCGTCCAGCGCAGCTCGAGGGCGTCATTTTCACAGGCCAGACACCCTTTGAAACCGCGGATGAATTTGTCGGCGATGCGCATGGCGGCCGGGCGGCGGCTTGCGCCGATGGGATCGAGCAAGTAAAGGACATGCTCTTCGGAGACGGGCGCGGCCATGGGAATCTGGCTCAGGTCCAAATCGGGGAAACTGGCGCGGATGCTGCGGGCGCGAGTTACGACGCCGGAAACGCCAAAGCCGATGTCATCCGCCCGCTCGTAGCAGACGACCTGGAGTGGTTGGCCGGAGGCCACGGCGCTTTCAAAGGCCGGGGAGCCATCCGGCTTGAGCAAGCGACGTGATAAAGTGGTTAGGAAACCGCCTGCCGCCGGGCCGAAACCGACGCAGACGATGTCAACGTCCATTCGTGGGCGTTCCACATTTTCGATTGTGTTTTGGCCGCTCATGTTTGTCTGGCCGGTGGTTTTACAGGGTTTGATCAAAAAAAGCACTTTCTCTTTTCCGGCGGCTTGTGGTGGATTATTTTGTGGTCATGCGAAGAGAGGCAATTTGCAGGGCTTGGTGGGCGGTGTTGATTGCCGCGCTGGCGCTGGTCTGCATTACCGGCTGCGGGGGCAAGAAGCGGCGCGAGGCCGAGTTGCGGGCGGCATTCATGGCGGGCCAGATTCAGGCATTGCAGCAGGCTCAGGCGCAGGCGCAGCAGCCATTTCCGTCGGTACGCGTGATTGGGCCGGTTAAGCGTGACACTGTGCCGTGGGTTGCGGGGCTGACGCTTGCGCAGGCGATTTTGACGGCTGAATATGTGGAGAAGGGCGAGCCAAAAGTCATCCGCATAATCCGGCGTGGGGAGAAGATTGATATTGATCCGCAGAAATTGGTGAATCGGCAGATACCTGACCCGCCATTGGAGCCCGGGGATGTGGTTGAACTTTCGCCTTGAGGCGGCGTGGCAGCGGGCCGGCGTTTATGACGGCCAATTATTTTTGTGGCAGGCTGATTTCACGCATCCAATCTTGAACGGCGTTTTTGATTAGCGCGGCGGCGTCGAGCCGTTTTTTTACAAAGCGCGGCGTGAACCATGGGAATGTGCCGATCAAGTCGTGGGTGACAAGTATCTGGCCGTCGCAATCGGGGCCGGAGCCGATGCCGATGGTTGGGATTGGGATGGAGGCTGTTATTTCACGTGCAACTGGCGGCGTGACCAACTCCAAAACTATGGCGAAAGCGCCGGCATCGGCGAGCGCCCGGGCGTCGGCCAGCAGCGCGGCGGCTTGTTCCGGGATGCGCCCTTTGATTTTATAGCCGCCCTCTTCCAGAACATGTTGGGGCAACATGCCGATGTGGCCGATGAAAGGAATGTTTGCGTTTCGGATCGCCTTGACTTGCGGGAGGATGGCGCGGCCGCCCTCAGCCTTGACGGCGTCGGCTCCGGCCTCGATGAGGAGGCGCGCATTTGTGACGGCATCCTCCGGGGTATCGTAACTGTGAATGGGCATGTCGGCGGCCAAAAGAGCGCCGGGTTTTGCGCGCGCGCATGCGCGGACATGATGAAGCATGTCAGCCATGGTGACATGGGTGGTATCCGGGTAGCCGAGCACAACCATGCCGAGCGAGTCGCCAACCAATAACAAAGGCACACCAGCATCATCGAGCAGCCGCGTCATCGGATAATCATAAACCGTCAATGCCGGCAAAGGCATCCGGCCTTTGCGGGCGCGCAGTGATTCAACCGTGATTTTTTCGGCCATGATTTGGTTCAGTGCTTGAAACTGGCAAGCAATTCGTCCGGTGTGACGACCGCGGTGCCGACCTTGCCAACCACAACACCGGCGGCGTGGTTGGAGAAAACGGTTGCTTCGAGGGGCGATGCGCCGGCAGCGATGGCGAGAGTGAATGTGGCGATGACGGTGTCGCCGGCGCCTGAAACATCAAACACCTCGCGGGCGGCAGTGGGTATGTGGAAGGGCGAATGTCCGCGCTGACAGAGGAGCATGCCTTCTTCGCCAAGAGTGACGAGAAGCAGGGCCGGCTGGAAACGTTCAAGCAACAACCGGCTGACTTCGAGCAGCCGTTGGTCCTGGAGTGGTGGGGCGCGGCGGCTGCCATCAGGACAACCGGCCAGTTCAAAGGCTTCCTTGCGGTTTGGTGTGATAAGCGAGACGCGGCTTAAATCGAGGCGGTGAACCGGTTTGGGGTCAACGCTTATCCAGATGCCTGCGGCACGGCACAAGGCTTTCAATTCATCGAGCAGCATTTGCGTGACCACGCCTTTGCCGTAATCGCCCACAATGACCGCATCGGCATTCGTCAGCCGCGGGCGTATGCGCTCAAGCAGTTTCTCCGCCTGGCGCTCATCCAAATCGCCGGTGCTTTCGCGGTCAACGCGCACCACTTGTTGTTGGTGCGCGATAATCCGGGTTTTAATTGTGGTTGGGCGGTTGGAGACGGCGACGATGCCGTCGCAATTAACATGGTTTGAGACAAGCAAGCGGCGCAACTGGCGTCCGGCGCTGTCATTGGCGGCGATGCCGAACAACTCCACGTTTGCGCCCAAAGCGGTCAGGTTGCGGGCCACGTTTGCGGCGCCGCCGGGCATGAAACTTTCTCGCTCGAATTCGAGCACCGGTACTGGCGCCTCCGGCGAGATGCGCGCGACGCGGCCCCAGAGGAATTGGTCGAGCATGACATCGCCTACCACCAAAAGGCGGGTTTTTTGCGCCAGTTCGATGAGGCAGCGGACGCGCGAGGCGGACAAAGTGGATGCATTCATGTTTGAGGGTTTAGAAAGCCTGTCAACGGGCTGGTGGGCGAGGCCGTTTCAAGTTGCGCGGCAAGGCCGATCTCGAAAGCGGCGCGCCCGGCTTCGATGGCGGCCTTGAACGCGGCGGCCATCCGGCAGGGGTCAGATGCAACTGCGATTGCGGTATTGACCAGCACGGCGTCGGCGCCCATCTCCATGGCTTCGGCGGCGTGGCTGGGCGCCCCCAAGCCTGCATCCACGACAACCGGCACGGTGGCCTGCTCGATGATTATGCGGAGTTGATCGCGGGTTTGGAGGCCGCGGTTTGAGCCTATGGGCGAGCCTAACGGCATGACCGTGGCGGTGCCGACGTCCTGAAGCCGCCTTGCCAGGACCGGGTCGGCGTTTATGTAAGGCAACACGGTGAATCCTTCAGATACCAATTGCTCGGCCGCCTTGAGTGTTTCCACCGGATCGGGCAGCAAATAGCGCGGGTCCGGGTGTATTTCGAGCTTGATCCATTTGGGCAGGCCGGCGGCGGCGGCCAGACGCGCCAGCCGGACAGCTTCGGTGGCGTTCATGGCCCCGCTTGTGTTGGGCAGCAGCAGGTATTTTTGGCGGTCAATGTAATCGAGGATGTTTGCAAACGGGTCATGACGGCCGCTCAAATCCGCGCGCCTCAGCGCCACCGTTACAATTTCGGTGCCGCTTGCCGCCAGGGCGTCGCGCATCAATTCCGGAGAGGCGAATTTCCCGGTCCCGACCAACAGGCGGGAGTGGAATTCGCGACCGGCGATTGTCCAGGGCCGATTCATCGTCAACATCCGTTCCAAATTAGCCTGTTGGCGAGGCAACGTCGAGCCGATTATGAAGCCGGCAATTGCATTGCCTGCAGGCTGCCGCCGTCATTTTGAAATCCCAATGTGCCGCAGGCCGCGTTTGCAAACAGAAGGAGGCTTGCGGCATCTGGTATGACGGCCGCCGTTAGGAGGGGCATCATGCAACCGCCGCAGCGATGCGTCGCGCGTCAAATTTCCTTTGCGTCTGATGTCGGCGGGCTTGATTCGAGCAACCGCCAGACTCGCAGCGCCTCCGTCACACCCCAGGCCTGTGCGTCGCAGCCGCGCGTTTGGTGTGGCGCGTCGCCATCGAGAATTTCCGGCACGTGTCCGAGGCAATTTTTATTCATCAACAATTGCATGCTGCCCAGAGTGGCGCGAGCCGCTGCGATTGCGGCAGGCTCGAAATCCCATGCCCGGACGAGCGCCTCGCAATAAACGGGCAGCATCCATGTCCATGCGGTGCCGTTGTGATAAGCCGGTTTGCGCCGGCTGTCCTCATCTCCCTCGTACCTGCCCCAGTACGGTTCTGATGGGTTGTTGAGCAGCCGCCCGTCCTTGTCCCGGATTGGCAATGGCGGCGAAGCAGGCAACGGCGCCAATGACCGCACAGCGCCGGGGACAAGCAGATGGCGGGTGGCGGCTTCGACGCAAGCGCGGGCGCGGTCGGCACGCACCAGGCCAAGGCCGACAGGCAGCAGGCAATTGCAGCGCAGGGCGCGATCTGGTGTGGCCTTGTCTGCATGCGTGCCCTGTCCGGCCAGCAGCGTGTCTGCCAGCCAGCGTTCCTGTTCGAGCCAGAAAAGCCTGTTGAATGACGCCTCCGCAACCCCGGCGACATCCGCAAAGGACTCGCCTTTACGCGCAATTTTAAGCCGGGCCAGTTGCCGCAACAGCCGAATCCACAAGGCCTGGATTTCGATTGGATACCCTTCGCGGGGTGTACAGGCAGGGTATTGTGTATCCATCCATGTGAAATGGGCCGGGCTGAACAACAGGCCGGAGGCGGCGTCCATCTGGACACCATTTGCGGCGCCTTTTATGCAGTTTTCAGCTATTGAACGTACCACGTCCAATATGGTGCGGCCGCCGCCTTCAACCTCGCGTTCATAAACAGACGGGCCGATTTCCGCGCTCGACGCGGCTTCTTCGCAGACAACTCCGTACCATAACGGCGCATCGCTGGTTTCGCGATTGGAAGCGTTGTCGCCGAACAGCGCGTTGGGAAGTGTGCCGCCCTGCTCAAAGCGTCCAAACACAGCCAATATTTTGAGCACCTCATCCCGCCACCCCGCTGCCAGCAGTCCACGGGCGCAGATCAATGTGTCGCGGCCCCAGTCCAAAAACCACGGGTAACCGGCGATTACAGTTTTTCCACTGCCGCGCCTGACGACAAATGCGCTTGCAGCTTTTAGGAGTCTTGCGCCGAAGTCATCCGCGATTGCGGAAGATGCGCCTGCGTTTTTTTCTGGATGATGGCGGGCGCCAGCATGTGGTTTTTCGCCCAGCGCGCCTTCAATTTCGGCAGGTGTTGGGTTGTCGGAATCAGCGCTTGCCACCAGCAGCAGCCGGGCGCCTTTTGGCAAAGGCAATTCAAACCAGCCCGGACTGTAGCCGTCCCCGCAATCAGTCTGGCCGCGGCTGCCTTCGACCGGATGAAGCAGATGCGACCATTCGGCTTCGTGATGGTAAAAGCCGCCGCTTGCATAAACGCGAAGTGAACGCTCCGGGGCCGGGTTGAAGCAGAAGCCAATGCTGTCGGCCAGCGGATGAGTGTGGGTGGAGAAATGATGCTCGGCGCCGGCATTTCGATGAGTTTCCCAGTGGAAATTGCGGTCCTCAATGTCGAAGCGGACGGTTATTGAAACATCGCATTCAGGCGGCAAATCGCGCCCCAGCGGCGGTGGATTTTTGGGGCGCTCAAGCTCGAAGACGATCGAGTTTCGATTCTGCAGCATGTTTGCGCGCAGCCGAATTTCAACGCTGCGGCCATCGCCTGCGTTGGCCACAAATTCCCAGGTGGCGGGCGGCCCCGGAGCAAAGGCGACGAGATTATCGCCGTTCAACTGGGTGATGAACCCATCTGCATTTGCCCAAAGCCGTATGCGCTTGATGAACACATGCCTGTCCACAGGAAATTGCGGATGCAAGTTGGCGGCCAGCACGCAATCGTACTTCGATTTCACACGGCCCAAATCCACACACATCCGGGCCATGCCGCCGATGCCGTTGGTTAGAAGGATTAAGGGCGCATCCAGAGGCGTTGGGGGGTTTTTAATCGCTTCCAGATCAACCGTTGCCGGCGGGGGGCTGTCGGGGAGGAATTCAATCGCGGCTTTCAAGGCCGGCTGGCCTGGGATATTGCGTTCCACATGCAGCAACGCCGGGCCGGTTGTTTTCGATGGTGGAAATGCGACTATATGCCCGCCGGCGATTTCGAGCGATTGCAGATGCCGCGGCAATTCGTCTGCCTCGGCCTTTAATGTGGCGCAGAATGAAACTGTATCGCGCAACAAAAGCCAGTGCTCAGGCGGCACAAGCGTCACGCGTCGAATGTCGGCTGGAGTCCAAACCGTCACCATTGGGTAATACTCACCCTTCATGGCGGTTTTAATTGCGCCCAACAAATCTTTGGAGGCGGCTTCCGGATTCACCCATGGCAGAGCGGCCAGAAAGCGCGATGCATCTGCTGTCATGCGGGCAAGCTCATGCCACGGGGCGGGGCCGATTTTCTCCAACGGCAAATAATGGCTCAGAGCGCACAGCGCCCATGCGGCTTGGGCGCGCAGTTTGCGGTATTCATCGCCTGCGAGGCCGGCGGGTTTTGCGCTTTCGGCAAGGCAATACGCCGCGCCTGCATCGAGGTGAAAAATAATTTCCGCTGACCCGGCTTGCTGGCGCTTTGGAGGTGGTTGTCCCAGCAAATCAACCACAGTCTCGGCAAATGGCAATGCCGGGCGTTTCAGGCTGATTGAGTGGGCGCGTTCAACATCGGTGTTGACTAGCACCAGCACGGCGTCTTTGCCATCTGCGGACTTCCTTTTAAGCGCGAGCACCGGCGAATCATCCGCGCTGAGGCGGGTCAAAACTGCGCCGTCAAAAAAACATGGATGCTGCGCAAGCAATTTGTTTAATGCGGCAAGCTCGGGCAGCAAATTGTCAGAGGCACCCCAGGAAAGGCCGGTGCATTGGTGGACGTTGATTTTTTCCGCTGCCAGCCATTCAACACCGCAGGTGAATCCAAAGCCGCCGCAGACGCTTGTCAGTGCGCAGAGCCGGTTGCGAAGCAGCGACCATGCGCGCCCGCGGGCGGCAAGGCGCGGGTTGTCGTGAGTTTCGCTGTAGTGGACGTACAGCCCGACGCGCCGCGACTGGCCAAGGGCATAGTCGAGATAGCGCGCAACATCTGTGCCGGAGTAATTTTGAAACAGCTCCGAGTAAGCCCATTGCATGCCGCCGTCAGTGAGAAGAATCTCGGTTGCCTCCCATGAGCCACCCAGGCCTTCCAGCAAAAACACGGTGTTGGGGTATTCCTGGCGGACGCGCGCCACAATATGCTGCCAGACGTGGGCGGGGACTTTATAGCCGGCGTCGCACCTGAAGCCATCCACGCCGCGCCTGCACCACGTTAAAAATGCTTCTGCAAGTTCCGTCCAGAGGGCTGGGTGGCGCTGGTCCAATTCAACCAAATCGCGCCAGACGTTGCCCCATGCTCCCGGACTTTGGAATTCGCCATCCGGGGTGCGTTTGAACCATTCGGGGTGTTTTTCCCAAAGTGTGGAGCCCCAGCCGGTATGGTTGATTACCAAATCCAAAAACAACTTTCCCCCATGCAAGTGAACGGCCCGCACAAGTTCCAGAAATTGTTCCAAGGCCGTTGTGCGCCGGTCGAACTCCGCCAGCGCGGGGTCCACGGCAGTCAAATCTTGGCAGGCATAGGGGCTTCCATACCGCCCAAATCGCGCGTAAACCGTGGGAGTGGGATTTATGGGCAAAAGATGCAGTATCCGGCATCCCAATTTTTCAAAAATGTGCGGCAACTGGGCCTTCAAATCGCGGAAAGTTCCCGACGGCGGTATTACCGTGTAATTGCGGGCATCGAGTGCGCGCAACTGTTTTTCCCACGCTTCATCCTGGGCCACGGCCATGGAACGGCTTTGCCCGAAGAGGCGTGGGAATGCGCAATAGATGACGTTGCCGGTGCGGCAGTCATCCGGATGCACGCTTATGCCGACATTCGGTCCTTCGGGCCAGTGCTGCCGCCCGCGCGCGTCCACAGCGTATGCTTTGGCCTGGAAAAAGCCGACTTCAGTCAGTGGCAATTCGACGAACCATTTGCCATCTTGTGGGCGCATCTGAATGTCCCGCCACGAAGCGTCCGCCAGCGGAATTTTTTTGAAGCAGGCGGCGATGATCTCCGAGCGCGCCTGCGCGGCGCGTCCGATATTGGTGCGCAAAACCGCCCGGAAACCTGCCGGCCAGCCGCCTTTTGCATGCAGTTCAAACCGGATGCGGTCGCCGACAAAGCGGAGCAGCCGCTCGCCGCAAGCCGGAATCATCTGCAACTGGCTCATGAATCGTTTCCCTTGTTAACCCTTCTGCCGCTCAGCCCACAAGCTCGAAATCCAGCGGGCTTGCCTCTGATTTTTCATATCAGACCAGCGCTTCTTTGAGTTTGCCAAGCCAGCGCGGGACCGCCTGCCATGGGTCTTCTGCGGCCTCGTACTCAAGCGCGACGTAGCCTTGATAATTGGCGGCGCGCAAAATTTTGACCAGCCTCGGCAGATCAGACGGCTCAGCGCGTGCCGCCCCCTTGCGCCGTACCTCAACTTTGACTTGCACATTCACTGCATACGGCGCGCACTCTTCAAGCTCGCGGTATGGGTCTTCCGAGTGGAAATTGCCGGTATCAAGATTAACCCCAAACCACGGGCTTTTGACGGCCTTGACGATTGCCAGCAGCTCGGCGGCGGTTTCAACTATGCCGCCGTGATTTTCCAGGCCGAGCATCACGCCTTTCTGGCCGGCGTATTCACATGCCTCTTCGATTGCCTCAATGCAGTTGCGCACAGCCTCGGCCTTTGAAATATCCTTTGGCACAGGCCCGGCAAAAATTCGGATATGCGGTGCGCCCATTACGGCGGCCTTGTCTATCCATTCCTTTACAGACGCGATTTCGCGGCTCAATGCATCGCCCTTTGGGCGCGCGAAATTGTTGCCAACTGCCGTGCCGCTAATTGAGATGCCGCGCAAAAATGCGTGCCGGCGCAACTCCAGCAGGTACTCGTTGCTCAATGGCTTGGGGAAATAATAACTTGTGACTTCCGCCCCGGCCAGCCCCTGCTCGGCGCAATAATCCACAAATCCCATCATATCGAGCTGCCGCGGTGCACCGGCCTGCTGGCCGGCTTGTGCGGGCGCGCCTTTGAAAAAGTTCCGGAATGAATATGCTGCCAGGCTCAGCGCCATGCGCGGCTGGCCGGCGCGTTTGAACGGCTCGATGGCAGCAAGCGGCATGAGACCTGCAACACCGGCTCCGATGCACATTTGCTGAACGAATTTGCGGCGATTAACGGTTTTCATGTGCAAATGGGTAACGCATTGTGCCGGGAAAAACCAGCCTGAAAAAAAACATCAAATCCCGTGGTTGCCAATGCCTGCAGCCGCCTTTTTAAAAAAGCGCGTTATCAGGGCAGACGGCGGCTTGCAAAGGCCGCGGCTGGGGCTGATAATGGGTCTGCGGCCATGGGCCGCAATGATGTTGGCCAAACGCGTCATACCGTGCCTTGACGTGCACGATGGACAGGTTACCCGCGGCGTACAATTCGGCAGGGCGGAGCATGGGGAGCTGCGCAATGTGGGCGACCCTGTTGAGCTGGCGATGCGGTACAATGAGCAGGGCGCTGATGAGATGGTTTTCTTTGACATAACCGCCACCGCCCATGGCCGCGCCAGCATGATTGATGTGATTGGCCGCGCCGCCGATCAATGTTTCATGCCGCTGACAGTTGGCGGAGGCATTCGCACCGTCGAAGACATGCACGCCATGCTCAAGGCCGGCGCCGACAAGGTCAGCATCAATTCCTCGGCAATCGCAAATCCGCCGTTGATTCGCGCCGGCGCCCAAAAATTTGGCAGCCAGTGCATAGTTGTGAGCATTGACGCCAAAAAAGTCGGCCCAAACCGCTGGGAGGTGTTTTCCCATGGCGGCCGCCGTCCAACCGGCATGGATGCGATTGAATGGGCCTGCCGGGCGGTTGAGCTTGGGGCCGGCGAGATTGTGCTCAACAGTATTGATGCCGACGGCACCAAGCAGGGTTTTGACATCGAAATCACCCGCCGCATTAGCGAGGCTGTGAGCGTGCCGGTGGTTGCAAGCGGCGGGGCGGGCACACTGGCGCACATGGCCGAAGTTTTGCTGGCCGGAAAGGCCGACGCGGTTCTGGCAGCCAGCATTTTCCATTTTGGCGAATACACCGTTGGGCAGGTAAAAAAATACCTCGCTTCCAAAGGCATACCAGTCCGGCTGCTGGACTGACGATGGCCGCCGATTTTTCCCCCGAGTTAACGGCGTTGAAAGAGTCAGCGGCGAATTTCGGAAATTAATTTCTCCAGGCGCCGTCCATATTCGACAAAGCTGTCGAAGGCGCTTTCGGCGGACGCCTGCCGCGAGGCATCGTGGAACACCGTTGCCAGATGCGGCTCTATTGAAATGCCAGCATCGTAACCGCGCGCAAAAGCATCCTGAAGAATGTCTCTCACGCGGCCATGGCCTTCGCCAGGCCAGTTGTAATCGGCGTCGTTTTTCGCCGGATTCCACGTGGCGTCCTTGATGTGAATGTGAACCACATGATCACGTAAGTGTGTCCAGAATTCCCACGCATCCTGTTGCGGCCACGGCCGTGGCTTCGAGCGGTCCGGGTTGAAAACCGGGTTGGCGGTATCAAAAACCCACTTCAGACCTGGCACTTTCTCCAACAACTCCAGCGCATGCCGCCAGCTCATGCCGCCGTAATTCATGCAGTTTTCATGCACCGGCTGAATCCCGGCATCCAGAAACTGTTTGGTGACTTCGCGCACGCGCTCGAACACGACAGGCGGAATCCGATCCTCATCCTGGCCAGGTTTGAAGCTCATTATGCGCACAAATTTGGCGCCGAGCCGTTGCATTCGTGGAATGGTGCGTTTGACTTCATCCTGTGTGACCGAAAAAGGCGTTTCAACTGTCTTTGCCCAATTCATGATTGCGGAGCCGAAACAATAGGCCTGAATGCCTGCCGCCTCCAGTTGGCGCGCCAATTGTTCAAACGCCGCTTCGGGCAGATCATGCACGTTGGCCTTCGGAAAGCCCGGTAGCTCGGCCATCCGTAGTTCGATATGTCGCCAGCCCAATGTTTTTGTGGCTTTGATTTGCGCATCGAGCGATGCGCCGGCCTCATCACCTATACCCATCAGCATCATAATTGACTCCTGCTTTTAATGCTTCAGCCTGCCCGGAACCGGGTTATTTGGCAAGCAACAACCCTTCACTCCCTCCCATATCTGCCAACGTAATTTCGGGTTAATCTCAAGTCTGCCGCCTTACGGCGGCAGCTACAAACTATTCCTGTTAATCCCAGCCCACCGGCTTACGCCGGTGGCTACAGACTTTTCCTGTAGCTGCCAACGTAAGTTGGCAGAAGATTTCAGGTTAAACTCGGTCTGCCGCCTTACGGCGGCAGCTACATCGCAGAGATTTCAGATTAACTCCAAGGTCTGCCGCCTCACGGCGGCAGCTACAAACTTTTCCTGTTAATCCTAGTCCACCGGCTTACGCCAGTGGCTACGGGGGTTTTGTTTTGGCTTTGGGTGGGAGGGTTGATTTTACGATTGCGTCTAAAATAAAGAAAAGACAGGGTTGCAATTATGAATCTAAAATTGGTGACGGTTCTTATACTGGGCGTCGGATGCATGGGGACAGCGCAACCGGCGGTCAGGTTGGCCGCTGAATTGAAAGATGGCTCCAGGATATTAGGTCATCCCAAACTCGATAAACTTCCATTGGAAACCGACTTTGGCAGGCTGGAGCCTGCAATTTCAGTAATCTCAACCGTCGAAATTCTGGATGGCGGCAAGGCGAGATTGTTGATGCAAAACGGCGACCGTTTGCAAGGCGTGTTGAAATTCGAGAAGCTGGATTTGGAAACAATCTTTGCTCCGGTGACCCTGCCTTTGGCCTGCATCCGGCGGATACAGGTCTTCATGCAAAATTCAAACATGCTGGCCGGGTTGGCGCTTTACTACACGTTCGATGAAAACGCGGAGAAGGCGGTTGATGCCAGCGGAAATAATCGGGACGGCGAATTAGTCGGGGTCAAAATTGATTTGAACGGAGGAAGGCGGGGCGGTGCGGCTGAGGTTGTGGACAGGGTGGGTGAGATTGTAGTGGCAAATTCAGCCAATCTGCCGCTGAAAGAATTTACGCTGGCGGTTTGGGTGAAGCGTGCCAACGCCGAAAATACATCAGGCGGCCCGTGGCATTGCGCCCTTTTCGCCGCCCGCGGGCTAGGTGGGCTGATGGGCATGGAAAGCGACGGGCGGCTTTACATGGGGCGCGGTGACGGTTCAAGGCAAATCAGCACCATAAGGATCAGCGACACCGTGTGGCATCATCTGGCGGCGGTACGGAGCAAGGAACATGTCACTTTTTACGTGGATGGACAGAAGGTTGAACAATTGGAGCTGTCCACCCATATTGAATTGAAAGACGGCCTTTCCATAGGGAGCATAGGCAACAGGATTGGTTATCCATTTATTGGCCGCATGGATGAGGTGATGATTTTTGAAAGGCCGCTTTCTGATTCAGAAATCCAGCAACTGTGGCAACAAGCGCCACATTGAGCCTTGCCACTGGCTTTATTTCCCCGGCTCCTTTTGCCGGAATCCTACTTCCGCACCTGCAGGCGCTGGAGCAATTTTTGGTGTATGCCGCCGAAGCCGCCGTTGCTGAAGATGCAGACGACGTCGCCGGGCGCGACCGCCTGCCCAAGATAATGCACGATGGCATCCACGTCTGGAAGGTATGTGGCGTTTTTGCCTGCCGCTTTCAAGTCCTGCATCAATTTTTCTGGATTCAACCTTTCATTGGCAGGGACCTGTTCGAGCTTCGCCACCTGCGAAATCACCACCGCGTCTGCGTCATCAAACGCCTTGGGCAGCTCGTTTTGGAAAACGTTGCGCCGGGTTGTGTTTGAGCGCGGCTCAAAAACGGCCCAGATTTTTTCAGCGGGATACTTGATGCGCAAGGCGCGCAAAGTTTCGCGGATTGCGGTTGGATGATGCCCGAAGTCATCCAGCACCGTCACGCCGCCGGCGACTCCGCGCACCTCCATGCGGCGGCGGACGCCTTTGAAGGTGTCGAAGGCCGACTGGATTTGTTTGTTGCTAAGGCCGAAATGTTTGGCGACGCCGATGACCGCGAGGGCGTTGCGCACGTTGAATTCGCCGACGAGATTGAGGTGGAACTTGAAGCTGGGTATTTCAAACTCGGTGGCCGTCGGGCCGAAACGCAAATTGAAAGCGTGGACGGCGTTATCCGCGCCCAGACCGAAGCGTTTGACCGGGCATGGCGGATTTTCCAACAGCGGCTTGATGTTGGGATCATCGCCATTGGCCATCAACAGGCCGTTGCGCGGGATGATGTTTATCAGCCGTTGAAACGCCAACTGTATGGCGGCGAGGTTCGGGAAAATATCGGCATGATCGAACTCGATGTTGTTTATCACAGCCACTTCCGGCAGGTAATGCAGAAACTTGCTGCGCTTGTCAAAAAAGGCGGTGTCGTACTCATCCCCCTCGATGATAAACCATTCGCTGTTAGTAAAGCGGGCGCCCTGGCCGAAGTTGTTGGGGATGCCGCCGATCAGAAAGCTGGGGTTAAGCCCGTTGTGTTCAAAGACCCACGCCAGCAGCGATGTGGTGGTGGTTTTGCCATGAGTGCCGGTCACTACTATTGAGCGGCGGCCCTGTATGAAAAAATACTTCAAAAGCTCTGGCAACGAGCAGTATGGCAGGCGCTTTTCCAGCACTGCCTCGGCTTCCGGGTTGCCGCGCGAAATGGCGTTGCCAATTACAACCAAATCCGGCCGCGGATGCAGGTTTTGCTCCGAGTAACCGGTCATCACCGGTATCTGCCGCTCGGCCAGAAAGGTTGACATGGGTGGATAGACATTTGCGTCGGAGCCGGTGACGTGCACGCCCTTTTCCTGCAGGGCGGCCGCTGCCGATGCCATGGCTGTCCCGCAAATCCCAACAAAATGAACTGAACGAATTGCAGCGAACATGCCAAAATGATGTAGATGGAATCGGGCCGGATGAAAAGCACAAATCAAGCGGCGGCCAACCTGCCGGCGGGTGATTTTGGAAAATGAGCGGGGCGGCACCGGGCGGATTGCAAATGCTGGCTTGCATGGTTGATGGTTTGTTTGTATGTTAAATGTGGTGCTGGATGGGCGGAGAGCCGCTCCCGGCGCGAGCCGGGGGAGGAAAGTCCGAACTCCAAAAAGGGGCGCGATGCCGTGTAACCCGAAAGGGATGCACACGGGCGACAGGTTTCAAAGCCTGTTGACGGACAGTGCCACAGAAAACAAACCGCCTCCGTCCCGAAAGGGATGGCGGCAAGGGTGAAAAGGTGCGGTAAGAGCGCACCGCGCCGGGTGCAAATCCGGCGGCACGGAAAACCCCATCGGGAGCAAGGCCAAATAGGGGACCTTGGAGTGGCCCGCTCCGGGCGCCGGTTTGCCGCAAGGCGAGCCGTTCCGCCGGGTCCCGGGTATCGGCCGCTTAGACAAATGGCTCTCTCCTCCGCAGCAATGCGGGGCAGACAGAATTCGGCTTACAGCCCATCCAGCGCCGCAAAACTTGCTTTCCGCTTGAACCCGAAAAACTGAGTTAAAAAAATCCCTTCTGTTATCAAGCGAAGCGTGGCAGGTTCCACCCTGGCTATATGTGCAGTTGCCGCCGTAAGGCGCCAGCTATGGGAAAGGATGGAGGTTTTGCTTGTTGGGCTTGCAAAATATGGCCGGAATCATTCATTTTGTTGGGCATGCGGATTTTGTCAGGCATACAACCGTCCGGGTCGCTGCACCTGGGGAATTATTTTGGGATGATGCGTCCAGCCATTGAGCTGCAGGATAAAGGCGAAGCCTTTTATTTCATAGCCAACTGGCATTCGATGACTTCGCTTTTCGACGCCCAGGAGCGCCGGCAAAACACACTTGATGTGGCCCTGGATTTTCTGGCGTGCGGGCTTAACCCGGAAAAGACGGTGTTTTTCAAGCAGTCGGATGTGCCGGAGGTTGCGGAGCTGACGTGGCTTTTGACGACTGTGACGCCCATGGGGCTGCTGGAGCGGTGTCACAGTTACAAGGACAAGGTGGCAAAGGGCATCTCGTTCAATCACGGTCTATTTGCCTATCCGGTGCTGATGGCGGCGGACATTCTGGCTTACGATTCGGAGGTGGTGCCGGTCGGGCAGGACCAAAAGCAGCATGTTGAAGTCACCCGGGATTTGGCCATCAAATTCAATGAGACTTATGGCCAGACTTTCGTAATTCCGGAGCCGCGAATAAATCCGTTGACGGCAAAGGTGCCCGGCATTGACGGGGAAAAGATGAGCAAGAGCTATGGAAATGCCATCGAGATTTTCGGCCCGGAAAAGGAGCTGCGCAAAAAAATCATGAGCATCAAGACCGACAGCCGGCCGCCGGCGGAGCCGAAGCCGGATGCGGACCAGAACATAGCCATCCAGTTGATGAAACTGGTTGCGCCGGCGGATGTGGCAAAGGATTATGAAGAGCGGCTGCGTGCCGGCGGGCTGGGCTATGGCGATTTGAAGAAAGCGTTGTTTGAATATTATTGGGAATATTTTGCCGCCGCCCGTGCCCGGCGGGCGGAGCTTGAGGCGAATCTTGATTACGTGCGCGAGGTCCTGCGCAAGGGCGCGCAACGGGCGCGTGCCGTGGCCTCGCAGGTGCTGGCCCGCGCGAAACACAATTGCGGCCTGGACTGATTGCGGTCCATTAGCTTGATGGCCTTGCACATAAATCCGGCGGCCGGCCGGAAGCTGTTTGCTTTTCCCACAGGTTAACTTAATTTTGCAGGCGATGCCGTCGCTGCATGACATAATAGCCCGCGAAGCAGCCCGAAGTCTGGCTCCAGGCGCGGACTGCCACCCAGGCGCTGAGCTTGGGCGTTTCCGGCAGTTCCTCAAGCGCGAGTCGCACCGGCTGAAAATGATGCATCGAAACGGGGCCGGCGGCATCGAGATTTGCCGGGCGCGCGCAGCTTTGGTGGATGCGCTCCTGCAATATCTATTGGACGGGATGCGCCGCCATGTCGAAGCGGAGGGCGTCCGATGGGGGAGGCTGGCCGTTGTCGCGCTCGGGGGGTATGGGCGCGCGGAATTGAATCCGCACAGCGACATTGACATCATGTTTTTGCATGATGGCCGCAGCAGCATTAGCATGCACCCCGCCCTGCGGTTGATTGGCGAAGGCTGGCTGGCGGATATTGGGCTGAATGTAGGCCATGCTACCCGGACAATCAAAGAGTGCGTGGCGGCGGCAAGGGAGGATATCCAAACCCAGACCGCCATGCTGGACGCGCGGTTGGTAACCGGCTGCAAAGAACTGTTTGAGCAGTTCCAATCCATGCTCATGAAGCGGGTTTTTGCAGGCCGTGAGGACGAGTACATCGCGGCCCGGCTGGAAGATCAGGCTGCGCGCCACGCCAAGTTTGGAAATTCGCCGTTGATGCAGGAGCCGCACATCAAAAACGGCTGCGGCGGGTTGCGGGATTACCAGAATTTGCTCTGGATGCTCCGCGTCAAGTACAAGGCGGCGACATTGGACGAACTGGATGTCAGGGGCCTGATTGAGGCCGTTGAAGTGCGCCAACTGTCGGCGGCTTACGATTTTCTGCTGCGGGCGCGCACCGAGTTGCATTATCAGGCGGGGCGCGCGGTTGATTTGCTCAGCAAAAATTTCCAGCCAAAGGTCGCCTGCGGCCTCGGCTACAAGGACCGCTCTCCGCGCGCCCGGCTGGAAAAGTTTATGCGCGATTATTACACCCACGCCCGCCGCCTCTATTTGATAACGCGCACAGTCGAAGAGAGGCTCGCCCTTGACGCAGGACGGAAAAAGCTGCTTCCGGCAATTTCACGCTGGTTTGGACGCAAGGCGCGCCAACCTTCTGAAGCTGACGGCTTCCGTTGGACGGATGGGCGGTTGCAAGCTGTAAATGATGGCATTTTTGACGAGTCGCCTGCGCGGCTGATGCGGGCGTTCCTGCATGCGCAGCAGCGCGGGCTGGAATTGCATCCGGATTTGAAGGTGTTAATCCGGGGCAAGCTAAGGCTTGTGACTCCTGAGTTCAGGCGTGACAGGCGTGTGCGCGAGACGTTTCTGGCCATCTTAAACCAACGCGGCAATGTGGCGCCGGTATTGCGGGCGATGCACGATACCGGCCTGTTGGGAAAATACATCCCGGAATTTGGGCGGCTTACCAATAGGGTGCAACATGAATTTTTCCACCAGTATGCGGCTGATGAGCATACGTTGGCATGCATCGAGATGCTCGATCGAGTATGGGATGGCCGGCAGCAGCCTTACAGCAACTACACAAGCCTGCTGCAAAGCCTTGAACGCCCGTTTATCCTTTATTTGGCGCTTTTATTGCACGACGCCGGCAAGGCGGTCAACCACACGGACCACGCGCTGGCGGGCGAGAGAATTGCCCGGCGGGTTGCCAGACGGCTCAATCTTGAGCAAGGCGATGCCGAAACGCTCGGGTTTTTCGTGCGGCATCACTTGTTGATGGCGCAGATTTCGCAGCGGCGCGATTTGGAAGACGAGACTGTCATCCGCTCCTTTGCCGGGCTTGTTGGCAACGAAGAAAATCTCAAGGGCCTCGTGTTGCTAACTTTTGCCGATACACTTGGGACAAGTGAAAAACTCTGGAACGGATTCAAGGACGCCCTGCTTCAAACACTTTACAAGTTGGCGGCACAGATGTTGAAGGGCGGCCAGGAGGCGCAAACACAGGAGCGACAACTGGAGCGCTTGCGCCAGGAGACAGTCCGCCTTCTGCCGGCAGATTTTCCACAGGATGAATTGCAGGCGCATTGGGAGCAGATGCCGGCGCGCTATTTTTCAGTCAGCTCGCCGGCGGATATTCTGGAGGATTTGGAGCTGGTCCACCGGTTCATGCGCCAGCATATCGAAGGCGACGCTGTATCATCTCTGACGCCGGTGATTGCATGGCATGACGACCCCGACCGCGCCTGCACTGAAATAAAGATTTGCACATGGGACAGGGCGCGGCTTTTCAGCCGGCTTGCGGGCGCTTTAAGCGCCGCCGGCATAAACATTCTCAGTGCCAGAATTTTCACACGGGCCGACGGGATTGCAATTGACAGTTTTTCAGTAACTGAAGCCGGCGCGGGAAATGTCGTAAGCCGCAAAAGCCGGGGCGAATTTGAGGCAATTGTCCAGAAGGCCATGCTGCGGCCCGATCTTGATCTGTACTCGCTTATTGCAAAAAGCGCCTCAAGGCCGCCGTTGTACCAGCGGCTTGAAGGCGAGTCCATCCCAACACGCATCAATTTCGACAATGATTCATCGGAAAATTACACAATAATCGAAGTTGAAACCGAAGACCGCCTCGGGCTGCTTTATGTCATCGCCGATGAATTTGCCATGATGGCGCTGGATATTGCGCTGGCCAAAATTTGCACCGAAAAGGGCGCTGCTCTGGATGCCTTTTACGTCCGGCACCGACACGGCGGAAAGATTACCGACGCCGCGTTTCAGGAGCGGATTCGGCAGAGACTGCAGGCGGCAATCCTGTCATTGGACAGGCAGGCCGGAACGCCGCACCCGATGAGTTGACGAAAAAGGCGGCGTTTTGGATTTTTTATGGCGCGGCAAAGGCGGCTGCGCGTTTTGCCATTATGGCGTCCACGATCTGCTTTGCCAGTTCCGGCTTTTCCACCAGCGCTTTTTCGGCGGCATCGCGTCCCTGTCCGATCAATTCGCCATTGAACTGAATCCATGCCCCTTTCTTATCCACCACGCCATGCTCCAGAGCCACATCCAGGATGCTGCCTTCCTTGTTGATGCCTTGGTTGAAAAGAATGTCGAATTCGGCCTCGGTGAACGGTGGGGCAACCTTGTTTTTTACGACCTTTACCTTGACATGGTTGCCGATTGTATTGCCGGCCTGATCTTTGATGGTGTCCTTGCGGCGGATATCCAGCCGGACGCTCGCATAAAACTTCAGCGCCTTGCCGCCGGGGGTGACTTCGGGGTTGCCGAACATGACGCCCACTTTTTCCCGGATTTGGTTGGTGAAGATGCAGGCGGTGCGCGCCTTGCTGAGCAGGGCGGTGAGTTTGCGAAGCGCCTGGCTCATGAGCCTTGCCTGCATGCCCATGGTGGCCATGCCCATCTCGCCCTCCAACTCGGCCTTTGGCACAAGGGCGGCAACCGAATCCACCACAATTACATCCAGCGCGTTGGAACGCACCAGCGTTTCGCAGATGCTCAGCGCCTCCTCGCCGCTGTCCGGCTGGCTTACGAGCAAATCATTCAGATTCACCCCCAGCCGCTTTGCATAAGCCGGGTCAAGCGCGTGCTCGACATCTATGAATGCAGCCAGCCCGCCGGCTTTTTGCGCGTTTGCAACCACATGCAACATCAGCGTGGTCTTGCCTGATGATTCCGGCCCGAAAATTTCAACCACGCGCCCTCGTGGAATCCCGCCCACACCCAGCGCCAAATCCAGCGCAAGCGCGCCGGTTGGGATTACCTCAATCCGCTGCTGTGCGCGGGCGTCACCAAGGCGCATGATGGCGCCTTCGCCGTAAGATTTGTTGATGGCGATGATCGCGTTTTCCAAATCGCGCTGCCGCGCCGGGTTGGCTGTCTTGCCCTCGCCGGCCTTTGTTTCGGTCGCGTTTTTGGACTCGTTGGCTTGTTTATCAGGGGTCTTGGCGGCCATAACTGCTCGGTTTTGTTTTAAACTAAAACTTCGCCGCCGTTGATAATACTTTATGGCCGCCGCGTCAACACTTCCCGAAAAACAGAGTGGCGCGGGCTTTTACCCGCGCCACGGACAGACTAACATCTTGAGCGGAAACCCTGCGGTATCAGTCTTTCTTTGCAGGTGCAACCTTCCACTCGACGCTGACATTTATGTCATCGCCGGTCTTTATCAAACCCAGGCCGATTTTGGGTTCGGGCGGCTTGATATTGAAGGAGGTCATCTTCAACTTGATCTGCCCCTTGATCAGCAGACAATCATCCTCAACAGGCTGGATTGTCACCGGCATATCAATCTTGTTGGTCACGCCATGGATCACCAGGTCGCCTTTGGAGACGCACTCAATTGGGTCCCCTGCCTTGGCGGGCGCCTTGGTAATTTTCAGCGAATCCAACATGTACACAATGCGCCGATAGTCGGCCTGTTTTTCCACTTCCATGTAATCGTACATCACCGAATCCATTGCGCTACCACTGCTGCTATGGAGCGAGCTAATCGGGATGATGACCTTGGCGGTAGCCTTCACATCTCCCGGCTGGCCTTTGAGCAGCGTCTCCTTGTCCACGCTGAACAGGCCGCTGATAATCTGACCCTCAACCCACCAGTCGTGGATGCTTGAAGTGCCTTCCACACGCGCCTTGCCAGGTGGCTTGGCTTTGTATTCGGTTAGTGTTTGGGCTGAGGCAGTCAGAGCAACTGCCAGCGTTAGTCCGATTATTGTCCTTGTGATGATGTTTTTCATAAATTCGCTTTGTGTTTTGGCCGCCTTGTCAACCTCGGCGGACTTGTTCCCGTTATGTTTCCCTTTCTTTCACCTTTTCGCCCTTTGGACGGATTATAAGTTTAATTTCTTCAAACAACCTGTCGCACGCGGCTATTTTTATAATTGAAACCATTCGTCGGCAAACATAATCCGCGCCCCTTTTTGCACCGCTTCATTGGCCTTTACCGCCAGAACCGTTGCCTCGAATCCCTCAACAGCGCTTGCGGCGTGCTTCCGGTGCTTCTGCAGGCCGTCGAGGTACTCGCGCAATCCGGATTCATTTTTGGGGTCAAACGCCTCCTCGAAATCCTTGACGCCGGTCCTGACCAGGTTGCTGTTGAACACAAAATTTTCCACGGACTGATCCAGGGCCGGGACGAGAACGAGTGGTTCATTGGCGATTTTCTTTCCCTGTGTGGCAAGTTGCGTGGCATCAGAGCGCAACACGTAGCCCATTTCCTTGTAAACCACCTTGTCATCTTTCAGCCCATACACCTCCCACCCCAGCGCCGGGGCGTCGGCTTCCTTGAACAGCCACGCCTGCGAACCGCGGAATAGAAAAGAGCCGTCGGTCCCGTAAATCACATCGTACTCAGACTCAAAACTGGAGCCAAGCGTGGCATCAAACAGATAGTTAATCTTGCCGGGGAATTCAAAGACGGCCTGTACGGTATCGGCCACATCGCGGTCATCGTCCTGGTTATAGACCAGCACCGCCCCAAAACCAGTTACCGCCTTGGGACGCTTTTTCAAAAACCAACAAACCGTGTCCAATTGATGAATCCCAATTTCGCCAACCAACCCCAGCGAACTGGCCGAGTACAGCCGCCAGTTCAACTCTTTTTCGCGCTCAGGGTCGGCAGAGGCGCGACGCCAACTTGTTTTTTTGGCCCATTGGGAGCGGGCCTTGAAGATGTTGCCGCCGGCGCCGCTGCGCAGAAATTTGAGGACGAAATGATACTGCACATCAGCACGGCGCTGGAGGCCGGCCTGGAAATTGCAACGGATGGCTTTGCGGGCGGCCAACGCGATTGCACGGGCATCCTCGATGGTGTGCGCCAGCGGGACTTCGCAATAGACATGTTTGCCGGCGCTCAAGGCGGCTTCGACGATTTCGCGGTGTGTCGGCGTTGGTGTGGCAACAAGCACGGCCTGAACATTCTTGTTTGCCAAAAGCTCCTGATAATTGGCATGGCCTTCGGCCTGGGGTGCCAGTTCCTTTGCCCGGTCAACAAGTTTGCGAACCTTGTCGCAAAGCGCGACCACGGGCGCGTTCGACAATTTGCTCAACGACCTCAACAATTCCCGGCCTTGCAGGCCAAGGCCGATGATTCCGCAATTAAGCGGCGGGCCGGACGGCTTTTTTTCCGTGCCGGCCGGCTGGGCATCCGCGGCCACCAATGGAATGCCGCCCATCATTGATGCCACCGTGGCCAGGGAAGCGCCACGAATGAAATCACGGCGCGGAAAGTGTATTCCGGCTTTGTCCGCTGCCTTTTTATGCGTTTTCATAACTTGATTTGCCTGCCCTTAGCATCGCCAGCCGTCATTCAATAATAATTGCGCAGGCACAAACCGTTAGCACAAGCGGCTGGCTTGTGCAAGATCGCCGCACACAAGAACACCTGTAGCCGCTGGCGTAAGACGGCGGGCAAATCTGCCGCCTTACGGCGGCAGCTACATGGATGGATGGCCAGTCTGCAGTTTCCCGGCAATGCCGGAAGCTTGCAAGTACCAGGAGCATCGCCGTCAGCAGGCTGGCTAAAATGGCGATTAGGACTTTCTCTTTTTTGAGTAGCATCCTTTGGTTGTTACTGCACCACAATTCCGACTCAACAATGGTGCGGCTTTGAAAAGTGGTTGCTCCAGTTTTTCCCATCTGGTATCTTGAGAGCAGATGGATAAAGATTATGTTTTGCCGTTTTGCTGGAATCTATGTTGGGCGGCGTGATAAGCGCCATTTATTCGTTTTGTAGATAGGAGAAGGAAATTATGACTAATTCCACAGTTTCAGATTTGACAGTTGACGAGTTAAGGAAGCTCATTCGGGAAGTTGTCATCCAAACCATATCTGAGATGATTGGCGACCCTGATGAAGGGTTGGAGTTGAGTGACGAGTTCAGGCTTGAACTTCAGCGCTCTCTAGCCGCCGGTAAAGCAGAGAGCAAGACAATACCTGCACAAGAAGTTGCAGCGAAACTCGGATTAACTTGGTAACGTAATGTTGCAGGTAGATTTTACCTCTGCTGCGGAGAGCGACCTGGCGCGTTTGGATAGGGCCGTTGCACAGCGTGTACTGAAAAAGATACGTTGGCTGGCAGAAAACTTCGATACCATAACACCAGAGACACTAACAGGGCCATGGCAAGGTGTGTTTAAACTCCGTGTTGGTGATTATCGAGTGCTTTATACCTGCGACAGAGAAAAGCAGAGGATTCTTGTGCACTTTATCAGACACCGTCGCGAGGTTTACAAGCAAGGCGCTGGCTAACACGCCCAGCAATTCGGCCTGATCCGCTTGCTGCGTTCGGCTCAACTGCTGTTGGTGTGCAGGCCGTTGGATGGTTGGCCAGAAAGTTGGTTAGTGCGGTTTAAGCACAGGGATGATTTTACAGGGTGACACATTCTGGCTGATGCCGGTTGCGTGTTTGAGTCTGGTTTTCGAATAGTCCGCAAGGAAAGACAGGCATTTTCTTTTTTCCATTGAAGCCAATGGGATGGAGGTGGAGGGGCGGGGTTGGTTCGAACGTTTGTTTGATGGGGTTTGAGGGGCTTTTTGGGGGGATGGTTGTTTTCCCGGCTTGACTTAAAGCCCGGTGGTGTCTCATTTAGCCCTGTAAATTTAACCGGATGCTGGTAGTGCGCGGGATGGGCGCGGGTTTCATGTTGTCCGGCAGGAAGGCGAGGGCGAATGAAAGTCTTTTTCCGAAGAAGGAATGTGAGGGACCTCCAGGAGGAGGCACGGCAGGATCAGCGGCTGCATAGGGCGCTGGGGGCGCTGAATCTAACCATGCTTGGTGTGGGGGCGATCATCGGCACCGGCATTTTTGTGCTGACGGGAACTGTTGCTGCGCAAAACGCAGGTCCCGGCGTGATTCTCTCTTTCATACTGGCCGGCATAGCCTCGATATTTGCGGCGCTTTGTTACAGCGAGTTTGCCTCCACCGTGCCAATGGCCGGCAGTGCCTACACTTACGCTTATGCCACGCTCGGCGAGTTTATCGCCTGGATAATCGGCTGGGACCTTATTCTGGAATATGCATTGGGCGGGGTGACGGTGGCCGTTGGGTGGTCAGGCTATTTCATCTCCCTATTGAAAGGGGCGGGCATTGAGTTTCCGGTTATTTTCTCGGCTGCAGCGGGGACGCAGTTTTTGCATGTGCCGGGTTCTGGATGGGAAGTGTTCACGCCAGGGCTTGTCAATGATTTGGAGATGCAGGGGTTTGATCCGTTTGCGCTTCCATTTGCAATATCGGTGTTCAATCTGCCTGCGGCGCTGGTCATCTTTGTGGTGACGGTGCTGCTCGTAATAGGGATCAAGGAGTCTGCAACATACAACAACACGATTGTGTTTGTGAAAGTGGCGGTAATCATCCTGTTCATCGCGCTGGGTGTTTCCGCCGTAAATCCGGACAACTGGCATCCTTTCATTCCGCCGAATACAGGCGAGCGCGGGCATTTTGGATGGACAGGCATCATGGCTGGGGCCGGGTTGGTGTTTTTTGCATACATTGGATTTGACGCGGTAAGCACAGCAGCACAGGAGGCGCGGAATCCGCAGCGGGACATGCCCCGAGGCATCATCGGCTCGCTGCTGATATGCACGGTGCTTTACATATTGGTTTCGGCTGTGGCAACTGGCATCGTGCCTTACCGCGAGCTGGATGTGCCGGACCCGATTGCAAAGGCAGCCGACCGGGCCAATCTTGGCGGGATGGCCGCTCTTATAAAACTGGGCGCAATAGCCGGATTATCATCGGTGATCATGGTATTGCTACTGGGGCAGTCACGGATTTTTTGGGCGATGTCGCGCGACGGGCTTTTGCCGGAATTTATCAACCGGACGCATCCGCGATTCAAAACGCCGTGGATTACATCCATATTGACCGGGTTGGTGGTGGCGTTTTTCGCCGGCATTTTCAATGTGCGCGAGGCCGGAAACCTTGTTTCGATTGGCACGTTGCTGGCGTTTGTCATTGTTTCGGTGGCGGTGCTGGTTTTGCGTGTGCGCGAACCCAACTTGCAGCGGGCCTTCAAGACGCCATTTGTCTGGTTCGTTGCGCCTGCCGGCGCGTTGTCAGCACTGTATTTGATGGTGTCGCTGCCGTGGACAACGTGGGAGCGGCTTATAATCTGGTTTGCAATTGGGCTGATAATTTACTTTGGCTACAGCATCTATCATTCCAAGCTCGGCGCCGGCCCGCCTCCCGGCGAGACTGGGTGGTCGCGTGCGATTAAAATCATCGGGCTAATCTGGATTGTTATGGGAACGTTGGCATCGTTTTTCTGGCTTTTCATATATCGACCGCATTACATGCCAGGACTGGGAGGCTGGCTTGCAGGCGGAGCAGGTTTGTTGGCCAGCATGTCAATTGGCGCGGTGTTGAATCTGGTGGCGCATTGGGCCGAGCACGAGCGCGCCAAATCACTTTCCTAGGTTGCGGCAAATTTCATGAACGTGATGCGCTATAGATTCGCGGTCCAAATCCTATTGGGCTTCTGGCTGGGATTTGGCTCTGCAATCTGTGGCGCCGGGCAGAGCGGCTACCGGCACGTTGCATTGGCCGAGCCAGGCTGGGCGCAGTGGCGCGGGCCGCGGCGTGACGGCATTTCAGATGAAAATGGGCTGCTGGCCGAATGGCCCAAGGATGGGCCGAAATTGATCTGGCAGGCTGGAAATCTTGGACGAGGTTATTCGGCGCCAATCATCACAGGCGGCAGGATCTATCTGACCGGCGATGTTGGTGATGAGTTGTGGATTTTCGCGCTCGACATGGAAGGACGGGTTTTATGGCAGACTGCCAATGGCCGTTCATGGAAAGGGCCGTATCCGGGCAGCCGTGCGGCCTGCATTGTTCGCGATGGCCGGCTGTACAACATGAACGCACATGGCCGGCTTGTTTGCCTCGATGCGCGCACTGGAAAAGAATTGTGGTCGGCAAACGTGCTTGACCAATTTGAGGCGCGGAACATCGAATGGGCAATTAGTGAATGTCCGGTTGTTGACGGCGGGAAGGTGGTCGTTACAGCCGGCGGCGCAAAGGCGCTCATGGCGGCCTTCGACGCGGTTTCCGGCAAATTGCTCTGGACAACACTGCCACTTCTACTTGGGCCGTCAAAGTCGCCGAATTTTGCGCGTGTTTCCGAGCCAGAAGGAGAAGCAGACCCGCCAAGCTATGTGTCGCCATTGTTGTTTGACTTGAACGGAAGGCGGGTTGCGGCCGGTTGTTCCCAGAGGCACGGCTTCGGGGTTGATGTTGAAAGCGGCCAACTTCTTTGGACGTTTCCGATCAAGACTCGCTACAAGGTAATCGCAGGCACACCGGTTTTGGCCGGAGACGCAATATTTGTAACTGCGCCCGACACGGAAGACCGCGGGCTTTACCGGCTCCGGAGTGAAAACGGAGCGGTGCAAGTGGAAAAACTATGGCAGGGGGAACTGGACACCTGCCATGGCGGGCAGGTTGCAATTGACGGGCGGTTGTACGGCTCTTATTACCGGCGGCAAAAGGGATGGGCGTGCCTGGATTTGAAAACCGGCCAGACACTTTACGAGACGCGGGAGCTTGCAATGGGTTCGGTTCTTTACGCCGATGGCCGGCTGTATGTTTTGAGCCAGGAAGGGGAGGCGGCGCTGTTGAAACCGGGCAAAAGCGGGTTCGAAATTGTTGGGCGTTTTCGGCTGACGCCCAATCGCGTTAACGATGCCTGGACTCATCCGGCGATTTGGGAAGGGCGGCTTTACTTGCGCTACCACGAAAGCCTGCGGTGTTTCGATGTCAAACGCCGCTGATGCTTGGTCAATTTTTCAGCCGGCACGGCGGCGCCTTAATACGGCGCGGGCAGGCGCGCCATCGCTGCCCACCAACTTCAACGGGAGGCAAATCAAGTCGTATTTGCCAGGCTCTATCTCGGACAGATTCAGCCCTTCCACCAACCAGATACGCGCCCCCAATAGGATGCGGTGGGTTTCTGCGCCGTCCTTTTTATAGCCGCCAACCGAAAGATAATCCACGCCCACAAGGCGCACGCCTGAATCGGCGATGTATTGGGCGGCGTCGCGGCCAATGTGGACAAAATCAGTCATAAAATCCCGATTGCTCCAGCAGACATCGGAATTACGGGTCTTGAAAAGGATGCGCTCGCCTTTTTTAAGATTGTACAAACGCAGCTCTTCGGGACGGATGACTGCCGGGTCGTGGATTTGAAGCACCCGGCATGGGCCGATTAGCACATCCAACGGCGCTTTCTCCATCGCCTCGCCATCGCGCAAAAAGTGCAGGGGCGCGTCCATGTGTGTGCCGGTATGGGCGCCCATGTCCAGATGCGTCAAATTTGCAGAAGAGCCGGCTTCGATGCTTTTGACGCGATGGATTTTAACTTCCGGGTCGCCCGGCCAGTGGACCATGCCGGCTTGAACGGGTACGGAGATGTCAATCCAGGGTGATGCCTTGCGCATAAAGGCTATTCGTTTTCGCGGAAAATGATGCGCGCCTTGCCCAAATCGTAGGGCGACATTTCGATGCGCACCTTGTCCCCGATGCCGATGCGAATGAAATTTTTTCGCATTTTGCCGGAGATATGGGCCAGCACCTCGTGGCCGTTTGGCAAAGCGACGCGAAACATCGTTCCGGGTAACACCTGGGTTACTGTTCCTTGTAGTTGAATGGGTTCTTCCTTTGGCACAACCAATCCAAGTTTGCTTGAAATTAGAGACCAGCAATTTGACCGGCAGGGGCAAAAAGGTAACCTTGTCCCGCCGCCGGGTTGCAGAAAACCCGCGGCGCATCGGGACACCCCGTAAAGGACTTGAAAACCGCTTTCATTGCATTTTGGGCGGCGTGATTCCAACTGCAAAACGCCCCTGCCCGCGCAATTTTCGGATTATTTTGCATGGAAAGGCGGATTGAATCAAGTATTGTTTTTCTTTCTTGCAAGCGGATGAAGATTGGCCTACTTTTACACCGTGCACTACGCCTTACCAAGGAGAGTATGGCGAATTAAAAGTTTGTATGCCGGCCATGAGCCGGGAAGAAGCAGTATTACTGCGCAGAGCCGGCCGGTAACTGGTAGCATGCCATGATTACGCTGGTACAATTTCCATGGAGTCCGTTCTGCATCATCCAACGCCGTGTCCTCGAATACTCCGGCGCGAAGCACAAGATTCTGAACATCCCAAGCACTGATCGCAGTCTGGTATGGCGCTGGACGCGCCAGCGGTATTATCAGGTGCCGATAATCAAGGATGGTTACAATGTCGTGTTTGAAACGGATGAGGATTCACAGGTCATCGCCAAGTACCTGGATGTCAAATTTGACCTTGGGCTTTTTCCGGCCCAATGGTCCGGTGTGCAGACCATAATGTGGCGGCATATAGAGCATGAAATCGAGGAATGTTGTTTCAAGTTGAATGACATTTATTACCAGGAATTTGTTCCCCGAAGTGAATGGTTGATGTACCTGCGCCATAAAGAGCGGCGGTTTGGGCGTTACTGCATTGACCAGTGGCGCAACGAACAGAAAGCGCTTTATGAAGAGCTGGAGCGGCGTCTGCAACCTTATGAGCAGATGCTGGGCACGCGGCCATTTTTGCTGGATCAACAGGCAAGGTTTGTTGACTTTGATTTGTTTGGAATGTTGGGAAACTTGCTCTACAGCGGCCATTACCAACTGCCGGCGCGGCATAATCGCCTGCGCCAGTGGCATAAACGCATGAGCAGCCTGAAACGGCAATGATACCTGTTTCGAGTGCGCCCAAGCGCTGCAAGGCCGGCGCCAGCCGGCCACGATACAACTGCCCCCAGGCAAACCGGTTTTTTGCATGTTAGCAAGATGAAAAACTACATTCTCGACACCAATGTATTGTTGCACGACCCGGACTCGCTGCTGAACTTCGAGGAGAACAATGTTCTGATACCCATAGAGGTGCTGGAGGAAATAGACAGGTTCAAACGCGAGTCCAGCGAGCTTGGGCAGAATGCGCGCGCAGTTTCGCGGGCGCTGGATGCGCTTCGCGCGCAGGGCCATCTGGCGGATGGCGTCAATCTGCCGAATGGCGGGCGGCTGTGCATACTGCTGCCCAATGGAAACGGAAATGGGAATGGCGTGCCGGGGGTGACAAATGTGGATAACCGGATTCTGGCGCAGGCGCTGGCGGTTCAGAAGGCGCATCCTAGAACCAAGACAATTCTTGTTACCAAGGACATTAATTTGCGAATCAAGGCGGATGCGTTGGGGCTTGCGGCGGAGGATTACGAAACCGATCACGTTTCAATAAAGGAGCTGTACACCGGCATGTTTGAGATGGTGGTGCCGACCGACAAATGGACTGCATTCCGCCTCAATGGCGAGCTTGAATACGAGGCAAACGGCCACGGGCCAAACGAGTATTGCGTGTTGCTGGAGGAATCGAATCCGCGCCGGAGCGCCCTGGGCCGCGTTGATGTCACAGGCAAAAAACTGGTGGCCATTCAGGATGTGCGCGATGGCGTCTGGGGCATCAAGCCGCGCAACCGGGAACAATACTTCGCGCTGGATGCTTTGCTGGACGAGCGGATCAAACTGGTGACGCTCATGGGAAAAGCGGGCACCGGCAAAACGCTGCTGGCCATGGCGGCTGGCTTGAAACGGACGGTGCTTGACCGGCAGTTCCGCCGTCTTGTGGTTGCGCGTCCGACAATTTCAGTTGGCAAGGAAATCGGTTTTTTGCCGGGCACACTCGAAGAAAAGCTCAACCCCTGGATGCAGCCCATTCATGACGCATTGGAATTATTGAGCGATTTGAACATGGGCAGCGAGTACCGGCGCGCCACCGATTTGCTGCGTTCGGGCACAATTGTGGTTGAGGCGCTCAGTTACATCCGCGGGCGCAGCATCGCCAACCAGTTTATGATTATTGACGAGGCGCAAAATCTCACCCCGCTGGAGGTCAAGACCATTATTACTCGGGTGGGACATGGCACGAAAATAGTTTTCACCGGTGACCCGTACCAGATTGACAACCCTTACGTGGACTCATCATCCAACGGGTTTAATTATGTTGTCAGCCGTTTTCGCGCCCAACCAATAGCCGCACATATTGAATTGCAGAAGGGCGAGCGGTCCGACCTGGCTGAACTGGCTGCGAACCTTCTCTAGCGTTGCCTGTGGAAAAGCCAGACGAACAATTGCTGCCAAAATTGACACCCGGCACTTTGTATCTGGTGGCCACGCCGATCGGGAACTTGGAAGATATCACCCTGCGCGCCATTCGCACGCTGAAGGAATGTGACGTTGTGGCCGCCGAGGACACACGCCGCACCGGCCAATTGCTGAAACACTATGGGATTCAAAAGCCGATGATCAGCTATTTCCGATTCAACGAAGCGCGACGCAGCAGCCAGATTCTGGACATACTCGGACGCGGCCAGACGGTGGCGCTGGTCTGTGACGCTGGAAGTCCCGGAATAAGTGATCCGGGGCAGCGGGTTGTGTCCGCGGCCCTTGAGGCAGGTTTCAGGGTTGAGGCCGTACCCGGCCCATGCGCGTTGGTATCCGCTCTGACCGCAAGCGGGCTGGCCACGGATGAATTTCATTTCATAGGCTTTCTACCGCACAAATCAGGGCAGCGTCTGCGGCAACTGGAGGCGATGAAAAACATACCCGGCACGCTTGCAATATACGAATCGCCGTACCGCATCGAAAAACTCTTGCAGGAATTGCAAGAATTGTTTCCCGACCGGCAGGTTGTTCTGGCGCGCGAGTTGACCAAGAAATTCGAGGAATACCTCAGGGGCAAACCATCCGAGTTGCTCGCTCAAATCCGCAGCCGCCCGCGCAAGGGCGAGTTTGTGGTGCTTGTGGCAGGGCAAGGAGAACAGAAGACTGATTTGCCTGCGTTATCAACAGGGATTTGAGGCACGGTTGAAATCACGCCTCAATGAATTTGCCGGGATTGAGAATACCCTTTGGGTCCAGCGCCTTTTTTATTTGCCGATGCAGTCGGCGGACTGCCTCGGTGGTGGCCATCGGCCACCACGGTTTTTTTGCAAGGCCAACACCGTGTTCGCCGGTTATAACGCCGCCCCATGCGAGCACCTGCTTGAACAGGGCGTCGAGTGCGGCCTGGCTGCGTTGCTGCGCGCCGGGCTGGTTGTAATCCACCATGATGTTTACGTGGATGTTGCCGTCGCCGGCGTGTCCGAAGCAGGCGATTGGCAGGCCGCTTTGGCGCTGGAGCGCGGCGGTGAACCGGAACAACTCAACCAATTTCCCGCGCGGCACCACGATGTCCTCGTTTAGCTTGGTAAGCCCGGTGTCGCGCAGGGCGTAGGAAAACTCGCGGCGCAACTGCCAGAGTTTTTCGCATGCCTCGGCTCCAAGGGCGCGTTGAATAAACAACGGTTTGCGTTCGCGCAACAGCCGCTCCAAATCCGACAAATCGACGCGTGCGGCTTTTTCGCGGCCATCCAGCTCGACAAACAGTATTGCGCGGCAGCCTGCAAGGCGGCGGCTGCCGGTGCGTTTGCGCGCTGCCGCCAGCGTGAATTCATCGGCTATTTCAAGGGCGCACGGCAGGAATCCGGCTCGGAAGACGGCTTGAAGCGCCTGGGCCGCAGCCGGCATGGAGGCGAAACCGGCAACCAGAAGACCGCGGAATGGCGGTAGTGGCAGCAGTTTGAGCGTGGCCTCGGTGACAATTCCAAGCAGACCTTCGCTGCCGACAAAAAATCGCGCAAGGTCAAAGCCGGTTTTGTTTTTGTGAGTGCGGCTGCCCAGGCGCAGCACATCGCCGTTGGCAAGCACCACTTCAAGACCCAGCACGTAATCGCGTGTAACCCCGTATTTAAGGCAGCGCGGGCCGCCGGCGTTGGTGATGATGTTGCCGCCGATGCTGCACTCTTCCCGGCTGGCCGGGTCCGGCGGGTAGAACAGACCGCGTTTTTCGACGGCTTCCTGCAGGGTTTGAGTGCGAACGCCCGGTTCAACCACCGCCACGAAATCGCCGGTGTTGATTTCCTTTATGCGGTTCATTCGCTCCAATGAGAGCACAAGCCCGCCGCGGACAGGCACGCACCCGCCCACATAACCGTGGCCGGCGCCGCGTGCCGTCACCGGAATCCGGTTCTGACAGGCCAGCTCCATGATTTTTGAAACGGAAGCGGTTGAGCGCGGGCGCGCCACTGCCTCCGGCGGGTGCGAAGCAAACCATTTGTCGCCGGCGTAAGCTTTGAGAACCTCAGGGCTGAAGTCCAATTCGCCTGCCGGCAATTGCTTTTGCAAACGGCGCAGTGCAGCAAGTTGTGAAGCTGTCATGAATCAATCCAATTCTTGCGGAGGTTCGTTGAAGGAATCCAAAAAACTTCGGGCTTCGATGGCCTGATTGGAAGGGACGACGACGCGTATGCCGCCGGTGCTCAAGGAGTAGCCCTCCATGTGAAATGGCGCAAGCTCGTTGGTTAATTCGGCGGTAAATCCCGCCGCCTCAAGCCGGCTGCGAATCAGCTCCGCCTCGGCGGAGCTGAATGTGCGGAAAATTGTGACCGGTTCGGTGGACATAAAACTTAATTCGTCTCCGCCGGCCTGGAGTCCGGCAGATTGGCGAAAATAATCACACCGGCGCCGGTTTGCAACAAGGTGGAGACGCAGACCTGGACTTGTTTGCCGATGTAGTTTTTGCCGCCGTTGACCACCACCATGGTGCCATCTCCCAGATAACCAACACCCTGACCCGGCTCCTTGCCTTCCCGCACAATCCGCAAATTCAACATTTCCCCCGGCAGTATTACAGGTTTCATCAACTGGCCAAGCTCGGTTACGTTAAGGCACGAAACCGATTGCAGCTCGGCAACCTTGCTCAGATTGAAATCATTTGTCAGCAATTTGGCCTGCAGATTGCGCGCCAGCCGCACCAGCTTGGCGTCCACGCCGGTTTCTTCGGGGAAATCGGCGTCATGGATTTTAACATCGGTGTTGGGAAGCCGGCGCATCCGGTTGAGAATATCCAGACCGCGCCTGCCGCGGGTGCGTTTTACTGGATCGTTGGAATCAGCGATCTGCTGCAACTCGCGCAGGACAAACTTGGGGACAATGACAATTCCTTCCAAAAACCGCCTTTCAAACAATTCAACTATGCGCCCGTCAATAATCACGCTGGTATCAACCACAAAAAGAACGTCGGGTTTGTTTTGTGAAGTGAACCGGACAAAGGGGATGATAAGGGCGAAATCCTCCTTGTTGCTGCGCATGGCCAGAACCATGCCGATGTAGCTGAAACCGAGAAACAGTCCCAGCCGTATGACCCAGCGTATGGGAATGTCCTCCACGTAAATAAAAAGGCCGGAACGGTCAATCATCCATGCAATCAGACTGCCCAAAAACAGCCCGAATGTGGCTGCTGAAAATGCTCGGAGCGAAAAGCCCTTTAGCATCTCGTCAATTGCAATCAGCAACCCGCCGAATCCAAAGCCGATAATTCCCCCCAGATACCATTGTGCAACCAGTTCGGGGCGCACCTGGCTGATGGCCACTCCCCCGCCGACGCACAGCACCAGAAACAACAGGCGTACGACCCAAAGTGACATAAGACAAATTCCCAAAGTTATTTTTTATTTTGGCGCGGTACCGCCCATCCGGTTTCCTGGGTGGCGTTGGTTTTTGGATGTTTCGGCTTCCACAACATCCACCACAAACCATGCTGATTCAAGTTGCTGAAACTGCGGCGTATCTCGTCCGCCATATAGGTGGTGTTTGTTATGGCATGGCGGGTCTGCACGCTCAAAGCATCATCCTTGAGCAGCGCGCCCACTATCCCGCGACCAGCCTGCAAATTCGTCCTCACGTCCGACAGGATATTCGTTATTTCAATACTTGCCACCTGAAAATTGGAAAGGGCGTGGCTTATTTGCGGTGAATTGGTTTGAAACCAGGATGACAACTGGCCGCTGAATGCATTCAGGTTGGTGCTGAACAAGGTCAGGTTGCTGCTAATAAAGTGAATATTGGATACTGCGCCGGCAACGGCGGCTTTGTTTGACTCCACCATTTCGCCTGCAGAGTCAAGAAGGCCATGGGCGCGGGTGACGACGCGTTGTACATTGCTGACTAGCCCCGGCAAGTCGCGTTTGATGCTGGCGGTTGTTTCGCTGGCATTGCTGAGCGTGGTAAGGGCTTCTGAACGGATGTTTTCCAGGGTGGTCCGGTTGAACACGGAGGCACTGTTCTCTGCAAGAGTGTTTATGTTGCTTATGGTAAGGTTGATCCTTGTCAGCATCTCGGTTGCCCCGCGAGCCACTTTCAAAAGATTCAGCGGCGGCTCGCATTTTACAGTGGCGCCGTCTTGTAGCGGCTTGCCTGCATTCTTGTCCGGGTCAACTTCAATATACTGGTCGCCGAGGAATCCGGCCTGATCAATGGTAAAAATTGCGTCATCGCGAATAATGTATTGCTTTTGAATCCGCACAGTGATTATCACCGCCTTTCCGTCCGGGGTAAGGCGGACGCTTTCGACCGAGCCTACCGGCACGCCTGCCATCATCACTGCTGCGCGCGGTTTTATGCCGCCAACACTGGGTGAGATTAGCTCAAGCCTGTAGGTCTTTTTGAAAATGGCCGTGCCTTTGCTGAAACTGATCATCAACGCTGCCAGCAGGACAAGCCCCACAAAAACGAACAGGCCAGCCTTGGTTGCAGAACGTGTGTTGCTCATAATCAAAAAACAAGTTCCTTTGGATCAGAAATGCCCTGGACAAACCGGCTTACGATCGGGTCCTGGGACGCGAATAATTCCGCTGTTGTGCCCGTGAAATACATCCTTCCCTGATGCAGCATAAACGCCCGCTGTGCAATTGTGCGGACACTGCGCATGTCATGCGTCACCACCACAGTTGTTACCTTCAGCCGCTCACAAACTCGCAAGATCAGATGGTCTATGCTGTCAGCCACCACCGGGTCCAGGCCAGTTGTCGGCTCGTCGTACAGTACAATCTCCGGACGGTACACTATCGCCCGGGCAAGCCCAACTCGTTTGCGCATCCCGCCGGATAATTGCGCCGGCTTTTTAGGCCCTGCTCCGGGCAAATCCACCATTTCAAGCGCCTCCTGAACTTTTTCTGCGATTTGCGCCTCCGTCCACTTGCCGTCCCTGCGAAGGGGGAAGGCGATGTTTTCCTCGACTGTCATGGAGTCGAACAGGGCCGCGCTCTGGAACAACATGCCGAAGCGGCGGCGCACCTGCAGGAGGCTGCGCTCGTCCATTTTCGATATGTTTTCCCCGTTAACCAGCACCTCGCCGCTGTCAGGCTGCAAGAGGCCGATTAGATGTTTCAGAAGCACACTCTTGCCGCAGCCGCTTCTGCCGATGATGGCCACTGCCTCGCCCTTCTCGATGCGCAGGCTTACGCCGTCGAGCACGCGTTGGCGGCCGAAACCTTTGACGAGCTGGCGGGCTTCAATCATAAGTGTTCAAGCAGGCGGGTCAGCGTCAGGGTCAGGAAAAAGTTGCTTACCAAAATGCCGATGGATGCGATGACCACAGATTCGGTTGTGGCCCGGCCGACCCCCTCGGCGCCCTCGCCGCACGTCAGTCCCTTGTAACAGCCAACCAGTGAAATTATGCCGCCGAAAAAGACCGATTTAATGAGGCCCTGTAACACGTCCGAAAGACCGGTATGCTTGAGCATGTTGTACCATGAATAGACCGGGTCTATGTCCATTAAAAAGACCGCCACAAACATACCTGCGGCGATGCCGATGGTTATTGACATGCCGGTCAACAGCGGCAGCGCCGCAAGCGTCCCCAAAATTCGCGGCACAACAAGGTAATCCACCGGATGCGCCGCGAGGGTGCGCAAAGCGTCAATCTGTTCGGTTACGCGCATTGTTCCCAGCTCCGCCGCCATCGCCGCGCCAACGCGCCCTGCAACCATCAACGCACTCAGCACCGGCCCAAGCTCGGCGCACATGGAGACGCTCACCACCGCCAGGGTTGCGGTATCCATTTTAACCTTGTGAAATTGGAAGGCCGTCTGGGCGCACAACACCATGCCGGTAAAGGCGCCGGTGATGAGCACCACCGACAATGATTTGACCCCGATGAAATAAATCTGATTGATTATGTCGCGGCTGTTAACCCGCACTGTGAACAGCGAGCGGACAATTTCGACTGCCAGCAATCCGATGTTGCCCAGACCTTCCAAGGCATCATTAACCCATCTGCGCGCCGCTTCGTACATAACGATTCAATGCGGTATTTATTATAATTAATCATGTTTGACAACTTTAAACGGGCCTTTGACGCCCAATCCCCGGTTATTTGCCGGGATTGAAGTTGTCAAAAAGATGTTCAAGGCTGTTGAGTCCGGTTGCCTTTTTGAGCGTTGGATGCAATACGTTCCGCAGATACTCAAGAGCATCGGGAATTGTGCGGATGAATTTTGGCAGTGTGGCGCCTGCAGCGTTTGCATGTCCGCCGCCCTGCAATTTTTCAGCCACTTTAAGTGCCTCGCCGTTGAGGCTGCGCAGGCTGGCGATGATGGTTCCGTTGCCCTTGCGAAACAAGGTCAACAGCACGGGGTACGGAGTGGCCTTTTCTTCAAGCAGGCGATGCACAATCAAGTTGTTGTTGCCCAGAACAGTGTCCACATAGCCGACCTGGGCGCTGAGGCTGACCACATGGTTTTTGCTCCATTCAAATCCAAGCGGGTCTTCTATCCGTCGCTTCACCGCCATGACTTCGAGAAGCGGATGATTGAGCAGCTTTTCCAACTGCCCCTCCACCAACGCGTGCAGATTCCAAAAGCCATATACCTTGACAAGGCTTGCGTAATCGCCGGCGAGCACAAAATCCGGGTCATCTTCAAGAAATAAATCGGCCACATTGTTCAAGTGAACCAGCCGTTCCAGTTCGGGCGAGCCCAGGCCGTGCGCCACGCAAAGCTCATAGCATAGCAGTGCGGCGGATTTGTTGATGTCATGGATTAGCACCGCATGGCGTGGCGTTGTTTCCGTGGTGTGATGGTCAATCACCGCCCAGTTTGGCAAATCCATCCGTTCCTCAAACGAAAAATCCGCCACCCAGCCGGCTTTTTCCCCAAGTTCGCGATTTTTCCACGAATTGTAGTGGTGCGCCTCAAGTTGGACATCGTCTCCAAACAACTTTTTGGCCAGACGTTGGAGCAATACCCCTGACAAAAGCCCGTCCAAATCGCTTTCGTGAGTGAGAATGATTTCCGGCCTTGGCAATTTCAACATAACGCAGTCAACTTAACTCCAATATCGTCTTGAGGCGAGAAATAATCGCCGTATTTGAAGCGCAGTTTTGCAGTTGCCAGAAGCAACTGTTTAATCGCGCGGGGTTGGCGCGGGACGGCCTGAAGGCTTGCGCGGGGAGGCCACGTTGGCGCCCTGTGCGCGCATCTGATTGTATTCGGCCTCGGTGATAGGCTCAATTTTCACATTGTCATACCAATAAATGCCCGGCGGATAGTAGGCGTAGAGCATGACACGCATTTCAGTAACCGCAGGGCGATATTTGGTTGGCCAGAATTCCTGGGAAATTGTCACCCAATCGTCCGCGGAGGCGCGGCATTCTATTTTGGTTTCCCAAAGCCGGCGTTTTTCATTGTTCAACATGCCGTAGCCGCGCACCCAGAGCATTCCCTGGAATTTCGATTTGTAATCAAAAGTCACCTTGTACGGCTGGCCCTTTTCCACTGGAATGGGGTCGGAGTAGTAGGAAAGCCCGTAAGTTTCCGCTATCGGGTTTTTCTGCGGCTTGGGAAAGACATATTTCTCAAGGCCGGTTTTCTTCCACTGCTCGCACATGGCGATTTCCGAATGGGTTGTGTCAATGCGGATGGCTTTGCCGCGCTCGATGCCATCACTGCCTTTTGGCGCGTTTGTCCAGACAACGCCAAGGCCGTCAACCTTGTCCCATCCTGCCGGGTGCGATGGGTCTTTGGCGTCAGCCTGTTCAAAGCCGCCATTTGGCAGAAGCGATTCGGCGGCAAAGGCGGCCACTGCGGCAAAAAACAGTGAAAACATCAGCTCTTGCCAGCGCAAATTTATTGAAAAACCTCCGGTTGTCCTGAGTCTCATGGTCGTGGAATTCGGTTCCGCCGCTTACTTCTTTTCCGCGGTCTTTTGTTCCGCAAGTGTCTTGAAGTATTCGCTTACCATTTCTTCGTAGCCCCTGGGCACGCCATCAGAAAGGCCGGTTTTGATTTCATCCCGATACCACGGCGGGAGCTTCACGCGCTCGCGATGGAGGCCGGTTTCCTGTCGCAAGGATTGCTTTGCCTCGCCCAACAAATCAACAGCCTGGCTGAAGGCCCGCCGCACCCCGATGCCGTCGCCTTTTCGGGCCGAGTCTTCAAACTTTCTCATGGCCGTAATCGAGGCCTCAAGGTTGCCGGTAGGCAGTTTATACTGGCGCAACTTCAAGGCCAGCGCTTCGGCTTCCTGGCGGATTTTGGCCTGATTATCGGCAAGGCGCGGTAGCTTCTGCTGCAATTGAGGGGAGTTTGGGCCACGAAGGCCCTCTGCTCCGGCGCCGGAGAGCTTGCCGCCGCCTGTGGCGCCGCCCAAACTCTTGGTATCTGAATCCTTGACGCTTCCCTGCTCGAATGGTGTCGGAGTCAGGCGGCTTGGGGTGTCGCGCCCGCCTTTGCCTTCGGCGGTTTCCTCCACCATCTGCCCGCTGGAGCGGCCTGTGCGGCCTTCACCGGAGCGCCCGCCAATTTCCATCTGATTTGGCAGCATGTTTCCGGTAACGCCCTTTGCGCTCATGCTTGAAATCGGGCCGTCCATCGCTCCCCAGCCCGCCCCCTTGTCTATCGAATCCATCCATGGGCTGGTCACGTCCTCAACGTCCTGGGTCATGTCCTCCTCCTTGTCAATGAGTTCGCCGACAATGTCCTCCAATTCATTGGGCAATTCGGCCATGGCAACATCCGCCGGCATGTTGGCGGCCTCTTCCATGTTCCATTTCACACGATCCGGCGAGTCGGGCAGCCAGCGTTCAAGGTTTTGTTCGAGCTCCTTCGCGTTTTCCAATCCGGACTGTTCGGCGGGCACCGCCAGCTCGGTCTTTTGCGCCCACAAATTCGATGCTGCCATTTTTATTTCCTGAAATACTTCGTTAAGTTCCTTGGACATTTTGCCATCGGCAAAGTCCTGCGGCGGCAGCTTGCTCCAGTCAGTAAGTTTTTCCTCGAAATACTTTGCCCATTTGGACTCCTCACGGGCGAGGTCGCCCAAAATCTGCTCCTCCTTGTCGGTGAGGTCTTCGCCGCGCTTGTCCATCAGCGCCTTGCTGCGCTCGATGATGCGTTCCTGTTCGTTGATGAATTTTTTAAGGTCATCGTCAAGGTCTTTGGCCATCTGTTCAGGGGTGACCATCGGCGTGTTTTCGATTTCCTTGGGGAATGCGTTCGTAAGCGCCAGCTTTTGTTTGTTGTCGGCAATTTTCCCCAGCAACGCCTGCATTTCAGTTAAAATGTAGGTTTGGCGTTCCTCGATTGCCGCCACTTCGCCCGGCAGTTGCTCGTTTTTCTTGCCGCCCAGCTCGTCGAGTTCCCGAAGCACAAACGGGATTTCGCCGTTAACAAGCGGGTCAAGCGCAGTCGCGTAGAGCCGCCCGTCATCATGCTTTCGGAATTCCTTGAGAGCCTGGCTGGCGGCCTTGTGGGCGTCAGTCTGAATTTTGGCTATCTCTTTTGCGCGTTGCGGCACGGTGCGGTTTTTTACGGCTTCATCGAGGTAAGTTTTGAGATTGGCGGTGCGATTCAAGGAGCGTTCCTGGTAGAAAATGGCTGAGCGCAACGCGGCAAAACCGCCTGCCAGCGGGTCATCTGCGGGCGGGGAATAACTATCCAGAGATTTCACACGGAGCATGATCGGCCTGGATTTGCCGGGTTTGCCATCCGGCCGGAAATCTGCTGCCAAAGCCTCCAGAAGATAGGCTTGGTCAGGCTTGAAAAACTGCGGGTCAACCACAAATGAGCAGGTCTCCTTGACCGGCCCTTTTAAACCTGGCGGGCCGATGTAGGTCCATGCCTTGACTATACGTTGTGGAGTTTCGGAATCCGGCGTGCGCACCGTCACTTCAATGGCTCGCAGGCCGTAGTCATCACTGGCCTGGACATCGAGCTTGATTGAGCTGCCCAAATTGACAAGCCGGTTGCGGTCGGAAGTTAGGAAATCAACTTCAGGCGGCTGGTCCGTCTCCAAACGCACCGCTCCGCGGGCAATGCTGACCGGCTTTTCCAGTCCGGGAGCGGTAACTTCAATTTCATACTCGCCCGGCTGGGTGACAGTGATTGCCGTCTGCCAGAGTTTGCCATGCGCGGCAAATAGGTTTGTCTGGCCGCCGGCAATCCAACGTATGGCCGATACCGGAGAATCAATGCCCAGCGCAAGCTCAGCCTTGGAACCGGGCAGGACGCTCAATGGAGCGGGCGGGCCGGGATTTGTCACCGCCCCCATGCCAGTATAAGCGGGCGGTGTAACCCGGAAGAATGACTCCGCCAGCCGCGGCAGCGGCTTGACGCGCACTTGGACGCTGCGGGTGTAGGCGTCGCCTGCAAATGCGCGGAATGCAAACGGGCGGCGTACTTCGGCGAAGGTGTATGTAAAAAGATTTGTTGCCTGCGGCTCCGCCGCCATCATCACATTGTCACCGGCGGTTGGGCTGGCCTCCAAATGTTGGGCCGCCTCTTTCCAGACCAAGGTTGGGTTGCTGCCCAACTCCTTGCCGCGCACCGCAAGCTTTATTTCAACATTTTCCCCTTCAACAATGGTGATGTCCGAAGAAGGATTCAAAAACAATTGCACCGAAGCCGCAGGCGGGCGGTCTGCAAGCGGCAGCACAAAACGTGCGCCGGCGTTTAACGCAAGATGCGGAAAACCGATGAGATACACGCACCAGAGGGCCAGCAACACCGCCGCCGCGCCGCCCCAGCGGAGAAGTTCGCGCTTGTTCCACAAATCGGAAATCTGGATTGAGCCGGCATGTTGGGCGGCCAATGCTACAGTCTGCCGCGCGAAAGGCACCTCTTCGGGCCGAAATTGCCGTCCCTCAAACTGGCAGGCGTTGATGAGCGCGTTTTCAGGCACGCCGTATCGTTTTTCGAGCAAAACCGCGGTTCGTTCAACGCGCAGTTTTTGGGAGGCAACCGTGTAAATTTTGCGTGCGAAAGAGAGGCCGGTAATGGCCGCGCCGCCCAATGCAAGCGGCAGGCGCAGTCCCGCCGGAAGCCGCAGAAGATTGTCCAAAACAAACAATGCAAGCCATATTCCCAGACAGGTCACCAGCCACCAAGACACCCCCACGAGCAGGGCTGAAAGTTTGATGCGGCGTCCTGCCTGTAACAGGACATTCCGAAGGCTGACATTTTCGCCATTCATGCGCTTCGGCCCCTAATATAGCCTGCTCAAGCTCGCTTTGCACCAAAAAACTGGCAATTTATCGCGCGTCTGATTGACACGGTAGCGGCACAGGTATAAACTTAAGGCAGTTTACGCGCTTGTTATGGTTATTACAAGACCAGTGGCGGGCAGAATGGTTTATTGCTTATTCCATTATTGGCGGTGTTTTCTGCTATTGTTGATTCTGGCAGTATGCACGCCGATTGGGAGGTGCGCTTCAGATTCCCAACCGTTGGAGAATCCCTGGCCCCGCACCGCAATAACTTTGAGGTGGGAAAATGACATCATCGGCGGGACCGACGAGAATTATTCCAATGGCATATCGCTGTCCATGACCCGGCGCGGGCGCGGCTTGCTGGGAAGGGTTTGGGACTGGGTGGGCTTGCGCGATATTGAAACCTACTATGGCTACGAGCTTGGGCAAATCATGATTACCCCGTCTGACAAATCGTTGCTGGAACCGCGGCCGGATGACCGGCCGTATGCCGGGATTCTTTATGGTTCATTGTCAACCATGGCGCGGCGTGAAAACCAGTTGCACGGCTTCAAACTGGTGCTTGGAGTTGTGGGGCCATGGTCGCTGGCCAAGGAAACCCAGATATGGTGGCATGACTTGATTGGGTCGCCCCGCCCAATGGGCTGGCATCATCAGCTCCCAAATGAGCCAATACTGAACTTGGTCTATGAGTACCGCAGAAAGTACACTCTTTTTGGTGACAGGCAGGGATTTGGTTCCGAGCTGATTCCGATGGCTGGCGCGATGGCTGGCAACGTGCTGGTCCAGGCGGAAGCAGGCGCGCAAGTGCGTTTGGGATGGCATTTGCCCGATGATTTCGGCACCACGCTTATCCGCGGTTTTGGTTATCAGTCTCTGCCGCGGTTTGACCAGCAACCTGCCGCAGCCAAATGGGGGGCATTTCTTTTCGGCGGTGTGGCGGGCAACGCGGTGGCCCGAAATCTTACGCTAGATGGCAGCACCTTCCGTTCGAGTCCGCATGTCAGCAAACGCCCATTGTTTGGCGCTGCCGAGGTCGGGGTGGGCATCTGGATGCGCAGATTGCAAATCAATGCGTCAACCGTTTTCTGGGGGCGTGAATTTCGCACACAGGAAAGGTATTCAATCTTTGGCGCACTGACGGTGAGCGTGTTTTTCTGATTTTCAAAATTGCAACCGGCTGCCTTGTTATTTGCCGGCCTGACATGTTAAGTTAATGGCATGTCGCAGCAGAGCGATTTGTTCAAAGGCCCGGAGCAGCCGGCAGGGCCGGAAAAAGGGCCGGTGCCGGTCCAGCGGCGTCCGCCACCGTTGGCGGCGCGAATGCGGCCACGCACGCTGGATGAAATTGCCGGCCAGCAGCATATCCTTGGCCCCGGACAACTGCTCCGCCGCGCAATTGAATCAGACCGCATCCAGTCCCTGATTTTTTTCGGCCCGCCCGGAACAGGCAAGACATCGCTTGCCCATATAATTGCGCGTCAGACAGAGTGCAAATTTGAGCGGCTGAGCGGTGTTGAATCGAATGTTGCCGACATGCGGCGGGTGCTGGCGGCGGCTGCAAACCGCTATGAAACCACCGGCCGTCCGACGCTGCTGTTTATTGATGAAATCCACCGGTTCAACAAGGCGCAGCAGGATGTGTTGCTGCCGGAGGTCGAGTCGGGGATTATCAGGCTTATCGGCGCCACCACGCATAATCCGTTTTTTTTCGTCAATTCCCCCCTGGTATCGCGCTCGCAGATTTTCGAGCTGCATCCGTTGACTGAGGCGGAATTGCTGGCAGTCATGCAGCGGGCGCTTGTGGATGCGGAGCGCGGGCTTGGGGCGCTCAAAATCCGCGCTGATGAAGAGGCGTTGATGCACCTCGCCAAAATGGCTGACGGCGATGCCCGGAAGGCGCTCAACGCGCTTGAGATAGCGGCGCTTACCACACCGCCCGGGGCGGATGGTTTCATTCACATCAACCTCGAAGTTGCCGAGCAGAGCATCCAAAAGAAGGCCGTTGTTTATGATGCCGATGAGGATGGGCATTACGACACAATTTCGGCGTTCATCAAGTCAATGCGCGGGAGCGATCCGGATGCGACCCTTTACTGGCTGGCAAAAATGATTCATGCCGGGGAAGACCCAAGATTCATTGCACGGCGAATAATGATATGCGCGGCCGAGGATGTTGGACTTGCAGACCCGATGGCCCTGGTGCTTGCAACCGCAGCGCATCAAGCGGCGGAGTTTGTTGGATGGCCGGAAGCCCGCATACCAATCGCCGAGGCCGCCCTGTATGTTGCCACTGCCAACAAGAGCAACAGCGCATACCTTGCGATTGATGCCGCCCTGGAAGATGTGCGGCAGGGGCGCACACTGCCGGTGCCGAAGCATCTGAGGGACACGCATTATACCGGCGCCGAGCGTCTGGGTCACGGTCAGGGTTATGAATATGCCCATAATCATCCCGGCCATTTCGTGGCGCAGGATTACCTTGGCGCGCTCCGGCACTACTACCAGCCAACCGACCAGGGCGTTGAGAAAAAAATCAAGGAACGTGTCGAGCGCTGGCGCGCTGAATTGGACAAGGCCAGACCACCGCAGACATGACTTCAAACCGATACGGACGCGACTGAATTATCCAAGCAACCGTGACGCCATCGCAACAAAAAGCCATATTGCGCCAACAGTTCAAACAACGGCTGGCTGCCATTACACCGGACCAACGCAGGGCTGACTCGCGCCTCATTTGCGAGCGGATTTGTGCCAGACCTGCGTGGCAAAGCGCCCGAACCATACTTTTTTTTGCGCCGCTTCCGGACGAGCCGGACTTGTGGCCATTGCTTGAGGAGACGTTGAGAACCGGCAGGAGGGCGGCTTTGCCCAGTTATTTGGCTGACAAAGATTTGTACGAGGCCGCTTTGGTAGCAGATGCGCACAAGGATTTGAAGCCGGGACGCTACGGAATTCTGGAGCCGGGGCCGGATTGTCCGCGTATTCCAATTTTGAATCTGGACATAATACTGGTGCCTGGTGTAGCTTTTTCAAGGGACGGTTACCGGCTGGGGCGCGGGCGTGGATATTATGACCGGTTACTGGCCCATGCGCGCTGTTGCAAATGGGGCGTGGCCTTCGATTGCCAGCTCACGAAACATTTGCCGGTGGAAGCGCGCGACATTCAACTGGATGGAATTGCAACACCGCGGCAGTGGCTGGAAATCCCGGCCGCTGGCGCGGGCGGTAAATGATAGTATTAGGCGCAATGGAGTTGTACTTCACCGGCGTGGTTTGCCTGGTGATCGGCGCGGGCTTGGCATACTTATTGTTCAAGTTCAGGGAAAGAATTACAAACGCCACCACCGTCACCCAGCGCCAAAATCTCATGGACGCCGCCCAGCGCGATGCCGAGGCGCTGAGGCGTGAGGCGCGCCTTGCAGCGCAGGAAGAGGTTTTGAAACTGCGCGAGCAAAACGAGGCGTTGTTGTCTGCCCGGCGCAAGGAAATCGAATTGGAAGAAAAAGAACTTTGCAAGCATCGGACGGAGCTGACCTTGTTGCAGGGGCAGCTCATGAGGCAAAAGGAGGAAATCGAACAACGACTCAGGCGCTGCCAGGAATTGGAAGCTCAACTCACCGAGAAACAAAAAGTTCTTGATGAACTTACCGTGCAGAAGCGCCAGGAGCTTGAGAAGATAACCAGTCTGGACTTTGAATCGGCGCGCAAGGAATTTTTGAAGATGGCTGAGCACGACGCCGCCCAGGAAGCCGGGGCCATTGCGCGCCGGCTTATTGAAGAGGCGAAACAACAGGCCGATGAGAAGGCGCGACATATCATAAGCCTTGCCATCCAACGCTATGCCGGCAGCCAGGTTGCCGAGTCCACCACCGACTCGCTTGTGTTGCCAAATGACGAGATCAAGGGGCGCATCATAGGACGGGAGGGCCGAAATATACGCGCCTTTGAAAACGCCACCGGCGTGACAGTGCTTGTTGATGACACACCCAACACCGTTGTTCTTTCAGGATTTGACCCCGTGCGGCGCGAAATCGCCCGCGAATCCATGAAACGGCTCATTCAGGACGGGCGTATCCACCCGATGCGCATTGAAGAAGTGGTGCAGCAGGTCACACGTGAAATGGACGAAGCAATCCTGCGCCACGGCGAGGAGGCCGTGCAACGCGCAGGCATTACCGGCGGTGTTGACCCCGAAATTCTGAAACTGCTGGGCCGGCTTTACTATCGCCGCAGTTTTTCACAGAACATATTGGAGCACTCAATCGAGGTTGCACACATCGCCGGTCTGATTGCCGCAGAGCTGGGAATGGATGTAAATTTGGCAAAGCGCGCCGGGCTTTTCCATGACATCGGCAAGGCCGTCAACCACGAAGTTGAGGGAGCGCATGCAATTGTGGGCGCAGAATTCATCAAGCAACATGGAGAGCCGCCCATTGTGGTGAATGCAGTTGCCGCGCATCACGGCGAAGCGCCCCTGGACGGGCCTTTGGGCGCTTTGCTGGCCGCAGCAGACGCTATAAGCGCCTCCAGACCGGGTGCGCGCTCCGAAACCATGACTGTTTACCTCAAGCGCGTTGAAGAGCTGGAAAGAATAGGCAGCTCTTTTCCGGGTGTAAGCCGCTGTTTTGCCATTCAGGCAGGACGTGAATTGCGCGTGCTGGTTCAACCGGAGCAAATAAACGACGCCGAGGCTTTTACTCTGGCGCATCGCATTGCCCGTAAAATCGAGGCCGAACTCTCATACCCGGGCCAGATTCGCGTGGTTGTCATGCGCGAAACAAAGTGCGTTGAGGTGGCGAAGTAACCTGAATTCGACGTTTGCTGGCAGCTCCAAAATTTTTCGAGGCGGGCTTTTGAGTTTTAGCTGGCAAATTGTTTCCCTTCAGGGTAATATTATCCCGCCAAAAATGAGTGGCGCCAAAAAATTGGGGCATGAAGCCTCTGAAGTCACCCGCTCCATGGTTGTACTCAACAAACTGGGCATCCATGCGCGGCCGGCTTCACAATTTGTCCAGGTCGCCAGCCGATACCACAGCGAAATTTTGGTTGAGAAAGACGGCGACATTGCAAATGGCAAGAGCATCATGAGCCTGCTGATGCTTGCCGCGGGGCCGGGCAGCCGCCTGATTGTCCGCGCACGCGGCCATGACGCCGAGCAAGCCATACGCGAGCTGGAGGCGCTCGTTTCAAGCAAGTTCAACGAGGAATAAGGCGCGGCATGCGTCTCTTTGACGAGTTGAGTGGTTTATAACAGGCCACGGGTTAACCTTTTCTGAACTGCGACATGACAAATTTTGCAAAAAATTGGACAACTCGAGGCTTGGCAAAGATGACGAATTGAAGGAAATTGGTAATGCTTAACGACGTTTGGTTGTTCCAGATGTTAAGAAGTAAAACTTAAGAACAGCCGGGTTGTTAATCAGAATTGCAACTCCATCAATGGCGGATGGAGGAGGGAAGGCAGGGATTTTTGCTTTTGAACGCTGGAAAATGAAACCGGCAGTGAAAGATTTTTCACAAGCCCGGTCAAACGAAAGAAAGTAACAGATTATGAGCAGTAAGAAATACATAACCATGGACGGGAACGAGGCGGTGGCGTATGTGGCCTATCGCTGCAACGAAGTGATGGGCATTTACCCAATTACGCCTTCCTCCAACATGGGCGAATGGTGCGACCAGTGGGCATCGGAAGGGATTCCGAATCTTTGGGGAATGGTGCCTATAGTGGTGGAGATGCAGAGCGAAGCGGGCGCGGCGGGGGCTGTGCATGGGGCACTGCAGACAGGGGCGCTGACATGCACTTTTACTGCATCGCAGGGGCTGCTGCTGAAAATCCCAAACATGTTCAAGATTGCAGGCGAGCTGACACCGACCGTTTTCCACATATCTGCGCGGACGGTTGCAACGCACGCCCTCTCGATTTTCGGCGACCACAGCGACGTGATGGCGGCGCGCATGACCGGTTTTGCGTTGCTAAGCTCCGCTTCGGTGCAGGAGGCGATGGATTTTGCGTTGATAGCACAGGCTTCGACGCTGGAAAGCAGGGTGCCGTTCCTTCATTTCTTCGATGGATTCCGCACATCACATGAAGTTTCCAAGATTGAATTGGTGACCGAGGATGTGATGCGGCAGATGATTGACGAGGAATTGGTTTTGGCGCATCGCCAGCGGGCATTGAATCCGGACAGACCGGTGCTGCGCGGCACGGCCCAGAATCCGGACGTGTTTTTCCAGGCCCGTGAAGCGTGCAACCCGTTTTATCTGCGTTGCCCGGACGTTGTGCAGAAGGTAATGGACAAATTTGCGAAGATTACCGGGCGTCAATACAGCCTCTTCCAATACGTGGGCGCGCCTGACGCACAGCGTGTCGTGGTGCTGATGGGTTCAGGTTGCGAAACCGCTCATGAAACAGTGGAGTACCTTAATGCGCGCGGTGAGAAGGTTGGCGTGTTGAAAGTGCGGTTGTACCGGCCTTTTGATGCCCGGCGGTTTGTGGAGGCGCTTCCGCCGACGGTGAAGAAAATTGCCGTGTTGGACCGTACAAAGGAGCCGGGCGCCCTGTGCGATCCGCTGCATCTGGACGTGCTGGCTGCGTTGAACGAGGGCTTGAGCAACGGTTGGGGCCGGCTCAAGACCATGCCGCAGGTGGTGGGCGGGCGTTACGGCCTTTCAAGCAAGGAATTCACCCCGGCGATGATCAAGGCGGTACTGGACAATATTGCTCTGGACGCGCCCAAGAATCACTTTGTTGTTGGCATCGAGGACGACGTCACCCGGACCAGCCTGCCGTATGATCCGGAGTTTTCAACCGAGCCGGACAATGTTGTTCGGGCGATGTTTTACGGGCTGGGTTCAGATGGCACGGTTGGCGCCAACAAAAACTCGATAAAGATAATCGGGGAAAACACCGACAACTACGCCCAGGGTTATTTCGTTTACGACTCAAAGAAGGCGGGAGCGGTGACTGTTTCGCATCTGCGCTTCGGACCCAATCCGATTCGTTCCACGTACCTTATCAGCAAGGCCAATTTTGTGGCCTGCCATCAGCCGGTATTCCTTGAGCGGTTTGACATGCTCAAGCCGCTTGTGCCGGGCGGCATATTTTTGCTCAACGCGCCCTATTCGAAGGATGAAGTATGGTCAAAATTGCCGCGCCGCGTGCAGGAAGGGTTGATCCAGAAAAAAGCCAGGTTTTACGTGATTGACGCGGTAAGAGTTGCGCGTGAAACAGGCATGGGCGGGCGCATCAACACCATCATGCAGACATGCTTCTTCGCCCTTGCCGGCGTGCTGCCGCGCGACAAGGCCATAGAGCAGATTAAATACGCAATCAAGAAGACCTATGGCCGGAAGGGCGAGGAAATCGTGCGGAAAAACATCGCCGCAGTTGACCAGACGCTTGCCAATTTGTTTGAGGTGCCGGTGCCGCAGGAGGCAACAAGCAATGTCGAGATTCCCGAAGTGTTTGCGGGCGCGCCTGCCTACGCAAAGAATGTGCTGGGTCGCATTTATGCGAACGACGGTGACGCGCTGCCGGTGAGCTGCTTCCCGCCTGACGGGACATTTCCAACAGCAACCACCCAATATGAGAAACGGAATCTGGCGCTGGAAATTCCGGTATGGGACGAAAAGACATGCATCCAGTGCGGCAAGTGCGTGATTATTTGTCCGCATGCCTCGATTCGGAGCAAGGTTTACGATCCTTCCCTGTTGAAGGATGCGCCTCCAACTTTCAAATCAGCAGACGCTCGCGCGCCGGAGTGGAAGGGCATGAAGTTCACCATTCAAGTGGCGGCGGAGGACTGCACCGGCTGCGTTTTGTGCGTGGATGTCTGCCCTGCCAAAAACAAGAGTGATTCAAGCCTCAAGGCCATCAACATGCGACCGCAGGCGCCACTGCGCACGCAGGAGCGGAAGAATTGGGAATTCTTCCTTTCGCTGCCTGAGATGGACCGGCGGAAAATCAAGACAAGCGTTTTGCGGCAGCAGCAGGTGATGCGGCCGCTGTTTGAGTTCTCCGGCGCCTGTGCCGGTTGCGGTGAAACGCCGTATTTGAAACTCATCTCGCAGTTGTTTGGAGACCGCATGGTTGCGGCCAATGCAACAGGTTGCTCCTCGATCTACGGCGGCAATCTCCCAACCACCCCGTGGGCTGTGGATGCGGCGGGCCGCGGTCCGGCATGGAACAACTCGTTGTTTGAAGATTGCGCCGAATTTGCCCTGGGCTTCCGGGTTTCCCTGGACGCACAGGCCAGACTGGCCTGCGAACTGCTCAAGAAGATGGCGCCAACGCTTGGGGATGATCTGGTCAGCGGCCTGATTAACGCCAACCAGTCCGATGAAGCCGGCATTTACGAACAGCGCCAGCGTGTTGAAGCCCTCAAGGCCAAGTTGAAGGGCCAGACTTCCAGCGAAGCTAAGATGTTGCTTGGCGTGGCCGACAGTCTTGTGCGCCGCAGTGTCTGGGCAATTGGCGGCGACGGCTGGGCATACGATATCGGTTACGGCGGGCTTGACCACGTTTTGGCCAGCGGCAGGGATGTGAACCTGATTGTGCTGGACACCGAGGTTTACTCCAACACCGGCGGTCAGGCATCGAAGTCAACCCCGCGCGGAGCGGTGGCAAGATTTGCCGCCGGCGGCAAACCGGTGGCAAAGAAGGATTTGGGGCTTATCGCCATGAGCTACGGTTCGGTGTACGTGGCAAGCGTGGCAATGGGCGCCAAGGATGAGCATACATTGCGGGCGTTTTTGGAGGCGGAATCGTACCCCGGACCTTCATTGCTCATTTGCTACAGCCATTGCATCGCGCATGGCATTGATTTGGACCGCGGCGTGGGAGCGCGCCAGCAGAAATTGGCTGTCGAAACCGGCCAGTGGTTGCTTTACAGATATGACCCGCGTCGCGCCGAGCGTGGTGAAAACCCGCTCCAGCTTGACTGCCAGGCGGCCAAGCGAAAGGTGCATGAATATTTGTTGAGTGAAAACCGGTTCAAGATGCTTACCAAGACGAAGCCGGAGGATGCCAAAAAACTCTTCGAGCAAGCACAGCATGATGCCGAGGCGCGCTGGCAGTTGTATGCATATCTGGCTTCCCGGAAATTTACAGCCGAGCCTTCGGCGACGGCGGCGGCGGCTTCAGCCGGCCAGACGGCACCCGCAGCGTGATAACAAACCATTAACCTTAACCTGAGGAAAAAATATGGATCTCTCAACAACATACCTGGGACTGAAACTCCGTAATCCATTGGTGCCATCGGCTTCGCTGCTGATGGAGAGCCTGGATAACATCAAAAGGATGGAGGATGCCGGCGCCTCCGCCGTGGTGCTTCATTCCTTGTTTGAGGAGCAGTTGATCGCTGATGCCGAGGAGTTGGACAGGGCATTGACTGCAGGCACTGAAAGCTATGCCGAGGCGCTCAGGTATTTTCCCGAACCGTCCAGCTTCAAGCTCGGGCCGGAGGAATATCTCGAGCATATTGCCAGGGTAAAGAAATCTGTCGGCATTCCTGTTATTGCCAGCTTGAACGGCTGCACCGCAGGCGGTTGGACGGATTATGCGGCCAAGATAGAACAAGCGGGCGCCGATGCGCTTGAATTGAACATCTACTGGATGCCGACGGACCCGGAGTTGACTTCCGATAAAGTTGAGCAGGTTTATCTGGATATTCTCAAGGCGGTAAAGGCCAAGGTAAAGATTCCGGTGGCGGTGAAGCTCAGCCCGTTCTTCAGCAGCCTCCCAAACATGGCCAGACGGCTTGAAGCTGCCGGCGCGCGCGGCCTTGTGTTGTTCAACCGGTTTTACCAGCCGGACATCAACCTCGCCACATTGGAGGTTGAAAACACCGTGCTGTTGAGCACCCCGCAGGCGCGGCGGCTGCCTCTGCGCTGGATAGCGATCCTTTTTGGAAGGATCAAGGCCGACCTGGCCGCCACAGGCGGAATTCACAGCGCTCAGGATGCCATCAAGATGCTTATGGCCGGTGCGCGTGTCACCATGCTTTGTTCGGCCCTCATGAAACACGGCATCGGGCATATCGCAACGGTCGAGCGCGAGATGAAGCTCTGGCTGGAGGAAAACGAATACGAATCGGTCAGCCAGCTTGTCGGCAGCGTCAGCCAGCAGAAGTGCCAGGACCCAAGCGCTTTCGAGCGCGCCCAGTACATGCGGGTGCTACAGGAATTCAAGGTCGGGTAATCCCGGCCTCTTGCACCGCTTCAACCGGTCAGAATCAACAGCCACGGGAAACACCCCGTGATGGCACTCCTTTGGCAAGCCTGTCCTGGGGCAATGGTGATTTTGGATCGAGCACACCGCCTGGGCCACATCACTCCGCTGACACCGGTTTCCAAATCCTTTCAATAGCACGATGCCCGACGCTGTTGCAGGGTGCTGCTTATTGAACGAACGGGACATTTTCCCACGCAGGAGCCGGCGCCACGTCAACCTCTGGAGTAGTTCGGGATTTGACCGGAATCAAAAAACAGCCGCAGCTTTCAACAAAATTCATTTGCGCGAAGTTGAACCTGAGCTAACCTCATCGGCAATAAACAGAACCGTGTGGGCGGGGTGTTGTTAAAAAGCTTGATACAAATAATAAGGCAAACTAAAAATTGCTTTTTGAACGCTTATGCCACTTGCGGCGGCGGCAATCTGAATTTTATTGAGAGCCTTATGGAAAACCGCTTGCAGGTTGGATGTATGTGGTGAAGACACCGGGCGCAAGATGTCTGATGTATTTCCAAAATGGACGAACCGGTTGCCGCTGTACGCCTTGACGGCGGCGGTGCTGGCCGGCGGAGGAGCGGTGGCGGGGTTTTGGTATTACTTCACGCCGAAGTACACGCGTGTGGGATATCAACCGCTGCAGCCTGTGGCATTTTCACATGCCACACATGCCGGGCAGTTGGGGATGGATTGCCGTTACTGCCACAACGGGGTTGAGCAGTCGTGGTATTCAAACGTGCCCGACGCGGCCACGTGCATGAATTGCCATAATCAGGTGCTGAAGGATGATCCACGGCTGGCGCTGGTACGTGAAAGCGCCCAGACCGGCAAGCCGATTCCCTGGGTGCAGATTCACAAACTGCCGGACTTTGTCTATTTCAACCACGCAGCGCATATCAACCGCGGGGTAAGTTGTGTTTCGTGCCATGGGCCAATCCAGACGATGGACGAGGTTTATCATGCCCGGGAATTGAGCATGACCTTCTGCCTGGACTGCCATCGAAATCCGGCTCCAAATTTGCGGCCATTGGACAAAGTCACGGATTTGGCCTGGAATCCGCATCAGCACCTGCCCGCTGATTGGTTTGAAAAGGCGGCGAAGGACTGGAAAATCAACGCTTCTCAACATTGCTCTGCCTGTCACCGATGAAGCAACCTCATTCAAAACCAAATTCCGGCAAGACCGGACCCGATTACTGGCGCAGCCTTGATGAACTGGCTGAACGTCCGGAGTTTCGCGAATGGGTGGAGCGGGAGTTTCCCGAAGGGGCGAGCGAGCTGACCGACCCGACCACACGCAGGCATTTTTTGAAAATAATGTCGGCCTCATTTTTGCTGGCCGGGGTGGGCTTGACCGGATGCCGAAGGCCGGTTGAGACGATCCGGCCATTCGGCAAACAGCCTGAGCGCTACTTGCACGGGCAGCCGTTGTTTTATGCAACTGCGTATCCCGGCCGGACAAGCGCCATTCCGCTTGTGGTCAAGTCACACGAGGGACGTCCAACAAAGATTGAGGGCAACAGTTTGCATCCGGATTGCAAGGGGGCGGTTGACCAATTTGCGCTGGCTTCCATCTTGAACTTGTATGATCCGGACCGTGCTGTCCGGTTTACCGAAGGTGGAAACAGCCGGCGGCGGGAGGAGGCCCATGACAAACTGGCGGCCGTGGCCCGTGAGGCGGCTGCAAGCGGCGGTGAAGGGCTTTGCTTGCTTGTCGGCCGCAGTTCTTCCCCATCGCGTGCAAGGTTGATTGGGGAGTTGCGCCAGAAGTACCCGAAAGCCCGGTGGTTCGTGCATGAACCAGTTGATTTTGACATACACCGTCAGGCAGCCGCCATTGCGTATGGCGCTGCAGTCAAACCGTATCCACGGTATGATTCCGCCAAAGTAATTGTATCACTGGATTGTGATTTTCTGGGCGCCGAGGAGGATAGCTGTGTTGCCATCCGCAAGTTTGCTGCGGGCCGCCGGGTAAGAAAACCAGGGGACTCGATGAACAGGCTGTATGTCGTGGAGGCATTGTACAGTCTGACCGGCGCCAACGCCGACCACAGGCTTCGATTGCCGGCCGGCCAGGTTGCGGCGGTGGCTGCCCGCATGGGAGCGGAGTTGCTCAAGCAGGCAGGCGATACTTCAGGGCTGGCGGCGAGGCTGATGGAGCTGGCCGGGCCAGTGCGCCAGCATGAGGCCTGGATCGTTGAATGCGCCAAAGATTTGCTGGCACATCGAGGTGAAGCGCTTGTTGTGGCAGGTTATCAGCAGCCGCTTGCGGTGCATTTGATCGCACATGCGATGAATGCGGCCTTGAACTCCGTGGGGCGGACTCTGGAGCTGCATGCGGCAGAGCCTGAGCCGATGGGCAGCATTTCAGAGCTTGCAGGGCTGTTGAACGACGGCAAGGTGCAAACCTTGGTGATCTTGGGCGGGAACCCGGTTTACAACGCGCCGGCAAATCTCAACTGGAAGGCGGCGCAGCGGAAGGCAAAGACGGTTTTGCGTTTGGGGTATTACGAGGATGAGACTTTCGAGCTGTGCGACTGGCATCTGCCGCAGGCACATTTTTTGGAGTCGTGGGGGGATGCGCGGTCACCGGATGGGACGTTGACAGCCGTCCAACCGCTGATTGAGCCGCTGTTTGGCGGGATGACCGAGTTGGAAGTATTGGCGCGTCTGGGTGGCATGGAAGTGACACGTCCTTATGACATAGTGCGTGAAACTTTCAGAAAAATAGCCGGACCGGAGGAGAGCGCCTGGAAAAAGTTTCTGCATGACGGTTTTCTTGCTGGAAGCCGGTCAAAGCCGGTGGAAGCGAAATTCAGTCCTGAGGCCGTTTCAACTGCTTTACGTGAATTCAAACCATTGCCAGCGCCTGAGGTCGGGAGTCTGGAGGCGGTATTTTACCGAAGCGCAAGTGTTGATGACGGGCGATTCATCAACAATGGATGGCTGATGGAAACGCCCGATCCGATAACCAAGCTGACGTGGGACAACGCCATACTTTTAAGCCCGAAAACAGCCGCAGCTCTTGGAATGAACTGGTTTGACTTGGCTGCAAAGTCGCCCAAAGCCAATGCAGGCAGGTTCAACAGCCCGGTGGTGGAGGTCAAGTTGGGCAACCGGTCAATACGCGGGCCGGTCTGGATTCAGCCGGGGCTGGCTGACAATACGATAGGCCTGGCGCTTGGGTATGGGCAGGAAAAGGCTGGTCGAATTGGACGACTTGCCGGCGGCAGTCCGGCAGGCTTCAATGCTTATGCCATCAAACCTGCGGATGGGTTTGTTTATGCCGGGGCGAGCCTGACGGTTGTCCCTGGTAAAACTTACGAGCTGGCTTGCACCCAGGAGCACGGGGCCATGGAGGGGCGTCCGTTTATCAGAGAAGCCAACCTGAAACAATTTGAACAGCGGCCTGACTTTGTCCGCAACATGGACCTGGACGCGCCGGCCCATACGCAGCATCTGAAGCCGATTCTCGATGAGCGTGGGAGACCGAAGCCGATATACAAACGTCCGCCGCTCAACGGCATGCACCAGTGGGGGATGGTGATAGATTTGACTGCTTGTGTTGGGTGCACGGCCTGCGCGGTGGCATGCCAGAGCGAGAACAACATTCCCATTGTCGGCAAGGAACAGGTTGTGCGCGGCCGCGAGATGGCCTGGATCAGGCTTGACCGCTATTACTATGGCGATGTTGATGACCCGCAAATAGCTTATCAGCCGGTCGCCTGCCAGCATTGCGAGAATGCGCCTTGCGAAAACGTCTGTCCTGTCAACGCCACGACTCATGATGAGGAGGGGTTGAATTTGATGACGTACAACCGCTGCGTCGGGACGCGTTATTGTTCAAACAACTGTCCGTTCAAGGTGCGCCGGTTTAATTTCTTCGACTACAACCGCAGGCCGTTGGATAAGTTGTACAAAAGCCCATTCAGCTTGAATCCCGACGGGCAGGTTGAACTGGCGCGCTGGTTCAAGGACCCTGACAAGGGCACGGTGCCGGTTGACCAATGGGATTTATTGAAGCTGGCTCGAAATCCGGATGTGACGGTCAGAATGCGCGGCGTGATGGAGAAATGCACCTTCTGCATACAACGGCTTGAGCAGGCAAAAATTTCCAAAAGAATAAAGGCGCGCGATTCCGGCGACGTGCGGTTGAGCGAGCGCGACGGCTCGATGCCGCAGACTGCCTGCCAGCAGGCCTGTCCGGCGGAGGCGATTGTATTTGGGGACATAACTGACCCGCAAAGCCGTGTGTCACAACTAAAGGCGCTGCCGCATAACTACACGATGCTTGGTTACCTGGACGTGCGGCCGCGCACAAGCTACCTTGCCCGGTTGCGCAACCCCAATCCGGCCATGCCGGATGCCGTGGCCCGGCCGCAGCCTGCGTCCATGGAGGAATATGAAAAGAAAAATGCATCTCCATTTGAAGCGCCAACCGGTGCAGATGGGCATGGGAAGACAGCCGGTGTTTCCGGCGGGAAGGGAGGCCACTAATGGCTGAAGCAGCAGTCACGATTTCAACACCAGTCAGAGTTGAAGCGCCGCCGCGGGAGCTGGAGCGCCCCCCGCTGGTTCAGAATAATCGTTCGCTTGGCTGGATTTCCGACCACATAGCGGGTGTGGCCGAGGGCCGTGCGCCGCTCTGGTGGTGGGTGGCCATAAGCATCAGCAGCGCCATGTTTCTGGTGGGCGTCGTCATGGTTACCTACCTCATCAGCACGGGCGTGGGCGTCTGGGGGTTGAATCATCCGGTCATGTGGGCGTGGGACATCACAAATTTCGTCTGGTGGATCGGCATAGGCCATGCCGGGACGCTGATTTCGGCGATACTGTTCCTGTTGCGCCAGCGTTGGCGCACATCCATCAACCGCGCCGCGGAGGCGATGACCATTTTTGCCGTTATGTGCGCCGGGTTGTTCCCGCTTATTCACACTGGCCGCCCGTGGCTGGCATGGTGGCTGCTGCCAATTCCGACATCGAACAACATCTGGCCGCAGTTCCGCTCGCCATTGGAATGGGACGTGTTTGCCGTCTCGACTTATTTTACGGTTTCATTGTTGTTCTGGTACATGGGCTTGATACCTGACCTGGCGGTGATGCGCGACCGCGCCAAAACCAAACTGCGGCAAATTCTATACGGGCTTTTCGCGCTGGGCTGGCGCGGCTCAAACCGGCATTGGAGCAACTACGAGAAGGCGTATTTGCTTCTGGCGGGCTTGTCCACGCCGCTGGTGTTATCGGTGCACTCGATAGTCTCCTTTGACTTTGCGGTGTCGCAGTTGCCAGGGTGGCATACCACGATCTTCCCGCCTTACTTTGTGGCCGGGGCGATTTTCAGCGGCTTTGGCATGGTGCTGACGCTGCTGGTGCCTTTGCGTACGCTATGCAAACTGGAGGATATAATAACGGTGCGTCACGTTGAGCTGATGTGCAAGGTGACGCTGGCCACCGGCACCATAGTTGGTTACGCCTATGGGATGGAGTTTTTCATCGCATGGTACGGGGGCAATGCCTACGAGCTGGAGGCTTTCAAGTACCGTGCCTTTGGGCCTTATTGGTGGGCTTACTGGACGATGATTACCTGCAACGTGGTGCTGCCACAACTGTTCTGGTTCAAAAAAGTCCGTACCAACATGCTGGCGGTTTTCATCCTCTCGATTGTGGTCAACATTGGCATGTGGTTTGAACGATTTGTAATCATCGCCACCACGCTGGCGCGGGAATTTACCCCGGCAAATTGGGGTTATTTCACGCCAACGGCCGTGGACGTGCTGACCTTTGTTGGGACAATCGGCATGTTTTTGACGTTGTTTTTGTTGTTCATGCGGTATTTGCCGATGATAGCCATAACTGAGGTCAAGGGCATCACGCCGCAGGCAGACCCGCATCATCCGCTGGGTGGCGCCCGGCATGGAGGGCATGTTTGATGGGTGAACCGCAAAAAATTTACGGTGTTCTGGCCGAATTCGACACGCCGGCGGCCGTGTTGCACGCCGCAACGCAGGTGCGCAACGCCGGATTCCGACGTTGGGACGTTTTCACACCGTTTCCAGTCCACGGGATGGACCATGCGATGGGGATCAAAAATTCGCCTGTCGGATGGTTCACGTTTTTGGGCGGCGCGCTCGGCTACGCAACCGGCAACCTGATGATCTGGTACATGAACGCCTACAATTATCCGATACTGGTTGGCGGCAAGCCGTTTTTCAGCGGGTTTTTTGCATTCCCGCCCAGTTATGAGCTGACGATTTTGTTCGGCGCTTTCGGCACCTTGATCGGCATGCTGGCTCTGAACCGCCTGCCGCGCCTGCATCATCCGTTGCTTAAAAACCGGCGGTTCAAGCAGGTTACACATGACAAGTTTTTCATCGTAATCGAATCTGACGATCCGAAATACACGGAGGCCGGCGTGCGTGAGCTTTTGGAAAAAGCCGGCTGCCGGCATGTTGAATTGGTGGAGGAGTAGGATGCGCTATATCTTGCTAGCTTTTGCAGTTGCGCTGCTGGCGACGCTGGCGATTGCCGGCTGCCGCGGCAGCTTTTCGCGCCGCCCGCCAATCGAATTGTTTGCCGACATGGTGCGGCAGGGCAAACAACGGCCCCAGTTCGAGAATGATTTCTTCCCGGATGGCCGCGGGTCGCGCCTGCGGCCCGAAGGCACGGTGGCTCGCGGCGAGCCGTATGAAGAGAGCGCATTTTACACCGGGATTGTGCCCGGCACAACCAATTTTGTGGAAGTCAACCCGGTGCCTGTGAGTGAAACGCTGCTTGCGCGCGGACAGGAGCGGTTTGGGATATTTTGCGCGCCGTGCCACAGCGCGGTAGGCGATGGCAACGGGGTGCCAAAGCGCATCAACGCAATGGGTGTTGTGGCCAATTTGCATGACAAACGAATTGTCATGCTGCCCGATGGCGAGCTGTTCAATACAATCAGCCATGGCAAGAACCTTATGAGCGGTTATGCCGCAAAGATTTCCCCCGAAGACCGATGGGCTATTGTTGCCTATGTGCGCGCACTTCAGCTCAGCCGGCTGGGGACGCCGGATGATGTGCCTCCTGAAATGCGCGGGCGGCTGAAGAAATGAATTTTATATGAATCCGCATTTTCCAGCTTCAGCGAATGAAAGTCCGCTTGACCTGAGCCGGTGGCGGCGGCTGCCGGTTGCGTTGATGGCCGGTGGCGGCGTGCTCAGCCTTGTGGGGGCGGTAGTTTCCCCATTGCAGTTCAGTTATTCGTATTTGACGGCCTTCATGTTTTTCCTGAGCCTGGGCCTTGGAGCGCTGTTTTTGGTGATAATGCACCATCTTTTTGATTCACAATGGATGGTGCCGCTTCGCCGGGTGTGGGAGCAGATGGCATGTTTGTTCCCGGTTTTGGCGTTGCTGTTTGTGCCGATTTTGTTGAATGTGCTGCTGGCCGGTCCCGATACGATACTTTATCGTTGGATGGCGATTGATCCGCATCATGATCATTCCCTGCATGTCAAACAGGTGCTGTTCAACAAGCCGGTTTTCATTCTGGCGTCAGCCCTGCTTTTCGGAATATGGAGCGGGCTTGCGCTGTTGCTGCGCAAGTTTTCCATCGAGCAGGACCGCACCGGAGCGGCTGCGTGCACTTTCAAGATGCGCCGCCTGTCGGCGGGCGGGATTTTGGTATTTGCAATAACTTTGACCCTCGGCGCCATCTTCTGGATGAAATCGCTCGAGCACCAGTGGTTTTCCACCATGTACGGTGTTTACTATTTTGCGGGAAGCGTGTGGGTCACGCTGGCCACAACTTACGTTTTGGCGGTTGTGTTGCGCAGAGCCGGGCCGTTGCGAGCTGTGATTCAGGAAAAAACGATGCATGACACCGGGGTGTTGTTTTTCGCATTCACAGTTTTCTACGCCTACATCCATTTTTCGCAGTATTTTCTGATTTGGAATGCGGCGATTCCGGAGGAGACGTTTTGGTACATAAAGCGGGAGAATGGAAATTGGTCGTGGGTGGGCATCCTTTTGATTGTGGGACACTTTTTTGTTCCGTTCCTGGCCATGCTCCGCATTGACGCCAAGAAATATCTGCCGTTGATGCTGCCATTATGCGGTTGGGCATGGTTTATGCATTACCTGGACATGAGTTTCAACATCAAGCCGGTCTTTGACCCGCAAGGGCAGCATATAATCAGTTGGCTGGACATCGGAACCTTTGCGTTTTTCGCGGGGGTATTGGCGGCGGCGTGGCTTAAACTTTACTCAAAGCATCCGGCTTTTCCGCAGAGGGACCCGCGACTGGCCGAGGCGATGGGCGTTTATGTTGCGCCTGCCGCCACGGCACATTCCCAGTCAGGGCCGGCATGATTTTTTGATGAACAGGCCGATATGAGCGATTGGACAACAAACAAGACCCGGCGGTTGGCGGCCATCGCAGGCATGGTCGGCGCCTTGTGTGTAATGGGGTTGATGACATGGCTGATGGTTAAATACACCCAGCCGCCGCCATTGACGGCACAACGCGCCGCAGAGCGTGCAAAGGCGCTTGCGGAGATGAATGCGCAAAATCGCGAGGCGCTGACGACCTATGGATACGTTGATCCTGCGAGGGATGTTGTCCGGCTGCCAATCGCGCGCGCGATGGAGCTGGCGGTGCAGAATTTCAAAAACCCGTCTGCCGGTCGCAGCAATCTCATAAGCCGCGTGGAAAGGGCCACTGCGCGATTGCCGGAGAAGCCAAACATCTTTGAGTAAAAGTTTACCGTTTTGCATGAGCGTATCTTCACCAGCGAACTTGAATGCAGCGGGCAGGCCGGGGGCAGTCCCGGCGGCAGTGGCATCGCCTGATGCCGTTCACAATGCATTGCCAGCGGAAGCGGTTGACAAGAGCTGCCGCTGGGCGGTATGGCCGCTGGCAGTGGCGGCGCTGGGATGGCTGTTTTTGGGGCTGCTTATGCAGGGCGTGGCATCGTTCAGGCTTGTGGCGCCGGATATTCTTTCGGATTCGGCGGTTTTGACCTACGGGCGATTGCGTCCGGCTGCCGTTGAGTTGTTGATTTACGGGTTTGGCCTGCAAGCTTGTGTTGCCACCGCCTTTTGGATTCTGGCGCGGCTTGGGCGCACACAATTTCAGGGCACTGCCCCGGCAATTGCGGGCTGGGTTTTGTGGAATTCAGGCGTTGCCATCGGTCTGGCAGGAATTTTGGCCGGCTCAGGCTCGGGCTATGAAGCGCTGCAATTTCCCAAATACGCCGGCTTGCTTCTACTGGCCGGTTTTGGCTTTTGGGGCGTGGCTGCGTTTTTGACGTTCAGCGCGCGGCGCGAGCCGGCGCTTTACCCATCGCAATGGTTTATCATCGCCGGCTTTTTATGGTTTGCATGGATTTATGCCACGGCGCAGTGCCTGATTTTCTGGATGCCAGCTCGCGGGGTCATGCAGGTTGTGGCCGGCCAGTGGTATTTGCATAACCTTAAGTTCCTTTGTTTCAGCGCATTTGGTCTGGCAGCGGCCTTCTATTTCATACCCAAAGCAACTGGCCGCCCGTTGTACAGCGCGGCGCTGGCCAAATTTGCATTTTGGACACTGGCATTTTTTGGTGCAGGAGGCGGTTTTGCAGCCTCGCTGCCACTGCCGCGGTGGATGCCTGCCGTCAGTTCAGTTTGCAACTTCCTCTTGTTGACGGCCGCTGTGGCGGTGGCGCTGAACTTTTTGAAAACCGTGGCTGGAGTTGGCGGGGCGGTTGCGGGCAACTTGAGTCTGCGCTGGTTCAGGCTGGCCGTAAGTGCGTGGTTGCTGGCTGTTCTTGCGGAATTTCTATTAAGCAGGCCCGTTATAGGGGAATATTTCCGGTTTACCTGGGTTACCACAGCGGCTGATGTTTTAATTTTGGCCGGTTTTGTGATACTTGGGCAGCTTGGCGCATTTTATTACATGATGCCACGGCTCGCGCAAAAGGACTGGCCATGCCAGGTTTCGCCAAAAGCCAACTTCTGGGTGTCATCTGCAGGCATCTTAATCATAATGGCAAGCTACATCGGCGCCGGTATCGCTCAAGGCCGCTCCTGGATAAACGCCGACACATTGTTTTTGGAATCTGTAACAGCGTCCAAAACGTGGCTGGCAGTTTCCGCGGCGGGATGGCTGTTGTTTGCAATCGGACAAATCCCAATGTTTGCCAATTTGTTCTTCATGGCCCGGCAGGAATTGCGCGGATGCTGTTGCTGTTGCGCAGATTTTGAGGCGGGCAAACCAACGGAGGTGCGCTCATGAATCACGGGCCGTTGATATTTTTAGGCGCGCTGGTGACGATGGCAATTTCCTGGTGCGGCCTTATATTCACTCCGCAACTGCAATTGGGGCGGATGGAACAGGCGCCGATGAAATTGCTGGCGCCTGCATACCCGGCCGGGCGTCCAGGAATTGCGGCTCAGGGCCGCGAGGTATATCGCGCCCTGGGTTGCGCAGAATGTCACACGCAGCAAGTACGCCCTTCAGGCGACAACACCGATCTGGAGCGCGGCTGGGGATTGCGACGAACGGTTGCGCGCGATTTTCTAACGGATTCGCCCGTGTTGGTTGGCAGGCTTCGGGTGGGACCTGATCTGGCAAACATTGCAATACGAGAGCCAAAACAATTTGCGGTGCCGTGGCAGTACAAAACTCAATCCAATCATGTCGAAGAACTCGAGCTATGGCATTATGCGCATTTGTACAACCCGCGCGCTGTCTCCCCCGGTTCAATCATGCCGGCTTACAGATATTTGTTTGAGGAGCGGACTCCATCGCCAAAGCGGCCGCCGTCACTGGATGCTTTGCCTCCTGAAATCACGGCCAGGTTAACGGGTGTAAAAAATGGGGCGTTTGAAATTGTTCCCAGGCGGGAAGCCCGCGCATTGGTTGCGTATTTGATGAGTCTTCGGGCTGATGCGCCGTTGTTTGAGGCGCCAGTGCAAATTACGGCGGATGCAAAAGTGCCAAATGCAGCTTCTGCGACAAATGCGCCTGCAGCCAATGCATCTGGAACCAATGCTCCTGCAACCAATGTTCCTGCAACGCCAGCGCCCATTTCAAAATGAATCCGCACGACATAAATACCCCAAGGACATTGCCTGCCGAGGCCCCGGAACCGGCAGCCGGGAATGCTACCGTGCCAATTTGGTTGATGTTGGCGCTTGGTGCGTTGTTTTACTGGGGCGAGCTGTCGCTCGACAGCGGAGCCGGCGGGTTCAACAAATTGGTTTACTCGCCATACTTTTCGGAGCGCGAGGTTAAAATGGCCAACCCGCAACCAAAGCTCGACCCGCTATATGAGAAGGGGCAGGGCACTTTCATGCTTTATTGCGCGGCATGCCATCAAAACGATGGCATGGGCAGCAGCACGCAGGCGCCGCCGCTGGTCGGTTCCGACTGGGTGCTGCATGAAACACCAGATCGCATCATCCGCCTTGTGCTCCTTGGGTTGCAAGGACCTGTAAAAGTCAGCGGCAAGGAATACAATTTCACCACCGCAATGCCTCCGTGGAAGGATGTTCTCAACGATGAGCAAATTGCAGCCGTTTTGACGTTCATCCGCCAAAATCGCGACTGGAATCACAATGCTTCTTCCGTCAAACCGGAGAAAGTCGCCGAGATTCGAAAGGCCGAGGCCGGCCGTGCCGAGTCCTGGACTGCCGAGCAGTTGCTGAAAATCCCATGACAGCGGCCTGGATTGCGGCCTGCAACCCGGCGGACGCCTGTTGAGCCGGGCGGCTTGCAATTTTTCATTGCATAAATTGCCGGCAGACGGCTCAATAGCTGCCGGAATTCTATGAATCACAATCCATCGAAAGAAGGCGGCCCGGAAAGGATGCCGGCCAATGCCATTGCTTTGGCCGGAGGCGCCGCGGCGTTGAACTTTCCGTTCATCTCAACCGGCAATGCTCAGGACAGACTTGAAATCCGCGTCGGCATAATTGGCTGTGGCGGTCGCGGACGCGGCGCCGGCGGCAACGTGCTTAATGCGGCGCAGAATGTAAAAGTGGTGGCCCTTGCGGATGCCTTTCCTGAACAGATCGAGGCTGCCCGCAAAACATTCAAGGACGTCACGGATGACCATTGTTTCTCCGGCCTGGACGCATATCAGAAGCTTTGCGAGCTTAAAGATGTCAATTACGTGATATTGGCCGGGCCGCCTGGCTTCAGACCGGTGCACTTTGAGGCGGCGGTGGCAGCCGGAAAGCATGTGTTCATGGAAAAACCGGTTGCAACCGATGCGCCCGGGATTCGCACCGTGTTGGCGGCCGGCGAGCTTGCAAAAAAGAAGGGTTTGCATGTGGCGGCGGGCACGCAGCGGCGGCATCAGGCTTCGTATATCGAGACGATAAAGCGGATTCAGGATGGCGCCATAGGCGAGCTGCTCTATCTATGCGCCTACTGGAATGGCGGGGCTATATGGCACCGCGGCGATAAGGGCGAGACTGAATTGGAGAAGCAGGTGCGCAACTGGTACCATTACACATGGTTGTCAGGCGACCATATTGTTGAACAGCATGTGCACAACCTGGATGTCTGCAACTGGATAATGAATTCGCATCCAATTCGCGCGCTTGGTTTGGGCGGCCGCGCCGCCTTGGGCAACAAGAGCGGCCATATTTTTGACCACCACGCCGTTGAGTTCGAGTACCCCAACGGCATCCGGCTTTTCAGCCAGTGCCGCCAGATAACCGGTTGCGACCACAACGTCAGCGAGTTTGTATGCGGCACCAAAGGCAAGGCGATACCTTCGGGCACAATCATGCCGGCCGGCGGTGAGCGATGGCGCTCGGAGGCAAAAAGCTCGCCTTATGTGCAGGAACACACCGATTTGATAGCGGCCATACGCGGCGGCAAACCGCTCAATGAAGCCCAGAATGTCGCCTACAGCACAATGACAGCCATCATGGGACGGGAGGCGACTTATTCCGGCAGGATAATTGAGTGGGATAAATTGATGCAATCGAACGTCTCGCTCGGCCCTGCGAGAGCCACGGATTGGAACACGCCTGCGCCGAAGGTGTCGGTGGCAATACCCGGCCAGTACAAGCTGGGATAAGCCTGCGTAAAACTTTTAACTTATTATCCAACCATGAAAAATATGTTTATTAAATCCAAGGTTTCGAGAAGGCAGTTTTTGCGCCGCTCGGCGGCGGCAGCCGCGGGCGCGGCCGCGGTGTCGAACCTGCCGTTTGTGATCACCAGCCACGCGGCGCCGGATGACCCGATACGTGTTGGACTGATCGGGTGCGGCGGGCGCGGCACCGGCGCGGTGCTGAATGTGCTTGGCGCAAACACGAAGGTAGTTTACCCAAGCTCGGGCTATCATACCGAGGATGTTGCCCAGGCCGGCCCGATTGAGCGCAAGGATATTCAAGTGGTGGCACTGGCTGATGTGTTTGAGGACCGGCTCAACCGTTGCCATGAAAATCTTGTCAAGCTGGGCATCAACATACCGAAGGAACGCCGGTTCACCGGATTCGACGGGTATAAAAAGCTTCTGGCAATACCGGAAATCAACTATGTGATAATGGCCACACCGCCGCATTTCCGCCCGCAGCAGTTGCTGGACACAATCAAGGCCGGTAAACATGCGTTTGTCGAAAAACCAGTGGCCGTTGACGGCCCCGGTGTGCGCATGGTGATGGAGGCCGGCCGGCTGGCGAAGGAAAAGAAACTCGGCATAGCGGCAGGCACGCAGAGGCGGCACTTGCGTTCCTATAACGAAACAATCAAGCGGATTCAGGATGGCGCCATAGGCGAAATTGTCTGCGGGCGCGCCTATTGGTGCGGGGGAGAAATATGGGTGATAGACCGCGAAGAGGGAATGAGCGATTTGGAATGGCAACTGCGCAACTGGAATTATTTCACGTGGCTATCTGGCGACCATATCGTTGAGCAGCATGTGCACAATCTTGACATCATGAACTGGGTGCTTGGCACGCATCCCATCAGGGCGTCAAGCGGCCTGGGCGGGCGTCAGGTTCGCAGCGCGCCCAAGTTTGGAAACATCTACGACCATTTTGCCGTTGAATATGAGTATCCCAATGGTGTCCGGGTGTTCAGCTACTCAAGGCAGCAGAACGGCACCGACGGGCGCGTGGAGGAGGCGGTTGTTGGAACAAAGGGAATCAGCAACTGCGCCAACTGGATCAAGCCGGCAAATGGTGACCGCTGGCGTTTTCAAGGCACAGACCCCAATCCTTATGAACAGGAGCACCGGGACTTGATTGAAAGCATCCGGGCAGGCAACCCAATCAACGAGGCGCAGGCTGTTGCTGAAAGCACGTTGACGGGCATCATCGGGCGCGAGTGTGTTTACAGCGGAAAAGCGGTTTCCTGGGATGATATGCTTAATTCCGAGCGCCGCCTTGGTCCGGCGAAATATGAATTTGGCCCGCTGCCGGTTGACCCGGTGCCGCTGCCCGGACAGTACCGGCCTGACGGCGGGGGTGCGCCTGCACCGGCCCCGCGCCGCCGTGCCCGCGCGGGCACCCCGAGTTAAAAGCATTATCGGCTGACATGCCGGCAGGGACAATCGCCTGCCGAAGATAACGTTTAGGGCTGTTTTAATCGGCGCTCCAGCCATGATTGGGTTTTTGCCCACATCTCAGGCGTGTACACATGTCCAAGGCCGGGGTATATGATGTTTTCAAAGGCGTCCTCTGCGCTGTAAAGCCCGTAAACCGGGCGCACTGCGGCTTCGATGGCGCGAATGCCGGTGACAGGCGAGCCGGCATCCTGGTCACCGGTCATGAACAGCATGGGCCGGGGAGCAGCCAGCGCCACGATTGCTTCGGTATCGAAGTGATTTAATACACCCGGGACAAAATAATAAATGCCATGATATTTCAAGCCCTCCGCACGGATCAAATCTTGGTAGCGCGTAAGGCAGGCCACCGCCACGCCGGTTTTGGGACGGTCGTCCAATGCCATTATCCACCATGTGCGCGTTGCCCCCATGCTTATGCCGGTAACGCCAATCCGGCTTGCATCCACTTCAGGGCGTGAGCAGAGATAATCGAGGGCCATCAAATCATCGCGCACAATCATCCCCCATAGTGTGCGGCCCAGCCAAAAGTTGAACTTGCTGGCGCTCAGCTCCTCGGCGCCACCTTTTTCGGAAGGTCCGCCCGGCCCTTTCCCGCTTCGTTCCCCGAAACAATAGGCGTCAATTCCGCAAACAACAAACCCATTGCGCGCCAGCGCAGGCCCGCCGGCTTCGGGCAACGCGTTTGTTTGGAACATTTCCTCCTTGCCGATTGCATATTGTCCGCCATGCCAGTGGCAGTAGAGAATTGCCGGCGATTTTCCAGCCGCTGATTTCGGAATCAACAGATATCCGGGCACAACCGCGCCGGCCAGATTGTCGAATTGGAACTTTTCAAGAATGTATTCGCCGCGGTCTTCGCGGGCGATCGTTTTTACATTTGGCGTTTTTGGGCGCGGTGGCAGCCTGCCCAGCAACTGCCAGAGTTGCTGGCGGATTTGTTGCCGTTGTTTTTCCCAGGCCTTTTTTGTTCCGGCAGGTTTGAATTCCGGTATGGGAGGGGCATTTTCGAGCCAACTCCGGGATGCGGTGGGATTATCCTGTGCCATGGTCAAAATGGGCGCAGTAAGCAGCAGGCCGCTTACGGCGCCGGCAATGCAAAGTGTCAAACGATTCATTTGCAGCGACACAGTTGAAGCTAACAGCCAGCCTTTGCGCCGTCGAGGCAAAACACCTGAATTTACATGGCCGCCGCAAGTCCGTGAGTGAAAGCAGATAATGGATGTTTGCGGATGGATGCCGGCACTCGTTCAGGCGGGGCGTTGGATGGCGCTTTGGCCATGAATTTCTGCCACTGGAAAAAAACGGCAAGCTGGCTTGACCGGACTGAGCGCCGCCGTTAACATGCTGGCCACCTGATGAGAAAAGGTTTAGTCATCCTGCTGGCGGCCTGTTGGGCCATCTGGCCGGGCACAAGCTCAGCCCAGTTAAGGCCAAATGCAATAGCTGCTGTTGTGGCGGACACTGTCATCACGCAGCGCGATGTGGAGAAGACCGCGGAGCCGAAGTTGAAGAAAGGCAATCCGCTGACGATGAATGACGTGCTGGCGGCATTTTCGGAGGCGTTGCAGATATTGGTGGAGCGCCAGCTCATTCTTGCCGAGTTCAAACAGTCCGGCTTCAGCATTCCCGACAGTCTGGTGGATGACCAGTTAAACGATTACATTCGTCAAAAGTACAACACGCGCTCCGCGGCAATTATGAGTCTGCGTGCTGAAGGCAGGACCATCGAGTCCCTGCGGCAGGAAATTCGGGAAGATATAATCCAACGCGCTATGGAGCACAGATTTGTTGGATCAGTTCTCATGGTTTCACCGTTCAAAATGGAGGCCTACTACGCTACGAATCAGGCAAAATTCCAGCTCCCGGACAGGGTGCGCCTGCGCATGATCCGGCTTAACAAAACACCGGACAAGACGATGGAATCGCTTCGGGCGCGCGCCCGCGAAATTCTGGCAAAAATAGATTCCGGAGAGGCGACATTTGCCGAGATGGCCATCTACGGCGACGGCGCTGAAAAGGATAACAAGGGCGATTACGGCTGGATAGACAGAACCATGCTCAGCCCTGAACTTGTTGAAGTTGCCTTCAAGCTTAAGAAAGGCGAACATAGCGGAGTCATTGAGCTTAAGGACACCATTTACCTGTTGTACGCGGAGGAAGTCGAGCCGGCGCATATCATGCCGCTGGCCGAGGTGCGCGATGAAATCGAAAAGACATTGCGGCAGGAGGAGGAAAACCGCCTGCGCAAGCGTTGGATCGAGCGGTTGAGCGCGAAAATTTACAACCGCAAAATGCCGATAATGTAGGCCGCGTCAGAGGTCCGGGACGCGCCAGGCCATCGGACAACCAAAGCCCGGGGAGTTGATTGTGGGACTGGTTTGACGGCCCGAAATGCCGCGGGTGCGCTCTATATGTCCAGAATAGGCATCAGCATTGGCGATGTGACGGGCATAGGCCCGGAGGTTGCGCTGAAAGCGCTGGCCGCCGAGGCTCATGCGGATCAACAGCGTTATCTTTTGCTGGGCGACGCCGCCCTTTTGCGCAGACTGCAACGGCAGTATGGATTGGATTTGGAATTGTCCGAGGACAACCCCGACGCCCGTTTTCTTGTTGCAAACCCATTCAATGAAAGCCTCGAACCGGAGCTGGAAAGCGGCTCACCCGCCGCGGCGCGGGCCGCAGTTGCATGGCTGAAAGAGGGCGCGGAACGCTGCCTGCGGCAGGAGCTGGTGGCGCTTGTAACCGCGCCGGTCAACAAAGAGGCAATCATCCGGGCCGGCATTCCGTTCATCGGGCAGACTGAATATCTGAGCCAGTTGGCAGGGACGGAAAGGACGGTGATGATGTTGCTTGGAGCCGATGAGCGGGGCCGCTGGCTGCGCGTTGCCCTGGCCACAACGCATCTGGCCATCCGGCACGTTGCCGATGAACTGACTCAAGAGAAGGTTGAGCTGGCCATTGAGCTGGCGGCACAGGCCTGCCGCGATCTTGGCCTGCCAACGGCGCGCATTGCCGTTTGCGGCTTGAATCCGCATGCAGGTGAAGGCGGCGAATTTGGCGACGAAGAAATCCGAATAATCGAGCCGGCGGTGCGCGCAGTTCAAAGCCGCGGGTTGGATGTGAAGGGGCCGATGGCGGCCGACGCGCTGTTTTACCATGTTTATCGCGGCGACTATGATGCTGTGGTTGCAATGTACCATGACCAGGGACTTGCCCCGCTGAAAATGGTGGCGTTTGAAAATGGAATTAACTGGACTCTTGGTTTGCCATTTATCCGCACTTCTCCGGACCACGGCACCGCCTATGACATCGCCGGAAAAAACAAGGCCAACCCCTCGAGCATGATTGCCGCCTTGCGCCTTGCCAGGCAACTTGCAGCGCGCAAATTCAGTTGAACAGCCGCGCCAAATCGAAATTGAAAACCAACTGCAGGCCGGCAAGGAATGTCAGCGCGTAAACCGCGTTTCGGAAAAAGCCTTCCGGCATCTTCCGATTCAGCCACACTCCAAGCCACACGCCCAGTGGAATAAGCGGGAAAAATCGCAACCCGGCCAAAAGTGTTTCCCTGGTGATGATGCCGTTGCCGACAAAAAACGGCACTTTTATCCAATTGATATAGGTGAAGATGAGCACGTTGGTGCCGACAAAAATCTCCTTTGGCAGTTGCTGCGGGACAAGGAACATCGTGACCAGCGGGCCTGCCCCATGCGCGATTGTCGAGGTAACACCGGAGGCAAGGCCGAACGGAACGCCCAAAAGAAAGTTTGGGCGGAAGGCGCCTTCGGCGCGGTAAATTTTTTCCTTGGCAAGCTGAAACAAAACAAAGCTGATCGCGATTGCGCCGATGGCGAAATTCAACTGCCGCGGTGAAAAGCCACTGATGATTTGCACGCCGACGATTACTCCTATAATCACGCCGGGCAGCAGGCAAAGCAAATTTTTCCGCTCCCATTTTCCCCAGTAATGGTAAAGCGAAAAGAAATCGCCTGCGCACAACAATGGCAGGATGACGCCGACGGCGAAGGAGGGCGGTTTGCCGCCTGCGCCAAAGGCCAGCACGCACAGGGGGGTTGTCAACATCCCGAGTCCGCCGCCAAATCCGGCTTTGGAAAGACCGATGAACAACACCCCGAGCGCGGCCAGCAAATCTGCATGCCAATCCAACACGCGCCGCAATGTCCGTGTTCAGCCTCAGAATGTCCAGCGCCAATTGATATTGTTTGGTAAAACGGCTCTTTTGAAAATTTTTACAGATTATGTTTGGCTTTTGAGTTCAAACAGGCTTAATTCCGAAAAATATGCTTGTCCTTTTGGTTGGGATTTTGTGGAATTGGAGCAAGGACAAGCAGGACTGATAAAAACAAAAAACAAATGTTTGCAATATGAACACAGTAACATCACTTAAAACGATCAAAAAGAAAGTTGCGTCACTGGTTGAAGCCGCGTTGCAGGACAGCGGCGGATTGCTGCGGCTGGCGCCGTGCTGGGTGCCCCGGTCTTTCCTGCAGCCGGGCAAACGATTGAAATTGCATCCGGATGATTTGTACGCTTTCGGCCTGAACCGCGGCGGCATTGACGAGCGCTGGTTTGCATCAACCACGCCCGCCGCCAATGAAAACCGCACGCCCGATGAGGGCCTCAGCTACGTGGTGGCTGGCGGCAACCGCTTCACGCTTGCCCAGGCGGTGGCGGAATGTGGCGCGCTGCTTATTGGTGAGAAACTCTGGAAGAATTATGGAAAATGGCCGGTTTACTCGAAGTTTTTCGACAACATGGGGCCGATTCCGCATCACATGCACCAAAACGCCCAGCAGGCCAAGCTCGTCGGGCAGGAGGGCAAGCCTGAGTCGTATTACTTCCCGCCGCAGCATAATTACACAGGGAACAATTTCCCGTACACATTTTTCGGGCTGGAGCCAGGCACCACAAAGGCGCAGGTGCGCAAGTGCCTTGAAGATTGGAACAAGGGCGACAATGGGATTTTGGACCTCTCGAAGGCGTACCGGCTCAAGCCCGGCACCGGCTGGCTGGTTGGGCCGTGCATACTGCACGCCCCCGGCTCCTTCTGCACCTATGAGCCGCAATGGGGCAGCGATGTGTTCGGAATGTACCAATCGCTGGTTGAGGGGCGCGCTGTGCCGTGGGATTTGTTGGTCAAGGACGTTCCAAAGGACAAGCATCATGATCTGGACTACCTTGTGGACCAACTGGATTGGGAGGCCAATGTTGACCCCAATTTCAAGGACAATCATTACCTTGAGCCAGTGCCGGTTGCCGATACCCGAAGCGAAGGATACGTGGACCGCTGGATTGTCTATGGCAAGATCGGCGGCAAACAATATTTTTCAGCAAAGGAATTGACCGTCGAGCCGGGCGTCAAGTGCACCATCAAGGACAACGGCGCCTACGGCCTGATCTGCGTGCAAGGCCGCGGCAAAATGAACAAGTTGACACTCAACAGCCCGAAACTCATCCGGTTCCATGAACTGACTGAGGACGAGGTTTTCTGCACCGAATCGGCGGCCAGGGCCGGCGTGGTGTTTGAAAACACCTCCGATGTGGAGCCGCTGGTTGTGCTGCGCTACTTCGGGCCGGAGGTCAATCCGGATGCTCCTGAACTGGGCGCATGGCGCAAAAACAAGTTCTAATTTTTGAAAAATAGATGTTGGACACGGCCATCGCCGCGAGGTGATGGCCGTGTCGGCTCTTAAGAGTCGGGCATTTTTCGGGGCCGGGCGGGAGTTGGAAATGACCGTGCGTTGAAGCTTGACCTTCGTGCCATGGCGGTGCACAAGAGAGCCATGCGAAATATTATTGCTTTTGCAGGCGGCCTTTTGGTGGCCGGATATTTGACATGCTTTGCGGCAAATCCGCCACATACCTTCAAAAAAATTCAGATTACCGAGCATTTCTGGAGCGAAGGCGCCGATGCAGGCGACTTCAATCACGACGGCAAATTGGATGTGGCTTCCGGCCCTTTCTGGTATGAAGGGCCGGAATTCAAAATCCGCCATGAATACCGTTCAGCCGCCAAGACATCGAAGATAAAGCAGGCTGACGGCACGGAAATCACCATCCCCGGCTACAAAGGCGCGCTGGGGAATGAAAACGATTATTCCGACAACTTTTTCACCTGGTGTTACGATGTAAACCAGGATGGGTGGACGGATATTTTGCTTGTGGGACTGCCTGGAACACCGCTTTTCTACTACGAAAATCCGAAGGGAAAGAAGGACGCCGAGGGCCGGGAATGGTGGCCGAAGTACAAGGTGGTGGATATCGTTGACAACGAGTCGCCAATGCTTGTTGACATCAACGGGGATGGGAAGCCCGAGGTAATTTGCAATGCCAATGGTTTTCTTGGGTACATAACAATCAACTGGAGCGATCCGCATCAGCCGGGCCAGTTCCATCCCATCTCACCAAAGGGCAAGTGGCATAAATACACCCACGGCATCGGCATTGGCGACATCAACGGCGATGGGAAGATAGATTTGCTTGAGCAAAACGGCTGGTGGGAACAGCCGGCTTCGCTGGCTGGCGACCCTGAGTGGAAGAATCATCCCTGGCCTTTTGCTCCCGGAACAGGCGCCGCGCAGATGTACGGCTACGATTTCAACGGCGATGGCCTGACTGATGTGCTGACCTGCTTGAATCCACATGGCTACGGGCTGGTGTGGGACGAGCAATTCCGCGAGGATGGCCAAATCAAGTTCAGGCAACACATCATCATGAATCGCGAGCCAAAGGATAATCCCTATGGCGTCAAATTCTCCCAGCCGCATGCCATTGAATTGGTGGACATGGATGGCGACGGGTTGAAGGATATCCTTACCGGCAAGCGGTTCTGGGCGCATGGGCCGAAGGGTGATGACGAGCCAAATGCGCCCGCTGTTCTGTACTGGTTCAAAACTGTGCGGCGGCCGGACAAAACGGTGGATTTTGTGCCTTTCCAAATTGATGATCAATCCGGCGTGGGCACGCAGGTGTCGGCCCGTGATCTCAACGGTGACAGCCGCCCGGACGTTATAGTGGGCAATAAACGCGGTACTTTTGTTTTCCTGAGCCAGCCGGCCCGCTAGAGGCTGGCTGTCCGCCCGCAGGCGTTACACTGCCTGATGGAAACACAGCGCGGCAAAATTTTGGTGCTCGGACTCGGCAATGACATCCTTACGGATGATGGAGTCGGACTGATGGTCGTGCGCGCCTTGCGCGAACGATTCGCCAAAGAAGCCGGCGTGGATTTTGTGGATACGACCGAGATGGGACTTGCCCTGTTGGATGAAATCAGCGGACACGAAGGCCTGTTGCTGGTTGATTCAGTCCAGACCGGAAAGGCGGAGCCTGGAACAATTCACGAAACCGGTGAGGAAGGGCTGAAGGTGCTGCCCGGCATGTCGCCGCATTTTCTGGGAGTTGGCGAAATTCTCGTACTGGGCCGCCGGCTTGGCCAGCCGATGCCGGCGCGAGTCAAAATATTTGCGATTGAAGTGGCCGACCCATTCACGCTCGGGACAAAACTGACGCCCAGGTTGGAGGCGGCGCTGCCGGAAATAATCGAGCGGGTATCGTCCGAACTTCGCCAATGGCTTCAATCAACCGCGCATTCCTGAATTGGGCGGAGACGCACCTGTTAAAACGAAGATGCTCAGGACGGTCTTTTTACCGCCTTTTAATCGCCAAAAAATTCCTGCACCACCTTCTTGAACTGGTTTTCGCCGGGCTTGACGATTGCCATTTCGCGCACCGCGTTTTCAGGGGAATCGCTTGCATGCGCCGCATTTACCATTATGTTTGAGCCGAATTCACGACGGATCGAGCCAGGCGGCGCCTTCGATGGATCAGTCGGGCCGAGCACATCGCGAATTTTTGCTATGGCATTTGGCCCTTCATAGACAAGGGCTATGCATTTCTCGGTTCCCGGCTGGGCGCGCAAAACTGGATCACATTCGGATGGGGCGCGGCCGGACATGAATTTCACTATGCTCTCAAAATGATAATCTGCAACCACCGGCCCCAGCAGCTCGCCCAACTGGTTTTTCACCGGCGCAGGGGTGGGAAAACCGAATTCCTTTGCAAAAATTTCGGCGGCGCGCTCGCCAACTTTGTCCTTGAACTTGCTGCGCAACACCTCCCTTACGGGTGCGTAAAATTCGCAGGCTTCGGCGACGCTCATCCGGTGCACTTTGATGGCGACAATGAACAGACCCGTACGGGAGAAGAAATCTATCATGTTGCCGGGCCGCCCGGAGGGGAATCGGAAGTTATCCGGCTTGATCAGCACAAGCGTCTGCTGTGGAACTTCTCCCGGCTGATACTCGATGACATCCTTTAGCAGCCCTCCGTCGCGATCGGAATATTCCGCCCAAAGCTTCAGTTTCAGACGCGCTTCATCCGGATTGGGCGCGGCCAGCACAGCCGGCTCAAAGTAACGCACCTCGCCGTTTTCATCCAGAATGCAATCGGCGAAAGTGTCGCGTATTGTCTCGCCGCTCCAGCGGTTGGGCATAAGCTCACCAACCACTGACCGCACACGCCGGACGGCGTCCTCTCCACGAAACAACAGCACCATTACCCGTCTGCGCCTGCCCGTCCTGGCATCGGGTCCCAGGTTTTTCAGGATGTAATCCTTCAGCAGTTTCTTGATGCGCGGGTCTTTTGGGTCGGATGTTGAAACCGCAACTTCCGCATACTTGGCCACCAATTCCTCACTTGGGGCGAACATTCGCGCAGCGCACAAATCCAGGCCGGTCCGCGAAAGCAGCCGGGCCAGGACGCCGCCGGTGCGTGATTTGTAGAGTGTGTAGGGAGTGATGATTACGTAAGCGAGTTGTTCAGCCATAAATAGCTTGCTGCATCAAGGTGTTCATTCAAAACATTTCGTCAGGCCGATGGCTTCTGCTGGCCCGATGCCGGCTCCGATGGAGTGACAGCAGCGGCTTTGCCGCCGAGAATTTTGAACATGACAGCCCCGCAAGTCGGGCACTTGCCTTTGATTGCCTTGCGCCCGTTTTTCATGATCTCTTCAACCGCTTCGACAATCTCCTTCTTTGCTTTGCACTTGAAACAATATCCCTCTGCCATAAGAAATCCTTTCTCCGCGCCTTAAAAGGCGTTAATTAAATCCAGACAAAGCTTATGGGTTGCCACTGCCTGACGTCAACCGCAAAACAGCCTTTTTCTGAACGATGTGGTTTTGGGCTAGGCAAGATTCATGCCATTTTTTCCAATTTACGCAAAATAGTTGTAATTTAACATTCAGGGAAGGCGCGGTTTAAGCGCCAAAATGGCACACCAAATCTGGTTTGGTTAATGGAATCAATATTTAGTGTAACGTTACAAAACATGGGAATCGGAAAGGTAATTGCAAATGTTATCGTTATAGTTTTTTAATTTTGGCATCTGTAATTACATTTGGAAATGTGTTGGGCAATGACATTTAGCCCTAGTTGCCAACTGCTTTTGCAGACAAAGCAGATACGGATGGATGGAATGCCGTCCCGAAAATTTAACTTGGCACTTTGAAAACTTTCCTTAAGAATGCGTCTTCGAGAGATAATTCAGCATGAAGTCGTTTTTAATGGCTGAAGCGTTGAGCTTGAAGGGGGGCGCGTTTCTCCAGGATTCCGTATATTGGATGGATAACTACCTTCGGGCGGCGATAGTGGTGTCGCTGCTGAGCATCTGGGTGTTGGTGGGGCTGTTCTTCTATCTTAACCATTACACCAAGAGACGGTATTTCACGTTATGGGCGGCGGGTTGGATGTTTTACGCGCTGTGGTTGACGCTGAATTTGGTGTTGCCGCCGATGGAGAACATCCCCTGGCAAATCATGCTCAAACAATGGTGCATAAGCACGACGGCATTTTTTATTTTTTGGGGCAGCGCACGTTTTTTGGGCCAGCACGTTTCCCAATTGCAAGCGCTGTTGTTAATGCTGTTCCTCTATGTTTGGAGTTATTATGGGGCTTACTGGCTGTCGGATGACCTGCAAGTTCGACTGCCTATATTTGGGCTGATAAGTCTGGCAAGCTTTCGTGTCAGTTCATGTTATTACCTTTACCGGCGACGGCGAAATTTTATCGGGGCAGGCTTGCTGGCGGCCGGATTTTTGCTTTGGGGAGTATTTCATGCCGGCTACCCGTTTCTCTACCGGTTTGAAGAGTTGTTCGGGGTCGGCTTTTTTGTTTCTGCAGTTCTTCAATTGTTTATTGCGGTTAGCATGATTGTACTCGCGTTGGAGGAGGTGCGGCACACGCATGGATTGGTGGCGCAGAATTTGTTTGAACAAAGCCGTGCCAAGGAAAAGCTGGCGCTTCGGGCAAAGGGCGCCGAGACGCGTTATCAGAGCCTGTTTCAACAGGCGAGCCAGGCGATTTTGATAGTTCATGCCCAGACGAAACGATTGATGGAGCTGAATCCGGCGGCGGAGCGGCTGTTGGGCGTGGATCGGGAGACAGCCCTGCAAAAATCGCTGGAGGAATATCTCCCATCCATCCAGTCAACTGACGGCGGCTGGCTGGCCGGTCTATTGAGCAAACGTACGTTGAGTTTGCGACGTGGCACAGGCCGTTGGGTTCCGGTGGAAATCACTGGCGCAGAAGTGGAGATCGAAGGCGTGCCTGCCTGCCAGCTTTTCATTCAGGAGCTGACCGAGCGCGCGCTGCTGGAGCAACAATTGCGTCAAAGCGAAAAACTCGCAGCGCTTGGCCAGATGATTTCCGGTGTGGCGCATGAGTTGAACAATCCACTGACAGTGGTCAAAGGTTATCTTGAGTTGATTCTTCAAACGCATGATTTGCCGGCGGAAACACGGGCTGGCTTGGAGAAAGCCGTGCACGAGGCAAACCGCGCTGCAAAACTGGTGCAGAATTTTCTCAATTTTGCAAGGCAGCATCCGCCGCAGCGCACTGCGGTTGAAATCAATGAGATCATTCATCGCGTGATGGATTTGCGGAAATTTTCCATGCAGGTTAGCGGCGTGGATGTGGTTCTTGAGCTGGCCGATGATTTGCCGAAGATACAGGCTGATCCTGACCAAATCCAGCAGGTGCTTGTAGTTTTGATCAACAATGCGTTCCATGCAATAAGCGGCACGGGCCGGCATGGGCGGCTGCGGATTACAAGCCGCAGGGATGGCGAGCGCGTTCAGGTGCGGGTTCAGGACAATGGGCCGGGGGTGCCGCCGCACTTGGAAAAGCGGATTTTTGAGCCGTTTTTCACAACAAAGGAAGTTGGAGCCGGCACCGGGCTGGGCTTGTCCATTGCGTATAGCATAATAACCGAGCACAAAGGTCGGCTGTATTTGGAGCGCCCGCCGGAGGGCGGGGCTTGTTTTGTTTTTGAACTGCCCATCAGTGTGCCTGCGGAATTGGCTGCCGAAGCAGGAGCTTCAACCGGGGAATCTGAGCTGTTGCGTGAAGCCCTCCGACCGGCCAGGGTGCTGGTGATTGATGATGAGGAATTGATTGCGGAGTTGCTCAGCGAGATTTTGCAGATCATCGGCCATCAACCAACCATTCGCAATTCCGCAATTGATGCGTTGGATTTGCTGAAGCGCCAGTCATTTGATGTCATCATATCCGACATGAGGATGCCGCAGATGAGCGGAGCGGAGTTCCATGCGGCGTTGAGCCGGCAGAATCCGGATTTGGCCCGGCGTATTATTTTTCTTACCGGTGACACGGTCAGCGAGGAAGTTGTCAAATTCCTCAAAAGCACCGGTAATCCACATCTTGCCAAGCCTTTTCAACTGGATGGCGTCCGAAAAGTTATTGATGAGTTGCTGGCTCGTTTCCCGCCGGCAACCACTGAAACCGGCACAAAGGCGGCAACATGATTTTTTAGATCGCATGAGAACTTGTAACCTTTTACACTGTTTATCCGTCTGAGGAAATGCCGGTTGACCGGCAAGGAACAAAAAACAAAGAAAGGAATGACTATGAAGAAGATGTGGGTTTTGGCAATTGTAGCTCTGTGCGCAACCGCAATGGCGGTTTCCGCTGCGCAGAAAAATCAAGGGGCTGCCAAGAGGCAGATGACACCTGAACAAAAGCAGGTGTGGGATGAGATCGTGAAGAAGTACGACGCCAACGGTGATGGCAAACTCGACAAGGACGAGAAGGCCAAAATCAGCGCCGACGACAAGAAGAAGATGAAGGATGTCGGCCTGATTGGTGCTCAGAAGAAGCAGGACGCCACAAAGTAGTTTGCAGCCGCGCCACTGACAAGGTAGCGCTGCCAAACTTAATTTAAGCCCTCATGCCCCAACAGCCTTTGCGGCTGTTGAAGGGGTGAGGGCTTTGTGTTTTATTCACACGAGTTAAACCCGAAAAATTAAGTTAAAAAATTTCTTCTGCTATCAAGCGAAGCGTGGCGGATTCCACCCTGGCTATATGTGTAGCTGCCGCCGTGAGGCGGCAGAGATTTGTCCGCCGGCTTACGCCGGCGGCTACAGGTATTTGTGGGCGGGCTGGAACGGCGCAGGTCGTTACGGGAAGCGATCTTGCACTGGCCAAAACCAACTGCGGAGAAGTTGGATTCCGACAACCCAAACTGGGGTCTTTCAACTTGAGTCCCTCCACTCCAACCACGATGAAAACCTCTTTAACTTAGTTTTTCGGGATTAAATCACCACTCTACCGGTAAAAATGTTTTTGTCGTAAAACGCTGAAAAGCCGGAAATTACGAAATACTCGCATTAAGGGTTGATTGTGGAATAGACTTTGTTGCATGCCGATTCGGGCCGTCATATTTGATGTTTATGGGACGCTGTTGCGTGTGGAATCGCCGCCGGCCTCAGTTGAGGCTTGTTGGCATGCTCTTTTGAAGCGGTATTTGCCAAAGGCTGCCGGAATAGCGCCTGCTGATTTTTCGGCTGCGGCTTCAAGAATCATTGCGCGGCATCATGCGCGCTGCAAGGCCAGGGGAATTCAATATCCGGAAGTGGTCTGGGCTGCGGTTGCGGCGGAAATACTGCCGGGCTTTGGCGACATGCCGCCCAAAACGCAGGAGCGGTTGCTTTTCCGTATGCAAGGCGTCTTTCACCGGACAAGCCTGATGCCGGGAGCTGGCGCGGCATTGCACAAAGTCGCGCGGCATGGTTGTTTCCTTGGAATCGCATCCAATTCGCAGCTCTACACCTTGACTGAACTTCGCCGGGCGTTAAGCGCGGCGGGGTTGCGCATGGGCATTTTTGATCGCAGCCTCTGCTTCTTTTCTTTTGAACACGGCTTCAGCAAGCCCGATCCGCATGTGTTTCAAATCCTTTCAGCGCGGCTTTTGTCGCGCGGAATTGCGCCTGCGGAGACTCTAATGGTCGGCAACGATGCCGCGGATGACCTGCGTCCGGCGAGGATGTTTGGATGGCGGACATGGCACCTGCGGCCGGATGGCCCTGCCGGACGGAGTGCCGGCCCGTGGCCGGTTTTTCTGAAAGAACTTGCCTCTGAATTTGCCGCCGCTGCCTAAATGTAATACATCCGCGCCTTGTCGGCGCCGGCGTCAACCAACTGCTGGAAATTGATTTGATCGGCTGTTTTTTCCAGACCTTCCTTGAGTCGCCGCCATGCATCGCGCAGCTCAGGCGGGCAATGGTCATCGGCAAGGGCTGGAGCCTCCAGAATCTGGCCGTAAATGCACCGCAAAACGTCACCCATCGTAATTTGTGAAGGTGGCACTGCCAGCATATAGCCGCCATCCTTGCCGCGGATGCTTTTGACCAATTTGGCCGACTTTAGTTCGAGCAGGATTTGGACGAGAAAATTCGGCGGTATGCCCTGTTCGCGGCCCAATATTTCGACGCGCACGGCGCGCCCGGCCTGATAGTGTCGGGCAAGACCCAAGATGGCGCGGGCGGCGTAATCGCTTTTGACTGACAATTTCACGGCAATGATAATAGTCCAGAACAGGCTTTTTTGCCAGTTATTGTTGAAAGGCCTGCGGGTGCATCCGCCGCGCCATTCAGAGGCCGGCAAATAGAAGGATCAGATCAATAATAAACAACAGCACAATGGTTGCTTCCAGGATCAACATCCAGCGGTTGTTGCGGTCCTGATTGAGCAATTGATAGAGGTCATCCACTGTTTTCAATTTCTCATCAATGGAACGGTGCCAGTCCGCAAGGTGAAAGCGGGCCGAGATGTTCTGGTATATGCGTGCCAGATGCCAGTCGCCGAAGAATTTGGTGATGTTGGAAAGCTCGTCGCTTAGACGCGCCAAATCAACCCGGATTTCGCGCAGCTCGCGCATAAGCGCGGAGCGGGCGCGAATGCTGCCGCCGGCCACGTCGCGATAACAGCGTTCCAAGGCATCATCCAGCAGCCGGTCATAAGCCTCCAGCTCGGCCAGTTGGACGTTGGCCAGCTCCAAAACATAAAGCGTTTCCTCGAAATCTTTCGGGTCGTCCACAATCAGCGCTGCATCCCAGTCAATAACAACCACATCGTCATCGTAATAGCTCAGGTACTTGCCTGTGGACTCGTGCGCCTCCTGCCTGGACAGATGGGCAATATCCGGCTCCTGCGTCAACAGGCTGGCGACCTCCCGCCGGTGTGTATGCATCCAGTTTTCGACAAGTATTTTGCGTCCGTTCTCGGTCTCCAATGGCGAATGGATGCAAAAGACGGTATAGGCCTCTTCTTCCCCAAGGCGGGCAACAGGGCGTATCAGGTAAGGTTCCAAAGCATGGCGCACTTCCTCGGCAAGTTGGCGGACTTCGGAGTACAAGTCGCCATTGCTGAATTCGAGGTCATGGAATACCACCAGTTCCTCAATGCGCTTGACCTCGAAAGGGACGGTTACTCGAATGCTAATGGCGCCAACCGGCAACAATTTGACGGTGCGCTGGACGCATACAGGCCCGAGCGGACCTATCCTTTCCACCGGCGGCAGCCGTATCATTTTTGGACGGTGCAAAAACAGGTGGCGCGGCATGCGCTTGCTGGTGTCCATCGAGAATTCGGCCACCGGCAGCCCGAGCAGTTCGGTGATTGGTTCGTCGGTCATGTCATAGGCCACATCGAAGGCGTAGATATACACCACTTCACCGATATAGCGCTTGATGACCGGCGCTTCTTCCCGTATTGCAGGCGCGTTTTGCATAAAACCCTCTCCCATATACCCTTGTTTTACCCCGTCTGGAACGCCGTGTTTGTCCGGCATCCGCCGGCGATTAACTTCCAGTAAACTTATACCAAAACAGGGCAGCAATGCAATTCCGGGCTTCCTCGATGGCGGCGGCGGCCTGGAGATGGCCGGCGCCGGCGGTGGCGGTTGCAATGAGGACGCGCATGGCCGCCAAAATAACAGCCGCTAGACAAAACTGCACGGCAAATCAACCGCCGCTTTCAGCCGTTGCAGGTACTCGCTTCGTGGAATTTCAATTCCGCCCAACTGTCGGGTTACGGCTGAAAGCATCTGGATATCGCATAGCACGAAGCCGCGTTCCTTGAGCCGTTGAATGAGATGGCAAACCGCAACTTTTGAGGCATCGGATTTGCGATGAAACATTGACTCTGCGGAAAAGAAACCGCCGATTGCAACGCCATACAGGCCGCCGGCCAGCTCGCCGTTATGCCAGCATTCGATACTGTGAGCGAAGCCCAGATCATGGAGGCGCCCGTAGGCGACCAGAAAGTCCGGCGTAATCCAACCTTGCGGCCGCACGCAACCTAGCATGACCTGCCTGAACGCCTTGTTGACGGTGACAACAAACACATTCCGGCGCAATGTCCGCTTGAGGCTTCGAGGGATGTGGAATTTATCAAAATCGAAGATGGCGCGAGGGTCGGGTGACCACCATGTGACCGGGTTGTTGCTCCACGGATAGATTCCCATGCGATAAGCAAGCAGCAGGCGTTCCGGCGACAGGTCGCCGCCTATTGCCACCGGACGGTTGCATGGCGTGGCCCTGGCAATTTCAGGATTTGGAAACCACAATTCCCGGCCAATCACAACAACACCGCGCGCGCTTGAATTAAATTTCATTCAACAGTTCCAAAATGCTGCAAATGAAAAAGCCGCTGATTTCCATTGCCCAGGCATGCCCGCGGGCCTCGCTGCTGTTGACGGGCATTTTGGATAATTCATCCGGGCATCCCGCCTTGTGCCATTCGCCTACGCGCACATCATTCAGGACCTGCAAAAACCATTCCACTTCGCCGGCCAGCAATTTGAAATGCCAGCCGTTGTGGACGGGCTGGAATCTGTCCTTCTGCTCGAATAGCTTGCGCAGGAATTCCTGGTTTTGGCGCTTTTGCTCCGCCAACATCTCGCGTAAAAGTGTCTGGTCTATTTTGCTGCCGGGATTGTCGCCCCTGGACGGCGGCTGAAAATCGAGCGGCAAAACCGGATAGCGTTCCAGTATGAACAGCAGCGCTTTTTTCTCGCTGCGGGTAAGGTGAAAAACCACCTCCTCATCATTGCGGCGCACCAGTTTCATGATGAGTCACGCTCCAGGGTGGCATGGAGGCTGTAGCTTTGAAGTTGATGCACGTAGTGTTCCGCTTTTTCCAAGCTTTCACGCGTCAGAACGCTCTTGCCGTTTCGGTGAACCTCCAGCATGTGTTTTTCGGCCTTCTGCCGGTTCCAGCCAAATACGACCTGGAAAACATGCGTCACGTAGTCCATGTAATTGACCGGGTCATTCCAGCAGATTACCAAATACCCCGGCTCCAACGCGTCCTTTGTGTTGGTTTCGGTCTCCTTTTCAGTTGTCGGCAAAACGACTGGCTCAATCGTTTCCGTCATACCTGTAATATAGAGGCTTGAGGCCCAAATATCAATGGGGCCGGTGCCTGAGCCAGCACAAAACACCGAGAAAGGCAAAGCCAGCCAGCGCGATCCATCGCAAAAAACTTTCGGCAAACACCACGCAGGCAAGAAATTGTGAAATGCCCAAAAATCCGTAAATCGCCACTGTAAGCCAGCGCACCCTCTGGCTGCGCCGGGCCGGGGCCAGCCACCACCATAGGGTATCGGCCAGCCACAGAATGGCAAACATAAGCTTGCCCCATATCGGCCAGCCCCAGCGGCGGCCTGTGAAATCATCCATTTGCTGTGCCGTTATTTCTTTGAGGGTTTCAAGACTCCAACCATACATGCCACCAAAAGCGGCCAGGAAATGTGCCAAAAAGAGCAGACAGCCAAGCGTCCATCCCCACCGTGCGCGCCGCTCCCAATCAGGCTGGCCGCGCCCCGCCAGTTCAATTGCCCATGCTGCAATGATAATGGCGGCGCTTATCCATGCGGCGTAGCGTATGATTATTGGCCCGATATTTGCGGCTGCCAGTATCATGGCGACATGGTACAGGATGCCGGAAAATCGTCAAACTTGCTGTTAATCAACTCCAAAACGGCGGGAAAGAAAACACGGCGGGAGGCATCACTGGGCCTGACTTATGCGGCGGATTGGGTTAATCCGGCCATTTGCCGTAAATTGCAAAATTTTTCGTGGCGGACGGTTTTCCGAAACGGATGGCGCAAATTCATTGCGCCTCTTGAATGGCCTTTTTTATAAGGGCAAGCAGTTCAGGATAGGTTTCCACTGTTGGAAATTGCGGGAATTCGTGTTTAACGTTGTCCGGCGCCCTGAACAAGATGCCTGAGTTCGCTTCCAACAACATTTTGGTGTCGTTATAGGAATCGCCGGCGGCAATGACGTAATAATTCATCTGCCGGAAGGCAGCGACAGCCTTTTGCTTTTGCTCTCGCACACGCAGGGCATAATTGGTGATGCGATCATTTTCAACCACCAGCCTGTGGCATAGCAACAGCGGCCAGCCGAGTTGTCGCAGCAACGGGCTGGCGAACTGTTCAAAGGTATCGGAGAGAATTACCACCGGAACCATGCTGCGCAGTTCATCCAGAAATTCCTTGCTGCCCTGCAATGGCCGCAGTTCGCCGATAACTTTCTGGATATGTGACAGGCCCAGGCCGTGTTGAGCCAGAATCGCCAGCCGCCCGCGCATCAGTTTGTCATAATCCGGCTCATCTCTTGTGGTGCGGCGCAATTCCGGAATGCCGGTCTTTTCAGCCACGGCAATCCAGATTTCGGGCGTCAGCACTCCTTCCATGTCCAGTGTGACAATGCACTGTTTCATGTGGCGGATTTTTTCAAAGCCCGCCGTTTTTGTCGAGGGCGGTTTAAGCGATGTGATTGGAGCTGGAAATTTTTGGTTGAATTGAGCGGTTGAACCGGACAAATTGCCGCCATGCAAAGTGTGTTTACGGGGCCGGTTTATGTGGTGCGGGACAATATAGACACTGACCAGATCATTCCCGCGCAGTATCTAAACTTGGTGCCAACCATTCCTGAGGAATACGAGAAACTCGGCAGCTACGCCCTCTGCGGACTGCCGCGCGCGGAGTATCCCATCCGCTTTGTCCAGGAGGGCAAGCTGGACACGGAGTTCCCAATCGTGGTTGCTGGACGCAACTTCGGATGCGGCAGCTCGCGCGAGCATGCCCCGATCGCCCTTGGCTCGGCCGGCTGCAAGGTGGTGTTGGCCGAGAGTTTTGCCCGGATTTTCTTCCGCAATTGTGTGGCAACCGGCGAGTTGTACCCTTGCGAATGCGTCGAAAGGCTTTGTGACGTGCTCAAGACCGGCGAGGTTGTGACCGTGGACCTGGACGCCTGCACCGTTACGCGCAAGTCTAACGGTGAAGTTTTCAAGTTCAAACCGCTTGGCGAAGTCAGGCCTGTGGTTGATGCCGGCGGCCTTTTCAATTACGCACGCCAGACCGGCATGATGAAGAAGTAGGCCCGGCGGCGGGACATTCGGCGGGCTTTTATCAGAGTGGCGTTACTTTTTGGCCCACGTAATCAGCAGCAGCCAGTCGCCCGGCTCCGGTGTGGGCATCTTGCACGTGGTGGCATCAATAAGGCCAACGCCCGGCTTCCTTTCACCGGTGCGGGGATTTACCCATGTCAAATCCGGTGAGCCGGGGCCGGATGTCAGCGCGTCCAGCCGCACTTCAACCATCCTGTCTTCGGGCACGTAAATAACCGCCAGGTCTTTCTTTTCCGTCCATGCCGCCGAGATAAAGCGGCGCGGCTCGGATGTGCCCGGCTGGACGGCAAGCAGCTCCGGGGCTGGACGCAGCCGCCAGAACTCGATGCTGGTGAAAAATTCGTACAACTTTGTCATCTGGCTGGCGCCGGGCATGAACAACGCTTTTTGCCACGGCAAAGGCACTCCTGCATGAGGGTGATCTGTTGGCGGCTTGGTGCCATCGTCCCAGCCCCAGATGCCATGAGCGCCATAAGTGATGCCGGCGGTTGGGGCATTGAGCAATGACCAGTAATGCGCCCGCCTTACCACATCGGCGCCCATCGGCTTGCCGCCAGTACCTGCATGGTTTTCGTAAGGCGCCTCCAAGCTGATGAATGGCCGGGGCGGTCTTTGCTTCCACTCTTTTGAAGCCGGCCCGGTGGTTATCCAGCGCAGGTTGTCGTCGCTGGTGTTGTGCCCGCTTTGGTAGCCGCATATATCCAGCCATTTTTCATCGCGGAATTCATTCAGCACCCACATCCGCCCGCCGGGATGCAGGGTTACTGGCGCATGCGCAATGTCCCCGAAAACGGCCCGTCCAATCCGCTTCCATTTCTCGGCTTTGTCGCCGCGATAATCGCCGTCCCCGTTCAAAATCCAGACAACCGCCCGCCCCTGCCAGCGTGCGACCATGTACCGGGCCAGGAGCGCCGCCTGATCATCCGGCAGCGAGACGCCGGGGTTGATTGCCGGCTGTGAGCCGCCTTGTATCGCCCATAGCAGCACCGGCACGCTCAGCAAACCGGCGCGGTTCATTGTTTCGACGCGCCTGTCCAGCCGCTGGAAAAATTTTGGGTTGATTTGAATCCGCTCCCGTCCCGTGTATGCCAGTTGTCCTTCGCGGTCGCCCTGTGGGGCGGCGCGCCACTGGGTGCAGACCCATTGCACGGCGCTGAACTTTTGTTGGGCACGTGTGCGAACATAAAAGGCCCACTCATCATCGCTGGCCAGCAGCGGGCCGTTCCAGGCGGTATCACCAAGCCAGAAAAATGGCGTGCCATCTTCGTGCATGAAATAACGGCGGTCAGGGGAAATTATCACCGGGCCATGCTGCGCAAAACGATCCTGCTGTTTGGAGGCTGTGCATAAAAACTCGCCCTTGATTTGATGCAGCCCTTTGTCCTGTGTGGCCGGACATTCCGTTTCCCACTGCCATTTGCCGGCCAGATTGGGCGCAAATCGAATCCGCCATGTTCGTCCCCCGTCCCAAAAGCCCGGCACCCTGAATTTCTCGCCAGTTGGTGATGTGAACACTGCCGTCAGGGCTGCCTCCTGGACGGGGTTTTGATAGTTGCCCTGGCTGGTGAGGGTGATTTCGTACTGCTCCCATTTTGGCACCAGCGCGATTTGGTTTGGTGTTGAGGCGCACCCTGCGCCAAACCAAAGTCCTGCTGTTATAATGCCAATGTACAGCCACAAACTGCCTGCTTTATTCAACTGTAACCCAATGATTTTCATACTTCGCATCCGTTTTTACCCCGTTCAACCGATATGCACATTATGATTACCCCAACCGCCAGCCTTTGAAACAAAAATTTGCGCCCAAATTTTCGCATCTCAACCGGTTATTGGCGCTGCTGCCAGATTGCCATCATTATCTCCATTTATTCCACCGGCTGCGGAAGGATTTTCTAGATCAATACCAACGTCTTGTTCTGCAAGAGCCGGATAGCGCTGTGAGTCAAGCGTTGAAGGAGGCATTTTTGGCTTTGCGTCAGGCGGCTGAAAGCGCGGATTGAACGGCGGCGTTTTCCGGATTGATAACCGAAATTAAGTTGCGGCCATTTTTGATTTCGCTGGAGGTTGCCTTTTTTCAATGGATTCCATTTTTGAAGGTTGTGGCTTGCAGGCGGTTTTTACATGGCCTTGAGCATGGATATTCCGGGCGTGACTTTTGGAGGGGGAGTCGGCAGAGTTGGGTCTCAGGGTCAATTATGAGCAAGTCAAAAGTTTCCCGGCCGGTTGCCCGCAGCGGCCGGTTTGCAGGAGGCGTTGCCGAGGAGGTGGCGCGGTTCACCGAGTCCATCTCGTTTGATTGGCGATTGTGGCGGCATGATATTCAAGGCTCGAAGGCACATGCGGCGATGCTCCATGCCATCGGTGTTCTGACGGCTGCCGAGTTGAAGGAGATTCAGCGCGGCCTTGATGAGATTGCAGGTGAAATCGAGGCCGGCCGGTTCAAATGGAAGCCGGAGCTTGAGGATGTGCACATGAACATCGAGGCGGAGCTTACGCGACGGGCGCCGGCCGGCGCGAAGTTGCACACGGGCCGCTCGCGCAATGATCAGGTGGCACTGGACATGCGGCTGTGGCTGCGGGATGAAATCGGCGGATTGAAAGGCGAACTGCGGGAGTTGCAACTGGCCCTTGTGGAGCTGGCCGAAAAGAACGCGGATGTGTTAATCCCTGGCTACACCCACTTGCAACGGGCGCAGCCGGTGGCGTTGGCGCATCACTTGCTGGCTTATGTGGAGATGTTCGGGCGCGATATTGAGCGGCTTGCCTCATGCCATGAACGGGTGAATGTCTGCCCGCTGGGCGCGGGTGCGCTGGCGGGTTCAACTCTTCCCTTAAATCGTGAGATGGTGGCGTGCTTGTTGGGTTTTGTGGACGGGTGCGGGCGTCCGCGGCTGACGCAAAATTCGATGGATGCGGTAAGCGACAGGGATTTTGCGATTGAATTTTGCTCGGCAGCGGCGCTGGCAGCCGTGCATCTGTCGCGTCTGGCCGAGGACATGATTCTCTGGGCATCGTCAGAGTTTAATTTCATCCGCCTTTCCGATGCGTACACCACCGGCTCATCGCTGATGCCGCAGAAAAAGAATCCGGATGTGGCGGAGTTGACCCGTGGAAAGGCGGGGCGGGTTATTGGAAATCTTACGGCGCTGCTCGTTTTGATGAAGGGATTGCCGATGACATACAACCGCGATTTGCAGGAGGACAAGGAGCGGTTGTTTGACAGCGCGGATACTGTGCGCGCTTGTGCGCGGCTGGTGGCAGGTATGTTAAGACAGGTTGAGGTCAACCGCGATGTTTGCCGGAAGGCGGCTTCGGATCCGCAACTCCTTGCAACGGATGTGGCGGATTACCTGGTAAATAAAGGCGTGCCTTTTCGTGAGGCGCATCATCTGGTCGGGGCGGCGGTTGCCCTGGCTGAAAGGCTTGGCAAGCCGCTTGACAGGCTGAGCCTGGAGGAATGGCGTTCCATTGATTCGCGTTTTGGACCGGATGTGAAGGGGCTTTTCGATTTGGACAAGGCATTGTTGAGGCGGAAAGGCGTCGGGAACCCGGGGCCGCGCGAGGTGCGCCGTCAGATTACGCGGTGGAAGCGGCTGTTGAAGAAGGGCCGTTGATGGCTTTCAGACAAACTTGATGGAAAAGCCAGCGTCGGAGAGTGATTTGTTAACCGGCTTGTTGCGCGGTGTGTCGCGCTCGTTTTATCTGAGCTTGCGTCTGCTGCCGGCGGCGGTGCGACCGCCGGTAAGTCTGGCGTATTTGCTTGCGCGCACATCCGACACCATTGCCGATGCCGGTCATGCGTCTGTGGAAGAACGGCTGGCCGCGCTGGCGGCGTTCAGACGGCGTATAATGGGTGTTTCGCGTGAATCGCTGGACTTTCAATCTCTTGCAGCCTCCCAAAGGCATTTGTGGGAGCGGCAACTTTTGTTGCGGGTTGAAGAGTCGCTAAGCGCATTGGAGAGCAGCGAGCCGGCGGACTGCCAGTATATCCGGCAGGTTTTGGAAATTATAATGAGCGGCCAGGAGCTGGATTTGCGGCGATTCGCCGAAGCCGGTCCCGGACGGATTGTGGCGTTGCAGACGGATGATGAGCTGGATGATTATACCTACCGGGTGGCCGGATGTGTCGGGGAATTTTGGACACGGATTTGCAGGAAACATCTCTTTCCGGATAAACAATGCGACGAGACGCAATTACTGGAAGATGGGGTTTGTTTCGGAAAGGGCCTGCAGATGGTCAACATCCTGCGCGATTTGCCGCGTGATTTGCGACAAGGCCGCTGCTACATCCCGGCCCGCCGGCTGGCTGAGGTTGGTTTGCAGCCGGTTGATTTGCTGGATTCCGCCAATGAAACACGTTTCCGTCCGTTGTACCGGCAATATCTGGCACAAGCGCGGAATGACCTTCAAATCGGCTGGCGATATACCAATGCATTGCCGTGGAAATTGGCGCGTTTACGATGGGCATGCGCCCTCCCAATTTTTTTAGGAATAAAAACATTGGCAAAGTTGGAAAAAAACCCTATACTATTACCCGAGTTGCGTATGAAGGTCTCCCGCGCAGAGTTGTGCGGGTTCATATTGCGCATGGTAATATGGTATCCGTGGCCCAAAGCATGGCGGGAAATTCCCCGGAGGTGGTTGGAATCGGGGGGCGAAAAATAGTCTTGCAATGCAGGGCAGGTTTCTGATAACTATTGTGTTATGAAATGTCCAAGAATCATCACTCTGGTTTTGCTGGCTGGTCTTTGCACAGTGGCGGTTGCTGCCGACAGCTCCGCTGACAAGGCTAAAGCCGAGGCAGAAAAACAGGCTCGCAAAGAGGCAAAGGCGCGTCTCGAAGCGGAGGCCAAGGCAAAATACGAGGCCGATAAAAAGGCCCGCCAGGAAATGAAGCTCAAGGCTGAAGCGGAGCTTCGCGCCAAGAAGGAGGCCGAAAAGGCTGAGAAGGCGCGCGCTGCTGCTGAAGCCAAGGCCAAGCGCGAGGCCGCCAAGCAGGCTGCGGCAGCCAAATCTACGCCAGCCAAGGCGACATCCACCGCCGCCAGCCAGTCGAAGGAGGAAAAGGCGCGTTTGGAAGCCGAAGCAAAGGCAAAGAAGCGCGAGGCTGAAGAGAAGGCCAAAGCTGAGAAAGCCCGTTTGGAGGCCGAGGCCAAGGCGAAGAAACTGGAGCAAAAGCGCATGGCCGATGCGGAGCGTGCCGCCAAAAAACGCCAGGCTGAGGAAAAGGCCAAGGCTGACAAGGCAAGGGCCGAGGCCGAGCGAAAGGCAAAGGAAGAGGCCGCCAAAGCAGCCAAGGCCGAAAAGGAACGCCTCAAGAGGGGCAATGTAATGACGCCCGAGGAGGCAAATGCCCAATTACAGGCCAGCCGTGCCGCATTCCAGGCCAAACAGGCGGCGGATGCCGCGCGCCGCGCGGCCCTTTCGACCATGAGCCGCGAGGAATGGCTTGCCCGGCAGGAAGCTGCGAGCAAGGAAAATTTGTTGAGCAAGATGCGCACTGCAACTGAATCGCGTCCGGGAGAGGTAAAACCTGTTGTTGCTCCCGCGCCACAGCCAAAGGTTAAGGAAGCGCCGGCAGTGAAGCCAAAGGAAACACCTGCTGCGACCAAGCAAGCCGAGGAAAAGAAAAAGCAGGAAGAGATGTTGAAGGCCAAGAAGGAAGCCGAAGCTAAGGCCAAGGCAGAGGCCAAAGCAAGGGCGGAAGCTGAGAAACAGGCAAAGGCCGCTGCAGAAAAGGCCAAGAAGGAAGCAGAGGCGAAAGCGGCTGCCGAGGCCAAGGCAAGGGCTGAAGCGGAAAAACAGGCGAAGGCTGCTGCTGAGAAAGCGAAGAAAGAAGCCGAGGAAAAAGCGAAGGCTGAAGCCAAAGCGAAGGCGGAGGCTGAGAGACAGGCCAAGGCCGCCGCGGAGAAGGCCAAGAAAGAGGCCGAGGAAAAAGCAAAGGCTGAGGCAAAGGCCAAGGCCGAAGCGGAAAAGAAGGCCAAAGCCGAAGCTGAGAAAGCCAAGGCCGCAGCCGAGAAGGCTGCAAAAGAGGCTGAGGCAAAGGCAAAGGCTGAAGCCAAGGCAAAAGCCGAGGCTGAAAAGAAGGCCAAGGCGGAGGCTGAGAAAGCGGAAAAGGCTCGCAAGTCTTCACAGCCAAAAGCGCCCAAGTCAACTACGGCGCCACGAACAGAAAAAGCAACGCCAAAGACGGCGGAGACAAAAGTTGCGAAAGAAACATCCAAAGTGGAGACTCAGCCACCTGCCGCCCCAGCGGCAACGGCGACCGGCCCCAAGACAAAGGATCAAAAGCTGGCAGAGTTGCTTGAGCTTTACAAAGCTGACAAGATTACTCCAAGTGAATACCACAAGGAGCGCGCAAAGATCCTTTCCGGTCAGTAAAAATGTATTTTTTTAAAATTGAAAAACGCCGGGGTTCCCCGGCGTTTTTAATTGTAGTGGTCCTAATTTTGGCGTGAAAGTGGCGTATGCATGAATTTCGTTACGTAAACGGACAGTTGTATTGTGAAGGCCTGGCCGTGGCCGGGCTGGTTAAAAAACACGGCACACCGCTCTACATTTACTCTCAGGGCACAATCCAGAGTCATTATCGGAAACTGGACACTGCGCTTGGGGCGCTTGACCATCTGATTTGCTATGCGGTGAAGGCCAATTCAAATCTGGCAGTGCTCAAGATTTTGGCCAACTGTGGCGCCGGATTCGACATAGTGAGCGAAGGCGAGTTGCGCCGCGTAATCGCGGCGGGCGGTAATCCCGGAAAGTGCGTTTTTGCAGGCGTGGGCAAGACGGAGCGCGAAATTGAGTTTGCGCTGCGTGAGGGCATCTATGCGTTCAATGCTGAAAGCGAGCCTGAGCTGGAGCGTATTGATAAAGTTGCAAGGCGGTTGGGGTTGAAGGCGCCGGTGGCGGTCCGGGTGAACCCGAATGTGGACGCCGGCACGCACGCCAAGATTACCACCGGCACTTATGAGAATAAATTTGGCGTGGCTTTTGAGCAGGTCGAAGGAGTTTATCAGCGGGCTGCGCTGCGCCGTAATTTATGGTTGCGCGGCGTGCAGATGCACATTGGATCGCAACTGACAAAAACCGCGCCTTTCAAACAGGCAGTTGAAAAGGTCGCGCCGCTTGCCGCGAAGCTGGCTGGGCGGCATGGAATTGAATTCTTCAGCATTGGAGGCGGCCTTGGAATTGTTTACCAGCCCGCACTGGCAAGCGGAGGCCAGGATTGGTGGCGCAGCCCGGCGGCCCGGGGCATACTTACGCCGGACTCTTATGCCGCCGCCGTGGCGCCGGCGTTGTCTGAGCTGCGCTTGAAAATACTTGTTGAGCCGGGCCGGTTCATAGTTGGCAATGCCGGCATTTTGGTGACCCGGATTGAGTACATAAAACGCACCGGTCGCAAGACGTTCGTAATCGTGGACGCCGCCATGAACGATTTAATCCGGCCGGCATTTTATGATTCTTACCATGAAATCGTCCCGCTCCGCAAAAAGGGCGGCAAATTAACGCCATGCGACGTTGTGGGGCCGATTTGCGAATCCGGCGATTATTTTTGCAAGGACAGGCCGCTGCCACGGCTGCAAGCCGGAGAGCATCTGGCGATTTTAAGCGCCGGCGCCTATGGTTCGGTCATGGGTTCAAATTACAACTCACGGCCTGCGACACCCGAAGTGTTGGTGTGTGGACGGCAGGCATTTGTGGTGCGCAGGCGCGAACCGCTGGAGCGGCTGTGGGAGCTGGAATCGTTGCCCCCCGAATAATCCGGCTTGCGCCGCTGAATTCATCTAAAGCGGCTCTTGCTGTTCAAATGACAATCCGCCAAGCAGCCGGCGGTCCTTTTTGGTGGGGCGGCCCTGGCCTTTTGGCCAGACTACCAGCGGCGCGGCTTCCGGTTCCCGACGTTTTTTGTATTCCTCCGGCGGCGTGAGGTCTTCCATGTAAAGCGCGGCTGTTTTGGCGCAGACACGCTGTTCGATCAAGCCGAGCGCCTTTACCGTGCGGGTGATTGGGCCGACTTGCGCGGTGATGATTTCGCCGACCTTCACGCCATGCGCGGGTTTTACCGGCTGGCCGCCGATTTTCACATGACCGGCGCGACAGGCATCAGCCGCAAGTGAGCGTGTCTTGAACACGCGCACCGCCCAGAGCCATTTGTCCAGACGCACCTGGGCGGGTTGGACGGTTTGTTGCATGGCGCGGTCAGGGTTGTATGAGCGCAACATTCTTTGCGCCCGCAACTTTTGCCGGCATGCGCCGGCTGTCTGATGAGTCAGCCATATTTGTTTCAATAGTAGCAGAAACAACAGGCGCCTGCCGCAAAAATTTTCAACTTTGGTTGCGGTAATTTTCGCTTTGGATTTGGCGTCAATTGGGCCATGCTGGATGTGGTATGGGCAAACGACGAGAAGCACGTGAACTGGCGCTCCAGTTCTTGTTTCAGCATGAGCTGAATCCACCTGACGAACTGGATGCGGCGCTGGATTTGTTTTGGGAGACCCAGAGGCTGGCCAGATGGGAACAAAAGCACAACAAGGCGACTTGGGGACAGCCGGCGGAACTGCCGCCGCCAACAGTTGAGGAGGCGGCAGTGTGGCAATTTGCCGAATCCCTGATCAGGGGTACTTTAATGCATCGTGACGAGTGCGATGCGCTCATACGGAAGCATGCGAAGAATTGGGATTTGGCGCGGATGGCGGTGGTTGACCGGAATGTGATGCGGATGGCCATTTACGAGATGCTTCATCGCGAGGATATTCCGCCGGTGGTAAGCATCAATGAGGCGGTTGACATTGCCAAAAAGTACTCGACCGAGGAAAGCGGGCGGTTCGTCAACGGAATTTTGGACAAGGTTAAAAGCGAAATAATGAGACCGGCGCGCGAGGCCGGCGGCACTGGCAGCCAGCCGCCGGGTCAGGAATTGAAATAATGACATTGGCAGATTTGCATTTGCACACTTGTTTTTCCGACGGCACATATACGCCGGAGGAACTCGCCGTGATTGGCCGGCAAAAGGGCCTTGGCGTGCTGGCGATAACCGACCACGACACGGTTGATGGCTGCCCGCGAATGGCAGCCGCCTGCCAGCGGGAAGGCATTGAATTTATTTCAGGCATCGAAATTACCACCGGAATTGACGAGCGGGAGGTTCATATTCTTGCCTATGGAGTGGATATTTCCAACCCGCTCCTTTTGGAGGCGCTTCAGCAGTTCCAGCAAATTCGTCAAAACCGCGTCCGGGAGATTGTGGAAAGGTTGAAAAAGCTGGGCATCGCTTTGGAGGCCGAAACGGTTTTTGAGCTTGCAAATTGCAGCGCGCCGGGCCGGCCGCATGTTGGACGGGCGCTGGTTGGGGCGGGGGTTTGCGCCAATCTCGACGAGGCCTTTGAGCGGTTTTTGAAACGCAATCGCCCCGCATGGGTGCCGAAACCCAGGATGAACGCCGCCGAAGCCATCGAGCTTATCCACGAGGCGCGGGGTCTGGCGGTGCTGGCACATCCGGGCATCAACCATGCGGATGAAGTGATTCCGAAACTTGTTGCAAGCGGTTTGGATGGGATTGAATGTTTTCACACAAGACACTCGCCGGCTGTCACTGAGCATTATCTGGCGATGTCAGAGCAACTTGGACTGGTTGCGACCGGCGGCTCCGATTGCCACGGCATGAACAAGGGCCAGCCTTTGATCGGCGGCATCAAATTGCCATATACTTATGTTTCGGCCATGAAAGAGCGTCTGGCAGCAAGGCGAAACGGGAGTTCAACGACAATTCCACACACAGACACCCGTTAAAAAAGTACGCCACATCCCCGGTTCGCCTGAAATTGGCAGTTCAGAAACGAGGCGGAAACAATTCGGCAATAATTTTATGTACCCTAGCTTCCTCTTACCGGGCATTCCGCACCAACTCACCGTAAGCACGATGCAAATGCAAACCAGCCGCCCTGCCTTGGCGGTGGATTAAACGGCTTGAAACGCGGGTGGTATTGCGGTTTATTGCCTCCATGCGATTATTGTCTCCGGCATTTCTGATCTCTATTTTTGTTTGTTCTTTTGGACTCGGGCTGGAAGCAGCGCCTGCACCCGTTTCCGACTGGCTGCTCAACCCGGCGCCGTTCAAGGCCACGGTACAGCGTTCAGCCGATGGCGTTGAGATGACGCTCGCCAACGGAATTGTGCGGCGGGTGTTCCGGCTGCAACCGGCAACGGCAACGGTGGCGCTCGACAATATTACCACGGGCGAATCATTGGTGCGCTCTGTCAGACCTGAGGGTTTTGTGACGTTAAACGGCAGCCAGTTCAAACTCGGCGGGCTGACCGGCCAGCCTGCGCATAATTTTATCAAAGCGGAATGGTTGAATACGATGAAGGCGGAGCCGGCTGCGTGGAAGTGCGTCGGAGCAAGCACGGGTCGCACTGTTGCGCGCTTCGACTGGAAGCCGCGCCGCGAATGGCTGAGCACTGAGCCGGTCTGGCCGCCGCCGGGGGTGCGAGTGAGCTTTGAGTATGCCGCCACGCCAGAGGCTTTGGAAACAGCCGCCGCCAATCCCAAAGCAAAGCGTGAGGCGCTGGCCGGAGTCAGGATTGGCATCCACTATGAGCTCTACGATGGCGTGCCATTGTTTGCCAAGTGGCTGACGCTGAGCAATGGCTCAGACGAAGCTGTCACTCTTAATTCATTTATTGTCGAGCAACTGGCTGTGGTGGAGCCGGAATCGGCTGTGGACGGCCCAGCAACGGCTTTCCGGAGTTACTTGCGCAATCTGGAGGTGTTCAGCGATTATGCGTTCGGCGGGATGATGACCGGTGATGTGTTGTCGCCGGCCATTCGCTGGAAGTCCGACCCGCTCTATCGTTCACAGGTGCATTATGAGCGGCAGACGCCCTGTCTGCTGGAGGCCGCGCCGCCTCGTGGGCCAGAGCAAATTATCCCGGCCGGCGGCAGTTTTGAATCTTTCCGGGTTTTTGAGCTGGTGCATGACAACAGTGACCGTGAACGCCGCGGGCTGGGATTGCGCAAAGCCTATCGCGCCCTTGCGCCGTGGGTGCAGGAAAACCCAATCTTGATGCACGTCCGCAGTGCGCGGCCTGAAGCGGTGAAGCTTGCCGTGGACCAATGTGCAGATGTCGGTTTTGAGATGGTGATAATGACATTCGGCAGCGGCTTTGACATTGAGCGGGAGTCGCCGGAGTACATTGCGCAAATAAAGGAGCTGGCCGATTACGCACGCGCGCGCAACATTGTGCTGGGCGGCTACTCTCTGCTGGCGAGCCGGAGCATCAACCCGGAAAACGATTGCATCAATCCGGCCACCGGTCGCCCCGGCGGCATGCGCTTCGGCAATTCGCCATGCCTCGGCTCCAAATGGGGCACAAACTATTTCCGCAAGCTCTATCAGTTCTATGAAAAAACCGGCTGCGCAGTCCTGGAGCATGACGGCTCGTATCCGGGGGATGTTTGCGCTTCCACGAATCATCCCGGACATCGTGGTTTGGCCGATTCACAATGGAATCAATGGCGGATTATAACCGATTTTTACAAATGGTGCCGCGGGCGCGGCATCTATCTCAACGTGCCCGACTGGTATTTTCTGGCTGGCTCAAGCAAAACCGGCATGGGATATCGGGAGGACAATTGGTCATTGCCGCGCGAGCTTCAGGAAATCATCGAGCGGCAAAATGTCTATGATGGGACATGGGAAAAGACGCCAAGCATGGGTTGGATGTTTGTGCCGCTTGTGGAGTACCACGGCGGAGGCGCTGCGGCCACCATAGAGCCGCTGAAAGACCATCTCGATCATTACGAGGCGCGGCTTGCCAACCTTTTCGGGGCCGGCGTTCAGGCATGTTACCGCGGCCCGCGCCTGTATGATTCCGGGGAGACTCGCGCCGTCGTCAAACGCTGGGTTGATTTTTACAAACAGAACCGCGCCATACTCGACAGTGATATCATCCATTTGCGACGACCGGACGGGCGCGACTGGGACGGCTGGTTGCATGTCAATCCGTCATTGAAAACACGCGGCCTTGCCATGTTCTACAACCCGCTTCCGCAGGCGATCACCCGCCAAATCCGCCTCCCGCTCTATTATTCCGGACTGACCGAGCGGGCGCGAATCCGGCGGGAGAATGGCCGGACTGAAACGTTGCGTCTTGCCAGCGACGCCTCGGGCATGGTGAACATGACAATTCCCGCGCGCGGGCGAACATGGTTGACGGTGGAAGCGCCTTGAAACCCGCGCCAAATCCGCCATAAAAAAGGGCTGCGAAAATCATGAGAGGAGAAAACGGCATCAATATGGGGAAATCAACGCTTCTGGCTGCTGCATTTACGCTTCTTTTTAATTGCCTGTGGCTGCACGGCGCAGACAGGCCGGAGCCGCCCAAACCGTCATCGCATACTTTGCGCCAGATTGAAGGCTGGACGGTGCGGGTGGATGACCGCCTGCTTGCGCCGCCAAATGACGAGCTTGGAGCGCGTGCCTTGCGATTTCTCGAGTACAAGCTTTCGGACATCAAGGCAGTGGTTGCGCCGGAGCCGCTGGCAAAATTGCAGAAGGTGACAATCGTGTTGGATTTGAGCCACGGCAAACTCCGCTCCATGCAGTATCATCCAAGCGCCGGCTGGCTGCGCGACAACGGTTACTCAACAAACCTTGAAAAGTGCGTGCACATCCCTGTCGCGAAGGATTTGGCCACGCCGCGAAACATCACCGAACAACCATGGGTTGTCCTGCACGAACTGGCTCACGCTTACCATGACCAGGTACTGGGATTTGATGAGCCGCGCATCAAAAAGGCCTATGAAGACTTCAAGCGCAGCGGCCATGGGGAAGGGGTGCTGCTCTACAACGGCTCGCGCGTGCGGCATTATGCGTTGACTGATCACAAGGAATTTTTTGCCGAAATGACCGAGGCATATTTCGGGGTTAATGACTTTTTCCCATTCAACCGTGCCGAGCTTATGACTGCCGAACCGGAGATATACGAACTTATGCAGAGCATCTGGGGACCGGTCGCCGGCGCCCGACCTCGCCCACCGAAAAAGCCAGCAAACTAAACCGCGCGTATCCCCGGCCCCGGTATTTCGCCTAATTATCAAGCAATTTTCGAATCTTTGGCAGACTGGGCTGTTTTAGCCGATTTCATGACGGTCTTAAGTGCCTGATAACAAGAGACTTGATATGCCTCAGTCATAATTCGTCTCGACATGACGGAAATCCCGTCATTAAATGCTGAGCTATGATTTCCAACTGGTATTATTAGGAAAAAGGTGCCACATGATCAGCGTTACAAGAGGCAACATTATCGAAACCGACGCCGAGGCGCTGGTTAATACCGTTAATTGCGAAGGCTTCATGGGCAAGGGCGTCGCCCTGCAATTCAAAAAGGCCTTTCCGGAGAACTTCAGGGCTTACGAGCGGGCTTGCCGTGCAGGTGAGGTCAAACCCGGTCGCATGTTTGTTTTTGCCACCGGCTCAATGATGAATCCGAAGTACATCATCAACTTCCCAACTAAGCGCAGGTGGCGCGAAAAATCCAGAATCGAGGACATAGAATCGGGACTGGCATCTCTGGTTGGGGAACTTCGCCGATTGAAGGTTTCTTCGGTTGCCATCCCACCATTGGGCTGCGGTCTGGGCGGGTTGAATTGGATGGAAGTCCGGCCGCTTATTGAGAGGGCATTTGCTGCTCTGCCTGATATCCGCGTCATGCTCTTCGAGCCTGCTGGAGCACCCGATGCCACGGCCATGCCCATCCGTACCAGGCGACCGACATTAACGCCAGCCCGTGCGCTTTTTATCCGGTTGATGCGGCTGTATTCTGAGATGGCCTACAGACTGACGCTGCTTGAGATTCAAAAACTGGCGTACTTTCTTCAAGAGTCCGGCCTGCCGCTCCGGCTGAACTACGTTGGGCATCTTTACGGCCCTTATGCCCATAATTTGAACAAGGTGCTTGAGACGCTAGAAGGGCATTTTATCCGAGGCTATGGCGACAGCCAGAGGCCGGACATGGAAATCGAATTGCTGCCCGGCGCAGCCGAGGAAGCTGAGCGGTTTCTTGCGAGGGACAAGGAGGCCGCAGCCTGCCTCCGGCGGGTTGCCGACCTGATAGAAGGTTTCGAGACCCCTTATGGTATGGAGTTGCTTTCATCTGTGCATTGGGTTTCCCGGCACGAAGAGCCGCCCGCCCGTGATGCCGAAAACGCCATTGCCGCGCTTCACCGCTGGAACGAGCGCAAGCGATTGATGTTCAGGCCGGAGCACATTCGCATCGCCTGGAACCGTCTGGAAGAGCAAGGCTGGTTGGCGGAACCGGTAAAACCGGCAGACACACATTTGCCTCCGCGAATCTGCCTTTGAGACCGTCACGGAGCAACATAATCCCGCCAATTGATACATACCAAGACCGTTGCATCAATTGCTTGGATGAGGAAAGAGGAGGTTGACTGTGTTTGGCGGTATCGGAGAAATCTGGGCTTGACGAAACAGATTGTATTGTTAAGTTGGGCACAAATAACAAATAATTGGTCAAATTTGCGCAGTAAGAAATGGGTTTCCAATGTCAAACTTTTTGGCTGCACTGCCTTGCCGTTTTGAACGCAGTGAGTTTAATACGGATACTGTATGAAAAGACAACGTTAGTTTAGCGACACGGCAGTAAACGACACAAGATTCTGTTATGTCCAACTCCAGCGAACGAACCAGAAAATCGGGAATGCTCCCTCAGACCGATTGGAGTCAGATTCGCCATCTCAAGTCTGCTTCCGCCGCTGAGCAACAACCTTTACTCGACATTCTGGCGAAAAAGTACTGGACGCCTATTTTCCAATACCTGCAATGTCAGGGATACAGGGAACATGAAGCGCAAGATTTGATTCAGGACTTTTTCGCTTTTGCATTGCGCACCAACCTTTTTTCAAAAGCTGACGAGCGCCGTGGCAGATTCCGTTCATTCCTGCTGGGGGCTTTGAACAATTTTCTGGCCAATGAACGCCGTAAACAATTGGCGAAGAAACGCAAACCGACAGAAGGCTTTGCCAGCCTGGATGAATTGCTTGGCGACGAGTATTATCATCCGAAGTCTCTGGTAAACGATGAGACACCCGAGGTGCAATTCCATCGCGCTTGGGTTCGGGAGGTAGTGCGGAATGTTTTGGCGGTTATGGAAGAAGAGTTCAGGCATTCTGGCAAAACGACCCATTTCATTCTGTTTCGATCGCGAGTTGTACTGCCGGAATTGGATGGCGAAGAACCGCCGCCATTGCAGCAGCAGGCTCGCGAACTTGGATTGGAGTACAAAGAGGCTGCCAACCAGATTATTGCAGCCAAACGCGCCTTTCGGCGCTTGCTGGAGCGTGAAATTCGCTCGTATGTTCAGACAAACGAGGACATGGCGCAGGAGCGTCTCGATGTGCTTGAACTATTAGAATTGGAGGAAGATGCGTGATTTCGGCTGCTTCAACCCGCCTTTTGAATTGCGAATGCTCTGTGGAAAAAATGCTTTGCAAGCAGACAACGGCTGTTTTCCGTTTAGGAAACAGTGATGGCAAAAGAATTGTCAAACGATCACAGGGCGCACTCAAGTGGCGGGAGGCTCTGCAAATCGGTGTTGATGGTCTTGTGGGACTGGCGCAAAGGTTGTGCCAGTTACTGCCTGCATTCATTGTCGGCACTCCTTGTGATCGGCGGAATGTTTGCCCATGCCTGTTTCGCCAATAACCAGATTGGAGCCATGAGACTGCTTCAAGAAGGACAAATTATTCGAGATACGTACGAGGTGGAACGCTTCCTTGGGGAAGGCGCGTTTGCCGAGGTCTATCGGGTCAAGCACTGCTTTCTAGGCCGCCAAGCGATGAAGGTTTTCAAAATTACGGGAATGACTATTGAGGAAACCAATAAGATGCTTGGCGAAGCGATTATTCTTTCGCGAATAGGGCATCCGAATATTGTGCGCGTATTTGATGCCGGCCTGGTGAAAACGGCACGCGGCGAATGTGCATATTTCACGATGGAATACGTCGCTGGTGGAACTTTGGAAGATTTCTGGAAATCGCATGGGCTGGCCTTTATTCCCGTGGAAACGTCTGTGGACATCGCTCGACAAGTTTGTCGCGGGTTGTCTGTTGCTCACGGGGAGAAACCTCCTATTGTACATCGGGACATCAAACCGCAGAACATCTTGGTCGGATACGATGCTGGCGGCCTGCGCATTCGCGTTAGTGACTTTGGTCTGGCAAAGCAGGTTAATCCTCTTACTCTGCTTGCCAGCGCGAGGGGCACAAAGCGCTTTAAAGCACCAGAGGTATTTCAGAATCCAATGAGCGATTCATGTGCAGGTGACGTTTGGGCGTTGGGGTGTACGCTTTACCTGCTGCTATCGGACAGGCTGCCATACGCAAACATCTCCGACGAGGAATTGGAATCGGGTGAATTTGTTTCCCAGAAGCTCGCCCCGCCCAGCACTTTTAATCTCAAAGTGGACAAACGGCTCGATGAGATTGTCATGCGGGCACTTGCTCCCAAACCGGCGCAACGGTATGCCAATGCGCAAAAGATGCTTGCGGATTTGGAAGCGTGGCGGCCATCGGCAAAAAATATGGCAGCCACAAATGATTTGTTTTCATCGAATAACTCAAAGACAGCGCTTGGCCCTCAGTCCACGGTTGATGAAGCTGGTGCTCGCAGTCTGGCAGAACAAGCAATGAAGCTCGCGAAGATTCCGGGCAGGCTAATGGAAGCGGCAGACATGATGGAAGAAGCGTGTACAAAATGCCCTCTGCTGCGTGAACGATACGAATACCAATTGAAATTATGGCGAAAAGGGCTTGTTATGTAAAATTCGGTTCTGGAGATATCCTATGAAGGAATTCAGACATAATTTTGGCCCAGATGGAATATGCATCAATCGTGGTCGCTCCAAGAACCTGGTGGAATCGCCCGGCTTGAAACGCAATCCTATCAGATCAAAGCCTGACCCAAAATCATGTGCATTTTTCGATATTGATGAACAAGGGGAATCAGGGAGACCAATGGACTGGGAATCAATGGGTTATGATAAAGAAAAGCCGGTCGGGAAAACGAGTAGTGATTTGGAGACAGAGGTTGGGATTTTAGAAGAAACGGTTGAACCAACAGGAAGTTTTCAGGAATCCAAGCCCAGAGCAAAGCCAGTTTCAATTCTCGGCGCGGGCCATACGGCCTCAACCAAATCAAATTCTATTCGGCCTTCCACCACACAAGAAAGTTGTCTAATTATGTCAAAACAAGCAGATTTTAAGGCGCTTTTGGATTTGGCGACAACCAACCTTTACGACAAAAATAGTTTTCGCCTTTTGGAAATTCATGTTGAAGCGACGGAACGCGATTTGTCGAGGCGCAAGGAGACGATGGAAAAGGCGGCGAAAAACAAAATGGAAGTGCCCGGGCCATGCCGTATTCTACCGCGATCAAAAGCGCCTGATGAAAATGAAATACTGGAATGTTCGTACGCAATTCAGGATGCAGAGCAGAGATTGGCACACGAATTTTTCTGGTTTTGGCCATTGTCACCTGGCCACGCAGCAGACGATACCGGGTTGAGGCTTTTGAGTGAAGGACAATTGGACGATGCCATAAAGCTTTGGCAAACGTATGCGAATACACCTGATGCTGGCCCGGCAGCAAAACATAATTTAGCGGTGATTTATCACTTTTCAGCTCTTGAATTGGAAAAAGCGTTGCTTAACGGACAGGATGACTATACACCGGTGGAAGTTGATAAGTATTGGAGTGAATCAACTCGGTTTTGGCTTTCGGTCACATCTGAGGAGATTTTTTGGAGTCGTCTTGCCGCTCGCATTCGCGCGATTAATGATCGAAGCCTTACTACTGGAGCGGTAAGGCGAATCGAACATTCGTTGCCGGTGACTTTGATGCTAATAGACGCGAGATTTGCAATCGCCGCGTATGAACGCGGAAATATTGAACAAGCCCAGCGAAACGTTGCCCGCCTTTATAGCTGGGCATTTCCTGAAGAAGCACGTGAACAGGCTTTGCGCATTGCTATTGAACCTGCCAGGGCGATGATCAAAGCATTGTGTGAAAAAGCCAAGAAGGATTCGGAAGCTGATATGAACAAGGCAGACCAAATTGCCGAGGATTTGTTAAAAAACACGAAAGAGCCGCTTGGCCTGCTTGATTTGCTGCTGCATGAGGATAATCCTGCGCGGATGGCAGAACACGATCAAATCGCTCTCACAGCTCTTTCATGTATAATCATCTTTTGCAACAAAACCGAGAACTGGAGACGATCTTTGGAACTCTTGGACATGCTTGCTCCATTGGCGGCAAGCACCGCGACTAAAGAGCGTATTTTGGAAAATTGGAAAATAGTTAAAGAAATTGCCGATTCTTTAATGTGTTTCTTCTGCAAACAAAATGTGGGCACAGATAAATCTGCTTTAGAAGTAGAAATGCATGGAGACGTTCATGTAGAGGATTTAGTTTATGGTAGAAGAATCACATGGCGACATTGCAAGGTTAAAGTGCCGCGGTGTCCTTCTTGCAAGAAGGCACATCGGTTTCTTGACATTGGCATTACTTTTGGTGCAATAGTTGTCGGAGTATTTGGGTTACGCAAATGCGTTGAAAATATGGACAAAGGCGATGTGTTTGGCGGCCTGGTTGTATTGGCGATATTTGTGGGAGTTGGTATGGCAATTGGTTATATGATTGCCAAATCGCTGATTCCGAAAGGTATTCGACCCAGGTCCAGCAAAGCTGAATATCCGCAAATCAAGGAACTTTTGGCTCAAGGATGGACGTGGGGCAAGCGGCCAAGCAAACGATAGAGACTACATAATGAATCTCCAAAAGACGATCTTCAATCTGGTCACGGCTTCTCGACAGTTTCTATTTCCGAGAGAATTCCGTATTGGTCAGGCGGCGTGGCCGGATGATTGTCTGGAAACTTTGCGTAAACTTGCCGAATTACCGCCGATTCCTTCTAAATCCCAGGACGATATGGAGCAGATTCGACTCCTGGCTAATCTGGGAACAGGAATCTGGCGGCTCAGGCAAAAAATGCTTGAACCTGGCACGGAGCGGCCAAAAGAACAATTTCGCAGAGAATACAGGGATGTGGAATCCATCTGGGATTTTCTAAGGCAAGCAGGAATTGAAATTAAAGACCACACCGGACAGCCATTCGATTCTGGCCTTGTACTCAAGGTTCTGGCATTTCAACCAACGCCCGGAGTTAAACGGGAGCGTGTCCAGGAAACTATAAAGCCGACGATATATTTCAAGGGCCGACATATTCAGGTTGGCGAGGTAATTGTGGAGTCACCGGAGAAAAACAAGATTTGCGACAATTCCTCCATGGGAGCCGAATCGCCTGAAAAAAGCATTATGCCGCGAACACCGCCGAAAAGCTAAGCTTTATCTCACCAGCCATGCAGACTTGGTCAAATAATTGGTTAGTAAACAGAAAAAACGGGCTCTTGCTTGTGCAAGAGAACCACTCGAGATTAGAGCAAAAAATAAAATAAATTAAAGCGCACGACTATGACACGAACAACAATTGATTATGGCATTGACCTCGGAACTACAAATAGCGAAATAGCTGTTTTTATCCATGGTGAAGGCAGGAAGACCGAGGTCATCAAGAATAACGAAGGCTTCGAGCACACGCCCTCCGCTGTTAGGATTGATGCCAAAGGCCGTTTGTACATCGGGCAACGCGCCAAGGACAGAGCCGAGGATGATCCCGACAATACCAAAATCGAGTTTATGAGGCAGATGGGTAAGGCGGAACCCTTTGAATTTAAAGCTAGTGGCCGAAAGATGAAGCCTGAGGAACTATCAGCCGAGGTGCTTAAAGGACTCAAAAAGAATGTAGAGGAGAGGAAAGGAGAAACCATAACCGCCGCGGTAATAACTGTTCCGGCTGATTTTGACGCGGCAGCAATCGAGGCAACCAACCGCGCTGCAAGGCTTGCTGGCTTAACGATAAGTCCTTTACTTCAAGAACCTGTGGCAGCGGCCATGGCTTACGGTTTTCAAAGCAACAGCGACAATGTTCGCTGGCTTGTGTATGATTTCGGCGGCGGAACATTCGACGCAGCCATTATCCACGTACGGGATGGAATAATCCGCGTTGAGAACCATGGCGGCGACAAGTATCTTGGTGGTGAGGATATTAATTATGCCATCGTGGACAATCTGCTTGCTCCAGCGGTACGAAAGAGATTTTCTGTTTCCGACTTCTACCGAGGGAACGAAAAGTATCGCGCTGATTTTGCCAAGCTGAAGAATCGGGCGGAAGAGGCGAAGATTCGTCTTAGCCGGTCAGAGTCTGAAATTATTGACTTGAGTGATTTGAGTGTCAGCCGTGGGCAGCAGGCCGATTGTTTCGACTTCGAGCTTCGCCGGGGTGATTTGGAACGTTTGGCGGAGCCATTAATTGTCAAGTCCATCAACATCTGCCGGGACGTTTTGAAGCAGTCGCGGCTGGGTCTAGGCGACATTGAAAAAGTCTTGCTAGTTGGCGGGCCAACGTTGATGCCTTATTTGCGCGAGAGGCTTGCGGATAAGACCCATGGGCTTGGCATACCGTTGGAGTTCAGGGTGGATCCATTTACGGTCGTTGCGCAAGGTGCGGCGGTATTTGCAGCAACGCAACCGCTGATTGATCCAGGTTTGCCAAAACCCGGCGAATACAAGGTGAACCTCGATTACAAAGCGATTGGGCCGGATACCGATCCGCTGGTTAGCGGCCAAGTGATTTCAGCTACAAGCGAGGACTTATCGATGTTCACGATTGAATTCGTCAATAAGGAAGCGCGTCCGCCGTGGCGCAGTGGCAAAGTTGGGCTTACACCCGACGGCCGGTTCATGGCCACCTTGTTTGCTCAAAAAGGTCACGACAATACTTTTTTTATCGAGTTGAAAAATGCCGCCGGCGTGCGGCAAAAAACAATACCGGAGAGTTTTCCTTATACAGTTAGCAGCGGTATCCCTGACAATCAGATTTTGATGCACTCCATCGGTGTCGCTATGGCCGACGGTAAGGTGCACATATTTTTTAATAAAGGTCAACCTTTGCCCGCTATAAAACGTGACCATATGAAAACAACGGTTGATGTGCGCGCGGGCAGGTCGCAAGAGCTAATTCGTGTTCCGGTTGTTGAGGGTGAAAACAAGCGCGCGGATCGCAACGAAATTGTAGGGGCTTTGGAAGTTAAAGGTGACAAATTAAAGTGTGACGTTCCTGCTGGAAGCGAGATTGAAGTTAAAATAGCGGTTGATGAGTCCCAACGCTATCATGTAAAAGGGTATATTCCCTTTTTGGATGAGGAATTCGAGGCAACATTCATCAAAACTTTGGTTGTCCCCAATCCGGATGAATTGGAAAAGTTGGTACGAGATGAAAAGGAACGTCTGGCAGAACTTCGCGAAAAGGCACGAAAAACGAAAGAAGCAAAAGCGCTTGAACTTCTTGCCCGTATTGACAGCGAGAGGCTGGAGCATGAAATTGACCGGGCATTGGCCTCCTCGCACAATTCCCAGGATGACGCGGGCAAATGCGCGAGCCGCTTGCGAGATCTTCAAATAAAGCTGGATGAAGTTGAAGAATCACTTCGATGGCCCGAACTGGTGTCGGAAGCTGAAAAAGAAATCGAATTTGCAACAAAGATAGTTTCAAAGCACGGGAATAATGAACAGAAAAAAAGGCTCACGACTTTGATTCAGGAAGTCCGCGATGCAATCCAACAAGGTGACGAAGGGCTTCTGCAAAGCAGAAAGGAGGAACTTAGTGGTTTCTGTTTCAGTGTATGGCGGACGACATCCGAATTCTGGGTGGGTTTACTCGGTTACATCGAGAGCAAGAGGGATATTCTGAATAACCAGGCTGAAGCCGACAGGCTGTTTTCAATGGCGGTTCATGCGATTAACACAAATAACTTTGAGAGTTTGCAGGCAGCGGTTCGACAGTTGATGGAGTTATTGCCTAATGAAGAGAGGGTGAAGGCACAAAGCTCTTTCGGTTCTTTAGGTTCAACTGTTCAACGGGCCTGAGCCTTTGAACTGAAAAATGAGTGCGACGTAAATGAACTCGGAACCATTAGCGATGAACCAAGTGGCAACTTTGCTGCAACAAGTGAAGTTTTCCCAGGCTGTGCGGCTGGCGCGAGAGGGAAGTTACTCCGCAGCCGAAGAGCATTTGAACAAGTTACTAGACGAAAATGCTGACGATGTTGCCACACTGGACTTGCTTGCCCGTATCTACGCTCAGCAAGGCCGGTTGGGGGAGGCAGCACGCTTATGGCAAAAGGTTTTGGAAAAGGAACCAAACAACGCAGATGCGCAAGCAGCACTCACACGCGTCAATGCTTTGCAAAGGCGTCCAGTCTGGCTGCAGACAATCTGGCCGGTTGTCGTTGGCGCCGGCATTTTGGTGTGTGTTGCAATTGTAACGGCCCGGCAGGCCCGCCAACAAGAGGCCTTAAATGAAGGCATTCGAAGGGAAATTGCCCGACTTGTCGAGAAAGAGACACTATCAGGGAAGCAGCAGATGGAGTCATTGCTGGGGCAAATAACAGAGCTTAAGTCTGCTCAAGCGCAGGCAGCGGGGCGTCTGGCCAAGTTCGATAATTGGGAGGCAGCACAAGGAGCAATTTTGGAGCAATTGACACAGATTCAAGCCCAAGCCAAGCGGTTAACGAGCCTGCAGGAATCGCTTGTTCAAATCAGCAGCAACCAGATGGACATTATGCGCGAGGTGGAAACATTGCATGCCGACGCCAAGAGATTGGTTGAGAAATACGAGGCTGGCAATGGAATACTTAGTAACCAGATCGCTGCTTTGCGAGTCGAAATGGACAATGGACGTGCATTGACCGGCGAACTTGAACAGCAGCGGGCAGCAATGGAAAAGCTGAAAGCCGATTACCAAACTTTGGCTGTAAACCACGAAGCTCTCCTGAAGCAGATTGCAGGTTCTTCCACTCCGCCCGCCATCAATTTTGCTGTGCCGGGAGTCCGTGCTTCCACATCTGGCCAGGAGGTCGTGCTTATATTTGATGAGGGGCTTTTCGACCGTGGCGTGCACTTCAAACCCGGCGCGCAAGCCCGGCTGCTGGCTGTTAGCAAAGCGCTCAGTCAGTCGCCAGAACCGTTGAATATCCAAGTCGTCGGATTTGCCGATGATGAACGGGGATTACTTAAGTGGACTGCGCAGTGGGAATCCTCACTGGCGTTGGCGCGAGCATCAACTGTAGTGGAGCATTTCATCAAGCTTGGATTGTTGCAGAAACAAAGGCTTTCGGCAGTGGTTGGCGACTGCCAGAAACGGCCATTCGCCAGCGATTCAGTTCAGAATCGTTTAAGAAATCGCACCGTGGTTTTAAGAGTATCAATTGATCACCAAGGCCGTTGATTTGACTGATATGTTGACATTGTTTTACGTGAGAGTTGGACAAATAAATCTGCAAATACAAATTTCGACTCCATGAAACCGCGCTACTCAAACGGCCTTATGCTTGTATGGCAGGTTGCCAATTTGGAAGCAAAGCATCTTCAGGCTGCTTTTATCGAACCTGCCCATCTGTTGCTTGGATTATGTAAATGCGTGGATATTGATTTGCCTGTCTTAATTCCTTCCAGCGTGGCAAACCGTGAAATTCTGTTGGAAGAATTGCTTCGCGAGTTCCGCCAACTGCGAGATGTTTTTAAAAGTTCAAGTTTTGACCCCATGAAGTTCAGGCGTCACTACCGCACGGTGTTGCCCAAAGGATCGAATGGGATTAACTCTACCGCAGGGCAATTGCACCGAAATGATGCAGCCAAAGATGCCTTTGCAGAGGCGGAAAAAGTGGCGGCAGTATCGGGCGGTGTGGTGTATCCGATGCATCTTCTTTACGTACTCTTGTTGGAACCTGATACACAGCGGGAAAAAGCCATGTCAGCAGTCGGGTTGAACGAGGCGCGCTTGCTTCATGTCACCAAACAGCATTTATTCAAACAGAAGGACATGGCCAGTCCTGTATCTGACTGGCCGAATATTCAATGGAATTAATCGTTGATTAGCCCGGAAAACTAAGTTGAAGTGGTTTTCATCTTGGTTGGAGTGGAGGGACTCGAGTTGAAAGAAACCAGTTTGGGTGGTAGGAATCCAACTTCTCCGCAGTTGGTTATGCGCAACATCGCTTCCCGTAACGACCAGCGCCGTTCCAGCGCGTCCCACACAAGAACACCCGTAGCCGCCATCGTAAAGATGACGGACAAATCTGCAGCCTTACGGCGGCAGATACGCGAATATCCGGCCCTCCAAAGGATCACCACAAAGACGCAAAGACACAAAGGAATTAAAATTGAACACGGCAATTAGTGGTGACTTTATGTGAAAAAAGCCGGGGTGGAACACGCCACGCTGCGCTTGATCGCAGATTCCACGCTGCGCTGGATTTCAGATTTGAGATTTGAGATTTGAGATTCCACGCTGCGCTTGATCTCAGATTTCAGATTCCACGCTGCGCTGGATTTGAGATTTCAGATTTGAGATTTGAGATTGAAGAAGAGTTTTTGATGACGCCCATGCCAGGCTTCGCTTGATAATGGAAGGGATTTTTTAACTCAGTTTTTTGGGATTACTCGGGCGGAATTGGTGTGCTCAAAAGGCCGCGGGGCATTTTGGGCTCTGAATAAAATTTGGAGCGGGTGAAGGGAATCGAACCCTCGTTTCAGGCTTGGGAAGCCCGCGTTCTACCATTGAACCACACCCGCGTTAACAAAAGATTCCTGCCATGAAAGCCGGGGTTTGACAAGTCTTTTTTTCAACGTTTTGGGCGAGGGGTTTCTTCCGGTTCATAGTCCGGATTGGGGGTCGGCATGAGGCTGCCAACGTCCTTGCGCCATTTTTGAAGGAGTTCATGCAGCGCCCTGGTACGGGCAGGTTCGGCGGCGGCGAGGTTGTTGGTTTCGGAGATGTCGGCCCGCAGGTTGTAAAGTTGGAGGGAGTTGTTTTCGTAGTTTTCGATGAGTTTCCAGTCGCCGTCGCGGACGGCGCCGCCGGGGAATCCGCCCTGGTTGCCATAGCGCGGATAGTGCCAGAAGATCGGGCCGCGTTTGAACGGTTCGCCTTTTAGCGCGGGGAGAAAGTTGACGCCGTCGAGATGTTGTTGCGGACGCGGAGGCAGTCCGGCTGCGGCAAGGAGTGTCGGGTAAAAGTCGGGGCTGGTGACAATGACGTCGGTGACGGAGCCGGGTTTGACGACGCCCGGCCATCTGATTATCAACGGCTCGCGAACGCCGCCTTCGTAGAGCCAGCCTTTTCCGGCGCGCAGAGGGAGGTTTGAAGTTGGGGAGCCTTCGGAGGTGGAAAGGCCGCCGTTGTCGGAGGTGAAGATGACGATGGTGTTGTCTGTGAGTTTGAGTTCATCGAGTTTGCGCAGGATTATGCCGACGGCGTTGTCGAGTGTTTCAACCATCCCGGCATAAACGGCGTGGTCTTGTCGGAGGCGGACTTTGCGCTGGCCTTCAATTCCCCAGGCTGGGGAGTTGGTGTTAACGGTTTTGGCCTTGGCCTCGTATTTCTTGCGCAATTCGTCGCGTGTCATCAGCGGGGTGTGCACCGAGTAGGAGGCGAAGTAGGCGAAGAAAGGGCGTTCTTTGTTGGCTTCGATGAATTTGGCGGTTTCGGTGGCGAGCCGTTCGCAGATGTGCTCGCCGGGTGGGCCGTCGGTGAGGCGCGGGTTGTCATAGGGTGAGAAGTATTTATTGCCGCCGTAAGGGCCGCCGCGGTCAATGCCGCCAAAGTTGAAGTCGAAGCCCTGGTTTTCCGGCCAGAAGCCTTCGGGGCCGAGATGCCATTTGCCGGCGTAACAAGTGGCGTAGCCGGCTGCCTTGAAGGCTTCTGCGATGGTGACTTCTTCGAGGGCAAGTTTTTCGGTGTAAGGGGCGGGTAGTAATTTGGTGTTGCGCCCCCAGCGGTTCGGCTGTGGGGCGCCGATGTAATCGGTAATGCCGGTGCGTTGCGGGTATTTGCCTGTGAGAATGGCGGCGCGCGTGGGACTGCAGACCGGGCAGGCGGCGTAAGCCTGGGTGAATTTGGCGCCTTCGCGCGCGAGGCGGTCTATGTTCGGGGTTTCGTAGAAAGTGCTGCCGTAGCAGCCCAAATCCGTCCATCCGAGGTCATCGGCCAGAATGAAAACCACGTTGAGCGGCCTGGTGGCCGGGGCGGCGTGAGCGAGGCCGGCCATGAGCAGCAAGGCAGACAGGGCATGGCAGCAGAGCCGCGGCAATCCATGAAATGAAAAGGGCATCGTGCTCATGGGCAGAAGTATGCAGGAGGCGGTGTCTTTTGCAAACACTTACAGAGGCGGCTGCGCCATTTTTCTTTTCAGAATTGAGGCGCATCATCTAGAGTTGCCGGGCCATGGTTGAGATATTGAACAAACTGTGTGTGAAGCGCTTTTGGAAGAATGGGTGGAAACAGCGCGCGTTTGTTACCGGTCTGCTGAGCTGGGCCATGGTGTTATCAAATCAAAGTGCCATGTCGAGTCCAACATTGACTGAACTGCAACAACAGGCGGCCCGTTTTAATGCGAGGCTGTCGCTGCCGCAATTTGAACCCACGCCCGAAGCTGTGAAACAGGCGGTTGCGTCCGCGATAGAATCGGCGAACAAGCGGCTGGATGAGATAGGGCGGCTGGAGCGCGGCAAGCTGACGTTCGACAACACGGTGCGCGCGCTGGATGATGCGGTGTATCAGGCGAATCTTGTGGCGAATCGAGTGGGGCTGATGAAAGAGACGCACAAGGACGCAGGGATGCGCGATGTCTGCACTGAGGCGGAGAAGACATTTCAGGAATGGGCTGTTGGGCTGGATTATCGTGAAGATGTCTATGCCACAATCAAGGCGTACGCGGAGACAAAGCCGAAACTGGAGGGGGAGGATGCGAAGCTGTTGGAGGAGACATTGCGGGATTTCAAGCGGGCGGGTCTGGCGTTGCCGAAGGAACAGCGGGCGGAGGTGGAGCGTTTGCGCAAGGAGCTGGCGCGATTATCCACGGATTATGAGGCAAACATAACGAAGGCGAAGGCGCCGGTGAAGTTTTCGAAGGCGGATTTGGAGGGTGTGCCTGAGGCGTTGCTGGCGCATCCGGGAGTGAAGACCGGGCCGGATGAGTACACCATAATGGCAAACGTAACTTTCCAGTATCAGATGGTGATGGAAAATGCGCGGCGGGAGCAGACGCGGCGGCGGCTGCTGGAAGTGCGCTATCAACTCGCCCGTGAGGCGAATCTGCCGTTGCTCAAGCAGATATTGGAATTGCGCGACACAATCGCCAAAAAGCTCGGCTACGCCACATGGGCCGATTACAAAATTGAACCCAAGATGGCCAAAAATGCGGCGACTGCGCGGCAGTTTTTGATGGATTTGAAATCGGGGCTGCAGCCGAAGTTCGAGGCCGAACTAAAGGAATTTCAGGCATTGAAGGCGCGGGATACGGGCAATCCGGCGGCGTCAATCGCGATCTGGGACACTGGCTACTATGTGAATCAGCTCAAGAAGGAGAAATACGCGGTTGATGCGGAGAAGTTGCGGGAATACTTCCCGATGCAACGGGTGCTGGACGGGATGTTCGGGATTTTCCAGCAGATATTCGGCATCAAGATCATGGCGGTTGAGCCACCGTGGAAGTGGGTGGATGATTTGCGGCTGTATGCGGTGACTGATGCGGAGAGCGGTGAGCCGCTTGGGTTGTTGTACATGGACATGTACCCGCGGGAGGGGAAGTACAATCATTTTGCGCATTTCAGCCTGATTGAAGGCAAGCTTGGGGCCGACGGGGTGTACCAGAGGCCGACCTCGGCCTTGATCTGCAACTTTCCGCCGCCGGCTTCCGGGCGGCCGTCATTGTTGTCGCACAATGAAGTGGAGACGTTGTTTCACGAATTCGGCCATGCCATGCACAGCCTGTTGACGCGCGCGAAGCATGCGCGTTTTTCGGGCACGAGTGTGCCGCGAGATTTTGTCGAGGCGCCGTCGCAGATGCTTGAAAACTGGGTGTGGGACAAAAAGGTGCTGGATACATTTGCGGAGCATTACGCGAGGCCGTCTGAAAAAATCCCGCCGGAAATTCTGGCGCAGTTGAAGGCGGCGAAGCTGGCCACGATGGGGACATTTTACAGGCGGCAACTGACATTCGGGCTGATAGATTTGGCGTTTCATACGGACTACCATGCGGGCAGCCGGCAGGACCCGGTGGAAATTTCCAATTCCATTTTCAAGGATGTTTTCCTGCCGGTGCCGGATGGCACGGCATTTGTGGCGTATTTTGGGCACTTGATGGGTTACGACGCCGCTTATTACGGGTACGCGTGGGCGGATGCGATTGCCGCCGACATGGCAACAGTTTTCGAGAAATCGCCGCGTGGATTTTTCGATACCGAAGTGGGCCGGCGTTTGCGCAAGGAAATCTATGAGCCGGGCGATTCACGCGATGTGAACATTTCCATAGAGCGATTTTTGGGCAGGCCGCGTTCTCTGGAGCCGTTCTTGAAGGAGCTGGGCATCAAGGCGGGGAAATGACGCGGCATTGCAGCGTCCGAAAAAGCGGCCCGGGATAATTATCAGAAACAGGACTATTTAGCCGGCTGCCGTATGCATGAATTCAAGCGTGCTGCTTCAAAATGGGATTGAGAGCAAAATACCTCTGGCTGCTGCTGTTGATGAGCGCCTTCTGGGGCGGGTCATTGGCGGTTGTCCAGGCGATGAGTCATTATTTGACCGCCGGTCAGATTGTGACGATGCGCTTTGGGGTGGCGTGGCTGGTGCTTCAGGTTTTGTGGCCGTGGCTGCCGGGTGAAGCGCCGCGCGGGCGTGAACTTGCGCGGGCTGCCATAATCGGCCTTTTGGTATTCGTACTGGGGCAGCGGCTGCAGGTTTGGGGGAACCTGCTTGATACAGCGGCGAATTCATCGGTGTTGATGTGCATTGAACCGCTGCTGGCGGCTGTGGCGGCTTCGCTGTTTTTGCGCGAGCATATTGACGGGCGCCGGTGGATTGGATTTGTGCTGGGAATAACGGGCGTGCTGGTGCTCAACCGAGTCTGGCAGCCGGGATTCAAATGGACGAATCTAACGGCCAGCTTGATTTTCGTATCCTCGTTTTTTTGTGAGACCTGCTACTCAATTCTGGGCAAGCCGCTTGCCGACCGGCGGCGGAGTCCATGGAAAGTGCTGACAGTTGCGGTAGGGGCGGCCACAATTGCCAACCTGCTGCTGGACGGGCCATCCTGTGTGGCTGTGGTTGGCAAGCTGCCACTGGTTGTCTGGTTTTATCTGTTTTATATGTCGGTGATTTGCACCATCATCGGCTACAGCATCTGGTTGATGGCGATAAAGGAAATCCCGGTCAACGTGGTTTCAATGACGATATTCCTTCAACCGCTGGCGGGCATTCCGGTGGCAGTCGTATGGCTTGGCGAACCGCTGCATTGGGGGCAACTTTGGGGTGCGTGCATTATTGCGGCGGGATTATGGATTGCTCTTGGACAGAACAACAATGGCGCAGGCTCAAATGCGCATAAGGATTGATTGGCGTGCGGCGGCGCCGAATCGGAGCCGGCGGATTTTGCCGTTTCCATGCAAGGGCCGTTGTGATAATGAGCAACGCGTTGCAAGTTGACATGGTGACATCGAAGTTGGGGAGCGTGAGATGGAAATAGCAGCACGCAATCTTTTTTGCAGGCTTGCCATTTTGTTGCTCATTGGCGTGGGCGAGGCCGTCATGCAGCCGCAGGCAGAGGCGGCGGCTCCGTGGAGCGTGTCCGGGGCCAAATGGCGCCTGCGCATTGAGCGCACAAAAGATTCGCCGTGGCCTGCGCCGGTTGGCATTGTGGAAGTTTCGCCGGCCAATCTTGATCCGTCCAAACTAGTCGCAACCGTATGCAACGCCGAGGGCGCAACTGTCAACTCCGCCATTGTCTGGGCGACAAACGGCGAGCCTGTTAAAATTGTTTTCGAGACTTCAGGCGCATATCGCGGCTCGACCCATTACGTTTATTTGGAGGAAACTGCGCGCAGCTCAAGCTCATGGAAACCTGCTGGAGGGATGTTTCTGGAAACCCGCCGGTTGAAGCGGGCTGCTCCGCCCAATAATTGGGAGCAGTGTTGGAAATTGTGGAACGAATCCGGGCCTGTGCTGGGATACAGTCCGGCCAAAGAAATTTTCCACGGGCACAATCCGCATGATGCCACAACCAATTTCATGGCATTGTTTAGCGGCTGGTTCACGGCGCCAAAGCCCGGTGAGTACACTTTTGCGGTAGTCTGCACAGGTCCGGCATTTTTGCGCGTGGACGGCAAGGAGGTTGCCGAAAGGGGGGTGCGGGCGACAGGTGGCCGGGGAACGCGCGGCCAGTACAGCGGCAACATCAAGTTGACCGCCGGCAGGCACAAATTGGAGTACCTGAGCATGCACACGATGGGAGAGTGGATAGCGGAGGCGGCCTGGAAAACGCCGGATGCCCGTTATCTCTCGGCGATGCCGGCGAAGGCATTTGAGCAGGTGGCGTCGTATGAGATTGCCGAGTTTGAGCCGGCGCCTGCAAGCGGCCAAAAGGTTTATTTTACGTGGGAAATGTCCGATCACTGCATTGTGGATGAACTGGCGCTGGTGGAGGCGCGGTTCAAGGCTTTTCCAAATGACGCAGGGTTGCAGTGGCGATGGAAATTTGATGATGGGACAACTGCGAATGGACCTGCGCCGTTGCATCTGTTTGCGCGATGCGGCTTGAGGCAGGTGGAATTGGAGGTGCTGAAACAAGGCGAACCGTTGGGGCGCATCATGCAATTGGTCCGGGTGCGTCCACAATGGCAACGGTTGGAAGAGTGGTCAGACAAACTTTACAAGGCGCATATCAGCGAATTGTTGAAGCGCGATTATACCAGGACGCCGATTGCTGATTTGGTTGCGCTGGTGCGGCTGGGCGACCGGCTGGCAGACCATGATTTATTGTCGGCGGTTGGGGCGGCGTGTCTGAGCCGCCAGGATGAGTTCGGCCCGCTGGAGGCTGAGGGGCTGTATTTGCTGGGATTCCATTATGAAGCCCCAGAAGTGCGGGATTACGATATGGCGGAAAAGATGTGGCAGGCTGCAATAGCGCATGGATTGCCGAGTTTGAAGGAAAAGGCGAGGCTGCGGCTTGCGCTTTATCTGATACAAGTGGCCGGCAAACCTGCGGAGGCACTGCAACTTTTGGAACGCATCAATCCAGTGGCATTGACTGAGGCGGAGGCGCGGCAGCTCAAGCTGGCGCGGGGCGATGCCATGCTGTTGCAGGGCAAGGTGGCTGAAGCCGCCAAAATTTACGATGCGGTGGGCAGCCTGAACAGCGATCTGAACCGCACCTTGAACATCCGAACCCGTGCGCGGCTTGAAGTGGCACGGGATTTTGTGCGGCGCGGGGAATGGGATCGCGCCGATGAAATGTTGCGCCAGATCGAGTGGGAAACCCCCGCCGACAGGCTCTCGGTCGAAACTGGTTTGGCCCGGCTGCAAGTTTACATGGGTCGCAAGGAATATCCGCGGGCGCTTACGCGCTGTTTGCAACTTTTGAACGTGGCGATAGTGGATACACACCGTGCAGACCTGTTGTTTTACCTTTCGGAAATTCACCGCGGAATGGGCCGCAAGGAGGAGGCTGAAGCGGTGTTGCAAAAACTGGTGAAAGAGTTTCCATACAGCGAGGCTGCGGCAAAGGCACGTGACAAATACGGCATTGTGCCGCCGCCGCCCAAAAAGCGCGGCTCATAATAGAAGGGATAAAAAGGATGGAGAATTAAGCTGGGGGCCATCCTGAGAACTGACTTGGCATGGATATTACAAAACCGATTGTATGGATTCCGGCCGGCGTGGGGTTGGCCGGGGCGGCTGCAATTGCATTCTGGCTGCTAAGCCCGCCGCCGGCGGTTGTCGAGCGTGTTCCCGGACTCGACAACGAATCAAACGCAGCAACAGCGGCTGACAGTTGGGAGGGCAAATTGGTCAAAGGCCCCGGTCAGCCGGCTGATATTCCTGGAAGCTGGCCGCAATTCCGCGGGCCGAATCGCGACAACATTTGCACCGACCCAACCCCGCTGGCGCGCTCGTGGCCGGAGTCAGGCCCGAAAGTGTTGTGGGAAGTGGATGTCGGCGAGGGTTTCGCGGCGCCGGCGGTTTGGAATGGAAGGGTTTACCTGATGGATTACGATCGGGAAAATCAGGCCGATGCCCTTAGATGCCTTTCGCTGGCTGATGGTCGTGAAATCTGGCGCTACACTTATCCGGTAAGAATCAAGCGTGATCATGGCATGTCGCGGACAATTCCGGCTGTGACCGAACAATGCGTGATTGCGCTTGGACCAAAATGCCATCTGATTGCGGTAAATCCGCTCTCAGGGGAATTGCTTTGGAAGAAAAATCTGGTTAAGGAATATGATGTGGAAGTGCCGCCGTGGTATGCGGGCCAGTGCCCGTTGATTGACAATGGCAGGCTGATACTTGGCACAGGCGGCAAACATTTGCTTGTGGCGCTTGATGCGCTTACCGGCAAACTGATCTGGGCCACGCCAAATACAAACAGATGGCAGATGACACATTCCTCGGTGGCGGTCACGGAATTCAAAGGCCGGCGCATTTACGTGTATTGCGCCAGTGGCGGCGTGGCTGGAGTGGCGGCTTCCGATGGACAGCTTCTCTGGCAAACCCCGGAATGGCGCATCAGCATCGCCAACGTGCCAACCCCGCTGCCGGTGGGCGATGGCCGGATATTCCTGTCCGGCGGCTACAACGCCGGCAGCATGATGCTGCAGATGAAAGAAAAAGATGGGGGCGTGGCCGTGGAGACTCTTTTCCGGTTGAAGGCATCCGTATTTGGGGCAACGCAGCAAACCCCGATTTTTCATCTCAACCACATTTTTGGAGTGCGTCCGGACGGCCAACTGGTTTGCCTCGATTTGAACGGGCAAATCATCTGGGAAAGCGGCCCCGCAAACAAATTCGGAAGCGGCCCGTTTTTGATAGCGCATGATTTGTTTTATTTGATGAACGACGAGGGCGTGCTGACAATGGCCGAGGTATCCACAAGCGGCTACAAACAACTGGCCCGGGCAAAGGTGCTTTCGGGGCATGATTCATGGGGGCCGATGGCGTTGGTCAACGGGCGGCTGTTGGTGCGCGATACCGGCAAGCTGGCCTGCCTGCTTGTTGGCGCAAGCAATTAAATTCAAGACGATTTCACCGGCGTGGTGCTGAACCGGATGGGCGAAAAATTAGGCGGTGGATTTCCAGCCGGAGATTGCGCGGTTTATTGGTAAATCACCACCAAAAACACCACCGCCTCGCTCGGACCGCGGTTGATGATTGCATGCGGCACATCGGCGCGGTAACTGGCGGAGTCGCCCACTTCCAACTCCTCCCTGTCGGCGGCAGATTCCACGCGGACATGTCCCCTCGCAACGGTCAGAAATTCACGTGTGCCTTCGTAATGCGCGGAACTGCGCAGCGCCCCGCCGGGTTGCAGCCGCACCTCGTAAAGCTCGACATCCTTCTCAAGATTCAGGGGCGAAAGCGTGCGGATGGCGCAATACTTGTCGGAGCGGTAGAGGTAGGCGCGGTCGCCGGCACGGATGACGGTTATTCTGGAGGAGACTCCGGGCGCCTGGAGCAGCTCGCCCAGCTCGACTTCCAGCGCGCGGGCGATTCGCAGGGCGACGTTCAGCGTCGGGTTTGTCCGCTGCCGCTCAATCTGGCTGAGCATCGAGCGGCTGACGCCGCTGGATTTTGCCAGCTCTTCAAGCGACCAGCCGCGGCGGTTTCTAAGTTCCCTGATGCGCCCGCCGAGGTTTCGCGTTATTGTGTCCACGGTTTCATGGCCTGCGGCCGGCGGCGCGGATGTTTTTTTGCGGCTCATAACAATCTGTTTAATATAACGGAAAAAAATTCTTGCATATTGAACGCCGGGGTGTCAAACTGCAAACCGTCGTTTTCATTTGTGGAAACGATGCCGCCGGCCGGCGGGCGTGGCAACATTCTTTTGGCCATGGCCGGCGGGAAACGCCCATGGACGATTGAATGAAAGCATTGGTCAAAAAAGAGGCGCGGCCGGGTCTGTGGCTTGAGGAAATGCCGGAGCCGGAGATTGGGATAAATGACGTGCTCATACGGGTGCACAAGACCGGGATATGCGGCACGGATTTGCACATATACAAATGGGACGCCTGGGCGCAGGCAACCATACCGGTGCCGATGATAGTGGGCCACGAATTTGTTGGTGAAGTGGTGGAGGTCGGCTCGAATGTGGCTGATTTCCGGCGTGGCGACATTGTGAGCGCGGAGGGGCATGTGGTATGCGGGCGCTGCCGGAATTGTCTGGCCGGTCGGCGGCATCTGTGCAAGGACACAAAGGGGATAGGGGTGAACCGTCCGGGCGCATTTGCCGAGTACATCTCGGTGCCGATGACCAATGTGTGGCATCACCAGAACGGGATTGATCCTGAAGTGGCGGCGATTTTTGATCCGTTCGGCAACGCGGTTCACACGGCCCTGTCATTCAACGTGCTTGGGGAGGATGTGCTGATAACCGGGGCTGGGCCGATTGGGATAATGGCGGCTGCGGTTGTGCGGCATGCCGGTGCGCGGTATGTGGTGATAACAGATGTAAACGATTACCGGCTGGAGCTGGCGAAGAAGATGGGGGTGGATGTTGCGCTAAATGTCACCCGTGGCAACCTGCGGGATGTGCAGCAGCAGCTTGGAATGAAAGAGGGTTTTGATGTCGGGCTTGAGATGTCTGGAAACGCGGATGCGTTCAGGCAGATGATTGACAACATGTGCCATGGCGGGAAGATCGCGATGCTGGGCATACCGTCGGCTCCCATCGCAATTGACTGGAACAAGATTGTGTTCAACATGATCACCATCAAGGGAATCTACGGGCGCGAGATGTATGAGACCTGGTACAAGATGACGGTGATGCTGCAAAGCGGACTGGACATAAAGCCGGTAATTACGCACCGGTTGCATTTTACCGAGTTTGAACAGGGCTTTCAGGCAATGCTTGGCGGGAGGGCAGGCAAAGTGGTGCTGGACTGGGTTGGATGAGCCTGCGGTCGGCTAAAAATCAAAAACGCTTATGTACGGCGCTTTCAAACAACATGTAGAGGCGCAGTTGGCCGGCATACGGTCGGCTGGCACATATAAAAACGAGCGGGTAATCGTAACGCCGCAAGGCGCAGCAATCCGGGTTGCTGACGGCAGAAAGGTAATCAATCTGTGCGCAAACAATTACCTCGGTCTGGCGCAGCATCCCGAAGTGGCTGGCGCGGCAAAGGCCGCGCTGGACAAGTGGGGTTACGGGCTGGCCAGCGTGCGGTTTATATGCGGGACGCAGTCGGTGCACAAACAGCTTGAGGCGAAGATTACCGAATTCCTCGGCACGGAGGACACGATTCTTTACTCGTCCTGTTTTGATGCGAATGGCGGGCTGTTTGAAACGTTGCTCGGGGAGGAGGATGCCATAATTTCGGATGAGCTGAATCACGCAAGCATCATTGATGGCATCCGCCTTTGCAAGGCACGGCGATACCGCTACCGGAATTGCGACATGGCCGATCTGGAAGCGAAGCTCAAGGAGGCAGCCGGGGCGCGGTATAAGATGATTGCCACCGATGGAGTGTTTTCGATGGACGGCTACATTGCGAATCTGCCTGCAATATGTGATCTGGCAGAGCGCCACGGCGCGTTGGTGATGGTGGATGACTCGCATGCCGTTGGCGTATTGGGCAAACACGGGCGGGGCACGCCGGAGCATCATGGCGTGATGGGGCGCGTGGACATTTTGACCGGCACGCTGGGCAAGGCGCTGGGGGGCGCGTCCGGCGGCTACACAAGCGGGCGCAAGGAAATAATCGAGCTGCTGCGCCAGCGTTCGAGGCCGTATCTTTTTTCAAACACGCTCTGCCCGGTGATAGCCGGCGCGACATTGAAGGCGCTGGAGTTGCTCGAACGCTCAACTGAATTGCGTGACCGGCTCGAAGCCAATACGCGATTTTTCCGCGAGCGCATGGCCGGCCTTGGTTTTGAGATTTTGCCGGGGACGCATCCAATATGCCCGGTGATGCTCGGGGATGCGGCTCTTGCGGCGCGGTTGGCGGATGCGATGCTCGAAAAGGGCGTGTACGTGATCGGATTCAGTTACCCGGTGGTGCCGCAGGGCCGGGCGCGGATTCGCTGCCAGATTTCAGCGGCGCACACCCGCGATGAGCTGGCCTTTGCAGCCGATAAATTCGCGGAGGCACGGCGCGAATTAAGCTGAGGCAGTCGTCTCAGCCTTTGTTGCGACCGAAACAGAACAGATGTTTTTTGCCGCGGATGAAAATCCGGCCGTCGGCAAATGCCGGTGATGCCATGACATGTTCACCGATTTCTGCGCGGCCGATCTCCTGGTATTGATCGCCGGATTTGACAAAAACCACCGTGCCTTTTTCAGACACAACCATGAGCGTGTCGCCCACTACGCTTGGGGAAGCCTTGCATTCCAGTTCCAAATCTTTTTCGTAAAGTTTTTTGCCGGTGCCGGCGGAGTAGCAGGTGATGGTCCCGGAACTGGTCAGCAGCCATACCCGCTTGCCGTCACTGACCGGGCTGCAAATGTCCGGTATGCCATCCTCGCCGCTCCAGGCCACGTGTGTTTTGGTCACATCGCCCTGACCGTCAGGCTTGACCGCCCAAAGCCTGTCGTTTGCATTGAAAATCAAGCCTGCTGCGAAAACCGGCGAAGGGGTGATTTCTCCGTTGAGAATTTTTGCGCGCCAGATTTCCTTTCCGTCGGCCGGGTTGTAACTAATCATCCACGGGTTGCCTGATGCGATCAATTGGTCTTTTCCTGCTGCTTGAATGATTATGGGCGTGGCCCATGATGCCGGCACGGGCCGCGGCTCAGTCACCCACACATCCTTGCCGGTGGCAGTGTCCACCCCGTAAATTTTTGATTTCCCATCTTCACCGTCGCCCTGGTCAAGTTGAACAAGGAGGATGTTTTTATAGAAATCAAGCGAGGCTGCGTGGCCATAAGGATTGTCGAGCTTGCCCCATTGTCGGTACCAGAGTTGATTGCCGTTGAAGTCAAAGGCCGCCAGCTCGCCGGTATCGAACATTGCGTAAACGCGCCGGCCATCTGTTGCAGGTGTTGATGGACTGTGTTGTTTCTCTTCGCCTTCATCTTTTGGAGGGGCCGTTGATGGAGTGCCCACCGTCTTTTGCCAGAGCAATTTGCCGGAGGGAACATCAAAACAATACACCTCGCGTTTGACGGCGCTTGCCCCGATCAGGAAAACCCGGTCATTCCAGACGATTGGCGAACTCGGGCCGGTGAGCGGCACCTCGGTCTTCCAGATGACATTTTCGCCGGTCTGGATATTCCAGTTCAATGTCAAGTTGGTGTATGCCGACACACCGGAGCCGCCAGGCCCGCGGAAGCGCGGCCAGTTGCGCGCAATCTCCCCGGCAGAAGGCGGATTGGCGGGAATAACGGCGGGCGATGGCGGGGCTTGTTGTGGCGATGCTTGAGGAGACGCTGATCTGGCAAGGACAACATCCAGAGGATTTTCAAAGCGGCTGCCCAGATACAGTGCAGCGCCTGCTGCCAGCGCGAACACGCCTGCCACGGCCCAGCGCGCCTTGTTATCATCCGCCTCGGCCAAATCCGGTTGTAGTACGTATTTGCCCGGACGCGGAAGTTTTTTGCGCCATGTGGCAAAGTGCAGTGCGGGCATCAATACCATCGCACCAAAGAACAGCATCCAACTTCCCTGGGAAAGCCGCCGGAGGTATTGGAGATAGTGCACGCGTAATTCGAGGTCCAACGAACGGATTTTGGCTGCCAGCGCGGCGTCATTTGGTTTCTTGACGAGCTTTTCCTTCAAGGCGAGCAATTCCGGGTGATTGGTGGGGTTGTACTTCTGGCTGCGGGCGTAATCAAACAGCAGCAACCCAACCATAAGCGCGCAGTAAATACCTGCCACCCAGGCCACACGAATGGCAACCGGTTTCCAGGGATGCCCAATGTTTGCGTCAGCGGATGGATTGGGAGCTGCCATGTGGAAGGTTGCTTCTGTTCAATTTTTCACCAATTTCAGCGGGATTGCCCTGGCCCGTTGCTCGCGTTTGAGGCGGATGATTTCATTCGGACAATGTGTGTAACAGCGTCCGCAAGCCACGCAGGTGGCCGGGTCCGGCTCGAACACATCGCGGTGTTTTATTCTGGCCAACCCGACGAGTTGCAGACCTGCCGCCAGTCCGACAAAGCCGCCCCAAAGCCAGCCGCCCAATTTGAACTGGCTTCGTATGCGTGCGGCCTCTGCATAAAGCTCTTTGACTGGCCGGCCTGAATTGCGGAACGCCTGGCTTGCCTCGGTGGCAACAAGGGCGCGACCGGTATCCTCCGACGCCAGTTGCCATGCCAGGGCGACTTTGGCATTCAAACGCGACATTGGCCCGCTGATTTGTGCACCAAGCCAGCCACCGGCAATCACCAGAATGGGCACGAGTGCAATTGCAGCGACCAGCCAGCGGCGGCGCTTGCGTAATACCGGCTCTGATGGAATGCCGGCCGGCTCGGCGATTGCTCCGAATGGACATGCCACGTCGCACAACTGGCAATGCACGCAATCCTGGGGTGTGAGAGTTACTTTGCGCCATGAAAACCGCGAAATGATGTTCAACAGCGCGCCGTAGGGGCACAAAAACCGGCAATACGGCCTCCCAATTATGACGCCGGCCAGCAAAAAGATCAGCCCCAACATGAGCATGTTGTAGCTGCCACTGCGCCGGTATAGGGAAATGAAGGGGTCATATTCGCAAAACAGGAAAATGCTGCCTGTGGCTGCCAGAAGGACGCCGGCTCCCAAAAACATGAATGGAATCAGTCCCAGCGCTTTTTCAAGCCACAGCGGCAGCGGAATCGGCTTTACCAATACCACGTCTTGCAGGACACCAAGCGGACAAACTGAGGCGCAAAATACACGGCCGAAAAACACCGCAAACACAAGCGGCAGCAGGAAAAACGCAAGGACTGTCCACGGCACTGCATAACCGTTGTTGAACATTGCCAGGGTTACATCCTGAACCGAGCCAACGGAGCAGACGCAGCCTTTCCGGTAAAATCCAAAATAAAAAATCGAAAAAACAGCCTGCGCAAAGATGTACTTGCGCAACCGTTTGACTAGCACAAGGTATGCGGACAGCGCAAGTGACAGAAACAGCACCACAACATCCAGAACCTGCAACCAGCCCTCGCGCGGGGATGGCGCGGTAGTTGTCGGGAAAGTGTAGCCCGAAGTGAAATCAGGCGGGGGAAAACGCTCCACGCCGAAAACTGTGCCTGCCGCGACGACAAGAAGCGCCGCCATGACGGCAGCCGCGGTTCCAGAAGACATCCACCATCGGCGCGGGCTGTTTTTGCCACTGGCCGGCGTGGACTCTGCTTTTTGCAAAATACGCCGGCTCATCCCTGGCGCTCCCGTGATTTGAAAAGATAAGGCTGGCTTGCCGGCACCCGCTTGATGGCTTGAGGCGGGCATACCACGGCTATTGAACATTCATTGCAATTTACGCACCGATCGTGGCGGATTTGCAGGAAAAATGAGCCGTTGCCGAAAAGCGTGCAGCCTTTGACGCATTTTGCGCAGCCGATGCACAGTTTCTCATCAATGCTGTATTCGTAATATGGGTCTTCGAGGGCTTTGCGCTTGATTGCGCCGGTTGGACAAACTTGGTTTTCTGCGGCGGTGTCCAAACGCACCGGATCAGGTTCAAAGTACCCTGTGCACAGCCTGCAATAGCCGCACATTGGATACATTTGCACGCATTTGACCGCCGAAGGCTGCAGCACGCAATCCGTTGCGCATTTGCCGCACCATGTGCAGAGGTACGGATCAATCTGCCACACGGTTGTTTCCGGCGCTGTGCGCGCCGCCACGCCCCCGGCCAGCACGCCAAGCCCCGCCGCTACCGCAATCCGGGCGCCTTCGCTTATAAACTCGCGCCGGCTTGTGGCAGTGTTTGCATCTTTTTTCTCGCAATTCATCTTTCAAACGCCGGTCTTGCGCCGCATCAGGAGCAATTCGCCGGCCAATTGGTCCAAAATCCAAATTCGTCCTTGTGCGTCTGCTGCTGCATCCAAACCGGCCAAAAGACCGTCGGATTTGTGGGCGCCGGTTTGAGCCTGCAAGCTGGCCGGAAATGACTCCGGACCAGCCACCACTGATTCAAAGACGCCTTTTTCTGAATAAATCTTCACGCGCGGCAGGCCTTTTTCGCAGGTAACATGCCGCCCATCTGGAAGCAGTGCGATGCTGATGGGGTTGCAGCAGCCGCAAAAGCCGTCTATCGCCATCGAAGGCCGCCCCCAAGCCAGCTCCAAATCGCCCTTTTCAGTGTATAGCTCCACGGAATGCCGTCCGGGGTTGGTGACGCGCAACAAACCATCTGCGCCCATCTTGACATCCAAATGCGGGCTTGGCGCAACGAGGCCGGGAATGTTGCGGTCCTTGTTTTTTTCACCGATGCGGGCGATGACCTTGCCTGAGCGGTCGCAACGCCACACAACGCGGTTGCCGGAATCTGCCGCCCAAATAGTTTCGCCCGAAACAGCAAGGCCGCTGATCCATGCCTTGGATTGGGGAGGCGCCCAAGAGGCCAGCCGTTTGCCGTTTGCATCAAAAACCTCGATGTGGTCACGCAGACTTGCATAGACCAATCCATCCGGGCTGACTGCAACCGCCCGGGCCTGACCTGCCACTTCAAATTCGTGCAACGGACGGCCATCGGCGTTCAACAGGCTGACCCATCCTGAAGCGGCTATGTACAAGGCGCCATCCGGCCCGATGGCAAGCCGGCGGGAATCATTCCGCGGACACTTGAAGCGCGCCGCCACTTCATATTTGATCAACTGTGGATCAACTTTTTTGAACCGTTCGATGTCATAATCGAACTGATTGCTGCTTTGTGGAGGCGCTGCCGCAGTTGCAGCATTTGCCATGAGCGGGGCTGCAGCGGCAGCGGCCGCTACTGCCGTTCCGGCTTTTAGAAATCCCCGGCGGCTGATGTTGTTTTGTTCCGGCTTCGATTTCATTTTGCGCCTCAGGATATTTTTGAACGCCCTTCCAACCGGCGCTGTTCCCAGGCTTGCGGCAGGTTGCAGTGGCTGAACTTTCCGCACCCCTGGCATGAGCCTGGCTGGATGCAAAGCTCCCGTGAACGCGGAAGGCGTCCGCGCACTGTTGTCAGCGCTGCGATTGCCGCCAGTGCTCCCAGCGCGCAGCCACGCAGGCAGTTAAGCCAGAATCCGCGCCGGCTGCACCCCTGTTCCAATAACTGCCTCATCAACTCAAAATATGGGCTTTTGGTTTTGTTTTTTCCAGCCATTTTTGGAGTGGATTTTTGACATAAGGCAATATTTGCGCCTTTGGATTTGATGTGCCGCGTGCAATTTTGGCGCGGGTGACGGGCTGTTCAATTCCCGATTATCCCCCTTACTGAGATGGCGTATCCGACAAGAGGCTGGGTTTACCGCGGTGGCTGCACAATGGCTGTGGACGAGCACGGTCCTGTTCATGCCCGGGGAGATTTATTGATATTGCCTTTTAATTTGATTTGGGCTTGGGCGGAACAAAGCCGGGCGCCCAGGCAGGCGGCGGGCCGTCAACGCCGCCTTTTGGCAACTCGTTGGCGAATTGGTCGTCGTCCTTCACCTCTTTTTTGAGCTTGTACAGCTCCGCCTTGAGCTGAGCTACAAGCGGCTGTGCGGCAGGCTCATTGTAAATGTTTTTTAGTTCATACGGGTCTTTCACCAGATCGAAACATTCCCACTGGTCTTTTTTCCAGAAATAGATGAGCTTGTGCGTTTCCGTGCGGATGCCGTAGTGGGCGCGGGTATTGTGATCGCCCGGGTCATGGTAATAACGATAGTAAAAACTTGTCCGCCAGCCTGCAGGGCGTTTCCCGTCGAATAGCGGCACCAAGCTGCGGCCTTGCATGTCAGCCGGGATTGCGGCGCCGGCCAGCTCCAGGAAAGTCGGGGCAAAGTCGGTGTTCAGGGCGATTGCGTCTTGAACCTGGCCTGCTTTGATGTGGCCGGGCCATCTGACCAGGAAGGGCATGCGAATGGATTCTTCGTACATGAAACGTTTGTCATAAAGGCCGTGTTCACCCAGGAAGAATCCCTGGTCGCTTGTATAGATGACAATGGTGTTGTCCGAGAGGCCGTTGGTTTCGAGAAAGGCCAGCAGCCGGCCCATGTTGTCATCTATGCTTTGCACACAGGCGAGGTAATCCTGCATGTAGCGCTGGTACTTCCAGCGGTCGAGTTCCGGACCTTTCAAGATTTTCTTCTGTCCGTCAACTTCGATTTCGACTTCCGTGGGCTTTTCACCCAGCCACCGATTTCGCGCCGGACCTGTGAGGTTGGGCGGCGGCGTGAGCTTCAGGTCGTTGCGTGTCATGTCGCGAAAGACGGACTGTTTCTGCTCGCGCAGCGCGTCAGTACGCGTTGCGTAATCGTCATAAAGGGTCGGGGGTTCCGGGATTTGCTTGTTTGCGAACATGAGGCGGTGTTTTTCATCGGGCATCCAGTTGCGATGCGGCGCCTTGTGATGGCACATCAGGAAAAAGGGCTTGTCTTTCGGACGGTTGCGGATGAACTCCATGGCCAAATCGGTGATTACATCAGTCACGTAACCTTGATAAATTCGCGCACCGGTGCGGTCGTAGAGTATCGGGTCCATGTAGCGGCCCTGGCCGGGGAGGATGTTCCAGTAATCGAAGCCTGTTGGGTCGCTGCCCAGGTGCCATTTGCCAATCATCCCTGTGTAGTAACCTGCGGCCTGGAGGAGCTTGGACACTGTTTGCTGGCTGCCATCGAAACGGTTGAAAACTGGGCAGCCGTTTAGATGGCTGTACTTGCCGGTTAGAATTGTGGCGCGGCTGGGCGTGCAAATTGAGTTGACTGCAAAACAATTGTTGAACCGGATGCCTTCTTTTGCGAGGCGGTCCAGGTTTGGCGTTTGATTGATGCGCCCGTTATAGCAACTTATGGCATTGGCCGCGTGGTCGTCAGACATGACGAAAAGAATGTTTGGCTGCGGCGCGGCAAACAGTGACACAGCCAGGGTCATAAGTGCGCCTGAATAAATATGCTTTGCTTTCATGGCAAAAAATTCTGCCGCAATCTTATCCTGAAAACGGCGGTTGTTAAGAGAAAAAAGCGTGGGTTGATTATTGGGGGCGATTGCTTATGCTTCGGGGCATGAAGACAATGCATTTGCTCATCGTGGGTGTGGGTTTGGGCGTTTGCCAGGTTTTGGAATAATTACAGGAATTGGATACCATGATGGATTTGGCACAATTGCGTGCACTTGTCGCCGAGGGCGAGTCCGAAACGGTTGAGTTTAAGCTAAGCACCGGTGAACGGCGCGATGCCATGCATGATTTGTGCGCAATGCTAAACCATCGTGGCGGGCAGGTTGTATTCGGAGTTGATGCGAGCGGAAGAGTAGTGGGCCAACAAGTGTCGGAGCATACTTTGGAGGAAGTGGCCCACGAAATCCAGCAAATCGAGCCACCAGTTTTTCCAACTATGGATAGGCTGGATATAGGCGGCGGTTTGCAGGTGATAATTGTCACGGTACCGGCTGGAGCGAACAGGCCATACAGTTACAAAGGACAGGCATACAGACGTGTGGGCAACACAAGTCTGAAGATGAGCCGTGATGAATATAACCGCATTTTAATTGAACGCTTCCACGGCGAGCGCCGCTGGGAGGCTGAACCGGCTGAAGGCTGGACATTGGATGAGCTTGAGCGAGCTGAAATCATTCGCACGGTGGAAGAGGCAATCCGCCGCGGACGTCTCGAAGACCCCGGCACGCGCGAGCCTCTGGAGTTGCTTCGAGGTTTGGGTTTGATGCGGGAAGGCGTGCCAACGCGCGCTGCTGTAGTATTGTTTGGCATGGGGCCGCGATTGGAGACTGAATTTCCACAGTGCTTGTTGCGCGTGGCAAAGTTCAGGGGCACTGATAAGACGGAATTTTTGGACAATCGTCAATTTATCGGTCATGCATTTGAATTATTGCTGAAGGCGGAGCGGTTTTTGCGCGAAAATCTGCCAGTGGCTGGACGCGTAATGCCCAACATCTTTGAACGCATAGATGACCCATTATATCCACCCGTAGCGCTCAGAGAGGCGCTTGCGAATGCTTTTTGCCATCGTGATTACAGCATAGGCGGCGGCTCGGTCGCCGTCGCGATTTATCAAGACAGGTTGGAAATAACTTCTTCAGGAACACTGCACTTTGGACTGACAGCCGACAAACTGTTTGAACCGCACGAGTCGCTTCCATGGAATCCTCTCATCGCTCGCGTTTTTCACCGGCGAGGTATTATTGAAACTTGGGGGCGCGGCACATTAAAGATGGCGGAATTGACTTTGAAGGCTGGTTTGCCCCGGCCGGAGATTGAAGAACAGGCCGGGTGTGTGGTTGTCCGGTTCCGGTCAAGCAAGTACATCCCTCCACGACAGGTAAAACAGGATTTGACAGACCGGCAACGGGCTATTCTCAAATTACTTTCCGAACAGCCGGGTATTGGACGGAAAAAAATTCAAACCATCCTCAATTTGGATGTCAACGCCCTCAAGAGCGACTTACAGAGACTGCGGATGCTCGGATTAATTCGCCAAAGTGGGAAGGGACGAGGAACAGTGCTTTTTCTTGCAGAAGGTTAATTGAGAAATTGGCAGTGAATTGGCAGTGAATTGGCAGTGAATTGGCAGTGAATTGGATCTTATTGTGGCTTAATTGTTTGTTGAGATAAGTATTACACAGTGAATTTCTGCATGGCTTCAGGTTCGTTGGCTAATTTGTTGCGCCTGCAACGGTCGTACATTTCGAGCTAATTCCACTTAGGATTCGGCGGCGAATTTGGCAAAAGCGTGGGTTGATTATTGGGGGCGATTGCTTATGCTTCGGGGCATGAAGACAATGCATTTGCTCATCGTGGGTGTGGGTTTGGGCGTTTGCCAGGTTCTGGCAGAGTCATTGGCTCCAGTGCCACTATGGCCGGAAGGCGCTCCAGGGGCTTTGGGAAAAAATGATGCGGATATTCCGACGTTGACGCCGTATTTGCCTGCTGCGGACAAGGCCAGCGGAGCGGCCATTGTGGTTTGTCCGGGCGGCGGTTACGGAGGGTTGGCTTCGCATGAAGGGCCTGATTACGCGCTGTATCTTAATCAACACGGTGTGGCGGCATTTGTGCTGAAGTACCGGCTAGGCTCAAAGGGTTACCGGCATCCGGCAATGATGCAGGATGTGCAGCGGGCGATCCGGCTTGTCAGGGCGCGCGCAGCCGAGTGGAAAATTGATCCCAAACGGGTGGGCGTGATGGGAAGCAGCGCGGGCGGCCATCTGGCTTCGACGGCGGTGACACATTTTGACAGTGGGAATCCAAATGCCACCGATCCGGTCGAACGCGAGAGCTGCAGGCCGGACCTGGGGATATTGTGCTATCCGGTCATAAGCATGGGGCCGCTGACGCATCAAGGCTCAAAGAACAACCTGTTGGGGCCGAATCCGGACCCTGAGTTGGTAAAACTTTTGTCAAATGAATTGCAGGTGACAAAAGAAACGCCGCCATGTTTTATATGGCATACGTGGGAGGACCAGACGGTCAAGGTGGAAAATTCGTTGGAATTTGCGGCGGCATTGCGGCGGGCGGGAGTGCCATTCGATTTGCACATTTACCAAAAAGGCCGGCATGGCATTGGACTGGCCGCAAAGCCGCCGGCTTTTGAAAACCCGCATCCGTGGGCCGTTGATTTGATTTTCTGGCTCAAGGTGCAGGGATTTGTAAAATGAGAGGCGCTTGAAGCAGATGACTGATTTTTTTGCAAGGCAGGAGCAGGCCAGGGCGCGGACATGGCGGCTGCTGATGTTGTTTGGAATGGCAGTTGTCTGCACTGTGTTGTTGGTTTATTTGGTTGTGCTTTATGTAGTCCGCGGCAGCGGCCATGGTGGGGTGATATCGTTATGGGATCGCGATATTTTCCTGATATGCAGCGGGGCCACGCTTTTGGTAATCGGGCTTGGGTCGCTTGCCAAACTTGTGCAACTGCGCCACGGCGGCAGCGCAGTGGCTGTGTCGCTTGGTGGCAGGCTGGTTAACCGGCAGACACGCGACCCGGATGAGCGGCGCCTGCTCAATGTGGTTGAGGAAATGTCCATCGCCTCCGGCGTGCCGATGCCGCAGGTTTATGTGCTGGACGAAGAACCTGGCATAAACGCATTTGCCGCCGGATTGAATACCGGCGATGCGGTGGTTGCAGTGACAAGGGGCGCGCTGAGGTGGTTGACACGTGATGAGTTGCAGGGCGTGGTGGCGCATGAGTTCAGCCACATTTTGAATGGCGACATGCGGCTGAATATCCGGCTGATGGCGCTGATCGCCGGGATTCTCGGCCTTTCAATCATCGGGCGGGTGCTGATGAGGACGAGGGGGCGCGGCAAGGGTGCGGGGCAGTTGCAATTGATCGGGCTGGCTTTTTTTCTGATCGGCATCATCGGCGCGTTTTTTGCCCGCCTTATTCAGGCGGCGGTTTCAAGGCAGCGTGAATTTCTGGCGGACGCTTCCGCAGTGCAATTTACAAGGCTGCCTGATGGCCTTGCCGGCGCATTGAAAAAAATTGGCGCGCTGGCGGAAGGGTCGCAATTGAGGGCAGCCACGGCGGCGGAGGCCGGCCATCTGTTTTTCAGTGACGGGTTGTCGCAGGCATGGTCGGGTTTGCTGTCAACACATCCGCCTTTGGTGGAGAGAATAAAGGCCATAGAGCCTTCTTTTAACGGTCAGTTTCCGATATTGAAAGCGCCGCCATTTGCAGAAACGCCCGCAGAAGTTCAGTCCAGGAAGGCTCCGTTTCCGACAGCGCAGGATATTATAACAGCGGGGGTATTGACTGCTGGCGGCGTGAGCCGAAAGGCCATGCCGGCCAGCCGGCTTTTTGCGCATGCTGGCAAGCCGACAGTTGTGCATCTGAAATATGCGGCAGACTTGCGGGCGGCTCTGCCGGCAAATGTGATTGGCGCGGCTGCTGAACCTTATGGCGCAACGATTCTGATCTATGCGATGCTTTTAAGCAGGGATTCAGCCATCCAGCAAAAACAGTTTGCGGAATTGGAGGAGGCGACTTCCAAGAGGCTGGTTGATGAAGTCAGGCGGCTGCTGCCGGATGTCAGAAAAATACCGCCCGATGCCATATTGCCGGTGGTTGATCTGGCAATTCCAGCCTTGCGCGAACTTTCCAAGGAGCAGTTTGACGCCTTTGAGGCGAATTTGCAGATGCTTATTGAGAGCGACAAGCAGATTGATTTGTTTGAGTTCACGCTGCAAAAAATTTTGCGCAGACACCTTGCTCCGGTTTTTCGCGGCAAGGAACGAGTGGTGCAGAACTTTTACAGCCCGCGCGCAATAGCCGAAGAAACGGCAGTGTTGTTGTCGGCGATAGCACATTCTGGAAATGACACTCCGGAAAAAGTCAGGGAGGCATTTGAGGCCGGGGTGGCGGCGTTGCCGCCCATTTTTGGGCAGGTGGAATTGGTTCCCTGGGAGGAGTGCTATGTGGAACGGCTGGACGCAGCGTTGGACAAATGTTCACAGGCGGTGCCGCATCTGCGGGATACGATCCTCAAGGCATGCGCCAGCGCGGCTGCAGCCGACAAACAGATCAAGCCTTCCGAAGCCGAGTTGCTGCGGGCAATAGCCGACGCCTTGGGTTGTCCGGTGCCGCCGTATGTTGAAATTGACGAAGCGGCTCAAGGGCAACAGGCGAATTAATTGCTCCCGCGAGTATAGCTGGCGGGTTGAACCTTGAAGTTCACCGGCGGAAAAAGAGACGGAAGCGGCTGGGGCATTCCGACTGGATTTGTGCTGGATTCGCCGGCAAGCAGGCTTGGGGCGACGTTGTTCAAGGAGTTTGGTTCGCTGGCAGCATCGTTTGGAGCTGCTTGTGGGAGTCCGGCGGTCAATTCAGGCGGAGCGCCTGCGCCAGGTTGCATGTTTCCGGAGGAAGAGACCATGCAGAACAACAACAAACCAAACAGCCCGGCGCCTGCAGCGCCGGCAAGAATCGGCCGCCGGAGCAAGCCGTTCCAAAGCGTTAAAATCCAGTGACTTTCTGCGTCCGCGCCCTCGCTGTTGATGCGGGCCATGACACTGTGGGAAAAGTTATCAAAGTAGCCCGGCGGCGGCTTTTCATGGCGTTTCAAAGCCAGGCATTTTCTGACAAGCTCAAACTCATTCCCTTGCGTGTTCATGTTCATTTCAAGTAATCGGACAAGTAGGCCTGCAACTGTTGGCGCGCGTAGAACAACCGCGACCTGACCGTCCCCACGTTGCAATCCATTATTTTTGCAATCTCTTCGTGGGGCAGGCCCTGTATGTCGTGCAGGACCACTGCCAATCTATGCATCTCTGACAATTTGAGCATCGCAGCGTTCAATTTTTCCTGTAACTCAGCAAGGTTGAGGTCGCGATGGGGCGTTTTTTCCGAAATTAACGCCACCAGTTCGGGGTCGTTCTCGGCGTTGGCATCCAGGTCGTTCAAGCTCATCTGATGGCGATTTTTCCTGAGCTTGAGGAAGTTGATGGTTTTGTTGATGGCGATGCGGTAAATCCAGGTGTAAAAGCTGGCGTCGCCTTTGAAGGAGTGGAGGGCGCGATAGGCTTTTATGAAAGTTTCCTGGGCCAAATCATTGGCATCCTCATGATTGGCCGTCATGTTGTAAATGGTGTTGTAGATGCGAGACTGGTACCGGCAGACAAGCTCGTCAAAGGCATCCATGTCGCCCTTTTGCGCCCGCCGGACCAGCACTTCGTCCGCAAGTCCTTTGAGGGTGGCGCCCTGTTCGGCGTCATTTGTGCTGGATGTGGGCGCTGCAGCCTGTTTTGGGGCGGGGTCGGCCATATCTCATCCATCAACTGCCGCCCAAAGCATCGGTTTGAGCAGCCAGGAAATCCGCAAGCGCGCCCAATGCCTGACGGTGGGGCGAATCAGGCAGCGCTGCGAGGTGCTGCCTGCCACTGTTCAAGTAATCATGAATCAGCAGTTGAGATTCTTTGAGTGCGTTGTGTTCTTTTAACAACCCCAGAAGCCACGGCAATTTTTTCGGCTCCCATTGTCCCAAGGCTTCCTGCAAGGCTGCGCGTTCCTGTGGAGGCAGGCGCTCAAGCAGCAATAAGACAGGCAGGGTGAGCTTGCCCTTGGCCAGGTCCGTGCCCAGAGATTTGCCGGCTGTGGCTTCGGTGCCAAAAACATCCATGCAATCATCGAACATTTGGTAGGCCGTGCCGAGGTTCATTCCGTACTGGCGCAGGGCGTTTTGAGTTGCCTTTGGTGCTCCGTTCAAAAAAGCGCCCATTTCACAGGCCAGTGCAAACAATTCGCCGGTTTTCATTCCAAGAACATTGAAGTACTCGTCCCTGCTGAGCTGGAAGTTGCCGCGGCGTTTATTTTGGATAATTTCGCCGGTGCAAACCGTAAGGGTCGAGCCTGAAACGGCCCGGCAAACGTCTGTGGTTGGAAATCCCGCCGCCAGCTTCAGGGCATGTGCAAACAAGCAATCGCCCAGCAACACTGACAGGTCATTGCCCCAGCGGGCAGCCACGGTTGGACGCCCCCTGCGGATGGTTGCTTCATCCATCACATCGTCATGCACCAGCGTCGCCAGGTGCACGGTTTCAATAATTACGGCAAGTGTGACATGCGATGGCTGGATGGGGCCGGTTGCGCCTGCGCTCAACCCAACCAGCACAGGGCGCAGTTGTTTGCCCTGATTTGTGAGGGCATATTCGGCATAGGCTGTCAGGGCCGGGTCAAACGCCTTGACTTGCGCCGCCATTCTATCGGCTACTTGCTTTAGAAAAGGCCCGGCCAATTCCTTTATTTGCTTCCACGCAAATGAGGAACCGGCGAAAAAGGCCGCTCCGATTGACGGCCGGCTCGCTTTGGGCGCTGTGGCCAACATCTGAAGGCAAGTTTAGTTTTTTGCCACCGCCAAGTCAAACCGTTATGCGCCAAAATAACAAGGCAACATTGATGTGTATCACAAGTGGCGAATCGTTGATGTTTGGGCTTTATCAAAGGCTGATTTCCGCTTACTCTGCGGCCATGCTTGTGGTCAAGGTTCCATTGGGCAGCCGCAGTTACTCCATTTTAATCGGGTCAAAACTGCTGGAACGCCTGGGAAGGGAATGCAAGAAATTGGCGCTTGGGAAGCGGTGCGCTGTCATTACTGACGCCAACGTCGCGCCATTATACGCTGGCAAGGTTCAGAATTGTTTGCAGACAGCCGGATTTGAGCCGGTGCTTTTGACGCTGCCAGCGGGCGAGCAGAGCAAAAGCCTCAAACATGTTCAATGGTGTTATGAGCAGTTGGCGCGCCATCGCCTCGAGCGGAAATCGTTTATAGTGGCGTTGGGCGGCGGTGTTGTGGGGGATTTGGCTGGGTTTGTAGCGGCAACCTATTTGCGCGGGGTAGCCTTTGTGCAGGTTCCAACCACCTTGCTTGCGCAAGTGGACAGCTCGGTTGGCGGCAAAGTGGGGGTTAACCTCAAGGCCGGCAAAAATCTCGTGGGCGCCTTTTACCAGCCGCGGCTGGTGTTGTGTGACCTGGACACCTTGAAGACATTGCCGGCGCGGGAATTTCGGGCCGGCATGGCAGAGGTCATCAAGTACGGCATAATCCGTGATGCGCGCCTGTTCAGGTTGTTGGAGAGGCGGCTGGACGAAATCATGGCAATGGCGCCGGGGATTTTGGGAAAAGTCGTTGCGCGCTGTTGCGCCATAAAGGCCGATGTGGTTGGCCAGGACGAAACCGAAGGCGGGCTGCGGGCTATTCTTAATTTCGGACATACCATCGGCCACGCTCTTGAAGCCATCACAAGCTACGGGACTTATTTGCACGGGGAAGCCATTTCGATTGGGCAGGTGGCTGCTGCACGGCTTTCACACCAATTCGAGGGATTGCCGGAAAGCGATGTGCAACGGATTCAGACGCTTTTCAAACGCGTGGGGTTGCCCACGGAGGTGCGCCTTACCGGGCGGCAATGGGAGCGGCTTTTGGCTGCAATGCGCCTGGATAAAAAGGTCAGTGGCGGCGAAATCAAGTTTGTGCTGGCGCCGGAAATTGGAAAAACCGTTTGGGGCAGGCCGATGACGCCCGAAGCCATTGCCCGGACGCTGGGTGTGGTTAACCCCGGCTTATAATTAAATCTGTTATTATTGCCATGAGCGCTGTCAGTGAATCAATCGTCCGCGAGTTCTTCGAGATGCACGGCTTTTTTGTGCGGCAGCAGCGCAAGTTCGTCACAAACAGCCGGCGCGAGGATGATGAAATTGATTTTTTTGTGATAAACCCGCATCCGCAGGCCCGGACAACGGACCTGCCGTTTGTGTTGGGGACGGAAGATATCGCCGGGCTGGCGCGCGCAGTTGTGGTTGTCAAAGCGTGGCATACGGAAACATTTTCACCCGGTGTGTTGGTCCATGCGCAGCGGATGTTCCGGTTTTTGGAAACCGCCGGATTCAAGCAGGCAGCAAAGGCATTTGGAGACCGGACCGACTTCAAAAAAGTGCTTGTGGTGCCTGCTTTGCCAAGCGGAGATGAATCGCGGCAACAGAGCGTCGAGTTTCTCAAGAGCAAGGGCATTGACGCAGTGCTGCCTTTCCGAACGCTGCTCGGCGGGCTGATTGCCATGATTGAGGTCAACCGGAATTATCAAAAATCGGATTTGCTGCAGACGATCCGGATTTTGAAAAATTACGGTTTTTTCAGGGAACCACAGCTTGAGCTGTTCAAGTCATCGCCCCGGAGACGCAGGAAACAAGCCGCCCGTGCCGAAGGGCAGCAGGAAGGACAGGCAAAAGAATAAAAAGGCGTTTCAAACCGTCAAATCGGGTGAAAGGGGCGATTGACTTTCGGGCAAAAAGTGGGAGTTTTGAAAAGGACGTATGAAAACGAATGGTTTTACATGTCTGTCGCTGCTTGCGGGCGTTTGTGTGTTGGTGGCGTGTGGTTGTGCGCATGACCCCAATCGTGTGGGTGTGACCAACAAGAACCAGCCCGGCCCGGCTTTGGGGTACGGTGTTGGGGCTGCTGTAGGCGCAGTTGGAGGGAATGTGGCAGGTGCGGTCGTTGGGGTTGGCGAAGGGGCGGCTGCGGCTGCTTCGGCGCCTTTTGACACCACCACCCGTGTCATACGCAGATGGCGCACTGAACAAACCGTTGATGGCCGGACCATCCAGGTGCCTGAAGATATTGTTGTGGATGCCTATGGCCGGCCGGTGCAGGGCGCCAATACCAAGACGGCGGCGCCTGCGACAACCAAGCCATAAACTTCAGCGCCAATTTGTTTCAAATTAACAGGGGGGGCGATGCTTTACGATGGGCTGGGGTAAATTAACGTTTTTTCTGCCGCTGGCGGCGGTGTTGTGTGGCTGCACCACCTATCAGCAGCAAGGGCTGGAGATGACCACGCAGTGGCGTGCCGGCAATGTCCAGGCTGCCGCCGATGCTTACAGCAAAAAGGCACAGTCAAAAGCCAAAAGCAAGGATGCAATAATTTGGAAGCTTGAGGAGGCCACTGCTTTAAGGGTCAACGGGCGCTTTCAGGAAAGCATTGAAGCATTCAAACAGGCTGAGGCGCTGATCGATCGCTACGAGGAGACTGCCAGAGTAAAGCTCTCGCAAGAAGCGGCTGCGTTGTTGGTTAATCAGGCGTTGCTTCCTTATGAAGGACGAACCTATGACAAAATAATGCTCAACACCTACAAGGCGTTGAATTACATGAATTTGGGGGACATTGACCGGGCGCGTGTGGAATTGATACGCGCCTACCAGCGCCAGCAGGATGCGGTTGAAATCAACCGGCGGCGCATTGAGAAAGTTCAGGAGGAGGCCGCCAAACGGCGCGAAAAAGAAATCATTCAAAAGGCGGAGAATGACGGCCAGTTCAAACAGCAAATCAGCGGTTTGTCGCCTGATTTGAACTCGCTGGCGCCTTACGCCGATTATGTAAATCCATTCACCGTTTTTTTGGACGGGCTGTTTTTCATGGCCACGGCCACCGGGCCGTCCGATTTGGAGCGCGCGCGGAAATCATTTGAGCGGGTGATGGCGTTTTCGCCAGGAAACCGGTATGTGGCAAATGATTTGGAGACGGTAAAACAGTTGCTGCAGGGCAAGCGGATGCCGCCGACAACCTATGTTATATTCGAGACCGGACGCGCGCCAATCCGCGAACAAGTGCGAATAGACATACCGATAATTATCACCAGGGTTTCGTATGTTGGAGCTGCGTTTCCGAAACTTGTGATGCAGCCGGACTATGTCACCGGCCTTGAGGTTCGTGGCGGTAACTGTGTCGAAAAAACGGCGCTGGTTTGCAGCATGGACAGCGTCATTGGCCGCGAGTTCAAAAACGAGCTGCCGATAATCATTACCAAGACGCTGGTTTCAACCATGGCAAAGGCCACCGCTAATTATTTCATAAATGACGCCATGGAAAGGCAGGATGAGGTGTTGGGGCTGCTGTCGCGGCTCCTGACTGCAGGTGCACAGGCGGCGGTCAACATAGCTGACTTGCGCACATGGACAACACTGCCCAAGGAATTTCAATACTGCCGCCTGCCGACGCCGCCAGACCGGAAGCTGACGATTACCACCGCCAATGGCTTGCAAAAAACTGACTATGTGTTACAAGATGGAGTAGTGAATGTTGTGTTGGTGCGTTCAATTTCGCCAAGCACACCGATGTGGATAACTCAATTCAAGTTGCAATGAAAATGTTGAAACAGTTCTCATGGATATTGGGCGCCGGCGCAGTTGTGCTGGCGGCCGGATGCGCAACCTCGGTCAACACCGTTGAACATGCGCAGGCCACGGGTGTCCGCCAGATGGTGGCTGACAAACGCATAATCACCGATGCCTCGCTCAACCGCGCAGTGCGTGTGGTGGGCGTCAATGAGACGCCGGGGGAATTTCTCAAGGTACAGGTTGAGCTGCAAAACACCACCAGCCGGATGAAGACTTTTAATTATTTGTTTGAGTGGTTTGACGACAAGGGGATGCAGATATCCACCCCGACGGCCACTTACATCCAGCGACAGATCGAAGGGCGCGAGAGCATCTTTATCAGCTCGGTGGCGCCCACGCCAAAGGCAAAGGATTTCAGGCTGAAGCTGATTGAAGTAGTTCGATAACGCAAACGTCCAAAAAAAGGCTTTATGAAAAATACAGTCAAATTATTGATGACGGCCGGGGTGGCGGCATGTATTGCAAGCGGATGCGCCACAAAACAGGCGACTTACGTCGAGGCTGGCGGGCCGCGCACCATTGCCACAGTCGGGCAGATAAACATTCAGGACTTTGCCAACGCCGCGGACACGATGGTTAATTCAATGATCGAAACGGTTATCAACACCGGCAGACTGAAGTCTTCTTCTCCAAACGAGCCGGCGATTCTGGCCATCAGCCGGATTGAGAATCGCACCGGCACGCAATTTGATACCGATCTGTTGATCAAGAAAATCCGGGTTGCGCTGAGCAAGACCACCAAGGTTGCCACCACCACCATTGTGGGGTTGTCCGGGCCTGAGGACCCGCTGGCCAAAACGCAGGCCGATTATCAGGACCATTTGAAAAACAAAAATTCCGCCGGCCGGTTTGACTACACCCTGTCGGGCAAAATCCTTGACCTCTACACCCGGCTGGGCAACCAGCGGCAGATGGCATACGTTTTCCAGCTCACCCTTACTGATGCAAAGACTGGCATCGCCGTCTGGGAGGACGAAAAGACCATTGTCAAACAGGGCACCAAGGCATCCGTCGGTTTCTAGCCGCTGCGGATTCGCTCTTTGCAGTTTTCGGCGGGGTCTCATTTCGTGGCGCATCGTGTCTGATGCGCTGGAATTGGCAGTCATGGTATTGCCTGCCTTCGGGGTGCTTTTCAAAAAATTTACAGGTTGGCGCTTCAAATGCGTCAAATTGATGTTGGACAAAAAATAAGGTTGCTTATGAAAAACTACGTTTGGCTCGCCGTTTTAATGGCGAATTGTTTCGCAGCGCAAAGCGCGACGATAGGTTCGAGTTTCTATTATCAGGGGCGGTTGTTGGAGCGCGGTCAACCGGCCAATGGCCAGTATGATTTGCAATTCACTTTGTTTGCCGCCGAAACAGGCGGATCGCCCATCGGCTCTCCGGTTACGAAACTGGCCGTGCCGGTGTCGAATGGGGTGGTGAATGTCACGCTGGACTTTGGCGCCGGCTTATTCAACGGGACGGCGTACTGGCTGGAGCTTGGGGTGCGCACAAACGGGAGCGCCTCTCCTTTCACGCAGTTGCTCCCGCGGCAGCCGATACTGGCGGCGCCTTATGCGCAATATGCACCCAGCGCTGGCTCGGCCGGCATTGCCGCGACTGCGGTCAACGTAAGCCCAAATGCAGTGGGCGCAACTGCAATTCAGGACGGGAGCATTTCGGCGGCAAAAATCGCCGCCGGCCAGGTGGTAAAAAGCCTCAATGGGGCGACTGATGATGTGGTGCTGGCAGGCGCGGGCAGCGTTGCGATTCAAAGAACGGGTAACACGCTAACTGTTTCCAATGCAGGCTGGGGGCTTTCGGGCAATGCTGGAACCGGCGGCACAAGTTTTTTGGGCACAACCGATGCACAGCCGTTGGTGCTCAAGGCCAACAACAGCGGAGCGTTGCGGCTTGAGCCAACGGCAGATACCCCGAATGTGGTGGCAGGCTTTGAGGGGAATGGAGCGGCGGCTGTCTCCGGGGTTGCCATAGGCGGCGGTGGATTAGCCGGAAAGCCCAATTATTCCCATGCGGGTTTTGCAACGATCAGCGGCGGGTTGGACAACATTATTTTTCCTGGGTCAACCAATGCCGTGATTGGCGGCGGCCACTATCAGACAATTTATACAAATTCCGATTCCGCCACTATTGCCGGCGGGGCGGAAAATCTGGTCGGTTCTTTTGCGCCATACGCGGCGATAGGGGGCGGGTTTCAAAACAGTGTGGGCTACGCCGCTGAGGCCGGTGCAATAGCAGGGGGCTATCAAAATGCAATCCTTGATTATGCCTACGAGGGAGTCATCGGGGGTGGCGCCAATAACACGATTGGCTGGAATGGAATGTTTGGGGTTATTGGCGGTGGCTATCGAAATGGACTTGGTGATAATGCGTATTACGCCAAGGTTGGCGGTGGCGTTGACAACACAAATAACGCCGAAACGGCCGTTGTGGGTGGCGGCACAAATAATTTGATTCAGGCCGGTGCGACGGCTGCGGTTGTGGCCGGGGGCGACGGCAACACGGTGGAATCAAACGCAGTCTGGACGGTTATCGGCGGTGGTGGATTGAATCTTATCCGGCTGTTGTACGGCGGAACCGTTGCCGGCGGGGTTTACAATTACATCGAGAACTATGCCGATTACGGTACAATTTCAGGAGGCTACGACAATTGGATTCAGGAAAATGCCGCTTTCTCCACCATACCCGGCGGGAAGCAGGCCGCAACCTGGAATTATGGCCAACTTGCCTATGCTAGCGGGCGTGACAGCCAGAACTATGGAGATGCGCAGACCTCGCTTTATGTCTTGCGACGCAACACCACAAATGCCGTCACCGCGGAGCTGTTTTTGGACGGCCAAGCAGAACGCATCACGATACTGAGCAATTCTTCCTGGGCGATTCAAGTCAACCTCGTTGGGCGCACCGGCTCCGGTTCAACGATTTGTTACGAGTACAAGGGCGGTGTCAAAAAAGTTGGCAGTGCGGTTAACTTTGTTGGCACAACTGCAACAGCCATAAACATGACTTCCGTTGCAACCGATTTGGCCGTCACTCCACCACAGGTGGTCGTTGATTCGGTTAATTCAGCCCTTGTGATCCGGGTTACAGGTCTTTCTGGAAACGTGATTCGCTGGGTTGCGCGTGTACAGACCACCGAACTGATTTACTAAACAATCACCCGGGCTGTGTTATGAAAAAAAATATCAGATGTCCATGGCGCCTTGTGCAGGCTTGCGCGGTTGCGGCGGGATTGTTGGTTGTTCCTTCGATTTTCGGGCAGACCTACGTCATGGATGGCGCGGTTTTGAGCGCCGGGGGCGGCGTGAGCACAGGCGGTGTTTTTTCCGTTTCGGGCGCAGTCGGGCAGGGAGTTGTCACTTCCGCAAAGTCCGGCGATTACGAATTGCAGACTGGTTTCTGGAGCTGGGTGGTTGTGGTTCAAACGCCATCCGCCCCGCGGTTGAGCGTGACTTCGAGCAATGGCTTCGCCGTATTAACGTGGCCGGTTGCATCCGGGCAATTTCTACTTGAACAGTCGCAGTCGGTGACTGCGCCGCCGGCATCCTGGAGCGTTGTGCCGCTGGCTTATTCAACCAATAACAACGTAATTAGCGTTACAGCCCCGCTGTCGCATGGAGTGATGTTTTACCGGCTTCGAAAAACCGATTAACTGTGGATGAGAAGCTCGATGTTGTCGGGCAGTTTTCTTGCAACCTCGGTAACAACATCCCCTTTTAACAGATGCACCAGGCGGCGGCGCTGTGAGGCGCCCAGAATGAGCATGTCCACCCCGTGCGTTGCCGCCAACTCCACGATGGTGGCGGCGGGGTCTTTGCTTATGGTGTAAAGTGGTATGACGGTGACGCCGTTTTGGCGGCCTCGCTCCAGCATCCCATACATTATTTCGGCGGCTTGTTTGTCATCCTGCCATCGCGGACGGCCTGCATTTTCCAACGGCCCGGGCAGGCTGACGGCCAGTTCCTTGATGTAAAGGACATACAGGGTTGCATTGCGCAGGCGCGCCTCCTCAAGCGCAAAGCCCAGCACCGGTGTGACACCCCGGGCGGCCACGAGCAGTGCGCCCCCGCTGATGTTGCGTTTCGGCAATTTGTCGAATGATTCGGGCGCAACCGCAGCCGCGACCTCCTTGCTGACCGTTATTGTGAGGTAGCCTGCCTTGCGTTGCGCCCATGTCCGGAGGCTCAGGCCGAAAATCAGGATGCAAACAATGAAAAACAGCGCATTGTGTTTCTGATAAGCGATGGTGAACTCAACCGCCACAAGCACCAGGAAAGTCAGGAGCATCACGGATGCCTCATACCATGTCAGGTTGAGTTTTTTGTTCAAAAGGCATGAACCGAGGTTTATGGCGATGGCGCCCACAACGCCAATGGCATAAAGCTCCATCAACTTGAGCTGATCATGCGTTATCACAACAGTGATTATTGGGAACAATGTGGCAAGGAGCATTGGCAGCCACGGCACGCCGTGTGAATTTAACCGCGTGAAAGAGCGGGGCAGCTCGCCATCGCGCCCGAGCAAATACACCAGCCCGATCAACGCGCCTATCGCAGTATTGACCGCGCTCAACAGCAGCACGCCGACGATTACGCCGGTGAGAATCCCAAAGTATTTTCCAAACAACGGCCCGATTGTCAGTGTTCCATACTGCTCGCCGAGCACGCTGAGCATGTCTTCCCAGCGCGAATCCAAAAGCGGCTTCAGCTCCTTGGGCAGCGAGAGCATCGCCCATCCAAGGAAAATCGTGCCCAGAACGACTTCAACCGCCACCAACAGGATTGCCTTGGTTGCCGTCTTTTTGACGCTCGGCTTTTCCATCGTGCTGCCGGGGTCCAGCTTCATCACACCTGTTAAATTCGCCACTGCCTCGACGCCGCTGAGTGCAAGGATGACGCCCACAAAAGCCGTCCAGTTATGGGCAAACCCTTTTGGCGAAGGTTCCAAGTTTGCCGTGGAGAGGTGCGGAAGGCTCATCAAGATTATTATGATGACCACCGCCACCATCGGCGCCGCGAGACTGACGGCGACGCTGCCGGTGTGTTTGGGGCCGAAGTAGTTGATGGCGCCTATGATCAGGATTAAACCCACTGTCGCGACGGTCAAATATTGCGGAGGCACCCGGAAGTAATTCATTGCCGCCCACCCGCTGAGCGCCGCGGTCACGCAAAAGTTGGCCAATAACATCAGCGCACCGATAAACGCCACAAGCCGGCTCTGGCTGCGGGCCGCCGAATAAACCCCGCCGCCATCGGGAAAATGTTTGCAGACGATAATGTAATTGTAGCCGACAATGGCTGTCAGCAGCGAGACCGCGACGATTATGGGAAGCGATGAATACTGCGCGGCTACGAAAGCCGCGCCAGTCACGTATGCCTTGCTGGTTCCCCAATCACCGTACAGCAGGGCGGCCGTGCGCTTCCAATCCACATTTCGTGGCCGATGCACACCGCTTTCGTTCATTGTTTCATCCTAGGAAACTGGGCATCCGGCATGCAGGTGTTCAAACGCTTCCATCAATGAGCCGCAATTTATGCGGAAAACCGCCCCTTTGGTCAAACCAAAACGAGTTGGAGTAGGCGGGCTGAGACAGCAGAATTGTCCGCAATCTTACGATGGCCATTTTTGTCCGCCATCCCTTCTTCGTAGCTGCCGCCGTAAGGCGGCAGAAATTCCTCCGCCATCTCACGATGGCGGCTACGCACTATCCAAATTCGTAGCAACCGGCGTAAGCCGGTTGATATTTCCGCTCATCCACAAGGAGGCCACGAAAACATACCGCCCTACTGGGCTTGGTGTTTGCTTTTGAGCCGGTTTCTACAAACAGGCCATCCCTACGGGATTGGAAGAATGTCCGCCAACTTACGTTGGCGGCTACAAACCTAGTAGCTTCCTTCGTAAGAAGGCAGATCAAGCAAATTCAGCTAACTGAAGCCAATTCCGCCGGCTCACGTGGCGGTTACATAAAACAGAACGGCGGCCACTTCTGGCCGCCGTCTCTCCATCGTAGCTGCCGCCGTAAGGCGGCAGACTCGTCCGCCGGCTTACGCCGGCGGCTACGGAAAATCGCCTGATTAGGTAAAGGTGGTGCCCTTTTAATTAAAGTTGCACCTTTTATGGCGTGGTCGCCTTCACACGGTAGAACCGGTGTGGCACCGACGCATCAGCGTCAGTCAACGTCTTAAGCGTCCCATCGCCAGTCACAGTCGCACCAGGCCCAGGCACATCCTGCCAGGTTATCGGCAGGCTCATGCTCATCGCCCGTTGCAATGTGTACACCACGCCCGGCTCGGTTATAAACTGCAAAGTTGCCACCGTACGATTCGACCTGTCGCCAACTATCTGCGGACGTGTTACTGCCCCAATCATCAGTTGCGCCGTGGCGCTGGTAACTGTATGCACAGGGTCTCTCACCACCACATAATACCCGCCGGCATTAGCGCCCTGTACATTGGTTATCGTCAGCGTCGCATTAGTTTTTCCGGCGAGCAAATTCGTTGCCGTTTCTGTCACATGATACCATTGATAGCTCAACAGACGCCCGTTCACCTCAACTGCAAACACCGCCGTCCCACCTACCGCAACATTCATCCCTGCAGGTTGATGCGTAATCACAGGCACTTCAAGCACTGTCACTTGCGCAACCTGGCTGGTGGCAACCCCCGCCGCGTTGCTCACCACAACCCAGTATTGGCCTTCATTGGCCGACTGCGCATTGCCTATCACAAGCGTTGAGTCGGTCATGAGCGCCAATTCCGTCCCGTTGAGATACCATTGGTAACTAAACGGCGCCGTGGCCTGTGCCACAACTGACAGCGTCAGATTCGAGTTCACCGACACATAAGAGCTGGCCGGTGGTTGCACCCGAATTGTGGGCGGCACAATCGTTGTCGAAGGCAACACATCCGCATGCAACGCCAAACCAAATACCAAGTCGGAGCTGGTGCGGTTGTCTTGATGCACTTCAACCGCAATCACATTGTCGCCTCGCCGCAAGTATGTGTTGGGGATATTCGTTACACTGGTAGCTGTGACATCAGCGCCACCCACATCTGTGAAGTTGGTATAGCCATACTCCGCATTGGTCATGTTCAATGAAAACACCCGGTGTCCGTTCAGATACACTATCCCCCCATCGTCAAAACCGTACTCCAACAGCAGCGTTGCCGCCGCAGGATCACCGTCAAAGTTGAAGTGTTGTCGGAAATAGTAGGTTATAATGGTGCCACCGATGCCGGCATTGGTATTAGTGCTGATATGAGTAAGATTGTTGATTGTAATAAACGTGTTGGTCTCAAACCCAAGCCATGCCGTGGCAGTGGGCCAACTGCTTTCCTCAGGATACGTGTACTCGCGCCATGCCGTCCCCAAGTTGGCCCCTGTGTCGTTGTAAGACCAACTGCTGGACAGCCCAATCAGTGTCAGCTTCCGGCCGGTTCGCACCGTACCAATGGTCATGATATTCGGGGGATTAACCAAATCGCCAATGGTTTCGGCGGTTACCACATACTCAATATTTGAGTTTACGAAGGCGCTTAGCGAAATGGTCACGTTGCTGCCGGAAACTTCCACAAGGTAAAACATTATCGAATTGCCATCCGCATCCTGTACGGTGTAATTCATTGGATCAGAAGCAGAAACGGGATCAACGTTCTCGTCAAACGTAACCGTAATCATATTCTGGCCGGTGATTCTGGCCGACAGAAGTGTCGGCGGCGTCAGGTCAGCAGTCACGCTCAACGTTGCCACCTGGCTGGTTACGGCCCCAAGCACATTGGTTACCACCACAAAATATCCACCCGCATTGGCAGATGTTACACTTGAAATCACGAGAGTTGCATTTGTCTGGTCTGTCAGCAAGATTATTCCGCCGGCGTTGGTATAGTACCATTGATACGCTGGCGTGCTGCCGTCCACACCAACCGTAAATGTGGCATCCCGCATTTCAATCACATTTTGGTTTTGGGGTTGGTTGGTAATCACAATCGGTTTGGGCATCAACGCTACCAACAACATCCCAAATGCAACATCTGAGCCGTTTGGGCTGGCCTGATGAACTTCCGCCACCAAAACATTCTCACCCTGTTGCAGTGCACCCGGGGCAAAAAACAACACCCGGTTTTGGCCTTCAGGCGCGTTCTGTGCAAATGTGTTCCAGTAGATGTCGTTCTGAGTCGGAACTGTTGTCGGGTCAAAGCCTATCATCCCGACAGGCTGCCCATTGAGCCAGTAGGCTACCCCGTCGTCAACGTAGTTGCTCGAGACCAGCACGACTCCGGCAGGATTAAACGGAAAGTTGAAATGAATCCGGGCCAAATAAGCCGGGTTGTTTTGACTAACAGGCCATGGGGTTAGAATAGGCCATGGATAAACACCTGCGGTTTCCAATCCAAACAACGGCAGGCCTGTTGGCCAGCTTTCCTCATCAGGATAGGAGAAATCACGGTAGCCGGGGGTAGGCTCGAAAATGTTGGTGTAATAGCGCCACTGGCTGTTTTGGGAGATGAGCATCCATGTTGATTCAAGTGTCAGCCAGAGGCTGGTCTGTGTCATGGTGTTTGGAGTTGCGGCGGTGTCGCAAACTCCGCTGACCTGGACAATGTAGTTGGATGAAAAGATACGGTCGCTGGTTGTGAGCACCACCACGTTTGAGCTGTAAAGCGATGCGCTCAGGATCGAAAGCATCGGGCCATTGTTTGTCATTTGGACGCTGTACTGGGAGAGGTTGCCGATGCAGTTGCTGCCAACCGGTTCGGAGAATACAAGGTAGATGTGGTTCATCTCGCCGCGGCCCTCTGCGGAAAGCAAAGCTGGCGGCGTGGTGTCAGGTCTGACAACTAATTCCACGGCGGTGCCTGTATCAATCAGCTCATAGTCACCACCGGGTGTTGAACCGAGAACATAAGCGCCAAACCCACTGCCTTGCAGGCTGCCGTTGTAACTTATCAACGTATAGGTACCCGCTGCCGGCGCTGAACCGGTAATGTTGATTCGAATGGAGCCTGCCCCGCCACTGTTGGTGATGCCGTTGACATTCATCACAGTTAGATGACCGCCATTGGCAACATCGAAATTCATCGCCCCTGACGACGTGTATTCAAGGCTTGGAATCACCCCAGCACCTGCCAGACCCAATGTCCCACCTGCATTCACTGTCACAGGCGCAGCCAAACTACCACCGTTCAATGCCAGTTCACCTTCATTAACAATCGCCGGCCCGCTAAACGTGTTCGCCCCAGATAATATCTGCGTCCCGGCGCCTGTCTTTATCAGCCTCATACCAGCCGCGCCATCCGCAATAACCCCAGAGTAACTGGCTACAACCCCCGCACCGGGGTTCAGCGTCAGTTCAGTCAAAGTCTCAAAGCCGCCAGATGTCGTGGTGAAAACCGATGCAAAATCCTTCCCGCCAGCAAGCCCCCCTAATGTTATGGTGGTTACAGTAATTCTTAGCCCGTTGTCTGCGTCGCCGCTAATGCTTTTGCCGGTGTCCAGCACGCTGTTCTTCATCGCAAGACTATGTCCCAAAGTCAAAATCCCATTACTTATAACCGTGTTGCCGCTGTAGGTGTTGTTAGTGTTGAGAATTAGTATGCCAGGCCCCATCTTCGTCAGACCGCCGGTCCCTCCAACCCTGGGATTAATCTTGAGTGTTCGACCCGCCTGCGTGACGTTGATAACCGGCGATGCACTCAGGTTGTTGAGCGTTAACGTGTAGTCACTGGAATGTTTTTGCAGTAGCAAATCGTTCGCATTCGCCGGATCTGTGAACACGATGTTGCCTATCGTCCGCTCGGTGTTGACAATTACGACGTAACCGTTGGCAAATGCGATGCCAAAAAAGGCGGTGTAACCCGCCCCATCTGCAACTGCACCGTTTGGGTTCCAATTATTCACCCCGCCCCAGATGGCATTCCCGGGCGTTTGCGAGCCGCCTCCATCCCAGGTGCCATCACCGGCAAACGCTGAACCAACCATCAAGCATTGCACTGCTGCTGCAGTTGCCAAAAACAATCGAATTGAACTCCGGCCTTTTGTTTTCATATTCCGATTCTCCAAATAATCGTTTTTGTTCACTCTAACCATGTTCACGACACAATCTGGGCTTGAAATTATTATGTACCATACCCAGCCATCTTTTCCACCATAAACAAGAGAAAATTTTGAAAATAATCGGAACAGATTTTGGGGGTGTTTTGAATTGGCATGGAAGAATCGCCACCGCGCAATTTACTAGTTTTTTGATGGTCGGGGCGGTGCGATTTGAACGCACGACCTTCTGAACCCCATTCAGACGCGCTACCAAGCTACGCTACGCCCCGACTTCGACCGCCATTTTCCCCAATTGCTCAATCCCTGCCGTTATTTAAGCCGGACGGCAACAGGTTTTCAACAAATTTCATTCGAAAAATTCATGGCTTCCCGGCCTGTGCCCGCTCCAAGGCCGGGCAACACCTGCTTTCGGCGCAATACGGCCTGCCCCTGTGTACAACCATATTTGAGTTCACGCGAAGGTTCTACGGTCTGCTTTTGGGTAACGCCATCCTTTCATAATTTAAGCGGCCGATATTGGGTAACATCTCTTTTTTCGGGTTCAAGTGCGGCCCGTTCCAACTGGCTTCAATGAGTGCAAGGGAGGCTGAAAAAAACTGTTTGACAAAAAGGCGGTTTAGACCTACCGTTCGTTAGGTTTTTATGAGTGACAAAACTGAGACGCGCCGGAAGCTGCTTATGGCAGCCCTGAAGCGGTTTGCGCAAAAGGGCTACGCCGCAACGTCCGTGCGGGACATAATCACCGCAGCGCGGGTTTCCCGCCCGGTGCTCTATTACTATTTCAAAAGCAAGGCGGACTTGTACCGTGCGCTGGTGACCTGGGCCGCCGAGGAGCGGCTGCGGTTGATGCGCGAAGCTGCAAGTCGTGCAACAACCCTGCCCGGCCAGTTAAAGGAGTTGTGCGCAACGGTGTTTGAATTTGTGCAAGCAAATCGCGAGCTGATGCGGCTGGCATTTGCAACCGCTCTTGCAGCGCCGGGAGAAGTGCCGCGCGAAGCGGATTGTTTTGAGAAGGGATGGCAGAGTTTTGAATTTCTAAGGGAGCTTCTAGAAAAAGGCCGGAAAAGCGGCGAGTTGGACAGCCATTATGACAGCCGGGAGCTGGCGATGGGCTTCGCCGGACTGATGCACATGCACGTGCTGCTGTATCTGGTGCGTCCGGAAATAATGCGATTGGATCGTTCCACAGCCGAAACAATAGTTAATTTGTTTCTATCCGGTGCGGCGTCAAAACCGGCCGGCAAGAGCTTGAAAGTTAAGTCAAAAGGAAATCACCAGCAGCCAGGACTTAAATTGAAACCGGAGTTCAACCAGTAAATCTCGAATATGAAGACGAAAGACAAATCGGAAGTTCAGTCTGTTATTTTGACAAAACAAACCTTGACCACAACGGAAAGGCGCCGGCAGGAAGGCGTGGGCGTGGTTGTGCGCGGCTGTTTTTCTGCAGCAGCGCTTGCCTTTCTTTGCGCAGTCGCGATATCCGGTTGCGGACGTCCGCCCGGTGGAATGCCGGGAATGCCAGGCGGGCCGGGAGGGCCAATGGGCGCGATGCAGCCCGAAGTGTCAACGGTAACGGTGACACAGCAGTCGGTAATGTTGACCACCGATTTGCCGGGCCGGACGGCGCCATATTTAATAGCTGAAATTCGCCCGCAGGTCAGCGGGCTGATACAGAAGCGCCTGTTCAAGGAGGGCGCCGATGTGAAGGCCGGCGATGTGCTTTATCAAATTGATCCGGCACCATTCCAAGCTGCATTGGAGCTGGCGGAGGCCAATTTGGCCGCCGCCAAAAAGGCTGCAGACCGCGCAAGGGCTGCGCTCAACGCCAGCATAGCCAACGTTGCAAAGCAGCAGGCCACCCTTGCCTTTGCGCGCACAAACCGGCAGCGCTTTGAGGAGTTGTTCAAGGACCGCGCCGTTTCAGCACGGGATAGTGATCTGGCTGCAACGGATGCCGCGGTGGCCGAAGCCGGCATGAAGGCGGTGGAGGCGCAGGTTCAAAGCGACCGCGAGTCAGTGGCCGCCGCGGAGGCCGCCATTCAACAGGCGGCAGCGGCGCTTGAAACCGCGCGGATTAATCTTGGTTACACCAAAATTACCGCGCCAATTTCAGGCCGAATCGGAAAATCATCTGTCACAGATGGCGCGATAGTGACGGCGTACCAACCAATGCCGCTGGCTGTGATTCAACAATTGGACCCGATTTACGTGGACGTGCCGCAATCCACCGCCGAGCTGTTGCGGCTTCAGCGCAGGCTTGCGGAGGGGCGCATTGCGCAGAGCGGGACCAACCTGAATTTTGTGCGGTTGTTGCTTGAGGATGGGACGGAATATCCGCTTGAAGGGACGCTCCAGTTTCGTGATGTGACAGTTGACCCTACAACCGGCTCGGTAATACTGCGAATGGTGTTTCCAAATCCGAAAGGTGTTTTGCTGCCGGGCATGTTTGTTCGTGCATCAATCAAAGAGGGCGCAAGCGAGCGTGCCATATTGATTCCGCAACAGTCGGTAACGCGGGATTCAAAGGGCAATCCCATGGCATTGGTTGTAGGTCCAAACAACATTTTGCAGCCCAGGCCGCTGATACTCGAGCGCGCCATCGGGGATAAATGGCTGGTCACCGCCGGGCTTGCGCCGGGGGATAAAATTGTGGTCGAGGGCTTTCAGCGGGTGCGGCCCGGAATGCCTGTCAAGGAAGTGCCGTTCGGCACATCTACAATGCAAAAAATGCCTGCCGGGGCAGGCGCGCCCGCAGGACAGATGCCGCCTTCAATGCCAAAATCCAAATAATGGAGGGATGCCATGCTTTCGCGATTTTTCCTTAAACGTCCGGTTTTTGCCTGGGTCATCGCAATAATAATGATGGTGCTGGGCGGACTGGCCATTCACAATCTGCCGATTTCGCAGTACCCGCCGATTGCCCCGCCGTCAATCGCCATTGACTCCTTCTATCCGGGAGCATCGGCAGAGACAGTCGAAAACAGCGTCACCCAGATTATCGAGCAAAAGATGACCGGCTTCGACGACATGATTTACATGTCGGCGACAAGCGACTCGGCGGGCGCTTCGCGCGTGGAGTTGACATTCAAACCGGGCACCGATCCGGACATTGCATGGGCCAAGGTGCAAAACAAACTTCAGCTTGCAATGGCCAGCTTGCCGGAAGTCGTGCAGCGCACCGGCGTCATGGTCAGCAAGTCAACCCGGAATTTTTTGATCATAGTAGGATTGATTTCCGAGGATGGCAGCATGGATGGAAATGACTTGCGCGACTACGCGCAGTCCAACCTTGAAAAAGTGCTGGCACGGGTGCCGGGCGTGGGCGAAGTGATGACCTTCGGCTCACAATACGCAATGCGAATCTGGCTCAATCCGGAAAAGCTCACTGATTATAGTCTTACGGTTGAAGACGTGATTCTGGCGCTCCGCGCCTACAACGTGGAGGTTTCCGCCGGGCAGTTTGGCGGCGCGCCGGCAGTGCCCGGCCAGCGGCTCAACGTCTCAATCATCGTCCAAAACCTGCTCAAGACACCGGAGGAATTCGCCTCCATCCCGCTGCGCACAAATCCGGACGGCTCGGTGGTGCGAATCAGCGACATTGGCCGAACTGAATTGGGCACGGAAGCCTACGACATTCAAGCCTTTCACAATGGCAGGCCGACCGCGGCCCTTGCCATCCGCCAAGCACCCGGCGCCAACGCGCTGGCCACGGCTGATGCCATCAAGAAAAAGATGGAAGAGATGAGCCGTTATTTTCCAAAAGGCATGAAAGTGATTTACCCGTATGACACCACGCCGTTTGTGAAAGTGGCAATCAATGAAGTGGTCAAGACCTTGTTCGAGGCTGTGCTGCTTGTGTTCCTTGTGATGTGGTTGTTCATGGGCAACATCCGCGCAACGCTCATCCCCACCATCGCGGTTCCAGTGGTGTTGCTGGGCACGTTCGCGGTGCTCGGCGCGTTCGGATTCTCAATCAACATGCTGACCATGTTCGCCATGGTACTGGCAATCGGGCTGCTTGTGGATGATGCCATCGTGGTAGTCGAAAACGTGGAGCGAATAATGACCGATGAAGGGCTGCCGCCCATGGAAGCCGCCGCAAAGTCCATGGACCAAATCACCAGCGCCCTGATCGGCATCGGTCTGGTGCTGGCGGCTGTATTCGGGCCAATGGCATTTTTCGGCGGGTCAACTGGCGTCATTTACCGGCAATTTTCAATCACCATCGCCTCAGCCATGCTTTTGTCGGTGTTGGTTGCATTGATTCTGACGCCGGTGCTCTGCGCAACCATGCTCAAACCCGTCCCCAAAGGACATGAGCCGTCAGAAAATGCCATCTGGTTTCTGCGGCCATTTTTCCGCTGGTTTGACCGCGTTTTCTTTTCGGTGCGCGCAGCCTCCGTCAAATTGGTTGGCCATGCCCTGACGCGCCGGCTTCGTTACATTGCAGTTTTCATCGTAATTGTGGCCGGCCTTGGTTTCCTGTTCATGCGAATGCCAACCTCATTTTTGCCGGATGAAGACCAGGGCATCATGTTTGTCCAAATAATAATGCCAACCGGCGCCACGCTTGAGCAAACACAGCAGGTAGCCAACGATGTACAGCGTCATTTTCTGGAAAATGAAAAGGCCGCCGTCGAGTCCTGCCTTACAATATCCGGAATGGGATTTGCCGGCCGCGGACAAAACAACGGCATGGTGTTTGTGAAAATGAAGGACTGGAAATTGCGCGACCGTCCAGACCTCCGCGTCAGGGCCGTCGCCGGCCGCGCCATGATGGCATTCGCAAGAAGGCGCGACGCCATGATCTTCGCCTTTCCGCCTCCGCCTGTTGTGGAATTGGGCAACGCACGCGGCGTGGATTTCCAACTGGTTGATCGCGGCGGCCTTGGGCATGAAGCCCTGATGGCAGCGCGAAACATGCTTTTGGGAATGGCCTCGCAGGACCGCCGGCTTGTCAACGTCCGGCCGAATGGCATGGAAGACGTGCCTGAATTTCGGGTTGATGTTGACTGGGAAAAGGCTGGAGCACTAGGCCTTGCAATCAGTTCAATCCACAACTCCATTTCAGCCGCCTTTGGCAGCGCTTACGTGAACAACTTCATCCAGGCCGGCCGCGTCAAACGCGTCTATGTCCAGGCTGACGCCCCATTCCGCCGACTGCCCAGCGACCTTGAAAAAATCTACGTGCGCAATAAAACCGGCAAAATGGTTCCATTCTCTTCATTTGCCTCGACTCGCTGGACGATGGGCTCGCCGCGGCTGGAGCGATTCAACGGATTCCCCTCCATGAACATCTGGGCCGAGCCTGCCCCGGGACGCAGCTCCGGCGAGGCAATGCGCGCCATGGAGGAAATCGTGGCAAAACTGCCGCAAGGCATAGGCTACGATTACGCCGGAGTATCCTATCAGGAGCGCATGGCCAGCGCCCAAACCGCACCACTCTATGCATTCTCGGTGCTGGTAATCTTCCTCTGCCTTGCAGCTCTCTACGAAAGCTGGCCAATCCCCATTGCAATTCTTCTGGTGCTGCCTCTTGGCGCATTGGGCAGTGTAATTGCCTCAAGCCTGCGCTGGCTGCCCAACGACGTTTATTTCCAAATCGGCCTCCTTACCACGCTCGGGCTGACAACCAAAAACGCGATCTTGATCGTGCAATTTGCAAAAGCCCGTGTCGAGCAGGGCTTGGGGCTTATTGAAGCAACCCTTGAGGGCGTCCGCCTTCGTTTCCGGCCGATTGTCATGACCTCGCTGGCCTTCGGCTTCGGCGTGTTGCCCCTTGCACTTGCAACCGGCGCGGGCGCAGGCGCGATGAACGCCATCGGCACTTCGGTGCTGGGCGGAATGCTCGCCGGCACCGTGTTGGTCATCATATTCGCCCCATTGTTCTACGTGGTGATTGAAAAAGCCTTCGGCAAATCAAATCGCAATCCCGCCCCAGCTTCCGGAACGGCTGGCCAGGGACATTTGACAGGTCTGATCCTGCCGTTGATGGCCGGGATCGCTCTTTTAGGCTCCGGATGCTCCATGGCGCCGAAATACACCCGCCCCGCCGCGCCCATCCCGGCACAATGGCCAACCGGCGCTGCTTATGAACAGGCTGCAGCCACCAACAATTCCCCAATCGCGCCCGACTTGCCATGGCGTGAGTTTTTCACCGACCAAAAGTTGCAGCAAATCATCAGCATGGCACTTACAAACAACCGCGATTTGCGACTAGCCACCCTGAACGTTGAGATGGCCCGCGCGCGCTACGGCATCCAGCGCGACCAGCTTTACCCTGCGGTGGACGCAGTTGCAGGGGCCGCCAAACAACGCACAGCCGCCGATTTGACACGCCCAGGCCAGCCGCGCACCACCGAGCGTTACGAAGTCAACCTCGGCGTGCTCTCATGGGAAATTGACTTCTTCGGACGCATCCGCAGCCTCAAAGACCGCGCATTGCAGGAGTACCTTGCCAGCGAGCAGGGCCGCCGCAGTGCACAAACTCTCTTAATCTCCACTATCGCCAACGCATACCTTGCGCTGGCTGCCGATCGCGAAGCCCTCGCTCTGGCGCGCAATACTTTTGACACACAAAAGGCCGCCTATGACCTCGTCCAGCGCCAATACACACTGGGCATTGCCACCGAACTCGATCTGCGCCAGGCCCAAACGCCAGTTGAAGCTGCACGACGGGACGTTTCCGTTTACACACAGCGCGTTGCCCAGGACATCAACGCCCTGAACCTCCTGGCCGGCGCCACGGTGCCGGACGATTTGCTGCCGCCGGATTTGGCCGGTGTCAGCCCCCCGAAGGACGTCGCCCCCGGTCTGCCCTCCGATGTCTTGTTGCGCCGCCCGGATGTTCTTCAAGCCGAGGCCATGCTCAAAGCGGCGAATGCAGACATCGGCGCCGCCCGCGCAGCATTTTTCCCCCGAATATCCCTCACAACCACCCTGGGCACTGCCAGTGATGACCTCTCGAACCTGTTCAAATCCGGCAACGGCACCTGGAGCTACGCGCCACAGCTTGTAATGCCCATATTTGACGCCCGCACGTGGTCGGCGCTCAAGGCCAGCAAAGTGCAGCAAAAAATGGCCGTGGCATCCTATGAACGGGCGATACAAAACGCATTCCGAGAAGTTGCCGACGCCCTTGCTGTCCGCGGAACCGTGGGCGAACAACTGGCCGCCCAACAAGCGCTGGTCAACGCCCTCACTGAGGCATACCGTCTGGCATCTGCCCGCTTTGAAAAAGGCATTGCCAGCTATCTGGCCGTCCTGGACGCCCAGCGCTCACTCTTTGCCGCCCAACAAGGCCTTGTCACGCTCCGCCTTGCCGATCAAGCCAGCCGCATCCGCCTCTATTCAACCCTCGGCGGCGGCTGGGAAGAGAATGCAGCGGGCGGGATGAACGCGAAAAACAAGGCCGTAACAAGCGGCGCGGCGCGTTGAGGCAAGTCGGGAGAGGGCTTATGCCTCGTTGATCAGTTCAAGGCCAGAAAAGCGGCAGAAACGCTTCAAGTCCGCCGTCAAATCGCCGTAGCAAGTGACACGATGCAGGCCGTGCGACCAGTTCTGCCAGAGCTTCTCAATGTCGCCATCCACCCGTACCGTAATCTTGGTGCGGCAGCCACGGTCAATATCAGGTGTTTCAATGATTGTGCCGGTGAAATAAAGCACTTTTTCAGTTCCAACCAGAATCGCCTGGGTAACCTTCTGTCCAATCCGCATCTTGACCTGCGGCACGCATCCTTCCTGCCGCTCCATTATTGTGCGAAGCTTGTAGGAATGAGCCGGGCCATCAGGGCCGTCCATGCGCCGCGTGCCAAGGCAGTGCGCCAGTATGATGGCCGATTTCGACGTGTCGAGCGTCGGGTCAGAGATAAATCCAGGTTTCCCGCTCAGGCTCTGCAACATGACAAAGGTCATTGCGCTGGAAAGGTCAGACTCGCAAATCCCGGCCAGTCCCATGTCATTTAGACGCACGAAGCCCACGCAGGGAAAGGCCGGCAATTTCCGGTACATGGTGCCGTAACAGTCCACGGTAATGCAGTTGGCCTCGTCTTCCGCCATCAACTTCTCAAAGGCCAGCGCCAGACGGCAGGAATTTACAATTTCGCTGCGCGGCGGCTCCACCACTTTCGCCGCACCGCGTATCCATTGGCGCGCCTCAGCCTCGGCCGCCCATGGCTCCACTGATTCATAAGCGGCGAGGATGCGCTCCAGATTCACCACGCGGATTTCGCTTCCAAACCGTGTTGCAATAGCTTGGCTAAAATTTGCAGAAAGCTGTCTGGATGTCACATTGAGAATTCTGGTCTCTCTCAGATGATGCAGTGCGCGGAAAGGCCGTACCGCCGCGGCCAATTCATTTAAATCACTGCTTAAAATACATTCCAACTTGGCCCCGGCCGGATCCTTGCGCAAAGCCCCGAAGCCAGCCCATTCATGTCCTGAGTATGGCGCGGCAAACAGCACCGTTGGGCGACCAGCAGCCAGCATTTCCCTCAGCACGGCGCTGATTCCCATCGAAAGATGTATCAACAACACCCCGTCGGCTTCGCGCAGGGCATCGAGCACCTGCCCAACTTCCTCTCTTTTGCTTATCAACCGGTTGCCGACAAAATCCACATCTGCAAACTCTTTGTGAATTTTGGCAAACGCAGCCTCGTAGCGGTTCATTTCCGCCTCAAGATTTAGTTTGGGAGTGGGCCAGTGCGCTCCGGGGACGCCCAAATAAAGTTTGGCAACCTTTAGCTTCGAACGCCGGCAGCCCGGACTGACAATTTTCGTCAAGCCGCCCGTCTGGCCTGCGAACAGCGGGCCGCCGCACATACAGGCAGCACAGCCGCCGGCCATGGCAAGACGCTCAATGAATGAACGCCGGCTCATGCCTGAAATTAAACGTGCTGAACAACACGATTCTGCGTAATGCAAAAACGAGGATGAATCAGGGTTTCTTTTCATGTCGCCAATTCAACCCCCGCAATTCAATTTTGACAAGCTTTGATTTGGCCAAATAACAACGCGGCAATAATTGCGTTTTTCGGCAGTCGCGATCAGAATTACTTCTGCCCGGGCGCGGGCCCTTTTACAATCAGTACGCTGCAATGGGCATGATCACTAATCCTGTCGGCGGTATCGCCCAACAGCCGGCCCCACAGTTCCGAATGATCGCTATGCCCTACCACAATCAAATCATACCCGCCGGCATCGGCGAATTTGACGATTACCTTCGCCGGATGGCCGCGCTCCATCAAACATCGGACATCAAGCCCATACGCAGCAGCCGCCTCGGCTACCTCTTTTTGCAAGTTTTGGAAATACTCATCCGCGGACTCGGCCTCGCCTTCTGGTTCGCCGGGCAAATCCGTATAGCGCGGCAGCGGTTCCCGCACCCACAACGCCGTGATTTCTGCGTTGTACTCTTTCGCCATCACCAGCGCCCGATGCAGCGCGGCTTTGCCGCCCTTCGAGCCGTCGTAACCTACCAGAATTTTCCGAAACATGATCGCCTCACTTTCTCTCTGATGTTTGTTTTTGGCCGAATCCGCCGTTGACACGGCGCTGGTACAGCCGGCCCCAGGCGTTCATTGTCCGTATGGCCGGCTGAAAGAACTTTTGCGCCAGCACTGTAGGCACAAACGCGCTGAGAATTACAACCGTAACCAGCACCGAATACTGCTGTTGATTGATGATCTTGTTCTGAAGCCCGAACAGCGCCGATATGGTACCGAAAGTCAGGCCGGTGGCCATTAGCAGCGCCGTATAATGCGCATGACCGGAACGCATCTGAAAATATCTCGCCAGCGGCCACACTCCGGCATACTTCGTGGCAATTTTTATGGCCAATAACACGGCAATCAACCCCAGACCCGTCCAAAGTGAGCTTAACGATATGTACAAGCCGGCCTTTATAAAATAAAAAGGCGTGAAAACGGCAAACGCTATGCTTCGCATTCTGTGCACCAGCGTTTTGTCCTTCATAAACACTCCTGCAACCGCCAAACCAAGCAAATACGCGGGCAACACCGCCTCGCTTTTCGCTGTTGTCGCCAATCCGCCCAGGAAAAACAAGACTACAAACAGAAATTTCACCTCTGGCTCGCTGACGCGCGTCTGGCCCAACCGCGCGATGAGGTAAGCCGTCAATCCCGGCATGAACCGCAGCACAACAACAGTCACCCCGACAAACACCGCCAGCCACCAGCCAAAGTCCGCAAACAACAACCCAAGGGCCAGCACCGTGCCCAGGTCAGTTATGAAACACGCCGCCAAAAGCATCTTGCCCATGGCCGTTCCTCCAAGCCCGCCTTCAATCATCACCGCATACACAACGGCCACCGATGTTGTTGAAAGCGCTATGCCGGCAATCTGCGCTTCTCTCGCCGTCCAGCCAAGATAAAACTGCGTAAAAAGCCACACACCGACGAATGGCAGCAGAAATGACAAAAAACCGATGCTCAAACTGGCACGCCAATGTGCGCGCAAGGAATCAGGGTCTATTTCCGCACCTGCCAGAAATGTCAGAACACCACTTCCCAGCATCGCCAGAAATTTTGTCCACTCCGTTTCATGCAATAGCGGAGCGTGACCTGCCGGATGCGCATTCCCAACAATCACCCCAACCAGAATTTCAACAAGCGCCACCGATATTCCCACCCGTATGGAAATCAAACTGGCAAGAAACGCCAATCCCATCCAAAACGCCGCTGTAAACCAAATGTTATCCATCGTCAGACTCTCCATGTTATTTTTCCGCGGCAGGACAATTAGATGCAGCCCAACTTCATTTGGGCCAGGCAACCGCCATCACCCTGCGCGATAAAAGGCATCTCTCTATTGATGCCGGAAGGAGTCATCAGCCCGGGCACTCCGGGCAATTTCCTCGCAAGGCGAGCTGGCAAACCCCATTGCCGACGGAAAAATAACATTGCTCGCACCAGACGTCAATTGGAAATCGCAAGATGAACAAAGACAACACTCCGCCGAATCCCATAATTTGCACTGGCGGGATCAATGCAATTTGTATGGCCTTGGGGGCTCTCAGGCAGATCAAACTGCCAACTGACTCTGTCAATCAGGCCGACAGGCGCAGGGCTATTTCGGCAACGTGCGCGCCCAGCTTCCGGGCGGTGTCCAGGCCGAGTTCGTCAGCAGCTATGTCGTCCTTGGCCGATTGCACGGTTGCGCCCTGAAAAGCCGGGGCATTGCCGCCAACCGGTATCATTCCAAAACACAACATGGCAGCTTGAATTTGCTCAATGGTCATTTCCTGGCCGCCGTTGCGAAATGCGCCAACCGCCACCACGCCCACCGGCTTGTTCGCCAGCACCATTTTAGGCTCGCGCAAGGGCGCGCATCGCTCGATAAATGCCTTGCACAGCGCGCTCATGCCGCGGAAGTAACATGGCGAACCAATAATCAAGCCGCCAAGTTGCGCATCCTGAAGTTTTGGCAGTATGGCAGCAAAATCATCTTGCGGCGGTTTGGGCGAGTAGCCGCCAATGACAAGCCCGCCAAGATCAATCAATTCAGTTTGAATCCTGCCGTCCACGGCTTTGGCCGCATCAAGCGCCGCCTGCACGGCTTTGGCGGTTGTCATGCCCTTGCGCGGGCTGCATGAAACGCCGATGATTTTAACCGGTCCACCCGCCGCCGCTACGGACATTGTGGTTGCAGCCACGGCTGCAGCGCCTGCGGCAGCCAGGAATTCCCGACGGTTTTTATTCTCTTTCATTGGTGCTCCTTTCGTTTTTTTGTTTAACTCTTTTCCGGAATGCCGCGCACCACGCTCCGTCATGGCGCGCTGTAAATCAGCCAAAGGCCGCCCAAAATTACAAGGCAGCCACAAACAATTTTCAAAACAGCCAGTCCCCTGGACTTTTCGTTCCAATCAAGGAATTGCTGAACAATTTCCGTGAATGTGCCCGCCAGCACAATCACCGCACAATGACCAACCCCGTAAGCCAGCAAAAGGGAAGCTCCATAAACCGGATTCGAGTTTGCCAGCTTGAAGGTGACGGCAAGCATCGGGGCCATGTAAGCAAACGTGCACGGTCCCAGAGCAATGCCAAACACCAGACCCAAAATAAATGCCGCAAGCAGCCCCTTGCGCCTGACGCCCGCGACGCCCGGTCCAGAAATTGGCAGCGGAATGACTCCAAGCAAATGCAGCCCGATCAGAAAGAAAATAGCGGCAACAAAGTAATTCCCAAGGCGTCCCACATCCCCCATCATCCGCCCCGCGGCGGCTGTAACGGCCCCGATCGCCGCGATGGTAATCAAAATGCCCACTGCAAACAGCGTTGCAATGGCGGCGGCCCGCGCAGCGCTCACACGCCCCTGGCCGCTGATAAATCCCACAATCAGCGGTATGCTGGCCAGATGGCATGGACTCAACAAAATGCTCAAAACGCCCCAAACAGCCGATGCCCCAAACGCAAGCAGCGGCGCGCCTTCGACGGCGCGGCTTAGATTTGTAAATAATTGCTCCATAATCAACGCGCAGCCGATGCCGGCGGTTGGGCCGAATTCAGGCTGCCATCTGACGGTATCTGTTCCAGAAAACCGCGAATCTCGGTTTCCACATAATTATCGAATTTCGCCGGCTCGGTTATAAGGATGGCCAGCCCCCGCCTGCCCGCTATCGCGTGCAGGCGGAGGCTTGGCGTTCCTTATACGGCGGGCAAACACCCATTGCACGCCCTGCCAAGTCCGCCGCTCCCGCCACAATGGGAATGATTATTAGAAAGCACGTTGTAACGAAGTTTGTTGCAATCT
>Ga0078972_1000480_pt1 | contig 166785 bp, 142 predicted proteins | sample YelNatPaOPGAMG01_FD_67568 | JGI IMG/M metagenome (GOLD analysis project Ga0078972, IMG submission 67568) | Hot spring thermophilic microbial communities from Obsidian Pool, Yellowstone National Park, USA - OP-RAMG-01 (SPADES assembly) (version 2) | ecosystem: Environmental > Aquatic > Thermal...
GCACCACCGATGTCACCGGGACGATCTATCTGCCGGAAGGGGTGGAGATGGTGATGCCCGGGGACAATGTGAATATGGAGGTCGAGTTGATCGAGCCGGTGGCGATCGAAGAGGGGCTGCGCTTTGCCATCCGCGAGGGCGGCAAGACGGTCGGCGCCGGCGTCGTGACCAAGCTGCTCGAATGAGGCGTGGGGAGGTCGGGCGGTGGCGAAAAAGGAAAACCGGATCATCATCACCTTGGCGTGTACGGAGTGTAAAGAGCACAACTACACGACGGAGAAGAACCGGAAGAACGATCCCGGACGACTGGAGCTGCGCAAGTATTGCCCCCGGTGTCGGCAACATCGATTGCACCGGGAGGTGAAGTGAATAGGGTGCCGATCTTGGGCACTTTTCGCGCAGGCCGATAGCTCAACGGGTAGAGCAGCGGTCTCCAAAACCGCAGGTTGGGGGTTCGAGTCCCTCTCGGCCTGCCAGGGTGTGTCTGGTACGGTAGATTTCGGCAAGGAGTGTGGGTGTGGCCAAAGGAACGCAAAAGGAAAAGCCACGGAAGGAAAAGGGGCACCGGGATAAGCCGCGCAGGCCAAACCGCATCGTCGAGTTCCTGCGGGATGCGCGGGCAGAAATCCGGCGGGTGGTGTGGCCGACGCCAAGGGAAACCCGCAACTTGACCCTCGTCGTTTTGGTCCTTTCGGCAGTCCTTGGGCTGCTCATGTGGCTCTTTGACACCCTGTTTGCCGAGATCTACCGGCTGCTGGCCACATTGTAACGGAAGGGCCGGCCTACGCCTCGCGGAGCGCGATGAAGGCCGGTCGGAGGACGTGGATGGGCGAGGAACGGGTTCCCGCAAGTGGTGAATCCGAATGGGACGAGGCGACCGCGCGGACGCCGAATGAGACGCGCCAGGTGCCTGAGGAGGCACGCTGGTACGTTGTCCATACCTACTCCGGGTACGAAAACAAGGTGAAGCAGAACCTGGAGCAGCGCATCCGCACCTTCGGGGTCGGGGATAAGATCCTCTCCGTCATCGTGCCCACCGAGGACGAGATCGAGATCCGCGACGGCCAGCGGCGTACGGTGCAACGGAAAATCTTTCCCGGCTACATCCTGGTGCAGATGATCCTGTCCGAGGAAACCTGGCACGTGGTACGCCAGACCCCCGGCGTGACCGGGTTCGTGGGGCCCGGCAGCGAACCGGTGCCCCTCCCGGAACACGAGGTCCAGGAAATCTTGAAGCAGATGGAGGCCGAGGCACCGAAGATCCGCGTCGAGTTTACCGTGGGCCAGGCGGTGCGGATCGTGGACGGCCCGTTTGCCGATTTTGAGGGAATCGTCGACGAGATCAACCAGGAGAAGGGCAAAGTCCGCGTGCTTGTTTCTTTCTTCGGACGCGAGACGCCCATCGAGCTGGACTTTATGCAGATCGAGCGGCTGGTCCCCTAAGCCCGGGCCTGCGCCGCCAGATAGCGAGGTGTAACGTGGCCAAGAAGGTAGTTGCGGTCATCAAGCTTCAGATCCCGGCAGGGAAGGCGACTCCGGCACCGCCCGTCGGCCCGGCCTTGGGTCAGCACGGCCTGAACATCATGGCTTTCTGCAAAGAGTACAACGCCCGAACCGCAAACCAGGTGGGCATGATCGTGCCGGTGGAGATCACCGTCTACCAGGACCGTTCTTTCACTTTCGTGACCAAGACCCCCCCGGTCGCGGACCTGTTGCGCCGGGCAGCCGGGGTCGAGAAGGGATCTCCCCAGCCGAACCGTCAGAAGGTCGGGCGGATCACCCGGCAGCAGTTGCGGGAAATTGCCCAAACCAAGCTGCCCGACCTGAACACGGCGGATTTGGAGGCCGCCGAGCGCATCGTCGCCGGAACGGCCCGGAACATGGGAATCGAGATCATCGACTGACGCAGCGGCTCTACTCCCGGAGAAGCCGTGGGAGGGCATGCGCCCGCAAAAACCACATCCGGAGGATACGATGAAGAAGCGCGGCAAGAAGTATCGACAGATCGCTCAACTTGTGGACCGTACACGGGCTTACCCGGTACGGGAAGCTGTGGCGCTTGCGAAGAAGGTCGCTTACACCTCGTTCGACGCAAGCATCGATGCCCACTTCCGCCTAGGGATCGACCCGCGCAAAGCCGATCAGCAGGTGCGCGGGACGGTCGTTCTCCCCCATGGGACGGGCAAGCCCGTGCGGCTGCTCGTCTTTGCCGAGGGAGAGGCGGAGAAGATCGCCCGCGAGGCGGGCGCCGATTATGTGGGAAGCACGGAACTCGTGGAAAAGATCGAGAAGGAGGGCTGGGTCGATTTTGACGTGGCGATCGCGACTCCAAGTATGATGCGTATGGTCGGACGCCTCGGCAAGATCCTCGGCCGACGGGGACTGATGCCCAACCCCAAGAGCGGTACCGTGGTCCCCCAGGAAGACTTGCCCCGCGTGATCTCGGAGATCCGCCGGGGTAAGGTCGAGTTCCGGAACGACAAGCAGGGGCTGATCCATATCCCCATCGGACGCGTCAGTTTTAGCGAGGATCAGCTCTTCGAAAACTTGGTCGTCCTGATCGACGCTGTCCGCCGTGCCAAGCCGGCGGCGGTGAAAGGGGCCTACATCCGCAACATCGCCCTGAGTCCGACGATGGGCCCCGGTATCAAGCTGGACCTAGCGGAGGCGATGGCGCTCAAGCCGGCCGTGTAAGGGTCGGCCGGTCGCGGGTCACAATCGAATCGCCCCAGACAGCAGGTTCCCTGCGGGGATGAAAGGGGTTTCCCGCCTGCCGAGGCGTTGCGGATGGTCGTACGGCTCTGGCCGTCCGAGGGCTCCTGCGTCTGGGGTGCAGGAGCCCTTTCTTTGGGGGCTAGACAGGAGGGCTGCATGCCGACAGAGAAAAAGCGAGAAATGGTGGCGTTCTTGCACGAGCAGCTTTCGAAGAGCCAGCTGGTCATTCTGACCGATTACCGAGGCCTCAACATGGCGGCGCTTACCGGCTTGCGCCGCGGCCTCGAAAAAGCTGGCGCCCGCTACCACGTCGTCAAGAACACCCTGCTCAGGCTCGCCCTGCGAGAGGCGAGGATCGAGGGATTGGAACCCTACCTGGAGGGGCCTACGGCAGTTGCTTTCGCCTATGGGGACCCAGTCGCAGTGGCTCGAGCGCTCGTGGCCCAACAGGCGGAGCACCCGGTGCTGCAGATCAAGGGTGGCTGGATGCCCGGACAGGTGCTGAGCCCGGAGCAGGTGCAGTTCTTGACCACCCTGCCGCCAAGGCCGGCGCTGCTCGGCCAGTTCTTGGGAGCGGTGCAGGGTCCGCTGGCCAGCCTGGCCGGCGGACTCTCGGAGCTCTTGCGGCAGCTGGTCTACCTGCTGCAACAACGATCGGAACAGGCAACCGAAGTCGCGTGAAGCAGTTTTTAGGAGGAGGCAATGGCATCGGAAAAGCTCGAGAGGATCCTGGGCGAGATCGAAGGTTTAACCGTCCTGGAAGTCGCAGAACTGGTCAAGATGATGCAGGAGCGCTGGGGGATCTCGGCCGCCGCGCCTGTAGCGGTGGCCGCTGTTCCGGCCGCGGCCGCGGCTGGCGCTCCGGCGGCCGAGGCGGCAGCGCCCGTCGAGGAAAAGACCGAGTTCACGGTTGTGCTGAAAGACGGGGGGCCGAAGAAGATCCAGGTAATCAAAGTGGTGCGCGAGCTGGTCCCGGGGCTGGGCCTGAAGGAGGCCAAGGACCTGGTCGAGGGCGCCCCCAAGACGATCCTGGAAAAAGTCAGCAAGGAGCAGGCCGAGGCCGCGCGCAAGAAACTGGAAGAAGCAGGCGCAGTGGTCGAACTGCAGTAAACCGGACCAGCGGGGCCGGCTGGATTGCCCGGCCGGCCCCGCTTGTGGTACAATAAGGGCCGAAAGTGGCTTCCTGGTCTTTGGGGCCTGTTGGGGTCAGCCGGGAGGTCCTGGCTCGTGGTCCCTGGAGGAGGGCGGCAATGCCCACATTGGGGGAGCGGCTGCGCAAGCTCCGGCAAGAACGTGGATGCACCTTGCAGCAGGTGTCCGAGGGCTCGGGGCTTACTCCTTCCTTCCTGAGCCGCCTGGAACGAGGCATCGTCAACATCTCCGTCGGCAACCTGCGTAAGGTGGCTGCCTTCTTCGATGTGCCGATGAGCTATTTCTTTGCTGAGGAGCTCGTGCCTCACGCCATGGTCGTCCGTCAGGCCAGCGAGCAATTGGGGGACGACCCAGGACCCATTCGCCGTTGCAGCGTGCTTCCGGAGCAGGCACACCCCTTGCTGGCCGAGATCATCGCCCTCAGGCCGGGTGCCCAAGGCGAGGAGCCGCTGCTTCGGTCGAACCGCGCCCTTTACTACGTGCTGAGCGGCGAGCTCACCTGTATCCTCGGCGGACAGCGGCAGCGCCTGGAACCGGGCGACGTTCTCTATCAGCGCCGCTATGGCGGTTTCTCCTGGCGCAACGAGGGCAAAACCGAGGTCGTATTGCTGGCCGCCTCGTTGCAGGGCGAATAGAACGCCTGACGGGGGAAATAATGCCCAAACAATCACAGCGCGCCCGCTCCGAACAGAAGACACCGCCTCGCCCACCGTCCCCGTCCCGTTTCCACACCGGCGACCGGCGGGCCTCCTTTGTCGATCCGGCTCAATACGCCCACGTGCGCGGCGACCTCGTGCGGATCGCGGTGATCGCCTTCTCCCTCTTCGGGGTGCTCGTCCTCCTGCGCATCGTGACCTCCCTGCTGCACCTCCTTCCCTAGAGGACGGGGTCTACTGCTTCGGCGACCCGGGCACAGTTGCGTGAAGTCCAGGCACGCGTTGGCCCCGCGCCACGGGCAACGGGAGAGTGAGCTCGCTTGCTTCAGCTCAGGAATGAAAACTACATCCCCTTGCGCTCAGCCGAGTTCCTGGAGTAATGCGGGCACGCTCAGGGCAACGTCTTCCCGCAGCACCGCCCGTGCAAAGCGATCCACCCACGTTTCCTCGCGGTTGCACACGATCACTGGGGCTCCGCTGTGGATGGCCAGCCAGGGCAGATCCGCCGCCGGCATGACGACCAGCGAGGAACCGATCACGAGCAACAGGTCGCAGTGGGCAATCTCCGCCTGGGCCCGGCGGAGAACGTCCGCTGGCAGCATTTCTCCGAACAGGACGACATCCGGCTTGATCAGACCACCGCAAGAACAGCGTGGTGCTTCTCCCGTTCGTACAAAGCGCTCCAAGACCCCTTCTGTCCGCTGCTGCGAGCCGCACCGCAGGCAGATCGCCTGCCGCGCGTTGCCGTGGAGTTCCAGAACCTCCCGAGACCCCGCTTTCTGGTGCAGGCCGTCGATGTTCTGCGTGACCACAGCGCGCAGGATCCCCCGCCTTTCCATTTCTGCCAATGCCTCGTGAGCGGGGTTCGGGCATGCCGAGACGATTTCCTGCCAAGAGGCCGCAAACCAGCGATAGAACCGCTCCGGATGGCGTAGGAAAGCGTTGATCGAAGCGACCTCGGTCGGGTCGACCTGGCTCCAGTGCCCCGTACCGGGCGATCGGAAATCACGGATTCCAGAGGGAGTGCTGATCCCCGCCCCGGTGAGCGCCACGGCCCGGCTGCTTCGGGAGACCAATTGCGCCGCCTGGAGATAGGCTTCGCGGTTCACTGCCTCCTCTCCTCCCGCCACACAAGGGCGGTTGCCCAAGCGGCGATCCCTTCCCCGCGCCCGATCGCTCCCAACCCTTCGTTCGTGGTCACTTGGATGCTTACGGCATCGGGAGCCACGCCGACGACCTCCGCCAGCCGGCGGCGCATCTCGGCCACGTAAGGTCCTAAACGGGGCCGTTCGGCCACCAGCACAATGCTGGCCTGGCCGGGCCTCCAGCTGGCCTGAGCGAGCCGGCGCACCACCTCGGCCAGCAGAGCGAGGCTGTCGGCGCCATGGAACGCCGGATCGTCCGGGGGAAAGTGCGTTCCGATGTCGCCCAACCCCGCTGCGCCCAACAGGGCGTCCATCAACGCGTGGGCGATCACATCGCCGTCCGAATGCCCGACCAAGCCCCGTCCGTACGGGATCTCCACCCCGCCCAAGACCAGGCGCCGGCCGGCACGCAGCCGGTGGATGTCATACCCCAGCCCCACTCGCCATTCCCGCATCGTGTTTCCTCCGGGCCCGCCACCACCAACGGATCTGGGCAAGGTCTTCCCCCGTGGTCACCTTGCGGTTCCAGGGGTCCCCTGGGAACACGGCCACCGGCAACCCAAGCGCTTCCAGCATTGCAGCGTCATCGGTGAACACATCGTGCCCGCGCCCCAGGCGCTCATGGGCTGCTCGGAGCAGCTCAACGCGGAATACCTGGGGAGTCTGGACGGTGACGAGGCGCTCTCGAGGCAGCGTCTCTTCCACCAACCCCTCCGCGGTAACCCGCTTGACCGTTTCCACAACCGGCAGAACTGGGACCGCGGCGCCACAGGCCGCAGCCGCCTCCAGCCCCCGGACGATGAGCTCCGGACTCACGAGGGGCCGCGCCCCGTCGTGCACCAGCACCCACCCCTCACCGGGCACCAGTTCGAGCCCCAGTCGGACCGAATCCTGACGGCGCTCGCCTCCTGCGCAAAAGCGCACCCGGGCGGGCCACCCATACCGACGGGCAAGCGCCATCCAGCGCGCCATGCGCTCGCTTCGCACAACCGCCACGATCTCGTCCACAACAGCCACAGAGAGGAATGTTTCCACCGAATGCGCGAGCAGCGGCCGGCCCCCAAGCGAGACGAACAGCTTGTCCCTCCCTAGACGCAAGCTCCGGCCGGCCGCCACGATCAACGCACAGACCCGTTCCCCCCGAAACACCGCCTACTTCTCCTGCTTGGCCGCGCTCAGGTGAGCGAAGATGATCCGGCCGGCCGTGGTCGAAAGCAGGCGGCTCACCGTCACGTGGACCTGCTGACCTACCCGGTCCCGCGCCCCATCCACAACGACCATGGTCCCATCGTCCAGATAGCCAACGCCCTGACCGTATTCCTTGCCCTCGTGCACGAGCTGAACGGTCAGTTCTTCTCCAGGCTGCACGACCGGACGGACGCTCTGGGCCAAATCGTGGATGTTCAAAACCGTGACACCCTGAAGCTCGGCCACGCGGTTCAGGTTATAGTCCGTTGTCAGGATGGGCCAGCCGCGGTCGTGCGCCAGCTGCACCAGCTTGCTGTCCACGTCCGCAGCCTCTGGCGCATCCAGTTCCACGATGTGCACCGGGATTGCCCCTTCCTTCTGGAGGCGATTCAGCACCTCCAGCCCCCGCCTTCCGCGCTTTCGCCGCAGCGGGTCGTCGGCATCCGCGATGCGCTGCAATTCGCGCAGCACGAAGCGGGGAACGACCAGTGGACCGCTCAGGAACCCGGTGCGGGCCAGGTCGGCAATGCGGCCATCGATGATCACGCTGGAATCGACCAGGATCCCCTCGGCCCGAGCACTCACCCGGGCGTCCTTGCGCCGGCCCGCGATGAGGCTGTAGATCTCGCTGCTGCGTCCGAGTCCCGCGGCCATGCCAAGGTAGCCCAGGACGACGCTAACGATAAAAGGCAAGAGCTGGCCGGCCGGGCCAGGCAGCATGGAGATCGGAACGGCCAACAGAGCGGAAGCCAGCAGGCCGACCAGTAGCCCGATCAGGCCCGCGACCAGCGCTTCCGTGGGCACTGCGCGCACCTGCTCGCGCAACCAACGCAAGGGTGTGACGGTCAGAATGGGGGTTAGAAGCAGACCAAGGCCGGCGCCAGCGAGCACCATGGTGGCAATGTAGCGCCAGTTTTCGGGGTAAAGTGTGGCACCCGGAATCATCAAGGCGACTCGGAGGGAGAGCAGTGCGAATAGAGCCATCCCAAGCAGGCGGATCCAGAACATCCCGCTCAGACCCGCGCGACGGTCTCCTTTTCGCATCCTTGCCCCCTGCACCCGGCCAGGCCAACCGTATCTTAGCATAGGCCGAAGCTTGTGTCAATGTGGCAACAACTGCAGGCTCTTACCATCGGATCTCCACCGCTTTTTCAAAACTGCCTGATAAGTTGTGCTCTAGTGTGCAAGGGAACGCTATCTGCAGAAGGAGGTCCGCGTGAGGAAACGGTGGTGGCTGGCGATTGCCCTCGTCCTCGCCCTGTCCGGCGGGGTATATGGAGGCTTGCGCCTCCTGGCTGCCCGGAACGGGAACGGAAACACCGCATCCCTGGAAACAGCGCAGGTGTACCAGGGAGACATCGTCCTCTCGGTGATCGGGAAAGGAAACCTGGTGCCGGCCGCCCAGGTCGCGCTGGGATTCCGCACGAGCGGTATCCTGGCCACCCTGGAGGTGAAGGTCGGCGACCATGTGGAAAAAGGGCAGATCCTGGCACGCCTGGACACCCAGGAGCTGGAGTTGCAGCTCGCCCAGGCCCGCTCGAAGCTGCAGCAGGCGGAAGCCACATTGAACCAGCTGCTCGCAGGCGCCAGCAGCACGGAGATCCTGACGGCGCGCAAGAACCTCGAGCAGGCACAGGCCAACCTGGAAGACACCCGTACCAGCACGGCCCTAAGCGTGGAACAGGCGCGGCTCAGCCTCCTCCAGGCGGCCAATTCGTTGCGGGACGCACAGGCGGAGTACGAGAACATCTACTGGCAAAACCGACAGATCGAAGCCCGGACCGGCGAACTCCCCGATGCCAACGCGGACGCGGAAGCCGAGGCATGGCGGAGGGTCGAAAACGCCCAGGCAGCGATGGAGGCCGCGCGGCTCTCCTATGAAGCGGCCCTCGAGCGTCAGGGCACCTCGACCCGTACGGCCGAAGCCCAGGTCGAACTCGCACGGGCTAATCTGGAAGAACTGCTCCGGGGGGCTAGCGAAACAGAACTGGCCAACGCCCAGGCCAATGTGGAACAGGCGCGCTTGGGCGTGCAGCAGGCCGAACTAGAGCTGGAGAAGGCCGTGCTCACCGCGCCCTTTGCCGGGACCGTGATCCGCATCGACGCCACAATCGGGGAGCAGGTGAGCGGCAGTATCCTCACCCTCGCGAACTTGGACACCCCACTGATCCAGTTCTGGGTGGAAGAAGGGGACCTGGCGAACGTCGCGGTCGGCTATCCCGTCCGCATCACCTTCGAAGCGCTTCCCGACCTCACCTTCAGCGGCAAGGTCGTCCAGGTGGACCCGGCGCTGGTCACGGTCGATGGCACCCCGGCCTTGCAAGCCTGGGCGAATATCGACCTGGGCCAGTCCCCCGTGCGCATCTTCTCAGGGATGTCGGCTGAGGTCGAGGTGATCGCTGCGGAGGCGCGCAACGCGCTGCTGGTACCGCTACAGGCGCTGCGCGAGCTCGCCCCGGGGCAGTACGCGGTCTTTGTCCTGAAGGCGGATGGTACGTTGGAGCTGCGCCGGGTCGAGGTGGGCCTGCAGGACGATGTCCAGGCACAGATCCTGTCCGGGCTGGAGTTGGGCGAGACGGTTGTCCTGCAAGCGTCGGGCGCGAGTTCCGCCGGGACGTCCCCGAGCACGCTTCCCGGCGGGTTCGGTATCTTCCCTGGCGAGATGCCCCCGCAAGGAGGCCGGCCCTGATGCAGACCCCGGTCATCGAAACGATCGGCCTGACCAAAACGTATGGGACGGGCGAGGTGGCCGTCCACGCCCTGAGGGGGATCGACCTACGGATCGCATCGGGGGAGTTTGTGGCCATCGTCGGCCCCTCGGGCTCGGGCAAGTCCACGCTGCTCAACATCCTGGGGTGTCTGGATCGGCCTACCTCGGGACAGTACCTCTTGGACGGGCAGGACGTGAGCCGTTTAGGCCGGAACGAACTCGCCTCCATCCGCAATCGCAAGATCGGATTTGTTTTCCAGTCGTACAACCTTCTCCCCCACCTGACGGCGGTGCAGAATGTCGCCCTGCCGCTTCTGTATTGCCGGGACGGGAGGCTTTCGGACCGGGAGCGGTTCCTCCGGGCTGTGGAGGCCCTGAAGGCAGTCGGCCTGGAGGACCGCTTGCGGCACCGACCGAACCAACTGTCGGGCGGACAGCAACAGCGGGTAGCCATTGCGCGGGCGCTCGTGAACCGGCCGGCCATCCTCCTGGCAGACGAGCCAACCGGGAACCTGGATCGGCGCTCCGGCAAAGAGATCCTGGATCTCCTTGCCCTGCTCCATGCACAGGGCATGACCCTTGTCCTGGTGACGCACGATCCCGAGGCCAGCGCCATCGCGCAGCGGGTCGTCTTGTTGCGCGACGGCCAGATCGTGTCCGATAGCTACAACGGGAAGAACGGTCGCTGGGCGTACCTGCGCCCGCCGGAGGGGGCGCTGCGATGAACCTTTGGCAAACGATTCGGGTGGCGCTGGAAGCCCTTTCGCTGAACAAGCTGCGCTCGTTTCTGACTACCCTAGGCGTGATCATCGGCGTCGCTGCGGTCATCCTGATGCTGGCGGTCAGCGCCGGAGCGGAGGCGGAGATCGCGGACCAGATCAACGCCCTGGGGGCTAACCTGATCCTGGTCAGCCCGGCGTTTACCCGCGGCGATTTCCGCGCGGGAACTGTTCGGCCTTCCCGTTTGGAGTACGCGGACCTGGAGGCGGTCAAACAGCACGTTACGGGCATCAACGGGGTTTCGGCCGAACAGCATACCAGCCAGGTCGTGCGCAGCGACACGGCCGCCCTGGAGGGAATCTCGGTGGTCGGGACGACGCCTGATTTCCCCAAGGTGCGGGAGTCTCGCGTAGCGATAGGGCGGTTCTTGACCGAGCAGGACTTGGACCGCACGAAGAGGGTCGCGGTCCTCGGGCACGATATCGCCCAGGAGCTCTTCGGGGAAGGAAACCCAATCGGGAAGACGGTCAAGATCGGTTCCCAGCGGTTCACGGTAGTCGGCGTGATGGCCGAGCGGGGCGTTGTGGGGAACACCAACTTTGACGAGCAGGTCTACATCCCGATCACGGCGGTGTTCAAGTATTACATGCCCGCCCGTTTCGGCGGCCAATCGATCCGCTTCTTATACGTCTCCGCCGAAAGCCCGCAGGCGATGGAAGGCGTCATGTCCCAGGTCACCCAGGTCCTGGCCGCGCGGCACGGGGTGGAGCCTTCGTCGCCAGATTTCACTTTAACCACGCAGAACGCCATCATCGAGGCGCGTGCTTCCACGACCGCAACCTTCCGGGCCCTTCTGGGCTGGGTTGCGGCGGTGTCGCTCGTGGTGGGAGGCATCGGGATCATGAACATCATGCTGGTGAACGTGACCGAACGCACCCGGGAGATCGGGCTCCGACAGGCGGTGGGCGCGCGCCCCTGGGACGTGCAATTCCAGTTCCTGCTCGAAGCGGTGATCCTCAGCCTAGTGGGAGGGACCATCGGTCTCCTGGCTGGGGCCGGCGGGACCTACCTTGTGAACGGCCTGGGGATCATCCGCGCGGTGCTGGTGCCTGCCTCTGTCCCGCTCGCATTTGCCGCTGCCGCTGCGGTGGGGATCTTTTTCGGCTACTACCCGGCGCGGCGCGCTGCGCGTCTGGACCCGATCGAGGCGTTGCGGCACGAATGAGGGCCGATCGGGGCTGCGGCACACGCCCCCGAGGGCCTGTGGGAGGCTTTTTCTATGCGCAAGCGGACTACACCTTTTTGGCTCTTCGCCCTCTTGGCACTATCCTTGCTGAGTGCTTGCGGCAACCAGACCAGGGCCGACACGGGGAGCGGTTATGAAGGCTACGTGAGCGCGAACCTCGATGCCTCTTACCCCGATGCCCTGCCGGCAGCGACCCAGCTTGCCCTGGGGACGTTGCTTCTGGAGGGGACGGACCAGGCGGTCACGCCGGAACAGGCACGCGCATTGCTACCCCTTTGGCAGGCGCTCCAGGGGAGACGGGTACAAAGTTCGGCCGAGTCGGAGGCCCTCTTCCGGGCGATCGAGCAAACGATGACCTACGAGCAACTCCAGGCGATTGCCGCGAAGCGATTGACCACGCAGGACCTCACGGCCTGGCTGAGGGAACACCAGCCGGCACTGCCCTCAGTGACGCCCGGTGGGGGCGGCCCTTACCCGGAGCTGCGGGCGACCCTGCGTGCCGGGCAGGGATGGAGCGAAAGCGCTCCCTGGCCTCAGGGGACCCCAAGTATCAGAAGGACGCCTGGCGCCGGGGGGCGTGCCATGGGGTCGTTTTATCTCCTCCTGGATCAGGTGGTAAAGACGCTCTCGGAGCGGGCCGGCCCATAGTGGGCATCACGGCGCGATGACCCGGAAAGGCACCGGCACAAAGGTCAGGACAAAGATCCCCATCATCAGGCAGGCGAGAAGCATTTGCCACGGTTTCAGGCGAGTGACGTCATCGAGGGGCAGAGCCTGCCGACGGCCAAAGAGGAAGATCAGGCCGGCCCAGAGGAGCCATCCCCACCAGCGGAAGACCACCGCCAGCAGCACCAGCACGACGATGATCGCCTGAGTCAGGTATCGGGCATATCGACCGAGCAGCGCGTAAGCGATGTGCCCGCCGTCCAGCTGTCCGGCCGGAATGAGATTCAGCCCGGTGACGAGCAGGCCAGCCCAGCCCGCGAAAGCCAGTGGACCTAAGAAGACATCCTCGCCCCGGCCCGGGAGGCATCCGTACAACGCCGTACGGACGATTTCCAACGCGCCCCGCAGCGAGCCAGGCGAACAATCGGGCAGGAAACGGCCAAAGAGGGAGATCTTGAGCAGCCCATAGAGGATCGAGTTTCCCTCCATCAACGAGGGTTCCATCGGCAGTGGCTGCACGGAAGATCGGCTCAAGCCTAGCAGGAGGAGCGGGATGGCGAACAGAAGGCCCGACAGCGGCCCCGCGATCCCGACCGCCAACAGGTGGCGCCGGTTCTGGGGGGGAGCCTTCATCTGGATGAAGGCTCCCATGGTTCCGAGCGGCGGCAACGGGAAGGGGATAAAGTGCGGCAGGCTCACTGGCACGCCCAGCCGGCGGCCGACGAGGTAGTGTCCCATCTCGTGGGCGAGCAGGATGGTGAGCAGGCCCGCCGCAAAGGGCACCCCCGAAAGGAGGTTTTGCCAAAGGGGCCGCTGGGGCAACCATTCCATCCCGGCAAAGAGGGTGGAAAGGACCGTCGCCAGGAAAAGCGCAAGCGGGAGCCTCCAATTCGGACGGGCGGTTGGAAGCCTTCCAGGCATCGCCGTGATGCGCTGTCCTCTTGCTCCGTCGTCCCGGAAAAACGGCGTGTACCCCAGTTCCTGGAACCGGCGGAATACCTGCGGGTATGCCTGGTCGCTTTCCACCAGGAACCGACCCCGGAGATGGATCGCGCCCGGCTGCCGCGCATCCAGTTCCACCGATTCGACCTGAAACAGGCCGGCCACGGCCTCCTGTAGAAGGTAGGTGATATCCGTTTGGAACAAGGCCAACCTCCTGAAGTGATTTGCCATCCCGGTCATCTCTGAGCAGCGACGCGCGCTCAAGCCTAGGGTTCCGCGCTGGAACCCTCCGGGGCCCTGGCGCTCCCCCTTTGCCCGGAAGACCCGGGAAGGATGCGGTAAATGCGCACGCCGGGCGCCTCGAACGCCAGCGTGCCGAGCTGGGCGAATTTGGCTTCCTGCGCCACTCCTGTCTCGAGCGAGCCCAGAAAGACATAATCGACGGAATAGGCTTGCAGGAGTTCCCGCGCTTCGTCGGCATCGGGCGTCTCCAGGATGCGCCGGACGGCTTCGATCCGGGTCCCGATTTCCTGGAGCGCCTCGGGTTGGCCTCCGCGCCATTGGTACTCATGGCCGTCCCAGCCGATCAGCGTCGGCCGGCCGGTCGCCGCGGACACCCGGCCGGAATAGCCCCACTCGGGGCCAACGGCCTCCAGGACGACCGCATCGGGTGGGGCGTTCTGGCATAGCCATTGGACTCCCGCATGATCCCCAGGGTAGCGTGCCTGCATGAAGGCCAGTCCGTCCAGGGACCAGGGTCGGTTGCCGTGGGCCAGTTGGCCGCGCAGCGTGCACACCGGATAGACCAGGCTTCCCGCAAGCAGGAGCAGAACAGGCAGGCTCCACAGAGCCACGGCCAGACGATGTCTGAGGAAGCGATGGCCGACCTGACCGAGCGCGAATGCCCCCGCAATTCCGAGCATCAGCCAGATCTGGTAATAGAACTTGAAGACCGTGTTCATCCGGCTCTCGAAGATGTCGCGCAGGTAGAACAGGTCGCACCCGAGGAGCAAGAGCCCCGACAGCAGCACCAAGATCGCCACAAACGCTTCCGACGGTTCAGTTGCGCCAAGCAAGTCCCAGGCCAGGTAGAGGAACGGCACCAAGAGCAGCAACGGGAAACGCAGCCCCAGGGCCAGTCCAAGGGAGATGACCCCCGTCACCCCAAGCGTTACCCACTGACCAACGCGATGTCCGGATCCTTTCCACCAACGCGCGGACAGCCACGAGAGCGCGGGCCAAAGGAAGAGCCCAAACAGGATCAGCACCGAGTGCAGGGCAGCCTTGTCCCACACCACGGGGCCGATCGTCCTGGCAATCTGCGAAAGCAGGGGAAGGCTGATCAGCCGTCCGATCCAGGGAAGGGAAAGGACCTCTTCGGGGATGGCTCGCGCCCCCACCAGGGGGTGGAAGGTGAGGTGGAAAGGCAGATAGAGCATCAGGGAAAGCGCGGCAAAGGCCGCCAGCTCGCCCAGAGGCTGGCCCCAGCGGCGTGGAGCCTTGGTTTCCTCGCGGCTCCAACGCCACCACCAGGCTCCTGCGAAGAGGAGGAGGGCCGTCGGATAGTCCCAGCTGTTGGTGACATACAGGCCCCCGACCAGGGCCGCGGCGACCACGAAGAGCCCCCATCTGGCTCGTCGCTTGGCCAGGATGCGGATCCCGCGCTCCGGCGCCACAACCACGTTCAGTGCCAGAGCCAGCACCGTCAGCAGCAGCGGAAGCGCCATGACGTGGGGGTGCATATCCCCAAGGAAAAAGCTGAAGAAGGGAAACTCGGTGATCGTGTAGGACCGTTCCACCTCCTCTGAGGAGACGAGACGCCGCCAGCCCAGGAGCGCTGCTCCAACCTTACCCTCCCGCTGGAACCGCGCCACGGCCTCGAGGGATGGCCGATCATCCCATAGCACACGGGAGGGCCACCACCAGTCAAAATCCTCCCGCTGGCCTCCGGGCGTAGGCGTCACGGCATCGAACCGGTCTCCAAAAGAGCCGGGCGTGTTCACCGTATGCCCCAGCGGCACAGCGCCTTCTTCTCCTCTCAGACGGGCAACAAGGACCCGCGTCAACTCGCCTGCGTCCAGCGCCACCACCTGGTTGCTTCCGGTAAGCCATTGGAGCGCCCCGGCCTGGTTCCCCACCAGCAACACCAGCAGGATGGTTGCCGCGCCGACCAGGGCGGCACGACGCCGCGCTTCTCTGTCCAGGGCGCGGGTCAGGTTGTACCCCAGGCTGAAACAACCTGTTGCCGTGAGCGCAAACAGCCCGGCGAGGTTGAGGTTGAAGGTAACCGACGCTGGAAGCCGAGAGAGCAAGGTCAGGCACGCGGCGACAAAGTAGCCCATGTAGTAGTAGTTGATGCTGTAGCCGGCGAGCCAGGGATCCTGGGGGGGCAGCCGTCGGCTCTGCACGATGCCATTCAGGAAGGCCAGATCCATCGGCTGCTCGGTATGGTTGATGGCCACACCGTCCCAGGCGCCATAGATCCGCAAGAGCGCGCCAGCGAACAGGGCGGCCGCAAAGAGCAGCTCGTAGCCCAGGATGAGCCGCCATTCGCGCCGCAGCCAGGCCACCATGCTCTGGTCGCGTAGGAGCAGCCAGCAGGTGGCCAGGGGAAGCAGACAGAAAAGGACCAGCCCTGCTCCGTAAGTGGCCAGCTGCCACATCCCAAGGGTCCAGGCAAGAACGCTGGGGAGAAAGCAACCGAGCACCCGGGCAAACGGCCATCCCCGGTCCGGCAGGTGTCGGAAGAGGAAAAGGGTCAGCGGAAGCGCAAGCAGGCCCAGGAATTCGAGGAGCAACCACCAGATGAGAAGTGCGCTCATCGTTTCCCCGTCGTGTGTTGCCCAGTGGCCTGGGGCAGCTAGCGCTCCAGCCCAGTTTCCTCGGCTGTGCGGGCCTGGGCCCACAGGGCTTCCAGCTGCTCGTAGCTCTCCGGGAAACGGGCCTCGTAGCGCAGGAAAGAAGGAATCGGGTACCGCACGCCTCCCCGGTGCAGCCCTTCCAGACCCTCCAGGAGTTCCGGAAGTTTCGCCGCGGGCAAGGCGAAGGCCAGCTCGTGGTCCTGCGTCTGCCCGAAAATGCGATCCCCATAGCAGGGGAGAATGACCTGCGGCCGGCCCGTCTCCAGTGTGCCCGGCAGGATGTCTGCACAGTCCAAGCGGCCGCTAAAACTGGCTTCCAGCCTCCCGCCCTGCGCATAGAGCGCGGCGGCAGTGAGCAGCAGGACCTGTGCCGGGTTGCCGTAGAGGAGCACGACATCCGGCTCCACGGGGATGCGCGCCAGCGGAGCCACGAGCAGCGCCCCATAGCGGCCGTAAGGAAGCCGGGGGGTCGTAGCCTCCGTGCGCGCGCCGGCCTCTGCGGTTGCCGTGTACATCCCCGCGCACAGGTGGCCCTCCAGGTAGTAGGGGATGGCCGGCTCCATTCCGAGGACCACCTTGCCCGGCGGGCAGGCCAGCTCCTCGCGCGACGCGGCCAGGCTCCACCCATAGCGCCGGGCGATGTTCCACAGCTGACACGTAGCCACACGCACCCCCAGGTCGCGCATGGGCCGTCGGACACGCGGAGGAATGGCTCCTTCGCTTTCTAGCAACTTCAGCCCTACAGGGAACGAGGCCGGACGAAGGGTTCGCTCGAGCACTGCGTTGGCTTCGCTGAGCTCCATAGCCGCCTCCATCGCGCCTTTTCCGGTTGCAGGGCCATTATAGCCCAATGTCCCACCCCCGGCAAACCGGGCAGCGGTGCCCTCCTGCCGCGATGGAACGAACGTCCGACGCTTCACGGCTCCCAGAGGTTGCCACCCCTCGGGAGGCATGATACAATCCGGACGAGCAGCGCCACAAAGCTCATGGGAGCACGCGCGGTGGATCGCCCGGAAAGACTCGATACCACCTGTCTGGAAGAGGAAGCCCGACGGCTCGGCATCGCGCTGGAGCCCGCACAACTCGACCTGTTTCGCCGTTACTACCGGGAACTGTCCATTTGGAACGCGCGCCTGAACCTGACCACGATCGTGGAGTGGGAGGCCGTGCAGGTTCAGCACTTTGTCGACTCGCTGACCTGTCTCCTGCTGGTGCCGGATGAAGCACGGCATGGTCCCTACGCTATCGTGGACATCGGATCGGGGGCGGGTTTCCCGGGTGTCCCGCTCAAGATCGCCTTGCCCCAGGCCGGGCTCGCGCTCGTCGAGTCGGTGCAGAAAAAGGCCGCATTCCTGGTGCATCTGGTGAACCAGCTCGGACTGGAAAGGGTGCGCGTCTATCCTCAGCGGGCGGAAGAGGTCGCCCGGCTGCCCGAGTGCCGCGAGGCCTTCGATCTTGCCGTCTCCCGTGCCGTTGCCCCTTTGGCGGTGCTCGCCGAGTATGGTCTGCCCTTCCTGCGCGTGGGGGGACTCTTGGTCGCGATGAAGGGACGGGAGGTGGAATCGGAAGTGCGCGAGGCGCTGCCGGCTTTCGCCATCCTGGGCGGTGTGCTGCGCGAAATCCGTTCCGTCGTACTTCCTGGCCTGGACGCTCCCCGACACCTGGTGGCGGTGGAGAAGGTCTCCCCTACCCCGGCGCGATACCCACGACGTCCTGGCCTGCCGGCCAGGCGTCCCCTCTCAGGCTGAGCAACAGGCCAAATGGCGGAGGCTTCGCTGGGCAAGCCGGCCCTTTTCCCCTGCCCCTAGGAGCAGTAATCTGTCCTTGTAACATCAAACGATCCCTTACAGGAGGCAGAGATGCATGCAGGATGGAAATGGTTGCTTGCGCTGCTGGCGGTTCTCGTGTTGGTGGTGCTCGGGACGGGCGCTTTCCTTCTCGGACGGGCCGGTGCATGGGTGTGGCCCAACTCCGGCCGGGGAATCGGTGGCTTTCCCGGGATGTGTGGCATGGGGGGCGGGTTTGGAGCAGCCGGCTGTGGTCCTTTTTCCCCCGCTGGCGGGCAGGGCCAAAGCCCCTTAGGGCTAGAGCAGGCCCGCGAAGCGGTGGAGAGCTACCTTTCAGCTCGGGGCTTTGCCGACCTTGAGGTTCATGAGGTGATGGAATTCGAACGCAACTTTTACGCGATCGTCGAGGAAAAAAGCACCGGTATGGGGGCATTCGAGCTCCTGATCGACCGGTTCACAGGGCTCGTGCGCCCGGAACCGGGACCGAACATGATGTGGAATGCCCGCTACGGGATGATGATGGGGTGGCGTTTCCGGTCGGGCACTCCTGCCCGCATCACGGCCGAGGATGCGGTTCGGATTGCCCAGAATTGGTTGGACAGGAACCTGCCTGGCGTCGAGGCGCGCTCAGACGACGTTGACGCGTTCTACGGCTACTACACCCTTCACGTCTGGAAGGATGGGCAAATCTTTGGCATGTTGAGTGTCCACGGCCAGACCGGGCAGGTCTGGTACCATACGTGGCACGGTGACTTCGTCCGCATGCTCGAGGCCGAGGAGGGATCCTCATGATGTTCTTTTGGGGCGCGGGGATGATGCTGCTGATGGTGCTGATCGCGCTGTTCCTGATCTTCGTGCCGATCCTGGTAGCCCTTCTGGTGATGCGCGCCCGATCGATGGGGCCGGGCCAGCAGCAGGATCCAAATGGCAGCGGGACCGTATCAGGGGGAGCCCGATAGCCCCGAACGGAGGCCACAACGCGGGACGGGATCAGACGTCAGCCCGGAGCGGCCATTTCCGGGCTGGCGCTGTTTCTATGTAGGCACACGAGCAGTAACGGTTGTTCCCTCCCCTGGCTTGGAAGCGATATGCAGCTCTCCCCCAGCAAGAAGGGCGCGCTCGCGCATCCCCACGAGGCCGTAGTGGCCCTCGTGAGTCAGGGCAGCGGGGTGCTCCGGCACCTGGAAACCAACACCGTCGTCGGCGATGGTCAGGTAGACGGCCTGGGGCTCGAAACGCAGCGTCAGCCAGATGTGCTCTGCCTGGGCATGGCGCCGTGCGTTGTGAAGCGCTTCCTGGGCGATGCGGTACAGGCCCAGTTCGCGGGCCGGCGCAAGCCGGCGTGGCGTCCCCTCGACGCGAAGAAGCACCCGGGGAGGTCCCTCCGTCCGGCCTTCACGAACGAGCGCTTCCAGCGCTGGCAGAAAGCCCAGGTCTTCCAAGTATGCCGGACGGAGGTCCCGGCTGAAACGGCGCACTCCTTCCGCCGTCTCCAGCATCAGGCTCCGTACCTCGTCGAGCTGCTGTCGGGCGTGTGCACCATCGCCTCGTTCCAGGGCCCGACGCGCCATTTCCACCCGTTGGCTCAGGGCAACGAGCGCCTGCACCGTCTCGTCGTGGAGCTCGCGCGCCAGCCGTGCCCGCTCGTTTTCCTGCGCTTCCGTGATGGCACCCAGATAATCGCGCAACCCTTCCTGGTAGCTTTGGATGCGGTCGGCCATCTCGAGAAGCGCTGCCTGGAGCTCCTGGATCTCCTCCACCCCTCCGACCGGTTCGGAAATCGAAGACAGGTCGCCCCAGGAAACACGGCCGGCCGCCCGTGCCAGCCGTTGCAGCGGGGCCACGATGGTTCGCGCACCAAAGACGAGCGCCAGTGCGGCCACCAGCCCGGCTATAGCGGCCACAAAAGGCACCAGTCTGGGCAGGCGCAGGATGGGATCCGTCAGATCTTCCCACGGCTCTTCTACCACGACCCGCCAGTCGCTTCCCTCGACCGTGGCATAGGAGAGGAGCATCCGCGTGCCTTCGGCCGTCTGGCATAGGGTGCTGCCGCTGCTGCCCGAAAGCAGGGCAGGTGTGCTGTGACCGGCGAACGACATCCCGCAGGAAGAACCGTTGGGGCGAGCCATCACACGCCCCTCGCCGTCCACTAGGTAGACCACGCCTCGCTTTCCCACCCGCACGTCCTGAAAGAGCGCCTGCCAGGTTTCCGCGCTCGGCGGGCTTGTCGAGGAAACAAGCCGTGTGCCGACCAGTTGCGCATAGGCTTGCGCCAGGAGGCGATCCCTTTCCCCGACCAGGTGGACCATGCTATGCTCGTGCCCATACACCCCGGTAAAGGCCACGGCAATGAGTGTCAGGGCCAGCGGGAGTACCGCCCAAAGCAGGAGCTGGGCACGCAGCCGACGCAAGGTGAACCAAAAAGGCTTTCGGCTCACTCGATCACGATCCATCCGCGTCGCAGCGCCTCTGTCACCGCCTCGGTACGGCTGGTGACCCCGAGCTTGCCAAAGATATTCGCCAGATGTCCCTGCACGGTGCGCGGGCTGATGCCGAGTTCCCGACCAATGGCTTTGTTGGTGAGCCCCCGGGCGGTGAGACGGAGCACCTCAATTTCGCGTTCCGTGAGCGGTTCAGGCTGTTCGGCCGCAGTCGCAGGCCGGCCCATAGCCAGCTGTTCGACCACCTTGCGCGCGATCTGTGGGCCAAGTGCCGACTGGCCGGCCGCGACCGTCCTCACGGCACGCACGAGTTCTTCCGCCGGAGCCGTCTTCAGGATGTAGCCGTCTGCCCCGGCACGCAGCAAGGCAAAGACGTAAGGGTCATCGTCGTAGGCGGTAAGGATTAGCACCTTCACCCCAGGGAAACGCGCGCGGAGCTGGCGCGTCACCTCGATACCCGAGGCACCAGGCATCTGGATGTCGAGTACTGCGACGTCCGGCTGCGTTGCCTCGATGCAGCGCAATGCCTCCAGCCCGTCCGCCGCCTCGGCAACGACCTTCACGTCCCCGCTTTCTTCCAGGAACTGCCGGATGCCCTGACGGACCATCGTGTGGTCGTCTGCCAGGACTACCCGCACCGTGCGACCTTCCATGGGGCGCCTCCAAACTCCCGTATGCGCCCACATTGTACCACATTGGCAGATAGCAAACCAGCGGCGCTATCGCGGCCAAGCTGGCCCCGCCGTTGGCCTTTTCTTAGATCGGAGGTCTTCTCCCGTCCCTCGCAGTCTCTGCGAAGCCACCAAGCGGGCAAAGTGCAGCGCGCCCATGGCCAACACGTACGCCGTATAAACGATGACCTCCAGAAGGGAAGGGTTGGCATCGTACCCCAAAAGCCCTTGCAGAAGCGCCCCTACGGGCCCCTTTTCATTCAGCAGGCCGCTGAGGTCCCAGACGTTTGCCACGAGCACAGGCAGGATACCTCCCTCCTGGAGTTCGTGCACCGCACGGCCGACAAGCCCCGCCGCAAAGAGTAGGAGAAGGACACTGGTCACCCGAAAGAACAAACGCGGGCGGATTCGTCGCCCCCCGGCGAACAAGAGCGATACGCCCACTACCGCCACCGCAAGCCCGAGCAGGCTCCCAAGCCACTGGCTGCCCGGCGAGCCAAGCAACGACGCCGCGGTGAGAAAGAGCGCGAGTTCTACCCCCTCGCGCAACACGCTCACGAGCGCCAACCAAAACAGGCCAAGTTGGCTCCCCCGCGTGACTGCTGCTCGTACGCTTGCCTCCAGGCCAGCCTCGAGTTGCCGTCCCTGCCGCCCCATCCAGAAGATCATCCAGGTGAGCACGCTCGCGGCGAGCACCATCGTGCTTCCTTCGAAGATCGGTTCAGCGCGTCCCTCCAGGGTGATCCCCACGACGTTCAGGCCAAAGCCCGCTGCCAGGCTTACGGCAACCGCTGCGGCGACCCCTGCCCAAACGGCGCGCCTAAAGGACCGAGCCCCCAGGCGATGGACGATGCTCAAGACAATGCCAACCACGAGGGCCGCTTCAAGGCCCTCACGCAGGCTCAGCAAGAACGACGGCCCCATTGGACCCTCCCGACATCGGTCTTTCGCACCCATTCTAAGGGGGAGGAGCCACCGGGCATGCGCCGAGTGCGCCATTTTGGGTAAGCCAAATGGCCCATTTGTGCGGTAGGCCATCTCCCCGCTGTCCTCAGGAGGCGCATTGTAGGGCGCTCCCGGGCGAGCCGTAGGCGATCCTCACCCGTCCGGGCTTCGCTCGGTATCTCGTGTGGAGCGCCCCCGCACAAGGGTGCGGGATCTCACTTTTCCCGCTTGCGGGCATCCTGCCACTACTTTGGCTCGGAAGGCAAGCCTTCGGGCCGCTCGGGGATCGAAGCTCCCTCCTGCGGGGCGTCTTCCGTGGGCGGGTCCTCGTCCACCGTCCGGCGCACCCGTGCGGGGACCCCATAGGCTACCGCGCGCGGCGGGATGGACCGGGTGACGACCGAACCAGCCCCGGTGACCGCCCCGTCGCCGACCTCTACCGGCGCGACGAGCATCGTGTCGCTACCGATGTAGGCGCGCTTGCCGATGACCGTGCGGTTCTTCCGTCCCTTCGTGTCAAAGTTACAGGTGATCGTTCCTGCGCCGATGTTCGTCTCGGCCCCGATCTCGGCGTCCCCGATGTAGCTGAAGTGTCCCATCTTCACCCCGGGCCCCAGATAGGCGTTCTTGACCTCTCCAAAGTTCCCCATGCGCACGCCGCGCGCCAGGTGTGCCCCTTTCCGCAGGTGGCCAAAGGGGCCGATGCGTACCTCGTCCTCGAGCACGGCCTCCTCCAGCACGGAAGCAAAGACGCGGCACCCGTTTCCGACCACGGTATCGACCAGGATGCTGTTCGGGCCGATCTCGCATCCTTCCCCGATGCGCGTCGCGCCCAAAAGGTGCGTGTTCGGACAGATGACGGTATCCTGGCCGATCTCCACGGTGTCGTCGATGTAGGTGCTTTCCGGGTCGACAATGGTGACCCCGTCCAGCATCCAGCGCCTGGCGATGCGCCGCCTCAGCACGCGTTCCGCCTGGGCCAGCTGCACCCGATCGTTGACCCCAAGCACCTCTTCTGGGTCAGCGGCGGGGTACGTGGCCACCCGCTCTCCTTCGCCGACGGCCAGGGCGACCAGTTCGGTCAGGTAGTACTCGCCCTTGGGGCTGCGCGAAAGGAGTGGCAGGTGTTTCCACAGCCAGGGCGCCCGGAAGAGGAAGATGCCGCTTGCGACCTCGCGGATCGCGCGCTGCTCGGGGGAAGTATCGGCCTCCTCGAGGATGGCGCACACCTGCCCCTCCGGATCCCGAAGCACCCTCCCATAGCCGGAGGGATCGGGCAGGATAGCGCTCAGGAGGGTCACGGCCGCCCCCTGGTGCTCGTGATGCCTGCGCATCCCCTCCAGGGTTTCGGGACGAAGGAGGGGGGTATCCCCGTAGAGCACGAGCAGTTCGTCACAGTGCCCTTCGAGGAGCGGCTGGGCCTGTTGCACGGCGTGGCCCGTGCCCAGCTGGGGTTCCTGGAGGACGAACGGACAACCCGAAGGAAGCAACGTGCGTACTTCTTCCGCGGCATGTCCCAAGACGACCACCAGGATGTTGGGCCGCAGCGCCTCGGCAAGGCGCAGGGGATACAAGAGGAGCGGCCGGCCGGCCAAGGGATGCAAGAGCTTGCTCCGCCGCGAGCGCATGCGCGTGCTCTGGCCCGCGGCGAGGAGGGCGATTGCCAGTCTGGACATCGCTAGACTCCTCCCTCGATGGGGCAACCCGATCGCGCAGAAAGCTGAGGCTTCATCGCCTGGCCTTCCTTGTTTTGCGGTATTCTACCACAAGCCTTCATCCAAGGCCACGCCGGGTGGCCTTAAAGCGGAGCGTGAGGGCGGGGCCGAGCGCTTGGGCTACCGTGCGGGAGGGCCCAGGCCGAGGTAAACCACTAGCGCGTGGGGGTCGGTGCCAGCCAGCCCAAAGCCGGGTAGAAGAGGGGTTGCCCATATCGAGCGACCCCAAATCGCGCGATCTCGGCCTGGACGTCGGGCGATCTCAGATAGTCCACCAGCGCCTGTGCCCACTCTGCCCGCACGCCTGGATGGAGCGCGGCATTCACCGGGATGGCGGAGTAGACGTTGACCAGGTCAGGGTCTGCCCCGAGGGTTCCGCCCCCAACCAGGATCTCCAGGCCAGGCAGCCGTTCCAGCATGGCGAGGAAGGTTCCCCGGTCCGTGAGGGTGTAGGCGCGTTTCTCGTTCGCCAGGATGAGCGTATCGCCCATTCCCTGCCCGACCGAAAGGTACCACGGCCCGGCCGGTCGGATCCCGGCCTTTGCCCACAGGGCCTCCTCCCGTCGGTGCGTCCCCGAACCGTCTCCGCGGGAAAGGAAGAGGGCGCCTTGCTGCGCGATTTGCCGGAATGCCTCAACGGCGGTTTGGAGCCCGCGGATGCCCGCCGGGTCAGCCCGAGGCCCGACGACCACGAAATCGTTCCGCATCAGTTCAAAACGCCCCGTCCCGTGGCCCTCGGCCAGGAACGCCTCTTCCCCCTCTGGATCGTGCACCAGCAGAACGTCGGCATCCCCTCGCCGCCCGAGTTCGAACGCCTGGCCCGTACCCACGGCCAGCACGTTTACCCGGATCCCGGAGCGATCTTCGAACGCAGGGACCAGGGCCTCCAGGAGGCCGGTATCGTAGAGGCTGGTCGTGGTGGCGACGATCAGTTCCCGCTCGCGTTGGCCCGCACAGCCTGCGGCCAGCAACACGACGAACAGGGCGGCGCCCACAGCAGCTGTCCGCCTCATGCAGTTTGCTCCGGAGGAAGGACCTCGATCGGATCGCCGACCTGGACCATCCCGCCCCGCAGCACGCGGACAAAGATCCCTTCGCGCGGCATGACGCAATCGCCGGTGATGCGGTAGATCGCGCAGCGGGTGTGGCATTCTTTCCCGATCTGCGTGACCTCTACGAGCGCTTCGGGGCCGATCCGGAGCCGGGTGCCAAGGGGCAGGGACAGGAGGTCGAGCCCGGAGGTCAAGATGTTCTCCGCAAAAGCGCCGGGAGCGACGTCCAGCCCTTTCGCGCGCACCTTGTCCGCGCTTTCTTGCGCGAGGAGCGATACCTGGCGGTGCCACGGCCCGGCGTGAGCATCTCCCTCCAGGCCGTGGTTCGCGACGAGCTGTCCTCGGAAGACATTGGTCTTGGGGACTCCTTTCCGGTCGCTGATGCATACCGCAAGGACCTTCCCGGTCATTGGACCTCTCCTGTCAGCTCGACCGCGCCGCTCTTCCCGCCGCTCTTGCGGAGGAGGCGGATCCCCTCGATCCGCATCCGGGGATCGAGCGCCTTGCACATGTCATAGATCGTCAGGCCGGCCACGGCGACTGCGGTGAGCGCCTCCATCTCCACACCGGTCTTGCCCACACAGCGCACCGTTGCCGTAATCTCGAGCGCGGAATCCTCCTCGCAGACACAGAAATCCACACCGATGTGAGTGAGAAGCAGCGTGTGGCAAAGCGGGATGAGATCGGGCGTACGCTTGGCCGCCAGGATGCCCGCCAGGCGGGCGATGGCCAGCACATCCCCCTTCGGTACCTCCCCCGAAGCGATGAGGTCCAGCGTTTCCCGGCGCATCACGACGCGGCCCGTCGCCACTGCCTCGCGCACGGTATCGGGTTTGTCTCCCACGTCGACCATCCGTGCCTGCCCCTGTGGGTTCAGGTGTGTGAGTTCGCTCATCGTACTCCTCGCAAGGTCGCGCGCCGAGTCTCGCGGGCATCAGCCCCCGATCTCGGACATCGTACGGCCGTGAGGGAAGGAACCCTTGGCCAAACCGTGGCCCTGTGGCTTGTTCCGGATAGCCTGCACCAGTCGCTCGCGGATTGCGGAAGGGGGGCCCCCATTGCGCAGGACACTCCGCAGATCGATCTCCTGATCGCACAGCAGGCAGGGGCGCAGCCGGCCGTCCGCGCTGAGTCGCAGGCGGTTGCACCCCGAGCAAAAGTGCTCGCTCACCGCAGGGATGAGGCCGATGGTACCGGTGCCCTCCGAGAAACGGTAGTAGCGCGCCGGGCCCGCCCCGCGAGGGGCTTCCTCGGAAAGCAAAGGTCCCAAGGCGTTCTCGATGCGCGCGCGGATCTCTTCGGCCGGCACGAAGCTTTGCGGCGTCCAGAGGGCACTTCGCCCCACCGGCATAAACTCGATGAAGCGCACGTGCCATCCCTCGCGCCGGGCCATCTCGGCAAAGGGGACGACTTCGTCATCGTTCCAGGAGCGAATGACGACGGTATTGATCTTTACCGGGTGGAGCCCTGCCCGGGTGGCCGCCTCGATGCCAGCCCGTACGTCGTCAAGGGACCCGCCTCGCGTGAGCAGGGCGAAGCGCTGTGGATCCAAGCTGTCGAGGGAGATGTTCACCCGCTGCAGGCCGGCCTCTGCCAGATCGCGCGCCATCGACGCCAAGAGGGTGCCGTTTGTGGTCATCGAGAGGTCCTCGATGCCGGGGATGGCGGCCAGTTGCGCGACCAGCCGTACGATCCCCCGACGCACGAGCGGTTCTCCTCCGGTCAGGCGCACTTTGCGGATCCCCAGCTCGGCTGCCACGCGCACCACCTGCACGATCTCCTCGAAGGTGAGCACTTCGCTGTGGTCGCGCCAGGGCACTCCCTCCGGCGGCATGCAGTAGACGCAACGCAGGTTGCAGCGGTCTGTCACCGAAACCCGCAGGTAGTCGATGGGCCTCTGGTAGGAATCGTAGAGCGTCATCAGTACGCCATCTCCCCCCGTACAAAGGCGGCCGACCGGGGGTCCATTGGCTGCTCGAAGAACCGGGAGGTCTCACTGACCTCGACGAGCTCTCCGGAGAGCAGGAGGCCCACCCGGTGCGCCACGCGACGGGCCTGGAAGACGTTATGGGTGACCCAGACGACGGTGGTGCCGCGCGCCCGGTTTTCCTCGCGGACGATCTCCTCGATCCGGCCCACGTGGTAGGGGTCGAGGTTGGCGGTGGGTTCGTCCAGGAGCAGCACGTCCGGTTCGAGCACGAGCGCCCGCGCCAGGGCAACACGCTGGGCTTCTCCCCCGGAAAGGGTGTGTACCGGCGTGCGGGCCAGCTCCCACAGCCCGACCCGCTGGAGGGCGGCCTGGACGGCCGGCGTGACATTGCGTCGGCCACGTAGGCGCAGCCCGAAGGCGACGTTATAGGCCACGCTTCCGCTGAGAAGGAGCGGGCGCTGAAAAACGGTCGTGATCCGGCGAAGGAGGTCGGGAGAGATGCGCCCGTCCAGCGGCTGGCCGCGATAGAGGATGCGGCCGGCCGTCGGCGGTTCCAGGAAGTTGAGCAGCCGGAGCAGGGTGGATTTGCCGGCGCCGCTAGGGCCCACCAGGCCGAAGATCTCGCCGCTGCGGATCGTCAGCTGGTCGATGCGCAGCACCTCGCGGGGCCCGTACCGTTTCCGGACGCCCTCCAGGCGAAAGGCTTCCTCGCCCCCGGGGCTCATCGTTCTACGCTCCTTCCCTGAAGCGCCAGCACGGCGCCGTTGATCGCAAAGGCGATCGCGAGGAGGACGAGCCCGAGCGCCAGGGCGGTGTCGAAGCGACCCTGGCGCGTTTCCAGCACGATGGCGGTGGTGAGGACGCGGGTGCTTCCCCGGATGTTGCCCCCGACGAGCATGACGGCGCCTACCTCGGAGATGATGCTCCCGAAGCCGGCGACCAGTGCGACGACGATGCCCGTCCGGGCCTCGCGTACCAGAGCCCACGCCGACTGCCAGGCGGTGGCGCCCAACGCGCGGAGCTGCAGGCGCAGCGCGGGGTCGACGGCGAGGACTGCAGCCATAGTCAGACCGACGATCACCGGAAAGCAGATCAGTGTCTGCGCCAGGACCATCGCCCGCGGGGTAAAGAGCCAGCCGAGGAAACCGAGGGGACCGCTGCGGGAGAGAAGGAGGTAGACCAAGAGCCCAACGACCACCGGGGGCAGGCCCATCCCGGTGTAGATGAAAGCGATCACGAGTCGTCGTCCGAAGAAACGTTTCAGCCCAAGGAAGGCACCCAACGGTACGCCCAGGAGGCTGGCGATGAGGAGGGCTTCGCCGGAGACACGGAGGGAAAGGAAGGTGATACCCCACAGTTCGGGATCGCCTGCCACGAGGCGTTGTAACGCGTGAGAGAGGCTGCCCATATGCGATGCGCCTTTCCGCGGCGCCTCCCAGCAGGTACGACGAAAAAGAGGCGTCTCCTCGGAAGGAGACGCGGGACAACTTCTCCTTTCCGAGCGTGGGAGGCACCGCCGTTTCCAGCGACACCCTCGGGGTACCCTTCGGGTACCCGCCGGCCACCGACCGTAGGGATAGACCCGACAGGAACGATGGCTCGGAGAAGCAATTTCATCTTAGCATAGCGCTGGGAGCGTGTCAAGTTGGCGTGCCTTCCGTCCAGACCGCTTCGGCGAGGATGACCGGTTCTCCCTGGTGTTCTTGGACCTGCCCCTGGACGAGATGGGGGCATTCCTGACCCAGGAATCTGGCACAGCGACGGAACACCTCGGGGAAGAGGATGACCTCGATCGTCCCGTTTAGGTCCTCCAGGCTAAGGAAAGCCATCCATTCGTCCTTCTGGGTACGCTGGGGCCGGGCGCCGATCGGCCAGCCGGCCACGATGACCTTCTCCCCGACATAGTCGGCCAGCAACTGGCTGCCGATGGGCCGATAGCGTGCCAGGACCTCCTGGTAGAGGCTTAAGGGGTGCGCGCTGAGGGCCAGCCCCAGGATTTCTCGCTCGAAAGCGACCCGTTCCTCCAGGCGATAGTCGGGGAGGTTGGGGATGGGGAAAGGGAGGATGTGTTCTTCGTCCAGGGGAAGCGGGAATTGCCCGTCCGACCTCTGCTCCTCGATGCCCTGTAATCCGGCGTACAGTTCCCAGATCATCTCGGCCCGGTTGCCTCCCAGGCCATCGCAGGCACCGATGCGAATGAGCGCCTTGGCTTCCTCCTCCCCGGGGCGCACACGGCGGAGGAAATCGGATAGGGAAGCAAAAGGGGCCAGGCGGGCCTCTTCGATCAGGCGGTTACGAGTGGCTTCGCTCAGGCCCCGTATCCGTCCCAGTCCGATGCGAATGGTATCGCCCTGCCCGACAGTGGCTATGCTGGGGACGTTGACGTGAGGGGGAAGCAGGCGCAGCCCCAGCCGGCGGGCCTCCTCGGCATAGGCAGCTGGGGTGTAGTAACCGCCCTCGTTTTCGATCACCGCGGCCAAATACTCTGCTGGATAGTGGGCTTTCAGATAGGCCGCCCGGTAGGCGACGATGGCGTAGCTGGCAGCGTGGGCTTTGCAGAAGGCGTAGCCGGTAAAGCCGGCCAGCCGTTCCCAGATCTGTCCGGCCTGGGAAACCGAAAGGCCTCTTCGGGCGGCCCCCTGAAGGAAGCGCTGGCGCAAGGCCTCGCGTTCGGTTTCGGTCTGGGCTTCCGGAAGGGCCCGGCGGATCGCCTCGGCCTCGCCCGGGCTCAGCCCGCCGACCTCGGAGAGCAACCGCAGGACCTGTTCCTGGTAAAGGATCACCCCATAGGTTTCCCCCAGGATCTTTTCCACCTGTTCTCGCAGGGCCGGGTCCATCTCGGGAAGCCAGTCGGTTTCCGGCTCCTCTCCTGCGCGGCGGCGGAGGAACGACTCCTTCAGTCCACCCCGGAGGGGGGCTGGCCGGAAGAGCGAGATCACGGCCATCACATCGTCCAGGCACCGCGGGCGATAGCGGCGCAGCAGGGCGCGCACCCCGGGGCTTTCCAGCTGGAAGCATCCCATCGTTTCCCCCCGCGAGAGGAGCTCGAAGGTGGCTGCATCGTCCAGGGGAATGGATTCCACCGTCAGGTCGCCCGTGTGGCACTGGCGTGCGGCGGCCACGGCATCGGCGATCGCCGTCAGGGCCCGCACGCCCAGGAGGTCCATCTTGACCAGCCCAAGCCGCTCGATGGCCCGCATATCGTACTGGGTGATCAGCAACCCCTTGGCCGAGCGCTGCAAGGGCACGAGGTCGGTGATCGGGTCGGGGGCGATGACCAGCCCACCGCAGTGGATGGAGAGGTGTCGAGGAAGGCCGGCGATGGAGCGCGCAGCCCGCAGCACGGTCGCTGTCACCTCATCCTCTGGAGGGTCGAGCGGGTCGAACCAGGCCGGCCCGGGGTCAGCCCCGTCCTCCGGTTCGGGAGACTGGAAGCGGCCGATCCAGTAACGGGCGGCCAGTTCTTCTGCCTCCGAAGGGGCAAGCCCGAAGGCTTTGGCCGTTTCCCGGATAGCCGAGCGAGCGTGAAAGGTGTTGTAGGTGCCGATCATCGCGACGTGGGCATCGCAATACGTTTTATAGACATAATCGAGCATCTCATCGCGGCGCCGCCAGCAGAAGTCGAGGTCGATATCCGGGGGATCGGGGCGCTCCGGGTGCAGGAAACGCTCGAAGGTCAGGCGGTAGGCCAAGGGATCGACGGGGGTGATCCCCAGGGCATAGGCGACCAGGCTGGAGGCGGCCGAGCCGCGGCCCAGGACCGGGATCCCCCGGCGGCGGGCTTCCTGAACGATATCGGCGACGATGAGAAAGTAAGGGCTGAAGCCCAATGCCTCGATGGTGCGCAGTTCCTCGGTGAGGCGTTCCAGCACGGCCGGGGTGAGGGGTTGGTAACGCTCCATAACCCCCAGGAAGGCGAGTTTCCAGAGGCGGGAGAAGGCGGTTTCCTGGGGCGGAAGAGGAACCTTAGGGAAGATCGGCCGGCCGACGCGCAGCTCCAGGCGGCAACGATCGGCGATATAGGCACTGTGGGCCAGAGCCCGGGGCCAACGGGCAAAGCGCCGGGCCATCTCTTCCGGCGAAGGAAAGTGAAGGTCGGGATGGCCGTTTCCCTTCCATGGGATTTTGTCCGGGTGGGGCTGGAGGAGGTGGGTACCGGTCCGGATGGAGGAAAGCAAGAGGTGCAGGGAGGCTTCTTCGGGCCGGAGATAATGGATGTCGGACGTGGCCACATAGGGAATGCCGGCCGAATCGGCCAGCGCAACCAGCCGCTCGACTACCGGAGCATCCTGGGGGGCATCGAGTTGTAACTCGATGAACACGTTCCGGCGGCCAAAGAGCGCCTGCAGCCCACCGAGCAGCCGCTGGGCGCGCTCGATATCCCCTTGACATACCAGGTGGTAAAGCCATCCTTGGCTCCCGCCGCTTAGGGCGATCAGCCCTTCGGTGTGGTGCCGCAAGGCGGTCCAGGAGAGGCGAGGGGGCGGTTCGGAGAACGACTGCAGGATCGTGCTCAGCCGACAGAGGTTGCGATATCCTTCCTCGTTTTCGGCCAGGAGCAGGAGGGAGTGGCCGTCCTCCATAGAGGCTTCCATGCCCAGGATGGGCCGGATGCCTGCCTCGCGGCAGAGGTCATAGAAGAAGACGGCTCCGTACAGGGCGTTCTGGTCGGTCAGGGCAAGTGCAGGAAGGCCCATCTGCCGCGCCGTGCTCACCAGATTCTCCAGGCGGCAGGTGCTGTCCAGGAGGCTGTAGACGCTGTGCACATGCAGGTGGACGAAAGCCATCGTCCCTTCACGGCGGCGGGAACGCGTTCCCGCCGTCCTCCTCCAGTTCTCCCAAGCGCTTGTGTAGGGTCAAGACCGACCCCCGCTGGATCGAGCGACTTCCGTACCGGCTTCGGATGCGGTCCAGGCAGCAGGACAGCCAAAGGGCGCGCTGTTCCCCACACCGGTCGCCCGGAAGCAGGGGGAGCTGCATCCCTTGGGGGCTCAGCTGGCTAACCTGGATGCCCAGAAGGCGGACCCGCTGGCGGCTCCGGTCCAGTAACTCGTCCAGAAGGTTTCGGGCGATCCTGAGCAGCGCGGCATCGCTGGCGATCGGATGAGGCAAGGTTCGCTGGCGGCTCTGGGTGGAGAGGTTGGCCCAGCGTACCTGGACGGCGATGCAGCAGCTGCCCAGCCCTTTCTGGCGTAGGATGGATCCCACCTCTTCGGCAAGCAGACAGAGCGTGGCGCGAAGGAAGGAGGGATCGCGGGAATCCCGGGGGAAGGTGACGGCCCGGGAGATCGAGCGTACAGGCCGGGCGCAAGGGATTACCGGGGAACGGTCCTCCCCGCGGGCCCAGCGTTGCAGGGCGAGGGCATGGGGTCCCAGGAAGCGCTCAAGCAGCCCGGCGGGGGCGGATGCGAGTTCGCCGCAGGTGGTGATGCGCAGTTCGGCCAGCCGGGCTGCGGTATGCGGGCCGACCCCCGGAAGGACGGCGATCGGCAGGGGGGCAAGAAAGGCGGCTTCCTGCCCATTGGGGACCTCGAGCAGGCCGGCCGGCTTGGCCCGGCTGCTGGCGACTTTGGCCACCAGTTTGTTCCCAGCCAGCCCGATCGAGCAAGGCAGGCGCAGCTCCCGGCGGATCCTCTCTTGCAAGCGGCGGGCGACCTGGAAAGGGGCTCCCAACGCGCGCTCGCTTCCGGTCAGGTCGACGAAGGCTTCGTCGATGGAGGCCATTTCCACCCAGGGGGAAAGTTCCTCCAGAAGGGTGCGGATCTGCCGGGAGGCCTGGCGATAGGCCTCGAAATGGCCGGGGATCAGGATCAGGTGCGGACAGAGCCGACGGGCCTGGGCAAGCGGCATGGCCGCGTGGATCCCGTAGGCCCGTGCCTCGTAAGAGGCCGAGGAAACGACCCCCCGCCCTTCCAGGCGTCCCCCAACGACGATCGGCTTTCCTTCCAGTTCCGGGCGAAGGGAGCGTTCCACGGAGACGAAGAAGGCGTCCATATCGAGGCATAGGACCACCCGCGTCTCCATCGGTAGCTCCTTCGAAGGAATGCGTACAAATGTTCTACTTCCAGTATAGCACCGTTCCCTTCCGTTGTCAAGGGCGTCCGAGACTTGGCGATTCGGGAATCCAGCCGTTGCCGGGTAGCAAACGCGGGCCTCCCGGCTCCAAACGCTTTCGCCGGAGACAATCCTCGGGAAGGAACAAGGGGGGCCGAGCGGCCCCGGTCCCCCTTGGAGGCAGCTCTTCTTAGGGGAAAATCTTCCCGGGGTTCAGGATATGATCGGGATCGAACGCGGCTTTGATGCGGCGCATCACCTCGATCTGGGCCGCATCCAGCGCCAGAGGAAGGTAACGGCGGCGGGCACAACCGATCCCATGCTCCCCGGTAATCCGTCCACCCAGCGAGATCGCCAGCCGGTAGATCTCCTCGCTGATCCGGGGGAGCTGTGTTTCCCAGACCTCATCGGACAGTTCGTCCTTGAGCATGATGATGTGGACATTTCCATCGCCTGCATGGCCAAAGTTGACCGTCCGTACACCGTAGCGGTTCCCGATCTCCTTCACCCCCCGCATCAGGGCCGGGATGCAGGCCCGGGGAACGACCACGTCCTCCATATGGTGGATGGGGCTTTCCGCTTTGACTGCCTCGATGATCTTGCGCCGGGCTTCCCAAAGGCGATCGCGTGTCGCCCGGTCGGTCGCCACCAACACGTCCCGCGCCCCGTGCTCCAGGCACAAGTCCCCGACCAGCTGATACTCCTGGTCGATCGCTGGCTGGTGGTTCCCGTCCAGCTGGATGAGCAGTTGCGCTACGGCGTCGTGGTAGGGGACCTCTTTCTGCAACAGCCGCTCCGATGCCAGGATCGCGTCTCGTTCCATCAGCTCGATCGTCGCCGGCACGATGCGGTGAGCGATGATGTCGGATACCGTGTCCGCAGCTGCCTGGAAGTCATCGTACGGGACCAGCAGGTCGACCCGGAGCGCCGGAAGCGGGAGGAGCTGCAGGGTGATTTCCGTCACCACCGCCAACGTTCCCTCGGAGCCGATCAAGAGCTGTACCAGATCGTAGCCAGTGGCGTCCTTGACGAGCTTTCCCCCGCAATGGATGATCTCCCCGGAGGGAAGCACGGCCTCCAACCCACAAGCGTAATCGCGGGTGACGCCGTACTTGACAGCGCGAGGACCTCCGGCTCCCTCGGCAATGTTGCCCCCGATGGAGCAGGAATCCAAACTGGCCGGATCGGGCGGGTAAAAGAGGCCCTCGGCCTCCACCGCCCGGTGCAGCTCCCCGGTGATCAGCCCTGGTTCGACGGTCACCATCAGGTTGTCGTGGTCGATCTCCAGGATGCGGTTCATCTTTTCTAGCGAAAGGACGATTCCCCCATAGACGGGCACCGCCCCACCGCTCAGTCCAGTTCCGGCCCCACGCGGGGTCACCGGGATGCGCGCGCGCTGAGCCAGCCGCAACACCTCGGACACCTGCGCGGCGGTGGTCGCGCGAACGACCGCCTCTGGCTCTGCCCGGATGCCGACCGTTTCGTCGTGGGTGTACGGCTCCATCGCCTCGGCTTCGGTCAGCACGTTCTCCGGCCCTACGATCTCCCGAAGGGCCGCAACGATCTCGCTATCGACTTTGCGATACATCGTCCTGTTTCTCCTTGCTGGTATTACGTTGTGCGTAGGAGTGAGGCCTGCGCCGCCGCGACCCCTGTCCCGGGTTCGAACCGATAGCCAGCGCGCGCCAGCCCCTGCTCGATCGCCCCAACCGTGACCAGGATATCGGAAGGTGTGACCGCGCCCATATGCCCCACGCGGAAGTAGCGAGCCCGGATCTCCGGGTGCAGACCACCCGCGACGATGACACCGCCTTCCTGAATATGCGCGAGCACCGAAGCGTCGACGCCGTCCGGATAGTAGATTGCGCTCATCGTGTGGGCGGTTACTTCGGGCGAGCGTGGCACCAGTTTCAGCCCCAGGGCCGCCATGGCCTCCTGGAAGGCGTGTGCCAGTTGCCTGTGGCGCAGAAATCGCGCTTCCATTCCTTCCGCAAGGATCTGCTCCAGGCTCACGCGCAGCGCCCAGACCAGGTTCACCGCGGGAGTGGCAAAGTACCGCCCCTGGCCGCTCTCGTAGGCTTCCATGATGGGGAGCCACTCCGTCCAATCGGCGTAGTAATTGGCCACCGGAGTGTGCCGCTTGCGAAAGGCTTCCAGGGCACGCGGCCCGGCGACCAGGATGGCCAGCCCGGGCGGGACGCCGATCGCCTTCTGGGAGGCGGTGAGCGCGAGGTCGATTCCCCATTCTTCCTGGCGCATCTCCTCCCCGGCTACCGCGCAAACGCCGTCCACCACGACGAGCGCGTCATGCGCTCGGGCGATCGCCGCAAGCCCCCGGACATCCGCAAGGACACCGGTCGACGTGTCCACGTGGGTCACGGTGATCAACTTGTACCCACCACCGCGCAGCGCCTCCTCGACGGCCTCATGCGCGGGGGCGGTGCCGATCTCCGGCGCGCGGACTTCTGTGACCGTGGCCCCATAACGGCGTAGGACCGCCGCGAAACGGTCGCTGAAGTAGCCCGTGTTCACCACAAGCGCACGGTCACCGGGCTCCACCAGGTTCGCCGCGGCCATATCCATCGCCAGTGTTCCCGATCCGGCAACCACGAACGGCTGCCCGCTCGGGCAGAGGAAGACTTCGCGCAGTTGTCGCAGAGCCTCCCCGAAGATCTGGACAAAGTTGCCCGCCAGGTGGCTGGTGGTGGCGAGCCCCATGGCGCGCAGCACTTCCGGCGTGAACTCGATCGGCCCAGGGATCATGAGCAATTTGCGGTTTTTCATCGCTTCTGGCTCCATCAGGCTCAGGAATGAGGCGCCTGGCTGTAGGATTACCGAGGACTGCCGCGGCCGTCCGCGCGAAGGTGGCCAACCAAAACGCGGCCAGTCGCAGGGCCCCCTCGTTGTAGTGCCCGAACCGTCGGGAGCGCTGCCCAGGGACGGTCCCGGCATTGCGTGCTCGCGTAAGGGCATCCGGGCCGATCTCAGGGCTCGATCCGTGTGCCCAGCAGCTCCAAGAACTTGCGCATCCACTCCGGGTGGGCCGGCCAAGCAGGCGCGGTGACCAGGTTACCGTCTACATAGGCGTTGGAGAAGGTCTCGTTGACCTCCGCCCAACGCGCCCCGGCGCGCACGAGATCCGGCTTCACTGCCGGATAGGCAGTGCAGACTTTGCCCTCCACCACCCCCGCGGCCACGAGCACCTGCTGGCCGTGGCAGATGGAGGCGATCGGCTTGCCCGCCTGGGCGAAGTGGCGCACGATCTCCAGCACCCGCTCGTTCAGCCGGATGTACTCCGGTGCCCGCCCACCGGGGATGACCAGCGCGTCGTACTCCTCCGGCCGGATCTCGTCAAAAGTCGCGTTTAGGGTAAAGTTGTGGCCCCGCTTCTCGCTATAGGTCTGATCTCCCTCAAAGTCGTGCACGGCTGTGCGTACCTGCTCGCCGGCCTTTTTCCCGGGGCAGACCGCGTGCACTGTGTGCCCCACCGTGAGTAGCATCTGGAAGGGCACCATCACCTCATAGTCTTCTACATAGTCGCCGACCAGCATCAGGATCTTCTTGGGTGCCATCTTTCCCTCCTCCTGCGCAAAGGGGCAAGCCCCCGCTTGCCCCGCGGTTGGGCCTCGGAGGCCATCATACCACGGTGCCCTTGCGAGGTCAATCGGTGGTGCCGTGGCTCCTCGTCCAGGACGGAGGCGGTGGCCATCCGGTGAGCCCGGTGCGCTGCTGCCCGATTCGGCCCGCCCTTCTCCCCTGCCGACGGCCTTCCATTCGCGTGTAGAGCCCCTGTTGGAGGTCCATCAGCTTCAAGCTTGGTGCGAGGAGTTGCGTTCGACAGGGGAGCCGGATGCGCCTTCTGTGGAGCCGTAGGCTTGGCCTCGCTGCCCCAGAGCGGCAACCCACCGCGCCCGCGAGCGCGCAAGGGTGCTGCGGGCAAGAAAGGCACAGGCCCGCAGGCGTGCAAGCAGCCCACGGAAGGGGATTGCTGCCCCGGCGCGTTCGCAGCGCACCACACGTCCGAGGACTTGTTCTCCCTCTACCCACTCCCCAGGCACAGCGCCGCGATCTCCCTCCAGGTAAAGGTGGAGGCGTTTTCCCTTGCGGATGCACCGGCATACCCGGTGGATGACCGGCCGGCCATCTGCCGTGCGATACAGCACCACATCCCCCAAGTGCACCCGCTCGGCCGCCGCCGGCTCCAGCCATACCACGTCTCCTTCCCGAAGCGCGGGATGCATGCTCCATCCTTGCACGCGCATCCGCACCACACGCCCTTGCGCCAGAAGCGCCTGCAGGATCGCCACCATTTCCTCGGCTGGTATGAGCACCATCGGGGATTCCATAGGTCGCTTTCAGGATCGATCTAAAGTGGTGTCGAGTTTCCCACCTATCCCCAAGGGACGTCCTTCCGCAAGAAGCCTCGAAGCGCTTCCCGAAACACCTTGTCTCTTCCTTCGTGCCCGGAAAGCCACCGAGAAACCCCGGTGGGCCGGCTTTCTCAATCCCGGATGCTCCTCACCACGTCCACGACGCCCGCGTCCCGGGAGAAGGCCAGTTCGTAACAAGGGATCTCCTGAACCAGCTGGGCCAGGAAGCCGAGCGTGAACGCCATGCCGTCGGGGTCCCAGAAGGTTGGGAAGCAGTTGACCAGCAGACGCGTCAGCCCCTCGCGCGGTGCCAGGGGACGCAGCGCGTGGCGGGCTGCCTTTTGCAGGAAGAATAGCTTCCCCAGGGGCGCCTTGCCAGGCGAAGCCACCCCTGCATCTCCGTGCCAGGGTGTGCCATAGGCCCAGTAGCTCGTGCCGTGCCTGCGCACGATCGTCCGGTCGTCGCTCAGGAAGTGCACGCCGCTTCCTGCCCACAGCCGGGTCATCGTGCTCTTGCCCGCACCCGACTCACCAACGAAAAGGCAGGCCTCTCCCCGATCCACCAGCGCGCTCGCGTGGAGCAAGACCCCCCGCCCCCGGGCAAGGAGGAACACCATGAGGAGCTCGGAAAGCGGGTATTCCCAGGGATCGACGGGGTTTGCCGCTCCCGCGAGCTCGACCTGCAGCTCCCCGTGCGAGAGGCGCGCATCCAGGGACAGCACGCGATAGGGCGCGTGGGCCCCTGGGAGGGTGAAGGCCAGCCACAACAGGCTCCCGTCGGCATACAGGCGCCACACCCCTGAGGAAGCGAAACGCAGCGCGGCATTGGCCGGGAGGTGCGGCACGCCCCATCTCACTAGGAGGTTCAGGTCGGCCGGACCGGCTTGTGCCGCGAACGGCTGCAACTCGGTGGCCAGGAACAGCCGAACGTCCGGCGAGGCCGCACGGGCTCGGCAGTGTAAACCGCCGATCTCCAGACCGATCGAGTCCTCCATCCTTCAAGTGCTCCGACAGCGCTTCCCCGATCCTGCGGTCGCGCGCAAACAGGAGGTCGTACATCCCGTTTGCCTGGCTCCAATCCTCCACCGCTATCTTCCGGGCCAAAGCCGCCAGCAGGAAATCCTACAGGCCCTCATCCTACGAAAGCTGCTGTGAGTAACAGCCGCTGATCATACAAGTGGTTCCCTGAGGTCCGGTGGACGCCGTTGTCTTGCACGCGCCCAGCGTAGCCACCTTAGCCGTCAACCGGATGCTTTCCAGCCTTGGCTTTTCATACCGTTTCTTCCCCTGCGCTTCGACCTGGTCGTCCATGGAGAGCCTCCTCGAGCCGATGCGGTCTTTCGATGGCCGCCTCGCGTTGCTCCCTATGCGCTCCCAGGCGGGCAGCCCGCTCCCGTCCCACGCGGCACAGGAACGGAACCGGCTCCTCTTCATCTCCGCACGCCAGAAACGACCACCCCGGACACACCCCACACAGCGTGAAGACGTGGCAGCTGTCACAAGCGGTCGGGCGGGTCCTCCGTTCCAAACGAATGCGCCCCAAGAAATCCTCCCAGCCGGTGCGGAACTCGCCCCGAGTGAGGTCGTATTGCCGGTGGCGCACAAGCAGGCACGGGGAAAGCCGGCCGTAAGGGTCGATGTGGCAGGTGGTCTGCCCGGCTCCGCAATTGTAGCGGTAGGGCGGCAAAGTCGCCTTCGCGGCCATCTCGGCCAGCCTTCGCCACTCCGCCCAACGGCGTTCATCGCCTTCATCGAGGGCAACCACCTCTTCGACCGAAAGCTGGCTTGAGGTATTGCGCCGCCCCCCATCCAGCCGCGGGTTCAGCAGGCCATCGAAGCGCAGCTCCTGGCCGAACTCCCGGGCCAGCCGCCGGATTTCCTCGAATTTCTGCACATTTTCGCGCATGACCACCGTCTTGAGCACGAGCGGGATACGGTACCGATGCAGCAGCTCGACTCCCCGCAGGCACCGGGCGAAACTGCCGGGCACGCGCGTGATCCGCTCGTAGGTGGCCTGGGTTGCCCCGTAGAGCGTGATCTCGATGCGGCGCGGGGGGTACTCCCGGAAGAGCTGCACCCAGCCCTCGTCGAGCAGCGTGCCGTTCGTAAAGAGGGTCACCAGAAATCCCCGCCGCTTGGCTGCGAGGAACAGGTCTGGCAGGTCTGGCCGGAGGAACGGCTCCCCGCCAGTGAAGAGGAGCCAGAGCGTGCCGGCTTCGGCCAGTTGCGCGAAGATGCGCTCCCACGCTGTGCGGTCCAGTTCCCGGGAAGCGGCCTCGCGGTCCCCGGCCGGCCGGTTGATGTAGCAATGCACGCAACGGAGGTTGCAACGCTCCGTCAGCTCCGTCGAGACAGACCAAGGCAATCGCGCGTTGCCCAAACGTCGCTGCAGGGCAAGGGCCCATTCTCCCACCGTCATCGTCACGGCGTCGATGCTCCTTCGCCAGAGGCTTCTTCCACAATGATGCCCGCCCCACGCAGCTGCTCGAGGAACTCGATCAGGTCGCTCCTGGCCTGTTCCGGAGACACGTCGAACTCCCGAACCAAGGTTTCCAGAACAACGTAGCCGTCCCGTTCGCCATCCAGCAGTTCCCAAATCCGCGCCCCAACCGGATTCAGGGTATAGATGGCCTCCAGATCGGCCACGTTTGCGCGGATCGGTACCAGCACGCATTCGTCGCCGATCTTGCGCGCAACAATGTCGGGATGCTTACTGAAGCACCGGGAAAGGAAGTCCACCGCTGCACCAGATTGTCTTCTTGTACTGGTAATGTAACAGACCCGGTGGAATCTGTCAAGTGCCGATGCCGTTTCGAGGCCGGCAAGGAGGGCAAAGCCAGACGGGTGCCGCAGGCTGCTGCCCTACCCGCGTGGCAGCCGGTCGCCTTACTGATCCGCGGATGCGATGGTCCTCTGGGGGCGAACGCCGGGCACACCAGCGGGAGCAACGTAACGCCGCTCAACGCAGCCCGAGCGCGAGATAGAGGAGGATCACCTTCACGCTGTTGTTCAACGCGTGGATCACGATAGGTGTCCAGAGGCTGTGGCTGTGTTCGTAGGCCAGCGCCAGGATGAACCCCAGGGCCCACCCAGCGGCGATTGTCGGGGGATCGCCGTGCACGAGGCCGAAAACCAGGGTGCTTCCCAGCAGGGCCACCCGTACCCCCCAGCGGTCGCGCATCCAGCGGAACAGCACGCCCCGGAAAAAGACCTCCTCCGCAAAGGGCACCGCCAACCCGACCAGCAAGAACATCCCGGCCGCTGCGACCCAGGAGAACCCGATCGGTGCCAGGGCTTGCGCCTGAGGATCAGTGGTGCGGCCCATCAGGCGCTGTACCAGACCGGCCAGGGCACTCGTGAGGAACATCCCGGCGAATCCGAGGGCAAGGGCGCTCAGGAACCATTCCCGGGTAGGCGGGACAAGCCCCAGCGCTTCCCAGGAAACCCGGCGTCTTCGCAGGCCGAGCAGGTACACGCTCCCCAGGAGGCCGGCCGCTTCCAGGAAGACGATCCCCATCGTCGCGGCCAAGAGCACTGTGCGACTCGCCCAGCCTGCCGCCTGTGCAGCCCGCAGTCCCCAGCCAATCGCCAGGCTTCCGCCCAGCAGGATCCCCAGGCTGCTGCTCGCGATCCGGAGCACGTCGGGCCAGCTCCATAACGGTTGCTTGGGGGGTTGCGCGAGAGGACCAAGTTCCATATCGCCCTCCCCTTCCTCACCCGAGCTGGCCCGCCCCTCCCCGAAGGAACGCGCGGGAGGGGCGGGCCACAGACACGATCACCCTCCAGGGCGCCGCAGCACCAGCGGCAGGAAGATTCGATGCCCGGGCACGACCTCGACCGAGGTCGAGGCAGATCCGCTGCCGCACGCGTTCGTCACGGTCACGACGACCCGGTACAGGCCGGGGTGGGTGTAGGTGAAGATGGGCGAGGGCGTGTCCAACCCCGTCCCATAGCCGTCCCCGCCCATATCCCAGGTGTAGGTGAACGGCGGCGTGCCGTAAACGGTCGCTACCAGGTGCACCGGTTCGCCCCAAGCGACCGGGCTGTCGCTGGTCAGGAACACCGTAGGCGTGCAACCGAAGGTCACCGTGAAAGCGTTGGCGAGGGTAGATTCCCCGCAGGTGTCGCCGTTGTACAGGGTGAGGGTGTAGACGCCCGGTTCCATTCCTGCCGGGACGACCGCCTCCAGGGTGGTTGAGGAGACGAGCGTGAGCGATAGGAGCCAGGTTTCCCCCAGCCGGGCATTCGGGTGCTCGACAAAGCCCGACCCTTCAATGGTCACCGGTGTAGGCTGGAAGGGGGTGCCCGTGTTCGGTACGATCCGTGCCAGGGTCGCTGGCGGGTTCGGTGGCAGGGGCGCCGTGATCTGCACGTCATCGATGTACCACCCGACATCGCTGATCGAAGAGTCGCAGCCGATGCGCCAGCGGATCTGCGCCTGCTGACCAGCAAAGGCGCTCAGGTCCACCACCACCTCGGTCCAGGTGGTCAGGTCGCCCACCCACCCCTGCCGGCCGCCCAACGGGTTGCCGAAGCCGGTCGAGATGGTGCCGTTGTAGCCGTTCGCCGTGATGTAGGGTCCGAGGTCCTGCCAGGTCACTCCGCCGTTCGTCGAGATCTCGAGCACCGCGCCGTCGTAGGAAGTGCCCTCGAACTGGTAGCGGTGCCAGAAGGTCAGGGTGCTGCCCGCCCCCAACGCGACCGGCGTTGTGTTCCAGAGCCGGCTATCGGTGACGACCGGGTCATCGGGGACGTACCACGCGTGGGTCGGGCTGTGCGACTGTGCCGTCGTAATCTGCCAGTGGTCGCTTCCCTGGGCAGCGGCGTGGCTCCACTGGCCCGGGCCGGATTCGATGTCGTCGAAGAAAGCGGTCGCCAGGGCAACCGTGGCGAAACGGAACGGCGAGGCCCAGAGCCCTTCGCCACATCCGTTGTCCCCCGCCGCCCGCCACCAGAAGCAGCGTCCGCCTTCCAGTGGGCTCACCGGCGTGAAGGTCGGGTCTACAAGGCCGGCCTCATCGATCACGGGTGCAGAGAAGAGCACGTCCGGATCCACCTGCAACCGGTAAGCCGTGGCCGTGGCGAGCGCCCCCCACGCGAAGGTCGGCTGGAAAGGCTGGTCCAGCGCGCCATCCGCGGGGGCGAGGAGCGCCGGCGCCTCCGGGACATCCACGCTCACCCGGAGCTCAAGCTCGGCGCTCAGTGTCCAGGAGACCTGGTCGGTCGCTGTCACCACGATCGGGTACACCCCGCTGGCAGTCCCCGGGGCCACCGTCAAGCTGAAGGTGGATGTGAACGGCGCCTGGGCAAAAGGAGGCTCGAAGGAAGCAGTCACGCCGGCGGGCAGTGGCCCGGTTTCCAGGTAGACGGTCTCGGAATAGCCCAGAAGGCTGCCGATGATGACGCTCGCGGTAGCCGTTCCGCTGCCGCAGACCTCAAGCGCAGTCGGATCCACCTGCAAGGTGAAGGTCGGAAGGTCTGGCTCCAGGAAGATCTTGACCGCCGGGTCGCCCAGGACGTTGTAGGTTTCCCAGTAGTAGCGCGCGCTGCTCGGGTAAGCCGCCTCCACGGCAGCCAGGCCTTCGTCGGTCATCTCGGCCACGTCCGCGTGTGGTGTTCCCGGGGCAAAGAGGGAGTCAAACATGGCCCGTTCCAGGACGTCGTCTTCATTCCAGTAGGAGTAGGTGGAGGAACCCCAATAGACCAGCCCGCCCTTGTTCGGCTGCAGGACCCAGGTTTCCCCAAACACTTCTGGCTGTCCAAAGTTGCCGCTCAGGCAGGCGTGGCTGGCGACGAACGGGAACATGCCATAGTTCGTCAGGTTCTGCACGTCCGCCGGGGTGAAATTCATCTCCCAGCCGGTGTAAGAACCATGGCCCGAGTAGATGATCGCCCAGCGGCCGTCGTTGAACGCCTGCACCAGGTCGTCGTGCGTGGCGCCGTAGGTGATGCAGTAGAGCTTGTCCCCACCGGGCTGGGGATCGTTCGGGAACCGTCCCCAGAAGCCGTTGGGCGCGGTGTGCGTGTTAATGACATAGTTATGCGTTCCTTCGGCGATGGGGTAGTTGCCGCCGTCACAGGTAGCCGGAAAGGAGGCCTTTTTCAACCACGGTTCCTGCCCGGTGAGCTGGGCGTAGGCCAGGTACTTCTGCACCATAGCAGTCGCCTGTGCCACCGTTCGTACCGGGAAGCGGCCACGCCCGATGTCCGGATGCCAGTCGCCGGAACCATCCATCGTACCGTAGTACAGGTCGGTCGAAGTGCCGATCACCGGGCCGGTCCAGGTGGCGATGGAGTCTGTGTCGCCCACCAGGAGCACGTAGCTTGGGGGCAGGGGCCAGTTGTGGTAGGCATTACTGATGTACGCCTGGACGTTGCTTGCGGACAGACACCCGCCGATCTCGGAACAACGGACCATGGTGACGTCGAAGCCACGGCTTTCGCGCAGCTGTACGAAGGGGACCATCGCATCGTAGAAAGCATCGGCGGTGATGATCAGGTAGCCCACCGGGACCTCAGGGACGAAGCGACGTGGCGGCCGGCCCTGGTTGTAGTTCAGGATGCGCCGCGCCAGCCGGGCCTCGAACGCGGGGGATGCATACCGCTCCGCGAGCGTTTCGGTGCGCCCCGTGTCGCTTCCATCCAGCCGCAGGCGGAAGACGATTTCCCGGTAGAGCCGCAGCATTCCTGCAGAGGGGTCGTAGCCCACCGGCCACACCTCCACCGGCTGCACCCGATGCCCCCGGACCACATACGGTTCGCCCAGTGCCAGCGGAGAGGCGGGATAGCGCGATCCTCGGGCATAGAAGGCGCGGTCGAGCTGCAGAGGGGTTTCCTCTTCGGCGCCGGGCACCTTGGGGACAGGAGATTGCAAGGGATAGATCGGGTGAAGGCCGAGCTCGTCCAGCGAAACATCGCGATACTCTGCAGCGATCATCTCCAGGGTTACCTGGGCGCCGAACGGGATCTCGACCTCCCGCCGCAACACAGGCAGGTCTGGAAGGCCAACCTCTGTCCCGTGGCCATAGCCTTCCCCGTAGAGACGGCTGAACAGCTGGCCGGCCTTCTCCACGGTTTCGACTCGGCAGCCGGGCAGCTCCGCCTTGAGGTCGATGGCCGAGGCGTCCGCAGCCAGCACGTAAAGGCTGGGCAGCCCGGCCTGTGCCTTTCCGCCGAACCAGAGGGTGTCACCCGCCGGTGCTGGCCCTTGCCCCTCCGGAGCAGCCAGCGTCAGTAGCGGTCCCCAGACCAGCGCGACCACAAGCACAGTCGCCAGCGCTGCAAGCATTCTGCGCATCCTCTCTCGTTTCACCACATTCCTCCTCTCTCCTGAAAGCCGACGACCACAATAAGCTGGTGCCACCTCCTTTCGGACTTCAGAAGTATGCCTCGAAACCGGGGATTCCAAGCTCCTCGCGGACGATCCGGAGCTCGAGCCGCAGGTTCTCGTTCATCGGGATGCCTTCGCGGCGGACCCGCTGCTCGGCCTCGTATTCCTTTTCCCCGGCCACGTAGATGCGTTCGGCGCCCGGCATTCGCCGCGATCGCTGGAGGTCGCGCAGGATGCGGCCGGCGATCCTTCGCGCCTCCTCCAGCGGCAAGAAGTGCTCGATATCGATCGCGAGAAAGAAGTGGCCCAACATGTAAGGCCGAGGGGAACCATCTTCCGTGCGACCCAGGAGCCCTCTCAAGAAGTGCCCGCCGCAGAGCGCCGCACAGAGGATTTCCACCATCGTGGCCAGGCCGTAACCCTTGTAGCCGGCCATCTCCTCCCCCGCGCCCCCTAGGGGAAGCAGGGCGACCTCGCCCGTGTCCAGTTCCCGCAGAATGCGCTGTGGGTCGGTCACGGGCCGGCCCACAAGGTCGATGGCCCACCCTTCCGGAACCGGGGTTTCCGCGCGTGCGGCAACCTCGATCTTCCCCCGCTGGGTGATGGAAGTCGCAGCGTCGAAGCAGAACGGGTAGTGGAGATCCGAGGGGGCTGCAAAGGCAATCGGGTTCGTTCCGAGCATCGGCTCGCAGCCAAAGGTGGGCGCGACCGCAGGGCGGGCATTCGTCATCACCAAACCCATCATCCCCTCGCGTGCGGCCATCAGGGCGTAATAGCCGGCGATGCCGAAATGGGTGCTATTGCGCACGGCAACAGCTCCCAGGCCAAAGCGACGCGCCTTGTTCATCGCCAGCTGCATGGCTCGATAGGCGATCACGTGACCCATGCCATGGTGCCCGTCGATCACTGCCGTAGCCTGGCTCTCGCGAACGATTTCGATCTCGGTCCGTGGCTGCTGTCGGCCCGCACGGATACGGTCGTAGTAGTACTTCAGCCGGGCAATCCCGTGGGATTCGATGCCGCGCAGGTCCGAGGCCAGCAGGACCTCGGTGCAGATGCGGGCGTCCGGCTCGGGAACCCCAAGCCCCTGAAACACGGCCATCATGAAGCGCTCGGCCACGGGAACAGGCAGGCGGATCTTCTCTTCGGGTCCTTCTCGCACCGCCTCTCCTCCTAAGGGGAAGCCTCAACCCATCCGAACGTCCGCTCGACCGCCTTCTTCCAGCCCCGATAGAGGCGCTCCCGCTCCGCGGCGTCCATCTGGGGTTCCCAACGGTGCTCCGCGGCCCAATTTCGACGGAGTTCTTCTTCGTTGCTCCAAAAGGCCACCGCCAGGCCGGCCGCATAGGCTGCGCCCAGCGCCGTCGTTTCGGCCACCGGGGGCCGCACCACGGGCACGCCCAGGATATCCGCCTGGAACTGCATCAGGAGATTGTTTCGCACCATTCCCCCGTCGACCTTGAGGGCAGAGAGGCGCACCTCGGCATCGCGCTCCATGGCCTCGAGCACGTCGCGCGTCTGGTAAGCGGTCGCCTCCAGGGCAGCCCGGCACAGGTGTTCGCGGCGGATATACCGGGTCAGGCCTACGATGATCCCCCGGGCATCGCTCCGCCAGTACGGCGCGAACAGGCCCGAAAAGGCCGGGACGATATACACCCCGCCGCTATCGGGGACCTGCCGCGCAAGCGCTTCGATCTCCGCCGAATCCTGGAAGAAGCCCAGGTTGTCCCGGAGCCACTGTACCAGAGCCCCCGCGATGGCCACCGAGCCTTCGAGCGCGTAAACGGGCGGGGTGTCCCCCCAGCGATAGGCTACGGTCGTCAGGAGGCCGCTCTGGCTCGGGACGGCGCGCTCCCCCGTGTTCAAGAGCAGGAAGCACCCAGTCCCGTAGGTGTTCTTGGCCTCGCCGGCCCCGAAGCAGGCTTGCCCAACGAGCGCGGCCTGCTGATCTCCAAGGTCGCCGGTCACCGGGATGGCTTCCCCGAAGGGCCCATCCGGGTGCGTCCGGCCATACCCTTCGGGATAGCTGCTCGGGCGCACCTCAGGGAGCATCCGCCTCGGGATCTCCAGGAGGGAAAGGATTTCCTCGTCCCAGGTCAGGGTGTCCAGCCGGAGGAGCATCGTGCGGCTCGCGTTGGTCACGTCGGTGACGTGGGCGCCGCCGTCCGGACCTCCGGTGAGCCACCAGATGAGCCAGGAGTCCACCGTGCCAAAGAGTGCCTCTCCGGCTTCCGCTGCGCGCTGCAGCCCGGGCACATTGTCGAGCAACCAGCGCACCTTCGGGCCAGAGAAATAGGTGGAAAGGGGTAACCCCACCCGGCTGCGGAAGCGGTCCTGTCCGCCCTCGGCCGCCAGCTGTTCACAGATCTCCTGCGTACGTGTGTCCTGCCAAACGATCGCGTTGGCGTAAGGCTGCCCCGTCTTCCGCTCCCAGACGACCGTGGTTTCCCTCTGGTTGGTGATCCCGATCGCGGCGATCTCCCGCGGAAGCACGCCGGCCGCCCGAAGGGCATCGCGGATGACCCGCTGGGTCTGGTGCCAGATTTCGATCGGGTCGTGCTCGACCCAGCCCGCGCGGGGATAGATCTGACGATGCTCAGCGTAGGCCGAGGCCACCACGCGCCCCGCGCGGTCGAACAGGATGCAGCGGGTACCGGTCGTTCCCTGATCGATCGCGGCGATATAACGCGATGTCATCTCCACCCGCCTTCGCTACGCCGTGACCGGCGCTGTCGCGTGGCGTTCCAGCCAGGCGATCAGCACCCCCAGCACCTCGTCCTTCTGGGGCTCGTTGTGCACCTCATGGTACAGGCCGTCCCAGATCTTGAGGAGGCAATCTCCCGTAACTCGCGCGGCAAACTCGCGGCTCCCATCGGGGGAGCAGATGCGGTCGGCACCGCCGTGCATGAGAAGGAGGGGTACCGGGAACTCGTTCGCATGCGCGAGAGCCCAGCGCCCGGCCTCGAAGAAACCCAGGAAAAGCCGGGCGGAGATGCGGTCGTGCACCAGGGGATCCGCCCGATAGGCCCGCACCACCTCCGGGTCGTGAGAGAGGGCGTCGACCTCCAGCCCACTGGCCTGCGTGAACGCCGGGAAGAGCCGGTTCATCAGGCGGGCCAACGCGACCTTTGCCGGTGGCGGTTCGAAGCTCAAGCGCAGGGCAGGCCCCGTGGCCACAACCCCGGCCAACGTGGGCCTGCGTCGCAGCGCGTAGTTCAGCACCAGGTTGCCGCCCAGGCTATGCCCGTAGAGAAAGTGCGGCCGGGTGTGAAAGCGCTTCGCCACCTCGGTGAGGAAAGCATCGATATCCCCTAGGAGCGCTTCGTAGGACGGCGTGTGGCCCCGGGGTCCGGCGGATTGCCCATGCCCCCTCAGATCGAACCCGAACAGCGCGAACCCGCTCCGGGCGAGCGCTGTCCCGACGTGCGTGTAGCGCCCACTGTGTTCTCCCAGCCCGTGGACCAGGGCGACCAGGGCCCGCGGGGGCCCCTCCGGGAGCCAGCCCTGTGCGAACATCGTCAGCCCGTCGCCAGTGTGCCAGCTCCAGCGGATGCTATCCATGGGCCTTCCTCCTGCGATGTGGGCGCCAAAAACGCGCGTCTGTTCCCCATTATACACCCAATGCGCTTGTCCTACACCGGGGCCGAGTGGGAGCGAAAAGCGCGCCGCAACGCACTGGCAAGCCAGTGCCCGCCCTCTTGCAAGAGCTCTCCCACGGGCCGGGCGCGTGCTTCCTGTACCCAGCTCAGCGGAAGCTCGGTTGTCCAGCGGGCGAGGGCCCCTAACCCGAAAAGCACCTGTTCCGGTTCCAGGGTGCGGCCCAGGAGCCGGAGCGGGGGCGGCAGCAGCGCGCCGGAGAGGAACAGGGTCGCCATAATCGCGAGCCCCGTCAACGCGCCGTACAGGCCGGAATAGAGCTGCTCTTTCCCTTTAGGGGCGATCGCCAGGACAAAGTTCGTCCCTACGATTCCGGCTCCAGACCACATCACCCCGGAAGAGAGGGCCTCGAGGTAGACCCATGCGTGGTTTTCACGGGTAAGGAAGACCCACAAGAGCGGGTTCAGGCCTCCCAGCACGATGGCCAGGCGCATGGCGGTGCGGTTGCCATATCGATCGATCAGGATGCCCCAGGGACGGAGCGCGACGATCGAAGCCAGCGTGCTCATCGTGCCGTATAGCTGCACCTCGACCATCGACATGCCAAGCTTCTTCAGCATGAACGGCGTCCAAAAAGGGCCACCAATGCCGACGGCGAGCATCCACCAGACGCCGTACACCAGGAGACGGCGAAAGTTCGTATCGCGGAGAGGTCTTGCCAGCGCCGGCCAGAAGCGTTCACCGGCGGGCTCTTTGGGTCGTTCGGGCTGTTTCCGCAGGATCAGGACTCCCACCAGCCCGCTCACGGTGGCCAGGAGGAACAGTCGCAGGAAAGCGAAGGGTAAGCCGGATGCGTCCGGCCGGCCGAACCACCGTCCAAGCACTTTTGCAATCTCCCCGGGGCGGGGATCGTACAGGTCCAGCCAGGCACCAGCAAGGTAGCCGACCAGTAATCCCGCAAGCAGGAGGTACCGCGAGCGCAGCGCGAAGAATCGCCCTCGCCGGTAAAGCGGCACGGCGTCCGAAATCCAGGCGATCCACCCGTTCGCCGATGCCGCTGCCGCCGAGGTGGCCAGAAAGTAGAGGAAGAGGAAGGCCCACACAGCCTGTTCGCGTGGCAGGAGCAGCGGGAGCAGTCCAAACGCACCCGAGATGGCCCGTCCGATCGCCGCCAGCCCAACCACGGTGCCCTTTCGGGAAGGCTTCCTCCAGGTGACCGCCACACCGAGCAGCTGGAACAGCTGGGAGAACTGGCCGATGGCGGAGAAGATGCCGAACTGGAGCGGTGTCGCCTCCAGCATGACGGCAAAGCGCGTGAGGAAAGCGCTCCCCAGGCCGGCCAGGGAGGCGTGAACCTGCGCGAAGACGCCCTCGATGACCGAAATTCGCACCACCCGCTTCAGTTCGGGCCCTTCTTCTTCAGCCAGGTCTACTCGGGTGAAGGTGCCTCTTGCCCGATCGTCCGCCCCAGCCCCACCCCGGCGATTATGGATTCCCACGCGGGTCCTCCAGCTCGCGGCAATGGCGACCGAGCCACGACCTCCGCCCCTGCTGCGCTTGCCGGGTTGCCGGGCGCAGTTCGGGGGCGTACTGTACAGCCAGCTCGACCGGGATCCCGCGGCTGCGTACCACGGCGGCGTACACCTGGGCGCTCGGCCGCGGTTGTCGAATCTGGGTTTCCGGGTCGAGCGCGAATAGCCCGAAGCGCAGCGTCCAGCCAGCTGCCCACTCAAAGTTGTCTACAAGCGTCCAGTGGTAGTAGCCGCCAACGGGCCAGCCCTGCTGGATGGCTCGCCATACCTGGTAGAGGTGGGTGAGCAGGTAGCGGGGCCGCTGGTCGTCGTCCGCGTCCGGAAGGCCGTTCTCAGTGACATAAATAGGAAGCCCGAGCCGCGCCAACCGGCGCAGGCAGCGGAACATCCCCAGGGGGTAGAACTCGCCGTAGCCACCGTCGAGCAGCTCGGCCCCCGGTCCGTACTTCCGACGGGCGAGGAGGAATTCCGCTCGACGCAAGGCGAGTGCGATCGGGTCCCGGGTGTAGTAGTTCAGCCCGATCCAGTCCAGCGTGCCTCGGAGGTGGGAAGCATCGCCCCGACCGGCGGGGAAGATCAGGCGACCGTGTACCAGCGGCTCCAAGCAGGAACGGTTGAACGCGCGGTCGAAGAACCACGCAAGAAAGCGGTCCAAGGGAGAAAGAGCGCAAGCGGGGTCAAAGACCCGCATATGATGGGCCAAGCCCACCCGAGCGAGCGGCTGCACCGCGTGGATCGCGCGATACGCCCTTGCGTGCGCTTCCATGAGGTGGCGCAAGACGACCCCTGCGGCGCGCAGGTCCTGCTTCCCCGGCGGGAAGAGGCCCTGGACATAGCCGAAGAAGGCGTATACGTTGGGTTCGTTGACCGTACACCACAGGTTGCACTCGCTCCCGAGCGCTTCCACGACCTTGTGGACATATTGCGCAAAGCGCTCGGGCGTTTCGGGGTTTTCCCATCCCCCCCGTTCCGCGAGCCAGAGTGGGTCCGTGAAGTGGTGCAGTGTGACCATCGGCTCCATTCCCCTGGCCCGGATGGCTCGCAGGAGGGAAAGGTATCGGGAGAGTGCCGCCTCATCCCACACGTCGGGCCGGGGCTCGATCCGCGACCACTCCAGCGAAAGGCGCAACGCGTTCAACCCCAGCTGGGCGGCGCGATCCAGGTCGGGTTCCGGGTTTGCCCACCACTGACAGGCTGAACCCGAACGATGGCCTTCGGCGATATGCCCCGGGTCCTTCTCCCAGGCCCACCACTGGTTGTTGTAGTTGTCGCCTTCCACCTGGTGGGAGGCCACCGCAACGCCCCAACGAAAGTCGCCAGGGAAACGGCAGAGCAGCTCGGGCATCCTTTCGATCCCCCTCGTCTGACCGTCCGGGGCGGTCCCGGACAGTAAGGTTACCGCCTTGTCGGCGCTCGGGCGGCAACCGATGCCGCCTTATGCCGCACCGCGGGCCAGCTCCACTTCCGCGCGCCGGCGCATTTCCTGCCGCAATGCCGCGATATCCCGCGGCACCAGGTACCCCACAAAGGCGAAGAAAATGGCACACAGCACCCAGGCCGACACGCAGATGCTCAGGATGGCCGTGTGAAGCGACCAGTGGTCCGCAATGATTCCCGCCATCAAGGGCGATAGCGCAGCCCCTGCCGATTCGATAAAGTACTGCACGGCCAAGGCACTGCTGCGCACCTCGGGCTCGGTGATGTCATACACCGTGGCGATCACGTTCGGTGCGGCAAAGGGGATGACGAGCGCTGTCAGGCACAGGAGCGCAAGGAAGAGCCACTGGTTTTCGGCCGGCACGCTTAGCGTCACGACGAGCAGCACAGCGCCCGTGATCACCCCGCTTCCTGCGACCCAGATGCGCCCGCGTGGTGTGCGGCGGAAGAGCCGGTCGCCCAACGCTCCCGCCAGCGGGTAACCGGCAGCCAGCACGATCACCGCCAGGCCCATCGTGAGAAGCAGCATGGGACTATCCCCGTAGCCCCGCTCCTTCTTGAGGTAGTACATGAACCAATAGGTGATCACGTTCCACGGAAAGACCCCAAAAAACCCCTGCACAAAAAGCAGGATCAGGCTCGGCTTACGCAGCAGGCCACGGGCCGTTTGCCAGTTGAAACGGTAGATGCCGATCCGCTCCAGTTCCGCCAGCTCCGGTTCGCTGCGCCCGCGGGGCGCCTCCCGGACCCCGAAAAAGATGGCCACGGAAAGGAGGATTCCCAGCGAACCGGTGAGCAAGAATACCCCGCGCCACCCGATCCTGGCGCCCAGGGTGATCGCCAGCACCATTCCCGCGAGGAACCCCAACGGAGCGGTCAGCTGGAGCAGCCCATACACCCGCCCCCGCAGGCGCGGCTCGAAGTAGTCGGCCACCAGGCTGTAGAGCCCTGGGTAGCTGGAATCGTCGATCCCCGTGCTGGCGCGCGTGAAGAGGAAGGATCGGTACGTCGGGGCCAGCGCGTTGAGCCAGGTGGTGGACCCCCAGACGAAGGAGGCAAGCGCCAGTAGCTTTGAACGGGCGTAACGGTCGTAGAGATAACCCCAGACCGGGTAGAGGATCGAGCCCACGATCAGGGCGCCCGTGGATACGGCGCCCATCTGGGTTTTGGTGATCCGGAACGTCTCCTGGATGCGGTCCGTGAGCGATCCGATCAGGAGCTTGTCGGATTGGTGAAGGAACATGAAGGCGAAAAAGAGCCCGACCACGAACCAGCGGTAGCCGCCGGCGGCCGGCCAGGCCGGACAGGCCCGCGTGGAGCCGGCAGTCCGGTCGTGCGCGTCTCCACACGTAGGGTTCACAGATGCCTCCTTTCGCTGGTCTCTCTGCCCTGGTTTGGGAGTCTTGCGAATTCTCGCCCACAGGCACTCCAGGGTCGCTACACTTCCGCAGGCGCGAGAAGTGCCTCTACCAGGGGATGAAAGCGGCTATAGCGGAAGGCCTCGCCGTAGGCAAAGCCTGCGGATGTGCCGATTTCCGCTGCCTGCCTCTGGACGGCCCAGCCCAGAAGCGCCATGGGGTCGTCCGACCCCGGGCCCATGACGGACGCCAGGTCCAAACCCGCGGCCTCAGCCTGACGCCGGATCTCCTCGACCAGGAACTCGACCTGTGTCCGATGCTCGGCAAGGGCCGCGAGCTTGACCTCCAGCGTCTCAGCGATGTCCACCACCCGGTTGGCAGCACTTGGGACCGGAGCAAAGAAGTACTTCTCCACGACGAAATGGGGCTGCAACCCCTCGGCCAATTGTTCTGGGCAGAAGGATGGAAGAGGGGCAAAGGCGATCGCATCGGAGGCCGCCCATGCGACCGCGCGGTGATCCGGGTGCACCTCGTAGGGACACCATGGATCCTCGGCAAAGACCACTTCCGGCCGATGCTCACGGATCGCCCGAACGAACTGCTCACGCAGCAGGCCGGGCGGAAGGCGGTCCAACCCCAGATCTGGATGCCCGAGGAGGATAGGGGGTTGGGCTCCCAGCACTGCCGCCGCCCGCCGTGCTTCTTCGGCCCGGATGCGCGCCAGAGTTTCTGGAGTATGTCGAAAGGAACCCTTGTCACCGTTGGTGGCTACAACAATCACCACGCGCGCCCCGGCCAGGGCCATCTTCGCAAGCGTTCCACCGGCAAAGAACTCGGCGTCGTCCGGATGGGCAACCAGGGCAAGGACAGTCTTGGGCATCGCGCTCTCCTTCACGATCCACCGGGCTTTCGCCTATTTTAGGCAGACGCGCTACGCCTGTCAAATGTGTGACCGTGCCGGACAGCCTCTCCGAGGGCCCGACGAAATGATCCTGCGCGGCGCGCTCCCGGGAAATCGCGGGCCCCGTGGGCACAGGACGCGCGCATACGCGGCGAGTGCGGCACCTTACGCAGGTGGAACCGTTGCCCGGCAGCGAACGGGCGCTTCGTTCGGCCTGAACGCGCCGTCCTCCCAGATGCCATTGGGGTCGAGCATACACTTCCGGAGCCAGGCACCCTTTACAGGCATCCCGATGGGAAAGCTAGGGGCTCGGCTGGGTCCATGCCTGAAGCGAGCGGAAGACCCCTGTTTCGAACCGGGTTCCGCTCCCTGGAATCTCCCGGCCATCCACGATCAAGCGCCTGCAGGCGATCCCATGGGCCTCCAGGACCACGGAGGCATAGGGGAAGGGGAACGTGCCCTCTTCTTCCCAGACGACGTCCAAGTGCTCATCCTGCCAACGGAGGGCAAAGCGGTCTACCCGAAAGTCCCCGTAACCGTCTCCCGCATCGTTGTACAAGAGGCTGTCTCCGCCGGTGCTTGGCACGGCAAACAGGTGGAGGAAGAGCCTTCCTTGCTCCTCCGTGGGGATGATGGCGCCGGCGCGGACGAACAAGGGAATGCGTTCCAATGGCGCCTCCACCTCGATCTCGCCCCCGCCCTCATAGAGGGTGCTGGTCCAATAGTCCAGCCAATGGCCGCGGGGGAGCCTAAGCCTGCGACGGGTCTCGCCCGGCGATACCACCGGCGCGACCAGGAGCGCATCCCCCAGCAGGAAAGCGTCATCCACATCCCAGAGGGTTTGGTCCTCGGGGTCCAGCCAGAAGAGCGGCCGGACGACCGGCCAGCCGGTCTGCGCCGATTGCCAGACGGCCGTGTAGAGGTACGGGAGAAGGCGATACCGCAGCCGAAGGAATTCGCGGACGATCTCGAGGGCCGATTCGCCGAAGGCCCACGGTTCCCGCGGTGGGGCGTCCAACCGGGAGTGGGTGCGAAAAAGGGGCAGGAAGGCCGCCATCTGCAGCCACCGGACGTAGAGCTCGGCGTCGGGTGCCCCCGCAAACCCGCCGATGTCCGGGCCGCTGCCCGGGATGCCCGAAAGCCCCAGTCCCAGGATGGTTGCGATCGTGGCGCGCAGTGCTGTCCAGCTGCTCTCCGTGTCGCCGGTCCAACTCCAGGCGTAGCGCTGCAGCCCGGCCCAGCCGGAGCGGGAGAAGAGGAACGGACGGTGGCTTGGCCGTAAGCGCCTCAAACCCTCGTACGCCGCGCGCACGTGGAGCAGGCCATAGAGGTTGTGGGCCTCGCGGTGGTCGCCACCCCGCCCTTCCATCGCGTGCACGGTCGAGAGGGGTAGTGTGCGTTCTCCCCAGGCCATGAAAGCTGCTGGCTCGTTCATGTCGTGCCAGAATCCGGCAATCCCCACGTCGAGCAGGCGCCGGTATTGCTCTCCCCACCAGGCGCGCACCTCGGGAGCGGTAAAGTCGGGGAAGGCACACCAGCCCGGCCACACCGGGGCTACCACCGTTCGCCCTTTTGGGGTCCGGCAGAAGTAGCCTTTCTTCTCCCCCTCCTGAAAGAGTGGGAAGTGGGGGTCTTGCTTCACCCCCGGATCGACGATCGCGACCAGCCGAACCCCCCGCTCTCCCAGCGCCTTGGCCAGCTCCGGGAGCTCAGCGAAGCGCTCCGGGTCGACGGTAAAGACGCGATACCCGTCCATGTGGTCGATGTCCAGATGGATGGCGCTCAGCGGCAGGTCATGCCTCCGGAAGCCCTCGGCCACCTCGCGGATCTGCGCTGCCGTGCGGAACCCCCAACGCGAGTGGTGGTAGCCCAAAACCCACCGCGGAGGGAAGGCGGGGCAACCCGTCAACGCGCTGTAGCGCTCGAGCAGCCGCGGAAGCGGCCCACCGATCAGGTAGTAACGTAACGCCCCGCCGGCAAAGCGCGCCTCGGCGTGCTCCGCGAAGCCAAAGTGCGCGTCGAACGAGTTCTCGTAGAAAATCAGGTAGCACCCCGCCCGGTGTAGCCCGATGTAGACGGGAAGACACAGGTAGAGGGGATCATGTCCCGGAGAGTAGCCGCCCTGTGGGTCCTCGTTCCACATCCGATACCGTCCCGGACGAAGGTTGAGGCCTGTGGCCCGCTCCCCGAGGCCGTAGATGTGCTCCTCGGGCCGCAGGGTGGCACGGTGGAGCCAGCCCATGCCCAGTTGCTCCGGAGGAGGCTCGTGCCGGAGGAGCGTGCCAGCTCCCGTCCGCAGGTCCACGCTCCCTTCCCGCCCGACGTGCAGGCGCAAATCAGGGGTGTAGAGGAGCCATCCCTCGGGCGCCTCCCGGGCCTGCACGGCAGCCAGTGGCCACTCTGTGGATGCCAAGGCATAGGGGACTGGGAGCAGGCCCGGCTGCCAGGTTAGCCGTACCACGTCCGGGGCCAGAAAGTGCACCTCCAGTTCGGCGTGGGTGAAGCGAAAGCGCGCTCCGGCCGCATCAACCTCTGTCCGTTCCAGCACCCCCGGGAGCGTACCGTGTTCCCCAGGCGAGGGGCGCTCGATCCCCCTGTCGAGCCGGTCCCGCAACCGCGCCGCGCGGATCGCGGCCAGGGTGTTCCGCAGGCCCGCCAGCCGAATCCCGGTCCAGAGCAACTTCCACCACTCCATCGATGCTCCTTTCGCCGTTGGGCAAACGGTAACTACGGTCCACCGATCCACCCGGGTTTCTGGGCGCCATTCTTCCCCGCAGTACCCATCGACCGCACTCGATCATCGTCCAGATGGCCCTGCATATCCGTCGCGCGGGGTTCTGGAGCGGCCTCTGGCCAAGACCTCCCGCTGCCTGCTTCGCCGGGACCAGTTTGCCTTTCCCACCTGCACGGACCGAAAACTGCCTCCGGTCTATGTCTGTTTGGATTGGTGCAACTCGTCCCACAGTTCGAAGGCGCGCCTCAGGTGCGGGATGGTAATCGAACCGCCGACTACAAGACCGATCGCCAGCGCCTCCTGCATCTCGGCATCGGTAACGCCCTCCTGATAACATCGTGCGATGTGGTAGGTCACGCAGTCGTCGCAGCGCAACACCAGCGAGGCGACCAACCCCAGGAGTTCCTTCACCTTGGCCGAGAGCGCTCCTGGGCGATACACCTGGGAATCCAGGCTGTAGAAGCGCTTGATCTCCAGCCCGGCGTAACGCAGCACGATTTCGTTCAGCCGCTTGCGTTCTTCCTGGAAGCGCGCAATCTTGCTCATCCGGTCCTCCTTTCGGCGTCAGGGTCCGTACACCGGTCCTCCTAAGGGACGACGAGAAGCGATTGCACCTGGAACGGCAAGAAAAAGAGCGAGAGTGGGTTGCCGGCCTTACCCTCACGAAAGATCGGCTCTTCCAGCAGGTTGGCAGACCACACGGTCCAGCCCTCGGGCGTCGGCAGGCACAGGTTTGCAAAGCCTTGGGTGCCGTGTGCTTCGTAGAGGCGAAGGAGAATGCCTCGACCGTCCTCTGTCGGCTTGAGCGCCGCCAGCCGCACGCCGGGCCGATCCACCCCAAGGAAGCGCCGAACTGCGGGTTTTTGCCCTCCTGGGCCCGGAAGCAGGATCGGCACCAGGGGCGCGTTCAAATCGTGGGCCTCAGCGACCGTGCCGTTGCGCCAATCGCCCGCGTGCGGGTAGAGCGCGTAGGTGAACCGGTGTTCCCCGCAATCCGCGAGAGGATCGGGGTACGTGGGACCGCGGAGCAGGGAGATCCCCAGGGTATGTCCGTGAGCGCTGTAGCCGTACTTGCTGTCGCTCAGGAGGCTCACGCCAAAGTCGGGTTCGCTAAGGTCGACGAAACGAAGGCCGGGAACCTCGAAACGCGCCCTGTCCCAGGGGGTGTTGCGATGGGTCGGACGCGCTACGGCACCGAAGGCGGTTTCGAACCAGGCCTCGTGGCTGCGTATGGGCAAGTGGAAGAGGGCGCGCAAGAGGGTATTGCGCTCCTCCCACACCACGTGCGAGACGATCTCTAGCCGGCTCCCGCCGTTCCAGAGGCGGTAGGTCTGCTCGATGGTGGAATTGCCCACGCGGCGCACGACGCGAATCCCGCAACGCGCTGGCCCGGCTTCCACCACTTCCGGAGGGACGTCCGCGGCCACTTTCAATCCTTCGCGTTCGTAGGAGGCGTCGATGTCCCAGGCATCCCAATCCCTCGGGATGTCCACATAGGCCCAGATCTCATTGCCTTGCCCGGAGACCACCGCGCGCTCCAGGGCGCGGTCTACAAGTTCCTGGAGCGTCCCATCTTTGCCGATCCGCGCGTGCAACCTGCTGTTCTGGAGCGAATGCTTGCGCGCGCGAAGGGGACTGCGAAAGTCCGGGGTGCCTGGCACCACGCTCAAGGTCACGTAGCCCAGACCCGGCACAGGGTCGCTGGAGGCAGCGATGATACGTCCCCGTTCTTCCTGGTAGGGGATCTCCTTTCCTTCTGGAGTGAGCAAACGGAAGGGGGAATCGGCCGGCTGAGGAAATTCGATCCGCAAGGGCCGGTCATCCAGGCTGAGATTCCAGACGACCACGCGCGCCACGCTCTCCGGGTGCCCTTTCACCCCCTGGCTCAGGTAGGTCAGGTTCAAGAGCCGCAGGGTCTCCGCCTGTTCGGCAACCGCGGTCAGTTCGGCTTCGGCCTCTTGGGCGACGGTGTGGATGCCCGATCCGGGCAAGATGTCGTGGAACTGGTTGCGCAGGAGCCCCTTCCAGAGCGCTTCGATCTCGTCCGCGGGGTAGCTTTCCCCTTGGAGCCAGGCCAGTGTAGCCGCCATTTCGGCCTCCGGCAGGAGATGCTCCAGCCGCCGGTGGAGCGCCTTGACTCGCGCCTGGGTCGTGTAGGTTCCCCGATGCAGCTCCAGGTACTGCTCACCCACCCACACGGGAAGATCCCAGGAACGGACTCTGCGGAAATAGTCCTCCACGCGCCCCATTTTCAGGGAGGGAAGCCCGGGAAACCGGGACAGGAAGCGGTACTGGGTCACCATCTCGCGCGTTGGTCCGCCGCCTCCGTCCCCTTCGCCGAAGAGAAAGAGGGAAGCGGGGTGGTAGCGCTTTCCTCGGAAGTTTTGCCAGGTGCCCCAGAGGTCGGCCGGCTCCACGTGGCCGTTGTAGCCTCGGGGAACGTTCCGGATGGAGTGCGCCAGGATGCGGGTGCCGTCCAGCCCTTCCCACCAATACAGGTCGTAGGGGAAGACGTTCGTTTCGTTCCAGGTGAGCTTGGTCGTGAAAAAGGCGTTCAGCCGTGCTTCGGAAAGGAGTTGAGGAAGGTTGGCGGCGAAGCCGAAGGAATCGGGCAACCAGGCTACCCGCGCATAGGAGCCGAACCGGCTCAGGAAATAGCGCTGCCCGTAGAGCAGCTGCCGCGCCCACGATTCGCCGGAGAGGAGGTTGCCGTCGCACTCGACCCACATCCCTCCCAGCAGCTCCCATTGCCCTTTGCGGACGAAGAGGCGCACGCGTTCGAACAGCTCCGGATCGTCCTCTTCCAGCCAGGCGTAGAGCTGGGCCTGGGACTGCCCGAAGACAAAACCCGGATGGGCCTGCATCAGCGAGCAGGCAGTTGCAAAGGTACGGCGCGCCTTGCGACGCGTCTCTTCGACCGGCCAAAGCCAGCCCAGATCCAGGTGGGCATGGCCGATCATCTCGAGTTCCCCGCGCGGCGGGTAGTGCCGCCGGATCTCCCCGAGGCGGCGATCCAGGAGTCGCTCCGCTTCGAGCAGGGCAGCACGCGTCTCCTCGGGCAGCCGCAGCGGGTCCACCGGGAAGGACCACTCCTCCCACAGCTCGCTGGCCTTCTGTTGTCCGAGCGGGGTGCGCAGCATGCGGGCGAGATAGGCCTCCGCGGGGCTGCGTGGTAGTGGGATAGCGGCCAGTGCGGCCTGGACGGCGTCCAGAAGAAAAAGGCCGATCTCTGGTTCAAGCGTTTCCGCCGCGGCGATGGTCATGTCGAGCTTCAGGAGCAGCCGCCGGACATCCAGGTCGGGCACCAGGAGAGAGGCTTCCTCCAGCCTTGGCTCCGGGATCGGGGCGCCGAAAGGCCCACGCGGGACTGCTTCGACCTCGAGCAGGAACTCTTCGCCCCCACGTGCGGAGGCCAGCAACTCGTACTCCTTGTGGTAAGGGTCGAGCCCTCCCCATGCCCGGCCCTGAACCAGGAGCAGGCCTTCGCCCCCCGCGGCCACGCGCACCCAGACCGGCTGTCCGGCCCATTCCGACGGCACGGCAGCCAGGAAGCCCATGCGCACCGGAAAGGAGCGGGAGGGCCACGGCTGGCCCGGGGACAGGGGGACGGCTTTCTCCATGTCCGCCGCCTGGAAATGGCCCGGGAGCGGGAGCGTGGCGCGGTCCACGAACGCTGCCAGCTCGCTCCGTCTGCGTCTGAGCCGCCTGATCTCCTGTTCCATGGGAACCTCCGCGGGAGAAACCGGGGGACAGCACCGTCCTTTGGCCGACGGCTGCGATTATAGCAGCAGACTCCCCGAGCGGCAAGGAAACCCCGCGCCAGCAGCCTGGCGCGGGGGCAGGTCCACCAGCAAACGCGCGCGTACCGGCTCTACTCGTAGCGCAGGGCGCTCACGATATCCAGCCGCGCCGCGCGGCGAGCGGGCAGCACTGCGGCGGTGACGCCCAGGAGGAGCCCTACCGCAATCGCCACCAGCAACCCTGCGTAGGGGAAGTAGTAGGGCGTCCGGAAGCCGCTCACGTTCATCCCGGTCACCAGGAAATAGCTCAACCAGAGGCCGGCCAGGATGCCAAAGCCGGTCCCCAGAGCGCTTAAGAGCAAGCTTTCCAAGCGGATGATCCGCCGTACCTGCCGCCTGGTGCTTCCCACCGCGCGCAGCACGCCGATCTCCCGCGTGCGCTCCATGACGTTGATGGTCAGCGTGTTCACCATGGCCAGGAGCGAGGGCAAAGCGAACATGAGCATGATGACCCAGAGGAGGGAAACGCTCCTCCGGAAAGCCTGCTCCTGGGACGCGCGGAAGACGCCCCAGTCCAGGAGCGTGAAGGCGGGATAGCGCCGGACGATCTCCTCGATTTGTTCCCGCACGGCGGACCCATCCGCCCTGTCTTCTACATCGATCAGGACCAGCAGATCGGAGGTCTGGTGAAAGTCTTGCTGCAGGTTGGCCTGGGACAGGTATACCGTGGCCAGTTTGGCGTTCAGGTAGTCTGAGCCTACGCCCACCACGCGATAGGCGCGCTCTCCCTCTGGCGTCAGGAGGGTGAGGATCGAGCCTACCCGCACCCGGTGCTGCGCGGAAAAGATGCCGTTCACGATGAGGGCTCGCTCGCGCGCCAGTGCCGCGAACGCTTCCTCGGGCTCACCCGAGCTGAAGACGAGCCCGGAGAGGCGGGGATAGGTCTCCGGGTCGATCCCCACGACCTGCAACCTATTGTTCCCCAAGGCCGCCGTGCCCAGGCGAAGCGTCGTTACACCCGCCACACCTGGGACCTCCCGGATGGCCTGGGCGAATTCCGCACCCGCGCCAACGTTCCCGCCCCCCAGGACCAGCGAGGAGGGCATGATCAGCAAGTCCGTGTGCAGGGAGCGGTCGATGTACCCCATGAAGCCGTCGTAGATCGACGAGATCATGCCCGCGAGGGCCACGATCATCGCCAGGCCGATCATGATCGCTGAGGCGGTGACGGCGGCGCGGTTGGGCTGCCGTGCCAGGTTCCTCTCCGCCAGCCGGCCTTCGCGCCCCAGGAGCGCGGAGAAGATTCGCCCGAACAGGCGGGCCAGCGGAGCGACAAGCACCGGGGCTACCAACACCAGCCCAACCACAAAGAGGAGCGTCCCCAGAGCGGCGAGGGGGAATTGCCCTGCGGGCAGCGAGAGGAAAGCCAGCGCCAGGAGGACCGCACCGATGACCCCACGGCGCCGTGCGGCGCGCTCGTAGGCGCCGGCGATCACCGGGCGCAGGGCCTCCAGCGGTGCCACCCGAGCCGCGGAGATGGCTGGGAGCAGGCCGCCGGCCAGTGTGGCCCCCATTCCCAGCACGACCGCGGTGATCAGGTTCGGCAGAGTTACCACCGGTGAGCCACTCTCGATGTGCATGAACTGTCGCATCGTCGGGGCGACAAGGGCGAGCATCAGCCAGGCCAGGCCGTAGCCGCCAAGCAGGCCAAGCCCGGTTCCCAGAGCCCCCTGAAGGAGGCTTTCGGTCAGGATCAGGCCGGCCACGGCGCGCCGGGAGGCTCCGATCGCCCGCAACATGCCCAGGTCATGCCGTCGTTCCACGACCACGGTGCGGAATGTGTTCAGGATGATGAACGCACCGATGGCTAGCGCCATCACGCCAAACAGGGCAAAGGCAATCTCGCCCAGACGGAGAGAGGCCAAAAGCTCACCGCCCATCTCGGGAGGCTGGGCCTGAAACCCCTTGCCCAGGACGCTCAAGGCTGCTTCTTCTACCCGGGCACGGTCGGCTCCCGGCTTCAAGACCCCTTCGATCAGGGTGATTTGGCCTGGGAGATCCAGCACCTTCTGTGCTGCCGCCAGAGGGACATAAACCTCCTCTGTCCCGGGAAGCGGCGACAGCTCCAGGATCCCCACGATGCGGAAATCGGCCGTTCCAGCCGCTGACGGCAACGTCAACGTGCTGCCGATCGTGAGCCCGAGCTTCTCGGAGAGGCTCCGGGGCACCACAGCGGCATATCGGTCCTGCGGGGATAGGAAACGCCCCTCGCGTACGGGCAGCTGGCGGATCCGCTGGACCACTTCCGGCTCCACGCCCACGAGGGTGAGCGCATTCACCGCCGACGCTTCCGGGAAGGAGGCCGGAAGCACCACGTTATGCCACAGCGATCCGGCGACTTCCGCCACCCCATCGATCCGCTTTACTGCCTCCAGGCGTTCGGCGGGAAACGGACCCTCGGTCACGCTGGAAAAGACCAGCTCCGCCTTGCCCGTCGCGGCGAGCATGCTCTGTCGGAAGGCGCGGAGGAGTGTGGGGAGCAGGCTGTTCATCCCGAAGAGGACCGCCACCCCGAAGACGATCGCCAAAGTTGTTAGGACGGTGCGGAGTTTGCGGCCCCGCAGATATCGTAACGCCAGCGCAAAGAAGACACGCATCGTTGTCCCTCCGCCCTAAAGGGCCTGCATCCGCTCGTGCAGCGCCTCCGCTTCGCCCTGGCGGGCGGCGCCGGAAAGGCGTGCCTGGTCCACGATTCGCCCGTCCTTGAGGAACAGGATGCGGTCCGCGTGAGCGGCGATGCGAGGGTCGTGGCTGACCAGAAGCACGGTGCGCCCCCAGTCCGACGCGATGCGCCGCAGCAGGGCGGCGATCTCGTCGCCGGCGCGCGAATCCAGGTTTCCGGTTGGCTCGTCGGCGAGCACCAGGTCTGGCTCGGCCACGAGGGCCCGGGCGATCGCGACCCGCTGCTGCTGCCCTCCGGACAGCTGGTCGGGGCGATAGTGAAGGCGGTCGGCCAGCCCGAGGCGGGTCAGCCACTCCACCGCCTGGCGGCGGGCGTCCTGAGGCCGCACGCCGTCCAGGAGGAGAGGCAGCGCGACGTTCTCCAGCGCCGTGAGCACCGGGATTAGGTTGAAGAACTGGAAGACCAGGCCGATTCTCCGTCGGCGCAGGGCAGTGAGGGCGTCGTCGCTCAGTCGGTTCAGATCCTCGCCGTCCAGCAGCACCCGTCCTTCTGTTGGGCGGTCGAGTCCGGCAATCAGGTGTAGCAGCGTGGATTTGCCGCAGCCACTCGGTCCCATGACGGCTACGAACTCCCCCTTCTCGACCGACATAGTCACCCGTTCGAGGGCGACGACCGCGGTGTCTCCCTTTCCGTACACTTTGGTCAAGTCCTCGGTTTGCACAAGCGCCATCGTTCGATCTCCTCCATTGTGTCCGTCCGGTTATCCACGGGCCTTACGGGGCCGGCCCCGCGGCCGCGCGACCGGCTCGGGAGGGGGTTGTTTTCGCACTTCTTCCAGGCGAGCCTCCACCATATCGAGCCATCGCAGGTCCGCCTCCAGGTGCATCATGACCTTGTCCAGCAGGAGGATCTGGGATAGCTCGCTTTCCGGATCGGCTTCCATCCTCTGCTGGGTGACCCGGTGAAGGGCCTGGAAAAGGGCGTTGCGTTGCACCTGGATCATCCGGGGAATGTCGCTCCGGCCGGTCAGCAGCGCCACCATGAGCTTGATGAAGCACTCGTCCCGCTGGTGCTCGATGTTGGCTTGGGTATAGAGCCAGTTCTGAAGCGCCTCCTGGCCCTTGGGAGCGAGCGCGTAGATCCGCTTTTCCGGGCCGCTTTCCCTTTCCACTGCCACCTGGGTCACATATCCGGCGTTAGCTAGCCGCTCCAGGGTGGCATACACCTGGCCCGGTCGCACCTCCCAGTTCTCCTTGCCGCCCACCATCGCCTCGAAGGCCGCCCGAAGCTCGTAGCCATGGCGGGGGCGCTGGGCGAGCAACCCCAAGAGCGCGTAGCGTACCGACATGGCGATGTACCCTCCGCTGATCCACGCGAAAAATATACTACCAGTGAATAGATTTGTCAACCGGGCGGTTGCGCGAAGGCCAGCCCTGGTATACAATACCGCCAGGAGCGACGCGGGAGGCGGCGATGGAAATCGGTGGCTCTCGGGGGCTGTTCCGCGCTTATCCACACCGGCGCTTCAATCCCCTCAGCGGGGAGTGGGTGCTCGTTTCTGCACAACGCATCGCGCGGCCCTGGCTGGGACAGGTGGAGGAGCTACCGGCCTTACGCCGGCCGGCCTACGATCCGGAGTGTTACCTCTGTCCTGGTAACCTTCGTGCTGGGGGCGCGCGCAACCCAGATTACGAACACACCTTCGTTTTCACGAACGATTTCCCGGCGCTAGTGCCCGATGTGCCACGAGGTCGGCTCGAGTCGCCCCTCTTTCAGGCCCGGACGGCCCGGGGTACGTGCCGCGTTGTGTGCTTCTCCCCACGCCACGACCTGACCTTGGCCGAGATGTCCCCGGAAGAGATCCGGCACGTGATCGACGTATGGGCGCAGGAGACCGAGGAGCTGGGCCGAGAGTACCGCTGGGTGCAAGTGTTCGAGAACAAGGGAGAGATGATGGGGTGCTCGAATCCGCACCCCCACGGGCAAATCTGGGCCACCGAGCAAATCCCAGTGGAACCGGCTCGGGAGGACGTCCGCCAGCGGGTATACCACGCGAAGCACCGGCGGCCAATGCTTCTGGACTATGCCCACGAGGAAGCCGCGGCCGGGGAACGCGTGGTGCTCGAAGATCCGCATTGGCTGGTCGTCGTCCCCTTTTGGGCCTTCTGGCCGTTTGAGACGCTCCTCTTGCCACGCCGGCCCGTGCTCCGCCTGTGCGACCTCGACGAAGCCGAGCGGGATGCGCTGGCACGGACGCTCAAGCGCTTGCTGGTGCGCTACGACAACCTGTTTCAGACCTCCTTCCCGTATTCTATGGGCTGGCACGGCGCGCCGTTCCGTGGAAGGGAGCCAGCGCACTGGCAGCTCCACGCACACTTTTATCCCCCGCTCCTGCGTTCCGCGACGGTGCGCAAGTTCGCGGTGGGTTACGAGATGCTCGGCGAGCGGCAGCGGGATGTCACCCCGGAGGAAGCCGCGGAACGCCTGAGGGCGCTCCCAGAGCGACACTACCTCGAACGTCATACGTACGAGGAGGCATTGCCGCGGCCGGCTGTGCAGCCTGGCGCTTGACGCGGTGTAAGGAGGTCGTCATGCCCCAGAACCCGCTACAGGTGGCTCCGGAGGCACTCCTGGCGCTTCTTCGGGGACGACGCAGCATCCGGCGCTACCGGCCGGACCCGGTCCCGGATGAGTTGCTGGAGCAGGTGCTCGAGGCCGGACGTTGGGCTCCCTCGGCGAGCAACCGCCAACCCTGGGCCTTTGTGGTCGTCCGCGATCCCGAGGTGCGGAGGCTCGTGGCCGAGAACGCGGCCTACTACTTCATCCGCTGGGCCCACGTCTCCGATGCGCCGGTCATCATCGCGCTGTGTGGGGATGCCCGGAACCGGATCTATCGTCAATTCCTGCACGAGGACATCGGGCTGGCCGGGGCACAGATGATGCTCCAGGCGGCCGCGCTCGGGTTGGGCACCTGCTGGGTGGGCGGGCTGGACCGCAAAGCAATCGCGCGTATCTTGAAGTTGCCGGAAGGGTTCGAGGTGGTCGGTCTGCTCACGCTGGGATTCCCTGCGGAAGATCCGCCCGCTCCCAGCCGGAAACCGCTCGCTCAGGTCGTACACTATGAGGTCTATGGGAACCGGAAGCCCGGGGGGACGGTCGCGCCTGGGCTTCCGGCCGGGCCGCTCGGCATCCTGCTGCGCCGCCTGCGCTTCCCGTTCCGCACGTGAAGGACGAGGGCCGGCGATAGCAGGCAGCCGGCGAAGGGGGCACGATGCTCCTGCGAAGGAAGTTCGGCGTGTTTGTGCTCCTGGCGCTGTTGGGGAGTTTGATCGTCCCGGCTGTCCAGGCCCTGCAGCCCCAGGGGGCGTTCTCCGGGCAGCTCCGGGCCTTCTGGGTGGATGCCTGGAACGATGGGTTCAAGACCCCCGACCAGATCGCCCAACTGGTGCGCGATGCCCAGACGGCCCACGCGAACGCCCTCTTTGTCCAGGTGCGCCGACGGGGGGACGCCTACTACAACGAGAGCATCGAGCCCCGCGCGGCCGATAGCCGCCTGGCCCCAGAGCCGTTCGACCCACTGGCGTGGCTCATCCAGGCCGCTCACCGCGCCGATCCTCCGCTTCAGGTGCATGCTTGGGTGGTCGTGATGCCGGTTTGGGCCCCCAATTACTCGACCACCGACCCGAACCGACACGTCTATTATCGCCACGGGTGTGGCAATGGCTGTTCCTGGGAGGACCCGGATAACTGGATGACCTACCGTTACAACGGCGGCAACCCGGTGCCGGACTACCAGCTCGACCCTGGTCATCCGGCGGCAGCACAATACACGGTGGACGTGCTCCTATACCTGGTGCGGCATTATGACATCGATGGCCTGCACCTGGACTATATCCGCTACTACGGCGCCGACTATGGCTACAACCGGGTGAGTGTGGATCGTTTCCGTGCTGCCTACGGAGGCAGCGGCCTTCCCGACCCCGCCGACGAGCAGTGGAAGGCTTGGAGACGGGAGCAGGTCACCACCCTCGTGCGGCGCATCTATCTCGAGGCCCTGAGTGTGAAGCCGGACCTCGTGGTCAGTGCGGCGACCATCGCCTGGGGCGATGGGCCCAACCAGACAGGCTGGGAGAATACAAGCGCCTATCGGAGCGTCTTCCAGGACTGGCGGGCCTGGCTCGAGGAGGGCATCCTGGATCTGGCGGTCCCGATGAACTATGACCGGGAACACGACCCGACACAGCGGCTGTACTTCGAGCACTGGATCGAGTGGGAAAAGGATCACGCCTACGGCCGCGGGGTGGTCATCGGCCAGGGGGCCTGGATCAACTCCATTTCGGGGAGCCTGACCCAGGCCCACAAGGCGCTTCTGCCTTCAGCCGCCGGCAACCACGCGGTCGGATTGACCTTTTACTCGTACGCCGCAACGAACAAGGACGGGCTGCCCAACAGCGAATTTTACCATGCGCTCTCGCAGCCGAGCGGCTATGGCAGCCCGCCGTTCCCCACCTGGGAGCCTCCGCCGAGCCTTTCCTGGAAAGCGTCCCCCACGCGGGGCCATCTTTTGGGCTGGGCGATCGCGCCCACGGGTCCGCTGGCGCGGGTCCAGGTGTTCCTGAGCGGCCCAGAGAACCGCACCCTTCTCACCGACGGCAACGGCTGCTTCGGTGCGGTGGACCTGCTCCCAGGAAGCTACACCGTCACCCTGCCATCGCCGGCCACGTCGCCCCTTTACGCAACCGTCTCTGCCGGGAAGGTCGCTCTGGCTGGCCCCGGCGCGCCACCGGCCCAGCCGGCCGTGCGTGCGCTGCTGGTGGATGCGGCGCATGATGGCTTCAAGACCCCGGACCAGGTGGATACCCTCCTCGCCGACGCGCGGGCAGCACACTTGAACGCGCTCATCGTCCAGGTGCGCGACCACGGGGCCGTCTACTACCGAAGCGACCTGGAGCCCCGGAGCACCGACCCCGAGCTGGAGCCTGGCTTCGACCCGCTTGCCTACCTGCTCGAAGGCGCCCACGGAAGATCCCCCCGCCTGGATGTCTATGCCTGGATCCCGATCCTGCCCGTGTGGAACCAGGATGCCCCGCCGTCCGACCCGCGTCACCCGTTCAACCTTCACCCCGAATGGCTGACCCAGGATGTGACCGGAAACCTGCGCTCCTACGGCGACTACTTCTTCGATCCCGGGCATCCCGAGGTCGCCGGGTACACCCAGAGCCTGCTGGTCGAGCTGCTTGGGCGCTACCCGGTGGACGGGCTCTTCCTCGACGGGCTCCACTACCCGCAGCAGGGGTCCACGATCGGCAACGCGATCTGGGGATATAACCCCACCGCAGTGCTGCGCTTCCGGGAGCAGTACGGCTACCCAGGTGCCCCCGCCCCGGGCGATCCCCTGTGGATGGAGTGGCGAAGGGAGCAGCTGAGCGCTCTGGTCCGTCGCCTTTACCTGGCCGCAACCGCCGTGCGTCGCGCCCTCCGGATCGCGGTAGCCGCCGTGGCCTGGGGAGACGGTCCCGATGCCTCCGGGGGCTGGGAGCAAAGCCAGGCCTATGCGCGCGTCCTGCAGGACTGGCGGGCGTGGCTGGAAGAGGGAATCGTCGACCTGGCCGCCCCGCGGAACTTTGACCGCGAGTACCGTAGCGAGCAGCGGGCCTGGTACGATCACTGGCTGGCCTGGGAAGCGAACCACCTCTACGAGCGCGGCATCATCGTGCTTCAGGGCGCATACCTGAACTATCCCGAGCACACGTTGGACCAGGCGCAGCAGGCGCTCGGTGTTTCCAAAGGGGTCGGTTTTGCTTCCTATATCCCGGCCAACCTGTACGCGGACCCGAACGGCAACGTCTCCAATCCGCCCCGCCAGCCCTGGTTCTATTCCCCGGAAGGCGAGTGGTGGCTCTGGCGCATGCTCGCCCTTCCCTACGGCTACACCGACCCGGCGACCGGCCTCTTTACGGCCACGACGCCGCTTTTCCCGGGGGACGTGGCCCCCCCCGCGCTACCGTGGAAAGACACGCCGGCCCGCGGCCATGCCTGGGGCCGGGCCCTGGGGCCCGGCGGGGTGGCGCTCGACGGCGTGACCGTGACCCTGGTGCTCACGCCATCCGGAACGCTGGTAGGCCACCTGCGGACGGACGGGCAGGGGTATTTCGGTGGCGTGGATCTGGAGCCCGGCGCTTATGAGGCGCGCGTAGCGGATGCTGCGGCGCCCTATGCCGTGCAGCGCGCGAGCGTGAAGGCCGGCCGGGTCGCCTGGTTCATGCCGTCTTTTCCTGAGCGCCTCTTTCTTCCCCGGGTGTTGTGGGCAGACTGAGGAGCAGGTGGAGTGAACCGATGCCGCGCTCGAAGGCGGCGCGATCCAGAGATCGCAGGGAGTGGAGCCGACGCCTTCCGCGCATGAAAGAGCGGCGGAGGAATGGGGTGGCGGTGGGGTTCCTGCTGCTGGCTTCGCTTCTCTTGCTGGGGTTCCTGGCGCTGTGTGGATGGATCTCGCTTGAGGGCCGGCGGGAAGAGATCGTTCCTGCCGATGCGATCATCGTGCTGGGGGCAGCGCAGTGGAACGGGCGCCCCTCGCCGGTCCTGCAAGCCCGGCTGGATCGGGCGCTCGAACTCTACCGGGACGGGTATGCCCCGCTCCTGGTCTTTACCGGCGGTGCGCTCCCCGGTGACCAGGCTACCGAGGCCTCCGTGGGGCGCGAGTATGCGCTCCAGCACGGTGTGCCGGAGCGCGCGATCCTGCTCGAAGAAAGCAGCCATACGACCTACGAAAACCTGGCCGGTGCATGTGCGCTCCTCCTGCCACGGGGAGCTCGCTCGGTTCTCCTAGTGAGCGATCCCTTCCATATGGCGCGCGGCCAGATCATCGCCCGGGACCTGGGGCTGGATCCCCATCCCGCGCCCACCCACACGAGCCCGATCTATCGCGAGCCGTTGAAAGTCGCGCGCTACACGGCACGCGAAGCGGCCGCTCTCCTGCTGTACTTGCTCTTCAAGCGGTGAGCGGGGCTCCCCTGCCTTCCCCGCCGGGATATGCCGCGGCAGACTGTCTGAGCTCCCTTCTTTTCCGCCCGGCGACTTCGCTTAGGCCGGGACGATCTTCCGCTGGAGCAGACGCAGGCCGGCCCGCAGCCCTTCTTCCAGGGTTGCGGCCGTGCGCAGGTCGTGCATTTCCACCCCCAGGTGCACGACGGTTTCGGCAACCTCCGGGGAGATCCCAACCAGGATGGGTTCGGCACCGAGCAGCCGGGCCGCTCGTGCCGCCTGCAGCAGAGCATTCGCCACCGCTGTGTCCACGACGGCCAGCCCCGTGATGTCCAGGATCGCCACGCGGGCCCGTTCGCGCTCGATGCCCGCGAGAAGGCCGTCCATCACCCGGCGGGCACGCTCGCTATCCAACGTCCCCACGATGGGCATGACGATCACGCCCTCCATCACCGGGATCACCGGGCTGGACATCTGACGCACCAGCTCCAGGAGTTGCTCCCGGGCTTCTGCTTCGGTCCGCAATCGCTGGAGCGTTTCCGAAAGCTCCTGAGTGCGCTCTTGCACGCGCTGCTCCAGCTCGCGATTCCAGGCTTCCTGGCGTGCGATCAAATCTTGCAGGCTGGAAGCCATCCGGTTGAACTCCTCGGCCAGGGCGGTCAGTTCGAAACAACCCGGCAGGTCGATTCGATGGCCTAGTTCTCCGGCACCGATGCGCCTGGCCCCTTCGTGGAGCTGTACCACAGGTCGCGCGACCTGGCGATAGATGAGCAAGGCAACGACGGTTGCCACCCCCGCACTCGCCAGGACAAACCCTCCGGCTATGGCCAGGAGGGGGATCAGATTTCGAATCACCCAGACAAGGGGCTGTTCGGCGATCAGCACCCAGTTGAGCGACTGGAGCCGTGCATAAGATCCCACCACCGGATCCTTCGCCTGAGGTCGAACCAGGCCCCGGTACAGCAAGGGCATCCGGGAGCCCGCGACGGCGGCCTGGATGCCGGGCACATCCTGGCGCACTTCCCAGGCCGCAGAAAGGGGCAGGTGCTCCGCAAGCACAGGCTGTCCCAGCTGGTTCACGACATAGACATAACTGCCGCGTTCCTCGTCCCGGTAGTTCCGCAGGATGTGGTGGGCGGATGTCAGGTCGAGCTCCGCCGCGATCACGCCGATCCGCTGCGTGCCCGAGAAAACGACGCGGGCCAGCAGAATTGTGGGAACCCCGGCTTGATAGTCGACGGCGGAAAAGTAGCTATCCAACGCCAGTGCCTGGCGAAACCATTCCTCAGAACTGTAGTTTCTGTCCCAGGTGCTTCCGATCTTTTCCCCCTGAAACAGCCGCCGCACTTCCTGGCCCACGCGCCTAAGGCGGGCGTCGGCTAGAAGTACATACCGAAAGCCGGGGGTTCGCAGGATGGTCTGCTCCAGGAGGGCATCCTGCGCGTCGGCGGGGAGGTCCATGAGTCCGGGGAAGGCAGCGGTCGCCCTCAGGTTCTGGAAGGCCGAGAAGAACCAGGAATCGAGGGAATCCCTGGCCCAGGTTGCGATCTGCTGTTCGCGCAGGCGGACATCCTGAAGTTCGCGCCACGCGTCATAGCCCCCCATCCCGGCCATCACCAGCACACTCAGGCCGGCAAACAGGACGAACCGGAGAAGCAACCGCCGTCCCAACCGCCCCAACCCGGTGGCACGCCCATTCCTGTTGCGAGCGTTGGAGGGAGAAGCGACTGCCAAGGCACACCTCCTGGTTCAGCAAGAGCGGAGCAACAGAAATTATACCACCACCTTGCACTTTGGTCAAAACTCCGCTTGACGGATTACAGGGCTTCTGTTAGAATAAGTCTATCCTCCGGAAAATTGCCGGAAGGCTCAGTGTGCACGGTCTCGTGCTGAGGAAGGAGGTGGTCGATCGCCCTACTGTGCCCTTGTTGAAACTGAGACGGAGGAGGAAGAAGCCCATGCGTGGAAAGCGGTTTCTGTTCGTCTCTCTGGTGATGGTGGCCCTGAGCAGCCTGCTGGCTGCCTGTGGCCCAAAGCCCGCGGAGGGCCCGGTCAAGGGCGGGACCTTCATCTTCGGACGCGGCGGCGACTCGGTGCAGCTCGACCCAGCAATCGTGACCGACGGCGAGAGCTTCCGGGTGACCGGACAGTGCCTCGAGCCGCTCTACCAATACGAGCCGGGCACCACCAAGCCGATCCCGGCGCTGGCCACGGAATGCACCCCCAACGCCAATGCGACCGAGTGGACCTGCAAATTGCGCCAGAACGTCAAGTTCCACGACGGCACACCCTTCAACGCGGACGCAGTCATCTTCAACTTTGAGCGCTGGCGCTTCACGAACCACCCCTACCACTTTGCCAGCCAGGTCTTTGAGTACTACGAGGCCATGTGGGGTGGCTTCGACGACGACAGCATCATCACCAAGGTCGAGAAAATCGACGACTACACGATCAAGTTCTACCTGAATGCCCCGCTCGCTCCCTTCCTGGCCAACCTGGCGATGGACATGTTCGCCATTTCCAGCCCGGAGGCGATCAAGAAGTGCGGGGAAAAGTACGGCACCCCCGAGTGCGGCTGTGTGGGCACGGGCCCCTTCATCTTCAAGGAGTGGGTTCCGGATGACCACATCACCGTGGTGGCGAACGACAACTACTGGGGCGGCCGGCCGTACGTGGACCAGATCGTCTGGAAGGTGATCAAGGACGACTCGGCGCGCTTCCTGGCCCTGAAGGCCGGCGAAATCCATGCCCTGGAGCAGGCGACCGCGGAGGACGTCGCCGCTGCGGAAAAGGACCCGAACCTGTACATCATGGCCCGGCCAGCCCTGAACACCGCCTACCTGGCCTTCAACTACAAGATCAAGGAGTTCCAGGACAAGCGGGTGCGGGAGGCCGTAGCCCACGCGATCAACCGCAAGGCGATCGTCGAAAACTTTTACGGGAAGTACGGCGAGGTGGCAACGAACTTCCTGCCGCCTATGGTCTGGGGCCACAACCCGGACATCCAGGACTGGACGTACGATCCCGAGCTCTCCAAGAAACTCCTGGCTGAGGCAGGCTTCCCGAACGGCTTGAGCGAGGTCACCATTGCTGAGGACCTCAAGGACCAGGAAGGCAACGTGGTCTACCATGCGGGAGACAAGATCCCGCTCCGCCTTTACTATATGCCGGTGACCCGCTTCTACTACCCCAACCCGAAGGGGATCGCCGAGGCCATGGCTGCCGACCTGAACAAGGCTGGCATCCGGGTGACGCTGGAGCTGGCCGGCGACTGGCCGACCTACCTGGGGCTGCGCCGCACCGGTCTCCTGGTGGGCCTCTATATGCTGGGCTGGGGGGGTGACAACGGTGACCCGGACAACTTCCACGGCTATTTCTTCGGTGGCCTGAGCTCCCCCGACGACGTCATCCAGCCCCGGGCGCGCGAGGGCTGGTATGCGAACCAGGAAGTCGCCAAACTGTGCTACCAGGCGCTCGTGAACCCCAATATGGCCGAGCGGGAAAAGATGTACAAGCAGATCGAGCAGATCCTGCACGACGACGTCGCCCGCATCTGGATCGCCCACAACAACACACCGCTCATCTTCTCCAAGAAGGTTCACGGCTACCAGCCGCAGCCCGTGGGTGCGGACTACTACGAATGGGTCTACCTCACGCCCTAAGCGTTGCGCACGACTGGGACAGGGCTTGAGGACGGTTGCGCGGGGGGTGCGGCGCGCTGCCGTACCCCCCGCGGGTTGGCAAGGGGGTGGCGTTGTTCCGCTACATCATCCGGCGCTTGCTGGCCCTCATTCCCACCCTCCTGGGTGTGACGGTGGTCGTCTTCCTGCTGATGCGGTTGATTCCCGGGGACCCAGCGGTCGCCATGCTGGGAGAGCACGCCACCGAGGAGAATGTTGCTCGCATCCGTGAGCAGCTGGGGCTGAACCGTCCGATGTTCCTGGATGCGGAAGCCCTGCGCCAGGGCGACCTGAAGCGATTTGTGGACAGCCAGTACATCCGTTTCCTGGGCCGGCTCTTACGGGGCGATCTGGGCGACTCGATCCATTACCGCCGGCCCATCACGACGGATATTGCCCAGCGCTTCCCGGCGACGGTGGAACTGGCGCTGGCCGCCATGCTGATTGCGGTAGCCGTTGGCATCCCGGCCGGCATCGCCAGCGCAGCACGGCGCAATTCCCTGCTCGATGCGGTCAGCATGGTGGGCTCGCTGGCAGGCGTCTCCATGCCGATCTTCTGGCTCGGCCTGATGGAGATCATGCTCTTTGCCGTCTACTTAAAATGGTTGCCCATTGGAGGCCGCCTGGACTCCGCCCTTCACCTGCGCACGATCACCGGGCTCTATCTCGTCGACAGCTTGCTGACAGGAAACCTGTCTGCCTTCTGGGACGTGCTCAAACGGCTGATCCTGCCCGCGGCCGCCTTGGCCACCGGGCCGATGGCGATCATCGCCCGCATGACGCGTTCCAGTATGCTCGAGGTGCTCCAGCAAGATTACGTCCGGACGGCTCGCGCCAAGGGGCTAGCCGAACGCACGGTCCTCTTTCGCCACGCCCTGCGAAACGCCTTGCTCCCGGTGGTGACCATCGTGGGATTGCAAACCGGCACTTTGCTTGCTGGCGCTGTGCTTACGGAGACGATCTTCGCCTGGCCAGGGATCGGCAGCTGGATCTACTCGGGCATTGTCGGCCGCGATTACCCGGTGGTGCAGGGTGGAACGCTGCTGATCGCGCTCTGCTTTGTCCTGCTGAACCTGATCGTGGATGTCTCCTATGCCTTCCTGGACCCGCGGATCCATTATGAGTAGAGGAGGCCATGGCTGAAGAAGTAGAGCGGCGCACCATCGGATTGGATGCATTTGCCGTGCGGGAGCATCGGTCGTTGTGGAAAGATGCCTGGCGGCGGCTGGTCTCCAGCAACACGGCACGAGCTGGGATGGCCATTGTGGCGCTCTTCCTGCTATCCGCGATCCTGGCCCATTTCTTCTGGCCGTATAACCCCAAAGTGGACGGCGACTATAGCCTGAAGCTCAAGCCACCCAACCTGCTACCCAATGCGGATGTCCGGTCCATCCATCCTTTTGGGACGGATATCAACGGCCGCGATATCTTCCGGCGGGTGGTGCACGGAGGGTGGAACTCCCTGCGCGTGGGGCTGGTTGCGGTTGGCATCTCGCTCAGTGTTGGCGGCCTGCTGGGGTTGCTGGCCGGTTTTTACGAGAGCATGCCGGTCGGCACTCTGGGCCGCGTCGCGCTGATCGGGGGGGTCGGGGCGCTTCTAGGGGCGATTCCCTCCTGGCTGGCGGATCGGCCGTACCCCGCCCTTCTGCTCGGAGGGCTTGGGGTGGCGGCCGCAGTGGCCGATCGCTTCCTCCGGCACGAGGAGAGCGAGATCAGCCTGCCTCGCACCGCCGTGTTCAGCCTAGCCGGGCTGGTCCTTACCGGCCTGCCGGTGCTTTCCGTTGGGCCGGCCGCGGCCTTGGTATGCGGCCTATTCGGGTTGGTCATCGGAGCGATCGTTTCCCTTCCGCTGGGTGGACCGCTCTTCTCGAACGTCATCATGCGGCTGATGGACCTGATCCTGGCTTTCCCAGGCATCCTGCTGGCGATCGCCATCGTGACGATGCTTGGCCCGGGCCTAGAACGGGCCATGATCGCCATCGGCATCGTTGGCATCCCGACCTATGCCCGTCTGGCCCGCGCGCAAGTGTTGTCGGTTATCCAGGAAGAATATGTAACCGCGGCTCGCACGATCGGAGCCGGACATGGCCGTATCCTCTTCCGGCATATCCTCCCGAATACGCTTTCCCCGATCATCGTCCAGGCGACCATGGGCCTGGCAGGCGCGATCCTCTGGGCCGGCGCTCTAGGTTTCCTGGGCCTGGGCGCAATTCCTCCCGAGCCCGAATGGGGAGCCATGTTGAGCGACGGATACAAGTACCTGGCCAGCGGCTCGTGGTGGGCCGTGCTTTTCCCGGGTCTGGCGATTATGCTCAGCGTCCTCGGCTTCAACCTGCTAGGGGACGGACTGCGTGACGCGTTGGACCCCCGGTTACGCATCTGAGGCCGTAAAAAAGGGGCAAGCGGAACTGCTCCGCTTGCCCCGGAAGGCGATCTCTGGGTCTCAAGACGAATGGCGCCGGCTGCGGCGCAGCTCTTGCTGCTTCAGCCGGTTCTCCCGCCGCCGGCGGCGCCGTTCCGCCTTGCGCGCTTTCTCTCGCAGCGCTTCGCCCTTGGAAACAAAGAAGCGCTTGCGCCTGTGGTCCCGCAGCTGGCCGCTCTCGCTGAGTTCGCGCCGGAACCGCCGCAACAGGTTTTCCAGTTCTTCCCGGCCCTCACGCTCCACGCGCGGCATCCCGCTTTCACCCCCTCTCTATTGTCTTCTACCCGTCATCCCACTTTACTCGCCTGCCGGTTTCTTGTAGCGAAACGTGATCCGGCCTCGGGTCAGGTCATATGGCGAGAGCTCGACCCGCACCCAGTCCCCCAGCAGGACGCGGATGTAATGTTGGCGCATCCTACCCGAAAGGTGGGCCAGGACACGGTGCCCGCTTTCCAGCTCCACGCGGAAGGTGGCATTGGGCAGGCATTCGGTGACTCGCCCTTCGACTTCGATCATCTTTTCCTTAGCCTTGCCTCCCGGCGCTTTCTTCTTCGGCACCGCCTCGTTCCCTCCGATCGTACCTTGCAGCTGGCCTAACTACCATAAGGTAGCATCCGGCGCACCCGCTTTCGGTCGCTCGGCGCCACTGGGAGCATCTGATCGAACAGGCGCCGCACCCGAGCCGGCTTTTTCCTCCGCAAGTGGCTCCGTAGTCCCTTCATGCGCAGAATTTTTCCACTGCCCGTGACCTTGAATCGCTTCAGGGCAATCTTCCGTGTCTTGAGTTTGTTCTTCGCCATAAGTTCTCCTCCGAGAGGGCCGCTACCTCCGTCCAGCAGGTTATGTACCAGGTCCGGCTGGGATAGGCTCTTCAGATGTGCGGTCCAGGGCCCGTGGTCCGGCATGCACCCGGCTTACGCGCCATTCCTCCCACTCCTGGTGGGTAACCCGTCGGTAACTTAGCCCTAGCCGTCGCCGGGCCGCGTCGATGCGGATGATACGAAGGGGCAGGACTTCCCCCTCTTCCACCACCTGGGCAGGGTTCGCCGGGCGTTCTTCGGCCAGCTCCGACAGATGCACCAGGCCTTCGACCCCGTCCTCGACCTCGACAAAGGCGCCATACGGGACGAGGCGCGTCACCCGGCCGGTGATCAACTGGCCCAGGGTATAGCGCTCCTCGATCCGTTCCCAGGGGTCCTGCTCGGTATGGAGCAGGCTCAGGGAGATGCGCCTGCGTTGCCTGTCCACCCGGATGACCCGTGCCTCTACTTCTTGCCCGACCTGGAGCACCTCTTGCGGATGGCGGACCCGTTTCCAGGAAAGTTCCGAGATATGCACCAGTCCTTCGATCCCGTTCCCCAGGTCGATAAATGCCCCAAAGTCCTGGAGGCTACTCACGCGGCCCCGGACCATCTGGCCTTCTTCCAGAGACCCCAACACGCGATCCTGCAGCTGTTCCCGCCATTCGCGGTAGGCGGCACGCTCGGAAAGCACCAACCGGTTGCGCTGCGGATCGACCTCGATGACCCGCGTGCCCAGGCGCCGTCCAACCATCTCTGCCAGCCGCTTGCGCTTCTCTTCGGGCGAAAGCGAGCGGGGAAAGTTCACTAGGTGCGAGGAGGGGATAAACCCGCGCAGGCGTCCGAAAGCGACCAGGACTCCACCGCGGTTGTAGCCAGTCACTTCCCCTTCCCATATTTCCCGGCTTTCCAGATACTGTTGGGCTCGCTCCCAGTCCACCTGCACAAGCCCGCGCGCGATCGACACGATCGCGCGGCCTTCCGCATCTTCTGGGTTGACCACGTAGACCGGAAACTCGGCACCGACCACCACCCGTTGGCGCGTTTCCCGGTCCAGCCGGTTGAGGTCGCGCTGTGGCACGTACCCCTCGTGCTTGGCGCGGATATCCATCAACACGTGGGAAGGTGCAACGGCGATCACCACGCCGCGGCGAATCTCGCCCTGGCGCAGCGGACTGAAATCGTTGTCCGCAAGCAACTGTTCCATCGAAGAGGGCTCCTCGCCTGGAACAGAGGACGCCATTTCCTCCATTTACCGTAGCCTCCTGTCATTCGAAATCAAGGTCGGCCCCGCCAATTGAATCTGCCAACGGAAAGGGCCGACCGGTGAACGTCTGCAGGAAACGTTACCTAGGCCAAGCAGCCTACCGGCCGATTCGCATTTCCACCACGCCCTATTGCTATGACCGCAGACTTCCGACGGGCCTGTTTTCCAGAACGCGCCACGTCGCATTTGGCGATCTTTGGGCATATGTAGGCTTATACGAAACGAGATTATACCCCACCTTTTCGCCAGCGTCAAGTTGCGACGCACGATTGACGAAGGGCCCTCTTTCGTGTACAATACGCGCAGTTTCGCAATGGCCGGATCGTTCTTGGAGGCGGCGATGGCCGAAGAGCGGAGCGGGGAAAGGGCCGGCGGACCCCGGCCTTTGGTGCCGGATTCCCCTGTGCAAGAGCCCGAGCGGTACTACCCGAACAAGATTGGACGCCTCTTCCTTTTGTCGCTTGAGGATGTCATGGGGCGCAACGGCGTCCACGCGCTTCTGCATATGGCCGGGCTGCGGCAGCGGGTCAACAACTACCCGCCGAACGACCTGCGCCGGGAGTATTCGTTCAGCGAGCTTTCGCGCACCTGTCAGGCCCTGGAGACGATGTACGGCCCGCGTGGGGCGCGGGGTATGGAACTCCGGGCCGGCCGGATCGCCTTTACCTACGGCCTAAAAGAGTTCGGCCCGCTCCTGGGGATGGCGGATCTGGCCTGGAAGGTGATGCCGCTGGGCATCAAGGTCAAGATTGGTCTGAATGCCATCGCTCAGACCTTCGATCGCTTCAGCGATCAGCCCACGCGGGTCGAGGAGCGGAAGGGGCAGTTCCTCTACATCATCGAGAAGTGCCCGCCCTGCTGGAATCGCCGCAGCGATAGCCCATGTTGCCATATCGCGCGCGGCATCCTCGAAGAAGGCCTGCGCTGGGTGTCCGGGGGAAAGAACTTCCGGGTGGAGGAGATCGAGTGCCGTGCCGTCGGCGACCCGACCTGCACCTTCGCCATTGACCGAGAACCGCTGGACTGAGCAACCGTTGCCCCGAGCCCACATCGCTGGCAGGGGCGACACGCAACCTCCGTGCTCGGATCGCCCGGCGAAGCCAGCGGATTCACCGAGGGCCAGCCCAATGCGACACCCGGCGAAGATGCGGCGCATTGTGCTGCGCGTGCCAGAACTCGTGCCGCCCTTCCAAGAGCCCGCGCGCGACTTGCGGATCCTTAACAAGCCCCTCTGGCTCCTGGTGCGAGATCTTCTGGCGCGCCACTGTGAGGGTGAGCTCGAGGTGGACTCGCTGGAGGATGCGCCGCCCCTGTCTGGCGAGCTGCTGGTGCACAAGGACAACCTGTTTTTCAACGCCGCCTTCATCGACACCTTCGTTGCCCGTGCCCGGGCGTTGCGCCGGCCCTGCCAGGCAGCGTTCTCCCTGGACGACGCCGCGATCGCCTCCCACGCCGTTGCTGTTCAGGAGGGGATCCGGCGCAAGGGAAACTGCTACGTGGCCGACCTATTCTATTTTCCCGATGGCATCGTGGATGACCCCGAACCACTGGTCATCGATACCCTTCCGCGCGAACTGGGCTACTATCACATCCCTACCTACATGGCGCCCCACCTCGGCGATCTGGTCTTCCAGGTGCCCTGGCGGGCCTTCCTGTCGGTAGAGAGCTGGCTGCAAGTGTGGATGGCTAACGTTCCCTTCGGGGTGTTCTGCTGGGGCAGGATCCGGGAACAGGAGGTAGAGGAGAGCTGGCGGTGGAAGTGGCGAATTTTCTGGCGCTCTCTCCTCGAACGCAAGCACTTCCTTTCTTGCTCAGCGATGGTGCGTGTGGGCAAGAACTGCTCCATTGACCCCACGGCCATCATCCAGGGCCCCACGGTGATCGGCAATAACGTGAACATCGGCGCCGGAGCGGTGATCACCAACAGCCTGATCGGCAATAACGTGACCATTATGCAGGGGTGCCAGGTGATGCTGAGCGTGGTCAGCGATTCTTGCTACCTCCCGTTTCGTGCGGCCCTCTTCATGACCGTGCTGATGGAGAACTCGATGGTTGCCCAGAACGCCTGCTTGCAGCTGTGCGTGGTGGGCCGCAACAGCTTCGTCGGCGCCAATACGGTATTCACCGATTTCAACTTGCTGGGAAAGCCGATCCGCATCTGGCATCGTGGCCGGCTTTGGGAGACCGGCATGCCGGTTCTGGGTGGTTGCGTCGGCCATAACGTGCGCCTCGGTTCGGGCTTTGTGATCTACCCCGCCCGGACAATCGAGTCCGGCTCGGTGCTTGTTTGCCCGGCGGGGCCCAATGTGATCACGCGCAACGTGAGCCGCGAGGAGAGCCTGCGCTATCGCTGGGAGCCCGCCCCTGAAGGGCCAGAGTCATAGGCCGACGGTAGCCTGGCGGAGGCACGATCGGAGGAAGGCTATGCCAAGACAGAAGATCCTGATCGTGGAGGATGCCCCGGACATCGCGGGCCTCCTGCAGGTGTTCTTCACCTCCCAGGGATACGAAGCGCTGGTCGCCAGCCGAGGGGCACAGGCGGTGGAGCTTTCGCGCCGCGAGATGCCCGACCTGATCCTTCTGGACATCATGTTGCCCGACATGAATGGCTACACCGTTTGCCAAGAGCTTCGCGGCAACCGCCGTACGCGGGAAATCCCGATTATCTTCCTGACCGCCCGCGGAGAAAAAGAGGATATCATCCAAGGCCTGAAACTGGGCGCGGATGACTATATCGTCAAACCGTTTGACCTGCAGGTGTTGCAGGCGCGGGTTAGCAACCGGATCCAGCGTGCGAACCTCCTCAGCACGAAAGATCCCACCACCGGGCTTCCCGGGAGCACCGCCATCGAGGAGGAACTGCGCCGCGTGCTGAACCGCCACGATTGGGCGCTCGCCTACATGGGCCTGGAACACTTTGAGCCCTTCAGTCAGGCCTACGGCTTTGTCGCTGGGGATAATGCGTTGCGCTTTGTGGCGCGTCTGCTTGTGGAGGCCGTGGACGAGCTAGGTGGCCCGGACGACTTTGTTGGGCACGGGATTGGGAGCGACTTTGTCCTGACAACGAGCCCGGGCCACGTCCGCGCGATCTGTGAGCGGGTCATGCGGGACCTGGACCAGCGTATTGGCACCCTTTACGACTACCAGGATCGCAAGCAAGGCTTCCTCCGCCTTCGGGACGCCGCTGGAGAGGAGGTCCAGGTGCCGCTGATGTACCTGGTCATCGGGGTGGTCGATGGGACACGGCGTCAGTTCAGCGACATCCGGGAGCTGAGCGAAGCCGCGGCTCAGGTCCGACAACTGGCCCGTCTGGAAAAGAAAGCGGGAAGCCGGATCGCCTTCGGGTAGGGTTTTTTCCGGAGCTCGGAGGGCTCGATGATGCGTGGGTGGAAGGCCTGGGTGCTCCCCTCACGGGATTTCACCCCTAGTGAGCGGCTCGCCTGGGCGATGCGCTGGTTTCTGGTCGGATTCGTCCTTCTGGTGAACAATGTCCCTGCGATCACGCCTTACTCCGGGATGACGATCCGCCGGGTGCTCTACCTGGCCCTGGGCTTGGCCGCGCTGAACCTGATCCTCACCCCCTTCCTTTGGAGGCCCGGAAAGCGCCGGCCGGCCTTTCCCCGGGTCGCCGGCCTGGCCCTGCAGCTAGTGGACATCGGCTACGTGTCGGCCCTCCTGGCACGGTTGCGCCCCGCAGAGCTCCGGCAGACGCCTTACGACATCCTCTACTTCCTGATCATCCCGCTATCTGCCCTGCGGTTCGGGATGAGCGTGAGCATCGCCTTCTCCATCCTTTCCGCGCTCCTCTACGGCGGGATCGTCCTGTCGATGCCCGTGCCAGGGGTTTTTGCCACCCTCCAGGTGCGCAACGCGATGCTGGTCATGCGCACGTTCGCCTTTCTGGGGGTAGGGGTCGTCGGGGGCATCCTGGCGCAGCTGGAGCAGACCCAGCGCAGGCGGGGAGAAGAGGAGCGCCGTCGCGCGCGCGAGCTCGAGGTGGTGCAGAGCGTGGCGGCGGCGATCAGCACGACCCTGGAACTGAGCCGCTTGATGGAGCAGATCTTTGTAGCGCTCCAGCAAGTCATCCCGTTCAGCGACGGCGAGATCACACTCTGGGAAGGGGAGGCGGGATGCCTCGTCAGCCGAGGCCTCTTTACCGCCGAAGGGTTTCAGGAGCGGGAACTGCGATATGCGCCGGGGGAAGGCTACAGCGGCTGGCTTGCGGTTCACCGGCAACCGCTGTGGATCCCGGATGTGGAGGCAGAGCGCGAAATCCGGCCCAAGGTGGAGCTCCCGTTTGCCTCTTACCTGGGGGTGCCGCTGCTGATCGGCGAGCGTCTGGTAGGCACCCTGGAGCTCTCCACGCGCACCAAGGGGGCCTTGCGGCGGGAGGACCGGGACCTCCTGGCAGCGACGGCTCCCCAGATCGCGGCGATGCTGGACCACGCGCGCCTGTACGACCGGGTACACCGGCGCCTCGAGCAGCGTGTCCGCCAGCTGGCTGCAATCGAACAGATCGATCGCGAGCTCAGCAGCACGCTGGACCTCCGCAAAGTGATCCAGGCTGTGCTTGAGCGGGCGATCGAGTTCACCGGAGCCGATTCCGGGGCCCTTCTGGGGACGACCGACAGGCGGGATGGCTTGCTGATTTTGGCGGCACGGGGGTACCGGGAGGAGATGACCGAGCGCTATGCCCGGACGCCCTGGCCGCTCGATCGTGGGATCGTGGGCCGCGTCGCTCGCACCAACCGGCCAGCTCTGGTCGAGGACGTCACCCAGGATCCAGACTATGCCGACGTGACGGGTGGGACCGGTTCTGAACTGGCGGTTCCCATCTGCCGCGAAAACGAGGTCCTGGGGGTCCTGAACCTGGAGAGTTCCCGTCTGGCCGCGTTCAGCGAGGAGGATCTGGAATTTGTCCAGCACCTGGCGGAGCACGCGGCCATCGCCATCGAGAATGCACGCCTTTTTGCCAGCGCAGAGCGTCGAGCCCGCGAGTTGGCGACGCTGCACGAGGTCACGCTGGATATCTCCCAGCGGCTGGATATGGAGGATCTGCTCCGTTCCATCGTCGAACGTGCGGTGCAGCTCGCAGAAGCTTCCGGAGGGGCGGTCTATCTGCTCGATCCGGCGCGCGGGGATCTGGAACTGGTGGTGCATCATGGCCTCCCCCCGCACTATCTCGGGAAGCGTCTCCAGATGGGCGAGGGGCTTTCGGGTAGGGTCGCCCAGACACGGCAACCGCTTTTCGTGGACGATTACCGCCTTTACCCAGGGCGTTCGGGGCAATACGCGGATGCCGACTTTCGCGCTGTGGCCGCCGTCCCGCTTCTCTACGGAGAGGATCTGCTGGGCGTGCTGACAGTATTGCATGGGGCGGAGGGCCGCACCTTCAGGGAAGCGGACGTGCGCCTCCTTCAGTCGATGGCCAACCAGGCGGCGGTCGCGATTGCCAACGCGCGCCTGTTCCAGGAGACGCGGCGTTGGTCCGAGCAACTGGCGGCCCTCCAGGAGTTGAGCCGTAACTTGGGCACGCGCCTGGAGCTCCGGGAAACGTTGGAGACGCTGATCCGCGGACTGGCGCGACTGATCCCGCATCGCGGCGGCGAGGTGTGCCTCTACGACCCAACGCGCCAGTGTTTTGTAGCCATGGCCACATTGGGGGACGTCGCGCGGGTCGCTTCGGCGGAAACCTATACGTTGACCGAGGGGTATACCGGCTGGCTTGGGCGCCACCGTCAGCCGCTGCGGATCGCGGATTGTACCACCTTTAGCGAGGCACGGCCGAAGCGCGAGGAGGTGTTGAGCAGCGGCCAGCTGCGGTCCTTCCTGGGCGTTCCCATGGTGCTGGGGGAGCGCTTGATCGGGACGATCGAGCTGATCAGCGATCAGCCGGGCGCGTTCACCGAGGAGCATCAACGGATCCTCACCCTGGTCGCCGGCGAGGCGGCCAGCGCCATCGACAACGCCAGGCTTTACGAGCTGACCGAGAGCCGCCTGCGGCGTCGCATCGAGCAGCTGGTGGCGCTGCGTCGCGTCGGACAGGAGATGAATAGCACCCTGGAGCTGGAGCACAACCTCCTGGTGCTGATCGAGGAAGCGGTACGGGTTACGCCGGCTACCCACGGCCATATCGCGATGTACGACGCAGCACTGGGCGTGTACCGGGTGGGCACCGCGCACGTGGGCTATACTCCCGAGGAAGCGCGCTTGCTCCGTCAGCTGCGCTTGGGCCGGGGTCGGAGCGTGGTCGACGACGTGCTGCGTTCGGGCCAGCCCGAGATCGTGCGCGATGCTTCGCTGGATCCCCGGCCCATCTGCGTGAAACGGGAGACCCGCTCCGGCCTTTTTGTTCCCGTCCTGTACGAGGGCCGGGTCGTAGGCGTCATCGACCTGCTGAGCACGGAAGAGCTGGCCTTCGACGAGGAGGATCTGCAGTTCGTGCAGACGCTGGCGACCCAGGCCTCGCTGGCTGTTGGGAATGCCCGCCGCTACGAGGAGCTCGTGCAGGAGCGGGAGCAGGTAGGACAGCGGGCGAGCCAGCTGCGCGAGATCCTGGAGCTCGGGAACAGCCTGCGCGCGGATCTGGAGCTTCCCGACCTGCTGGGGCAGGTGGCCTACGGCGTTGTCGGAAGCATTGGCTTCGGCGTCGTCCTCTTCCAGCTCGTCTCGGAGGCCGACCCGACGCGCCTGGAGCGCGTGGCCAGCGCAGGGATCCCCCTGGAAGACTTTCAACGCCTGCGCCAGATCCAGCCCACCAGGGCCACTTTTGAAGCCCTCTTCCGAGAAGAGTACCGGATTAGCCGTTCCTACCTGATCCCGGAGGAAGCGGGCCTGCCGGTCAAAGCGGAGCTGGCCTACGTCTTTCCGGGCGAAGAAGGGGAGTTGGTGGACCCACAAGGCTGGCACCCGGGGGACCTCCTCCTGGTCCCCCTCTACTCGGGCACGGGGGAGCTTCTCGGGGTCATGACCGTGGACAACCCGTTTGACCGACGGCGCCCTGCGCGGCGGACGGTCGAGGTTCTGGAGATTTTTGCCAACCAGGCCGCGGTGGCGGTCGAAAACGCGCGCCTGTTCCGCGAGCGGGAGCGCCGGATCGCCGAACTGAACGTGCTCAACCGGGTTGCCCAGGCTGCCGCATCGACGCTCGATCCGGACGCCGTATTGCGTGGCATCTATGAGAGGCTGGCCGAATCTCACGTGCTCGATGTGGAGGGATTCTTCATCGCCCTGTACGACGCCTCGCGGGAAACGTTTCGCTATTACCCGCTCGTAATGCAAGGTGTCCTTTACGAGGCCGAGGAATGGCCAGCGGTAGGAATCACCGCCGAGGTGCTCCAGCGGGGGAAGCCTTGGCTGCTCGAGGACCTGTCCCACTGGGAAGGGGGCACGGGCTTTTTCGAGGCCCAGAAGGAGCGCGTGCGTTCGTTGCTGGGTGTGCCGTTGCGAGTGGGCGAGCAGCCGGTGGGCGTGATTGCGGCCCTCAGCAGCCGCCAGGGCGCCTACGGGGAGCGCGAGCAGCAGTTTTTGGCGACTGTGGCCAACCAGGTCGCCGTTGCCATCCAGAACGCACGGCTCTTCCGGGAGCGGGAGCAGCGGCTGGCGGAACTGGCCATCCTCAACGAGATCAGCCGTGCCCTCTCGAGCGCGCTCGACCTGGAGCAACTGCTGCAAGTGGTGCACGATCAGGTCAGCCGCATTTTCGATACGACCAACTTTTACGTCGCGACCTACGACGAGGCGACCGACGAGTGGACCTCAGCCTTCCATCTGGAACACGGGGTGCGGCAACCGCCGGCCCGCTACAAGGTCGAGGCTGGCCTGACGGGGTACATCATCCGCAACCGGCAGCCGCTCCTGCTGCGCAACCTGGCAGAGAATGCGGCCTTTCACGAGCGGCTGGGCATCGCCATGCTGGGTGAACCGGCTCTCTCGTGGCTCGGCGTTCCCCTGATCGCCGCCGACAAGGTCCTCGGGGTGATGGCCATCCAGAGCTATGAATCCGAGAACCTCTACACGGAGCAGGACCTGGCGCTGTTCTCCACCATCGCCGCGCAGGCGGCGATCGCGATAGACAATGCTCGGCTGTTCCAGGAACGGGAGCGACGGATCACCGAGCTGGCCATCCTCAACGAAATCGGCCGGGCTCTCTCGGCAACGGTGGAGCAGGAAGCGGTTACCCAGGCGATCTACGAGCAGGTCGGCCGTATCCTGGACACGACCAACTTTTTCATCGCCCTGTACGACGAGAAACGCCAGGAATGGGAGACGGTGCTCGATATTGTACACGGCCAGCGAGGCCCATCGGTACGGGCTTCGGTTCAGGAAGGCCTCAGCGGGTACATCATCCGCAACCGGCAGCCGCTCCTGTTCCACACCGCGGCAGAGCTGGAAGCGTTCCACCGGGAACGGGGCGCCCAGACGATCGGCGAGCCGGCTTGCTCGTGGCTCGGGGTACCGATGATTGTCGCCGATCGCGTCCTCGGCGTCATCGGAGTAGAAAGCTACGATCGTGAGCACGCATTTAGCCAGGAACACCTGGAAGTGCTGTCTACCATTGCCGCCCAGGCAGCGATTGCTCTCGAGAACGCGCGCCTGTTCCGCGAGCGAGAACAGCGGATCGCCGAGCTGGCCGCGCTCAATGAGGTCGGTCGAGCCATCAGCTCTACCACCCGCTTGCAAGACCTGCTGGAGACGATCCGCACCGAAGCCGGGCGGCTGGTGGATACGCAAAACTTCCTGGTCGCCCTCTACGATGAGGAGACGGATACCGTCTCATTCCCGCTCTACCACGAGTTGGGCGAGCGGGTCGAGATGCCACCGCGCCGTCGAGGAAACGGCCTGACGGAATACGTGATCCGTACCCGGGAACCCGTGCTGGTGGCCGAGGGGACAGAGGCCTTCTGCCAGGAGCGAGGGATCGACCATCGCGGCATGCCGGCGCAGTCCTGGTTGGGCGTGCCCATGGTGTATCAGGGGAAGGTGATCGGCGTCCTGGCCATACAGGACTATCAACGACCGCATGCCTACGACGAACATCACGTCCGTCTCCTTTCCACGCTAGCCTCTCAGGCGGCCGTCGCCGTGCAAAATGCGCGCCTCTTCAGCGACCTGGAGGCGTCCCGGGCAGAGCTGGAAGCGCGCATCCTTCAGCTGGACGCCCTCCAGGAGATGGGGCGCACGATGGCGGGGACCCTGGAGTTGGAGCAGGTGCTCGATGTCGCCCTGCAGGCGGTCACGACGACGCTGGGCTTTTCCTATGGCATCATCTCCCTCGTGGACGAGGAGGCCAGGGAAATCCGGGGCGTGCGCGGCATCGGGGTGGAACCCGGCCGCGTGGCCGCCGCTGCCTCCAGGCTTAGCGACTCGAACCTCCCGGCACGCGTCGTGCGGACGGGACAGCTCGAGGTCATCTCCGAAGCCGGTGACTGGGTACGGGTCCTGGCGCCACTCGTCGCACGCGGCAAGGGGATCGGCCTTCTGGAAGTGGGATACGTGCGTGCGGCCCGGAGCGAATTGACCCCGGACGACCTGGAGGTGCTCCAGACCTTCCTTGGGCAGGCCTCGATCGCCATCGACAACGCACGGCTGTTTGCCGAGATCCGTCGCTTTACCCAGGAACTGGAGCAGATGGTCGAGGCCCGTACACGGCAGGTCCAGGACGAGAAGAGCCGCCTGGAGGCCCTCCACGCCATCACCAGCGAGCTCTCCAGCACGCTCGACCTCGATGAGATCCTGCTGAAGACGGTCGACCTGGCTTCCACAGCCACCGGACGTTCTTCGGGCATGGTTTTTCTGCGCGACCTGGCCAGTGGCCATTTGGTCTGTCGCGCGATGATGGACGAAGGGCAGACGCTGCGCCTCGGCCGGCAGAGCGTTTCCCTTTCCGAGGTACCTGCGCTATGGCGCGTGCTGGAGGATCGAAGGCCGCTGCGGATCGACGACGTCGAGCACGATCCGCGAAAGGCGGAGCTCCCGCTCCTGCCTCTCGGGACCCGCTCAGTGGCCGCGGTGCCGCTGGTTTCCGCCGAGGAGGTGGTGGGGGTGCTTCTCCTTGCGCATCCCGAGCCGGGGTTCTTCGACGAGGACCAGATGCGGCTGCTCATGACGCTGGGCGGCGAAGTTGCCACAGCCATTCATAATGCCGAGCTGTACAGCTACATCAACGATCAGGCGCTGCGGCTGGCCGAGATGTTGACCTTGCAGCAGGAAGAGGCAAGCAAGGTTCGTGCAATTCTGCAGTCGATCACGGATGGGGTGCTCGTCGTCGACCGTGAGGGGAAGATTCTCCTGGTGAACCCGGCCGTCGAGGCCATGTTGGGGATTCCTCGCGAGGAACTGGAGGGAAAGGCGACTCGAGACTTGCCAGGCCTCTTCCTGGCTGGAGGCGTGTTCGCCCAGGCCAACCAGCGGGTGCAGTTGCCCGAGCGCGAACTGGCCGTCTATTCGGCCCCCGTGGTGACGGATGCGGGAGAGATGTTGGGCACCGTCTATGTGCTGCGTGACATCACCCGCGAGGTCGAAGCGGATCGCGCCAAAAGCGAGTTCATCTCCACCGTTTCCCACGAATTGCGTACACCGCTAACCTCCATCAAGGGGTATGTCGATCTGCTCCTGCTGGGCTCGGTAGGGGACCTAAGCCCAATGCAGCGGAATTTCCTGGAAGTGGTGCGGTCCAACGCGAATCGTTTGGTGGAATTGATCAACGATCTCCTCGATATCTCACGCATCGAAACGGGCAAGATCACCCTGAACCGGGAGCCGGTCAGCCTGTACGAATTGGTTGAGGAAGTGGTGGACTCGGCGCGCACCGAGATCGAGCGGAAGCAACTGCAGTTGGAGATCGACGTGCCGCCGGACCTGCCGCTCGTTCAGGCGGACCGCAGGCGGGTGCTCCAGGTGCTCAACAACCTGGTTTCCAACGCCTACAAGTACACCCGGGAAGGCGGCCGGATCTCGATCGCTGCCCGCTGTGTGGACGGATTCCTTCAAATCGACGTCAGCGATACCGGGGTGGGCATTTCCCCCGAAGACCAGCAGCGGTTGTTCACGCGCTTCTTCCGGGCCGATAACCCCATGCGGGACGAGGTCGGCGGCACGGGTTTGGGGCTGGCGATCTCCAAGTCGTTCGTCGAGATGCACGGAGGCCGGATCTGGGTGAAAAGTGAATTGAACGTTGGGAGCACCTTTTCCTTCACCCTGCCGCTGGAAAGCTCGGAACCCGCGCAGCCCGCGCCCGAGAAAGCACCGACAGGCGCCCGGGTGGAACCGGGTGGGAAGCGCGTGCTGGTGGTGGATGACGACCCCCAGATCGCCGATCTCCTGCGGATCCAGCTCGAGGGGGCAGGGTATCGGGTGCTGGTCGCGCATCGGGGCGAAGAGGCACTCGAGATCGCGGCCCGGGAGCTCCCAGACCTGATGACGCTGGACATCTTGATGGTCGGCCTGGATGGGTTCCAGGTGCTCGAGCGGCTTCGGGCGAACCCCAAGACCGCGGACATCCCGGTGCTGGTGATCTCGGTTGTTTCCGAGCAGCGGGATCTGCTCGCGTTGGGAGCGGTCGATTTCCTGTCCAAGCCGCTGGATGAGGCAGCACTGCTGTCCGTGGTGGGCCGCGTGCTCGGGACCCCTTCGGGCGGGCGGCGGGTGCTTGTGGCCGAGGACGATCCGGACATCGCTGGGTGGCTACAGCAGGTGTTGCTGGAGCAGGGCTTTCAAGTGAGCTGGGTACGCGATGGCATGGCCGCGCTCGAAGGGGCCGCAGCAACCCGACCGGACATCGTGCTATTGGACCTGCACCTCCCCGAGGTGCATGGGCGCGAAGTGGTTGCGCGGTTGAAGCAGGACCCCGCTACCCGGGACATCCCCATCATCGTGATGACCGCAAGCTCGGTGGACAGGGATCGAGACCGCGTGCGGGTTCTGGACCTGGGTGCAGCAAGTTTCCTCACCAAGCCGTTCACTGCCGAGGAACTCGCGCGGGAAATCCGCCGCGTGCTAGAGGACAAAACGGAGGCGTTGCGAGAATGAGCAAGAAGATCCTGGTAGCCGATGATGAACCCGATGTGCTCTTTATGACCGCCTTCAGCTTGCGTACGGTAGGCGGCTTCGAGGTGATCGAAGCACGCAATGGGCTGGAGGCGCTGGAGAAAGCCCAGCAGACTACGCCCGATCTGATCATCCTGGACATCAAGATGCCCCGGCTGAACGGATACGAGACCTGCCGGCGGCTGAAAGAGATCGAGGGCCTTCGAGAAGTTCCGGTAATCTTTCTTTCGGCCAAGGGTCAACGGCAGGAGATCGAGGAGGGGATGAACCTCGGGGCCGCAGGCTATATCTTGAAGCCTTTCGCGCCGGAAGATCTGGTGAGCAAGGTGCAGGAGATCCTGGGCCGGCCGAAATAGCGGGCGGAGCGCAGGGGGGATGAGCGCGATCCTTCTAGAGGAGGGCCTGGTGCATTATGAAGCCTTTGGCCGTGGGAAGCCGGTCGTCTTCCTCCACGGCTGGTTGGGCTCCTGGCGGTACTGGGTGCCTGTGATGGAGGATCTCTCCGACACCTATCGCTCCTACGCCCTAGACCTGTGGGGGTTCGGGGATTCGGAGAAGCCAGCCCACGGGTACCACATCCAGGGATACGTGCAGCAGGTGGGACAGTTCCTGGATGGGCTCGGGATCGCGCAGGCGTCCTTCGTCGGCCATTCGCTGGGCGGCGTGGTCGCGCTCCATCTGGCGCTGACGCAGGCGCCCCGTGTGGAGAAACTGGTGCTTGTGGCCACACCAGTACAGGGAACGGCGCTTTCGGGGTTCCTCCGCCTTTTGCTCGGCCCCTTGCGCCACGTGGCGGGCCCCCGCCGATGGTTCGATCTCTGGACGCGATCCTTGAAGCGGGCATCGGCTCCCTGGGCAGAGATGTACGACGAGATCGTCGACGACGCGGTCAAGGCGGATCACGAGGCGATACGCCAGAGCCTGGAGGGTCTCCTGGAACTGGACTTGAGTGGCGCCCTGGGCCGTCTGTATGCGCCCACCCTGGTCGTCTATGGCTCGCGGGACGAGTTTGTGGACCCACGCCAGGCCACCCTTTTTGCCGACGGCAACGTGGCTACCGCGCAGGTGGTGGTGTTGGGAGGGTGTCGCCATTTCCCGTTCCTGGAGGACCCAGCCAGGTTCAATCGGCTATTGAAAGAGTTCCTGGCCAGCGAGATCGGTCAGCCCGTTGTGGTGAAAGAAGAGTGGAGACGGCGTTACCATCCGACGGAGTACCTGAAGTCTGCAGGGGGGTCGGCATGAACATGAAAGTATACGAGGGCGCTCTTCTGGGGACCGGCCTTCGGTTCGGCGTGGTGGTCTCGCGCTTCAACGAGTTCATCAGCCGCAAGCTCCTGGACGGCGCGCTGGACGCCCTGTCGCGACACGGTGTCGCACCGGAGGATATCGAAGTGGCCTGGGTGCCGGGCGCGTTCGAGATTCCGTTGGTCGCGCGCAGGATGGCCGCGAGCGGAGGATATCATGCGGTGATCTGCTTGGGCGCGGTGATCCGCGGGGCGACACCGCACTTTGAGTACGTTGCCGCCGAGGTCACCAAGGGGATCGCGCAGGTGGGGCTGGAAACAGGGGTGCCGGTGCTGTTCGGGGTGCTCACGACGGACAGCATCGAGCAGGCCATCGAACGCGCGGGCACCAAGGGGGGGAACAAGGGGTTCGACGCGGCCCTGGCGGCGATCGAGATGGCCAACTTGCTGCGTTCGTTGCCCGTCGGGCGGTAGGGAAGGCTCCCGCGCGCTTGGATTCCACAGGAGAAGCGACCGTGGGGTTACGGAGAGAAAGGGAGCTCTCCGGAACGGTTGTTGCGGCTGATTCCCTTGGTGCCCCGTGCTCCAAGGGGCCGCAAGAGATACAGCGGCAGCCCCAGGACGAGGTTTTCCAGGCCCACACAGAGGATCAGGGCCGAATAGCTGAGGATTTCCCCGGCGGACCAACCCAATTCGGGCGCGGACAGGATGGTCAGGAGGATGAGCTCTCGCGTCCCCAACCCGGCTACCGAAAGGAGGCTGCCAAGGGCGACCAGCGCGATCGTGGGCACAAAGATGGCCAGGGGAAGGGACTTTCCCAGGGCCGGGATGAGCAGCCACAGGCGGAAAAAGGTGGTGGCGAACGAGAGAAGCGAGATCCCTCCGCCGAGCAAGACGTTCCGAGGGCTGAGGAAGAAGCGATCCAGGTAGGCACGGGCCTCCTTTTGCTGGAGGTAGCGTCGTACGCCCGCGGGGACCAAGTAGCGGAACACCCGGTCGGCCCACCATTGGCGCAAGCGTCGGCTGAGAAGGAGGCTCAAGACCAGGACGATGCCCAGAAGCATTCCTGCCAGGACCAGGACGGTCCCCGTGCGGGGGAAGATGCGCCAGAGGGCGTAGAGCCCGCTCAAAGCCAGGATGCCCATGATGCCCATATCGAATAGACGGTCCACCACGGTGCTCAGGAGGGCTGCGCCGAGATCGTGGCCATCCTCCTTCAAGTACCACGCCTTCAGAAAATCACCCGCCTGGCCAGGCGTGGCTGCACCCAGGAAAATGCCCAGGGCATAGTAGAAGGTGAGCCGTCTCCACGGCACGTGCTCCCCCAAATCGTCCAGGATCAGTTGCCAGCGGAGGCCCTTGAGCAGTACGAAGGGGAAGACAAGCAGGAAAGAAAGGGCCAGGGGGGGCCAGCGAATGCTCCGCAGCGCGCTCCAGGCAATTCCAAGCTGGCCGCGATTTTCCCACAGGATCCACGCAAGCAGCAAGGGGCCCAGGGCCCGCAGGAACCAGGACAGAAGCGCCCGAGAGATCGGCTTCTTCCCCTCCTCCACTCGCTACTCCTTCCTCTCGAAACGCAACATGGCGATCTGCTCGGAGACCAGGCCGATCAGGAAAACGATGATGCTCATCGTGAAGAGCAATGCGGCCGAGTTCGGGATGTGGAGGCGGCGCTCGGCAATCAACATCGTATATCCCGCCGAAAGGCAGCTTAGGAAAAACAGCACCACGCTCACCGGGAAAAAGACCCGCAGGGGGGTAAAGAGGGTAACGATCCGCAGGATGATCAGGACAAAGCGCACCCCGTCTTGCAAAAGCCGTACACCGCTCTTTCCACCCTGGCGCGGTGCGGACTGGATGGGGACGAAAGCGACGCTGTAGCCTGCCTTGAGGAAGGCCAGGGTCGTCGTGGTCGGGTAGGAGTAGCCGTTAGGCAAGAGGTGGATGAACTCGCGCAGCGCGTCGCCGCGCGCGGCGCGAAAGCCGCTGGTGAGATCCGGGATTGGCCGGCCGGTGAGGTACGTGGCCAGGGCGTTAAAGGCCGCGTTGCCCAGCCGCCGTGCCAGCGATGCCTGGGTAGAGGGATCGCGGGCTCCGATCACCAAGTCATACTCTTCCAGCGCAGCCAGCAAGCGCGGGATATCCGCGGGACGGTGCTGGCCATCGGCATCCATCAGGACGATCTTTTCCCCGCGTGCGTGCCGCAGGCCCGTCTTGACCGCGGCACCGTTTCCTTTGTTGTACGGGTGACGGAGGACGGTGGCACCCGCAGCGCGGGCCTCCTCCGGCGTCTCGTCCGTAGAAGCATCGTCGACAACAATCACCTCGGCCTCGGGAAAGAGCGCCCGGATCTCCCGGACAACCGCTCCCACCCGGGCGCCTTCGTTGTGCGCCGGAAGCACAATGCTCAGTTCAGGCCGCTCCGTTTCCTCTTCCACCCGCACCTCTCCATGCTTTGGCAAGAAGCCTGAAAGCGAAGGCATTGTACACGAGCGGCCTGGCCGCGTCAAATGCACTTGCGATCGCGCCACAACTGTGTTATAATACCGACACAATTGAATACCGCCGACCTCTCATCCAGAGTGGCGGAGGGACTGGCCCGGTGAAGCCCGGCAACCAGGCGGGAGGCGGCAGATCGAAGCCGCAAGCGCTCCCGCTATGGTGCCAATTCCTGCAGGGGTGCGGTGCGTCGCATCGAACTCCTGAGAGATGAGAGAGAGCAGCCTCGGCTTGACCTCTCTCGTCGGAGGTCTTTTTTTTGCCCGTGAGGGAACCGATGCCTGTCGATATGCACAGCATTGTCTGGGAAGACGGCGCGGTGCGCCTGCTTGACCAGACGCGCCTTCCTCACCGTGAAGTGTGGCTGACGTGTCGCACGGTGGAGGAACTAGCCCGGTGCATCTCTCGCCTCCAGGTGCGGGGCGCCCCGGCGATCGGCATCGCAGCGGCCTACGGAATGGCCCTGGCGGCACAGAACTCAGGTTGCCGAGACGCCCAGGAATTGCTGGAGTGCCTCGAACAGGCTGCGGCTTTGCTTCTGGCCACGCGCCCCACGGCGGTGAACCTGGCGTGGGCGGTCGAACGGATGCTGGCTCGGGCGCGTGCCCTGAAAGCGCTGGATCCCGAGGAGGCAGCGGCGTTGCTCGTCCGGGAGGCCCTGGCGATTGCCGCTGAGGATGAAGAGGCGAACCGCCGTCTTTCTCGGATCGGGCAGGCTCTCTTGCCGCAGCATGGGTCGGTCCTCACCCACTGCAACGCCGGGGCCTTGGCCACGGGCGGGTACGGCACAGCGCTGGGCGTGATCCGGGCTGCCTTAGAGGAAGGAAAGGAGATCCACGTCTTCCTGGACGAAACCCGCCCGCTGCTCCAGGGAGCTCGCCTGACCGCCTGGGAGTTGCGGAGGCTGGGAATCCCGTTCACCCTGATCACGGACAGCATGGCGGGCCACTTCATGCGGCTGGGGCGTGTCGATGTGGTGTTGGTGGGCGCCGACCGGATCGCTGCGAATGGGGATCTGGCCAACAAGATCGGGACCTACGGTCTGGCCGTGCTGGCATTTGCCCATGGGATCCCGTTCTACAGTGCCGCCCCCACCTCCACGCTCGACCTTTCCCTGCCCGACGGGAGCCAGATCCCGATCGAGGAGCGGAGCCCGGAAGAAGTGACCCATCTGGCCGGCCGGCGGATCGCTCCTCGGGGTACACGGGCGGCAAACCCGGCCTTCGATGTGACCCCGTACCGCTATGTCAGCGCCATCATCACCGAGCGCGGGATCGCCCGTCCCCCCTACGAGGAAAGCCTGCGACGACTGTTGGAGGAGGCGACATGACGTTCGCGCCCAAGTGTCTTCCCACGATGGTCGGGAGCTTGCCCCACCACGACCCGCGCGTGGCTTGCGAGCGGGTGTTGCAGTACCTGTCCGCCATTCCTGCCTGGCCCCAGTTGCCGCGTCGTTCCTTCCGCGAAAACATGTACGCTCAGTTCGGAGAGCGTTTCCCTGGGCTGGTGGTGGACGTCGAGCGGGAAAAGGTCTGGGTAGATCGGGAACGGGCGAATGAGGAACTGGAAGCCCTCTATCTGGCCTACCTGGAAGATCGGGTGGATGAGTGGGGCATCGGCTCGGAATATGCGGCCGGGTTGCACGCTTTCCTGGCGCTCAAAGAAGCCGTTGGGGCTGCCGTGGCGGTCAAGGGGCAAATCACCGGCCCGATCAGTATGGGCCTCCAGGTGACCGATGCTGCGCTGCGTCCCGTCCTATACGATGAGATCCTCGCCGATGCCCTGGCGAAACATCTGCGTCTGAAGGCGGCCTGGATGGAACGGCAGTTGCGACGGTTGCACCCCCAGGTGATCCTCTTTGTGGATGAACCGTATCTGAGCGCCTTTGGATCCGCCTTTATCTCCCTGAGCCGGGAGCAGGTGATCGCGCTGCTGACCGAGGTATTTGCCGGTATCAGTGGCTTGAAGGGCATCCACTGCTGCGGCAACACCGACTGGTCGGTCGTGCTAGAGACGCGGCCGGATATCCTGAACCTGGATGCCTACAATTATGCCCAGAGCATCGCGCTCTATCCAGAGGCGGTGCACGCGTTTCTACACCGGGGCGGGATCATCGCCTGGGGGATCGTGCCTCAGGAGGAAGCGGCCATCCGCAGTGCCACGGTCGAAGACCTCCTGGGCCGCTTGTACGCGGCTTGGGCCCTTCTGGAAGCCAAGGGCATTTCGCGTGAGGAGCTCTTGGGTGGCTGCCTCATCACGCCATCCTGTGGGTTGGGTGCGGTCTCGCCACAGGCCGCCGAGCGAGCGCTCGAACTGACCGCCGCGGTTTCCAACCGGCTCCGGGAACAGTACGGCATCGAGTAGGAGGCGCAGGTGATCGTTGTTACCGGATCGGTCGCCTTTGACTACCTGATGAGTTTTCCAGGACGCTTTCGCGATCACATTCTCCCTGAGGAACTGGACCACGTGAGCCTGAGTTTCCTGGTGGACGATATGCGCAAGGTGCGAGGAGGATGTGGGGCGAATATCGCTTACTCCCTCGCCTTGCTCGGGGAGCGCCCCTATTTGATGGCCACCGCCGGTTGCGATGGCGCAGAGTACCGGGATTGGCTCGCTGCCCAAGGGGTCGATGTTTCTGGGTTGCGCCTCTATGACGATTGTTTCACGGCTTCTTTCCTGGTGACGACCGACCTGGAGGGAAACCAGATCGCCACCTTCTACAGCGGTGCGATGGCCCGCGCGCGCGAGCTGTCCTTCTACGATCTCAGCGATCCCGCACAGGTCGAATGGGCGATCATTTCCCCCAACGACCCGTGCGCAATGGCCCGGTATGCGGAGGAATGTCGGGAATTGGGCATCCCGTTCATCTACGACCCCAGCCAGCAGGTCGCTCGTGTGGGCGGCGATGAGCTGGTCTGCGGTGCTCGCGGGGCTCGTGTCCTGATCCTGAACGAGTACGAGAACCACCTTTTCCGCAAAAAGACCGGGCTGGATACCGATGGGCTGCTCGATCTTGTGCAAACGCTGATCGTGACCCGGGGCAGAGAGGGATCGACCATTCTGAGCGTGGAAACCGGGCAAATGGCGGTCTACGAGATTCCCGCAGTCCCGGCGGATCCGTGCCAGGACCCCACGGGCGTCGGGGATGGGTACCGCGCCGGCCTGCTCAAGGGGTTGCGGTGTGGCCTGCCCTGGCCAGTGACGGGCCGTATCGCGGCGCTCGCGGCCACCTACGTCCTGGAGCAACTGGGCCCACAGCCGCGCCCATACCGCCGGGAAGAGTTTGTGCAGCGCTACGAGGAAGCTTTCGGGCCTGACCCCGCGGTGCGGGATGCCCTTCTGGGCTGCAGGCCGGCCTGAAAAGCGACAGGATGCAGAATCGCTTAACGAGAGGTGATCGATGACCGTAGAACACGACGTCAGGGACCTGGGGCTTGCAGCGCAGGGTCGGCTGCGCATCGAATGGGCGGAGCGTGATATGCCGGTTTTGCGCCGCATCCGCGAGCGTTTTGCGCGCGAGCAGCCGCTGCGCGGCATCCGCCTGGGTGCCTGCCTGCACGTGACGACCGAGACCGCAAACCTGGTGCGCACCCTGCAGGCTGGTGGTGCGGAGGTCGCCCTCTGTGCTTCGAACCCGCTTTCCACTCAGGACGACGTGGCAGCCAGCCTGGTGGTGGACCATCAGGTCCGAGTCTTTGCGATCAAAGGAGAAGATGCCGAGACCTACTATCGGCACGTGCGCGCGGTGTTGGGGACCAACCCGCGCATCACGATGGACGACGGTGCCGATCTGGTGACCACGCTGCTCAAGGAGCGGCCGGACCTGGTTCCGCACATGATCGGGTCTACCGAAGAGACAACCACGGGGGTCATCCGTCTTCGCGCGATGGCAGCGGATGGCCAGATCCGGTTCCCAGTGATCGCGGTAAACGATGCCGATACCAAGCATCTGTTCGACAACCGCTATGGGACGGGCCAATCGACGATCGATGGGATCCTTCGGGCGACCAACAAACTGCTGGCCGGGAGTACCTTTGTAGTGGCCGGATACGGGATGTGCGGGCGCGGGGTAGCCACCCGCGCGCGCGGGGCCGGGGCGAACGTGATCGTGACCGAGGTGAACCCATTGCGTGCCCTGGAGGCCGTGATGGACGGCTATCGGGTGATGCCCATGGCCGAGGCGGCTCCGCTCGGGGACATCTTTGTCACCGTGACCGGTTGCAAAGAGGTAATCCGGGAGAGCGACTTCCTGGCTATGAAGGACGGCGCGATCGTCTGCAATTCGGGCCATTTCAACGTGGAAGTCGATATCCCTGCCCTAGAGCGCCTGGCAGTTTCCCGGCGAACCATCCGTCCATTCGTGGAGGAATTCACCCTGGCGGATGGCCGACGGATCTACCTTTTGGGGGAAGGACGGCTGATCAACCTGGCGGCGGCTGAGGGGCATCCACCCAGCGTGATGGACATGAGTTTTGCCAACCAGGCGCTGGCGGCAGAGTACCTGGTACGCCACTACGGGAAACTGGAGCCGCGCGTGTATCGGATGCCGGAGGATCTGGACCGCACCGTCGCACGCCTCAAGCTGGAGGCGATGGGGGTGCGGATCGATGTCTTGACTCCCGAGCAGGAACGGTACCTGAAGTCGTGGGAGGAGGGAACCTAGCCATCCGGATGCTCAGGTGGAACGACAGTCGCAGGAGGATTCCGATGCGCAACATCACCATTGAGGAACTGCGGGCAACCCCAGTCACGGAGCAGCGGGTAGAGCTGGTCGAGCGCAAGGGGGTAGGACACCCGGACTCGATCTGCGACGCCATCATGGAGGCAGTGTCGGTAGCCCTTTGCCGCGAGTACCAGGCGACGTTTGGCCGAATTGTCCACCACAACATCGACAAAGGCATGTTGGTGGCGGGTCGGACCACGCCGCGTATCGGGGGTGGTACGGTAGACGAGCCCATGCGCCTGATCTTTGGCGATCGCGCGATCTACGAATACAAAGGAAAGCGCGTCCCGGTCGGGGAGATTGCCATCGCCACCGCCAAGGCCTGGATCCGTCAGAACCTGCGCTTCGTGGACCCGGATCGGCATGTGATCTACCAAAACGAGATCAAACCGGGGTCTCCGGAATTGACGGACATCTTCGACCGGGAGCACATCGGCGCGAACGACACCTCCGCGGCGGTGGGGTATGCGCCCTACACGGAAACGGAGCGCATCGTTCTGGCGACCGAGCAGTTCCTCAACGGCCCGGTCTTCAAGGCGCGCTTCCCCGAGGCTGGGGAGGACATCAAGGTGATGGGGTTTCGCCGCAACCATGACCTGGTGCTCACCGTTGCCCTGGCCTTTGTGGATCGGTTCGTGGAGAGCGTGAACCACTATTTTGCCCGCAAGGAAGAGATGCGGGCTGCCCTCGCCGATTTTATCCAGTCCTCGGCGTACTCCTTTGAAAGCGTCCGGATCGACATCAACACGCTCGACGATCCCAGCCGCGGACAGGACGGCATGTACCTGACCGTGCTGGGGACGTCGGCGGAGGGTGGAGATGGCGGACAGGTTGGCCGGGGCAACAAGGTGAACCAGGTGATTGCCCTGAACCGGCCGATGAGCACCGAGGCGGCGGCCGGGAAGAACCCCATCAGCCACGTGGGCAAGATCTATAACCTCCTGAGCCACCATATGGCGCTGGAGATCTACAAGCGCGTGCACGGGCTGCGCGAGGTCTACGTCTGGCTCTGCAGCCAGATCGGAGCACCGATCGACCAACCCCTGATCGCATCGGCTCAGGTGATCCTGGAGCCGGGAGTGAGCCTGAGCGATGTGGAGGGACCCATTCGGGAGACGATGGAGCACGAGTTGGCCGGCATCTACACCTTCACACAGCGCCTGGCGCGGGGAGAGCTGCCGGTCTGGTAGCAGGCTGGGAAAAGCGCGCAGGAGCTCTCCCCGCCTGGGGTTCCTCGACGGGAGGTGGCCTTCGTGGGTGAGTTCCGTCACCTGGGTTGGATCCTGGTGCTGCTGGGAGGAGGCCTGCTGCTGATCGGTCTCCTCCTGGTGGCGGCAGGCCGGCTGCCCTTCCTGGGGCGCCTGCCGGGCGATATCCGCATCCAGCGCGGGGGATGGACGTTCTATTTCCCCGTGGTCACTTGTCTGCTGTTGAGCCTTCTGCTCACGCTCCTGCTCAACCTGATCGTCCGGCTGCTGCGCCACTGAATGCGGGGCCCTCGTTTTGGGCCTCGGGCTTTTCTGCTCCGAGCTCCACGCGCATGAACTTGCCCTCACCACAGGCAAGGAGCGCGCCGTCCGAGCCCACCAGCTCCGCTTTGGCCCGAATGTACCGGCCGCGGTGCTCTACAATGCGCCCGCGTACCACGACCGGTTGGCCCAGGAGGACCCCCCGGCCACGCAGGCGGACGTGCAGCTCGCCCGTTACTGCCGGGCCGAAGGAGTGGACAACCGCGTGGGCCATCGCCTCATCGAGCAGCGTGGCTACCAGACCCCCATGCAGCAGGCCCGGATAGCCCTGGTGGACAGTCTCGGGAATGAAACACGCCTCTGCAGAACCATCGCCATAGGCGAAACACAGACGAAGCCCGATCGGATTTGCGGAACCACAGGCGAAACAGCCCTGGTTGGGATCGTCCGGCACGCAAACCTCCTTGCCTAAGCGCTCCAGCCAAACGCGGATTACGGGACAGGGACGGCCGTAGGGGTGGCCAGCGGGGTAGGCGTCGGGGTGACAACGAATGCCGGCAGCGGCTTTCCCAGCAGGTAGGCGACCGCCGCATCCAGCTGTGGGTCACGGCCAGCTTCATAGTCCTCCGGTGTTAGCGGGACGATCAGATCGGGGGTCAATCCCTGCCCCTGGATCTGTCTCCCGTCGGGCGTGAGCCACCGTGCCACGGTCACACGGACAGAACTCCCGTCCGGGAAGTCAAAGTTGCTCTGGATCAACCCCTTTCCGAAGGTCTGTTCGCCGACGAGGATCGCCCGATGCTGGTCTTGTAGAGCGCCCGCCACGATCTCGGATGCGCTCGCCGATCCCCCGTTCACCAACACCACCATCGGCAACTCAAGCACCTGCACGCGCCCACGAAGGATTTCGTGCGGTGTCAGGCTCCCGTCACGGTTCGCCTGGTAGGCCGCAACCCCTTGCCGAATGAACCGCCCGAGCACTTCCTGGGCAGCTGTCAGGTAGCCTCCCCCGTTTCCACGCAGATCGAGGATCAGTCCGCGCGGGCGAGCCTCCTGGAGCGTTTGCAAGGCTGCGTCCAGCTCCTCGGCGGTGCTCTCGCCGAACACGGACAAGCGCACGTATGCCAAGCCATCCGGGCGCATCCTGGCGGTCACACTGGTCACCTCGATGCGCGCACGGGTCAGCGTCACTTCGAACGGCGGCTGATCGCCACGCAGGATGGTCAGCGTTACCCGAGTCCCTGCGGGTCCCTTGATGCGGGCGATCACCTCTTCCAGCGGCATCCCCTGTGTGCTCGTGTGGTCCACTTCCAGGATGATGTCCCCCGCACGCAGTCCGGCCTTGGCCGCCGGGGCATCCTCGCTCACTGGGCCCTGGATCACCGGCCAGCCATCCTCCTGATCGATGTAGGCGCCGATCCCCTCGTACTGGCCCTGGAGCTGCGTGCGGACGACCGCGGTTTGTGCCGGCGTAGAGAAGAATGTGTATGGGTCGCCCAGCGCGCCCACCATGCCCTGGATCGCCCCGTAAACCATCTTCTGGTAGTCGATCGCCTTCGGGTCGTAGAAGTGTCTTTCCACCAAGTCCCAGACCTGCCAGAACAGGGAGAACTGCTCTCGCAACGCCTCGGGGACTCCCTCCTGAGCCAGTTGCGTGGCCGAAGGTGCGGGACCCGTGCTTAGCAAAGGCAAGCGGACCTGTGGCAACCATGCGTGCAGGCCCCATCCGAGCAGGCCACCCCAAAAGAAAGAAAAAAGCGTGACCGCCACCCACCAGACTCCCCAGCGGGTACCGTGACGTGTCCGTTCCATCTCTCACCTCTTTTGGCCCAGAAGCAAAAGGGCCTCGTTTCCTGCCATTCTACAATAGCCCCTGCGCGCGCGCAAATGGCTCCGATTGCATCCCCCATCCATTTCCGGTATAATGGAGCGGCAGGCCAGGAAGGAGGCGAGGATGGATCTGAAGGAGCGCATTCAGGAAGACCTGAGGACAGCGCTGCGGCAGCAGGACGCGGAACGCCTGTCCGTGCTGCGCCTGATTCGGGCGGCCATTCGGGATGCCGAAATCGAGCAGCAGCGCGAATTGGATGACGCGGGCGTCGTAGCCGTGCTCACCAAGGCCGCTCGCCAACGCCAGGAATCGATCCTGGCTTATCGTGAGGGGGGAAGGGAAGACCTGGCCGGTGCAGAGGAACGGGAACTGCGGATCATCCAGTCTTACCTGCCGCGTCAGTTGGACGAGGCAGAGCTGCGTGCCCTGGTGCGTAGGGCAATCGAGGAGTTGGGCGCGCGTGGGCCAGCGGACCTGGGTAAGGTGATGAAGCATCTCATGGCCCAGGTCCGCGGGCAGGCCGATGGGCGGGTGGTGCAGGCCCTGGTGCGCGAAGCCTTGGAGAAGTAGCCGTCGCTGGAGCGACGGTGGAGACCTCGGCGATGCCGATCGGGCGACGCTTGCCGGTTCCGCGAAGCGATGGGCCAAACGGCGTGGAACGGCGTTTTGCCCTCTTTGGGTTGGCGCTCGCGCTTCTCCTGGGCCTCGTGCTGATCTTTCCCCTCTGGCCTGGTGCGGTCGGGCCTGAGGTGCGCGTCGGGCTGCCTGCGCCGCGCTCCATCAAGTCCCCCGTGACCATCCGCTATGTCAGCGAGATCCTCACGGAAGCCGACCGGGAGGCGGCGGCGGCCGCAGTCGCCGAGGTTTACCGGTTCGACCCCAGCATCACCTTACAGGCCCGTCAGAGCCTTTCCCAAACCCTTGGAACGATCGGTGAGATCCTGTTTGCCCCGCAACTGGATCGCGAAGCGCGGGAACAGCGCTTGGAACAGCTCCAGGGGGTCTCTTTCTCGACGTCCACCCTGAACCTGCTCTTGATTCTACAGCCTGGCGAATGGGAGGATCTTGTACACGAAGCGTTGCGCGTTTTCGACGAGCTGGTGGCCGATCCCCTGCGGCCCGCAGAAGTGAGGCAGATCGCCGTAGGAGACTTGAGCACCCTCCGTCGCATCCTGCCGGACAGGGTGTCGCGCTCCTTTTACCCTGCCAAACGGGCTCTGGTCGCGGAACTCGTGGCGCCGTTCCTGGCCCCGAACTACCTGGTCGATGCCACCGAGACGGAACGGCGCAGGCAGGAAGCGCGTGCGCGCACGCCGGCACGGACGGTGCAAGTGCTGGAGGGTGAACTGATCCTTCAGGAAGGGCAGATTGTTCGAGACGTGGATGTGGAGAAACTGGAGGCGGTAGGCTTGCGAAACCCCAGCGTTGCCTGGCCCGATGCGTTGGGCCGCATGGGCCTCGTCTTGGCCCTTGTGGGCGGGTACACGGGGTTGCTGTATCGTTTCCAACCAGAGCTCGCGCGGAACTTTCGCCGTTTGATCCTTCTTGGGCTGGTGCTCCTGGTTACGGCGATTGTGGCACGTCTTCTGATCCCTGGCCGCGTGGGCGTGGCGTATGCGTTCCCCGCTGCGGCGGCCGCTATGGTCTTGACCCTTCTGCTGGGGCCGCTTGTTTCGCTGGGAGCGACGCTCGTGCTGGCGGTGCTTATCGGGCAGTTGTGGGGGAACAGCCTGGAACTTGCTGCCATTACCTTCACGGGAAGCCTGCTCGCTATCCTCTGCATCCACCGCGCGCAACGTTTCAGTACATTCTTCTACGCGGGACTGGGCGCTGCGCTGGGGAACCTGCTCGTCTTCCTGGCGTTCCGCTTGATTTCCGGCAAGGTAGACTTGGGCGTGCTGTTGAAGGATGGGTCTGCCTGCCTCCTGAGCGGGTTTCTCTCCGCAGCGCTTGCCTTTGCCACCTTTGGCCTCTTGGGCCAGCTTTCGGGCGAGGTGACCGTGCTCCAGCTGATGGAGCTGTCCAACCCGAACCATCCGCTGCTCCGACGCTTGATGCAGGAGGCGCCGGGCACCTACTACCACAGCATCGTGGTCGGAAACCTGGCTGAGCGGGCGGCAGAACTGGTCGGGGCGGATCCGCTGCTCGTCCGGGTGGGGGCCTATTTCCACGACGTGGGGAAACTGGCCCGACCTTACTTCTTCATCGACAATCAGGCCGGCCGTACGAACATTCACGACGAGCTCCCCCCGCGCACCAGCGCCCAACTCATCATCGACCATGTCCAGGAGGGATTGGAGCTGGCCCGCAAGTACCGCCTCCCCGAGCAGATCACCCGCTTCATCGCGGAGCACCACGGGACGACGCTGGCCTCCTTCTTTTACCGACGGGCCCTGCAGGAGGAGGAGACCGTCGACCCCGGGGCCTTTCGGTATCCTGGTCCCAAGCCCCAGTCCCGTGAGGCCGCCATCCTGATGCTGGCGGATTCGGTGGAGGCGACTGTACGTGCCATGAGCCAGACGGGGAAGCTAGGGGAATTGCTGGCCAACGGTTCGGAGGAAGGAAACGGCCTGGCGCGCTTGGTTGGCGGCATTATCGAGGAGCGGTTGCGCGACGGCCAGCTGGACGAGTGCGACCTGAGCTTGCGCGACCTCCGCACGGTGCAGAACGCCTTCGTGAGCATCTTGCGCGGGATCTACCACCCACGGATCGTCTATCCCGAGTTGGGCAAACCCCAGGAGGCAAGCACTTGAGCTACCGGGTGGAAATCCGGGTCGAGAGCGAAGGTCATCCGCCTCCCGACTTGGCGCGCCTCAAGCGCCTGGTCCGTTGGGCACTGGCCCAGGAAGGTGTGCCGGCGGCAGAGGTCGGGGTGCTCTTGACTACGGATGCCGGTATCCAGCAGCTGAACCGCGAGTACCTCCAGCGGGACGAGCCCACCGATGTCATCGCCTTTTCCCTTGGCGAAACGGAAGGGCTTCCCGAGGGAGAACTGCCTTATCTGGGCGACGTGGCCATCTCCCTGGATCGCGCCCGTGAGCAGGCGGCTGAGGTTGGGCACCCTTGGTGCCGCGAAGTGGAGCTCCTCGTGGTTCATGGCCTGCTCCACCTGCTGGGTTACGAGGATGAAGGGGAAAGCGAGCGCCGACGGATGGTCGCGCGCCAGGACGAACTGCTTCGTGCCTTCGAGCACCGCCGGCCACTGTGGGCGAGCTTTCAGGCGGCCTTCTCTGGATTGGGCAACCTTTTCCGGACGCAGCGGAACGCGCGCATCCACCTGGGTGCGGCGCTGGCGGCGGTTGTTCTCGGAGGGTTGTTGCGACTGGCTTTTTGGGAATGGGCTGTCCTCGTCCTCACGATCGCAGTGGTGCTGGTTGCAGAAGGGCTGAATTCGGCCATCGAGGCATTGGTGGACTTGGCCAGCCCGGAAAGCCGCCCCCTGGCCCGGCGGGCCAAGGACTTGGCTGCGGCGGCCGTCCTGCTGGCGGCGTGTCTGGCCGTTGTCGTGGGTGCCGTTCTCTTCTTGCCCCACCTTCTGGCGTGGTTGAAGTAGTGCCCGGTGGGCTGTATTCCTCCGTTGAAACGAGCAACGTGATGCGGATTCTGGCACTTTCGGCGCAGCTTCCCTATCCATTCCACCACGGCAAGGCGATGCGCGATTTCGCGCTCTTGACGGGATTGGCGGCGCAGCACGAGGTGAAGCTCCTGGCCTTTGGCACAGAGGATGAGGTGGAAGCCGCGCGTCCCCTGGCAGCGCGGGTGCCGTTCCGAGCGCTGCCACGGCCGGCCCACACGCTGCCACGCCGCTTCTGGTTCCTCCTTTCCGGACAGCCGGATTTGGTTGGCCGGACCTGGTCGCGGTCGTTCGTAGGCCTGCTTCGGGAGACCATCTTCCAGGAGCGCCCGGACCTTCTCCTCGTAGAAGGACTGGAGATGGCGCCCTACGGCCTCCTGGTGGCGCGAGCCCTGCGCAGCAGCACCCTGTTGTCCTGGGTACTCGACGAGCACAACGCCGAGTATGTCTTGCAGCAGCGCGCCTGGGAAATCGCCCGAGGTGAGCACGGACAGGGAGCCCAGGCGCTCTATTCGCGCCTCCAAGCGGCCCGGTTGGCCCGGTTCGAGCGGCGTGCGTGTCTGGCTGCGCACACGGTAGTCGCGGTCTCGGATGTCGATCGCCAGGCGCTGCTGCGGATTGCTCCGGCGGCTCAGGTCGCGGTCGTTCCCAACGGGGTGGATACGGCGTACTATGCGCCTCTTCCGGGGGCTGGCTCACAGGATCAGCCTACGCTCGTGTTCACGGGCCGGATGGACTTTCGTCCCAACGTGGATGCCGTGGTCTGGTTCTGCCGGGACATCTGGCCGCGCATCCGGGCCCGCTGTGGGCGGGCGCGCTTTTGGATCGTTGGGCGGAATCCCACCCAGCCGGTGCGCGCTTTAGGTGCGCTGCCTGGCGTCGAGGTGATTGGCGCTGTGCCCGATGATCGAGCGTGGATCGGAGCGGCGGACGTCTACGTTCTTCCGATGCGCTTTGGTGGCGGGGTGCGTTTCAAGCTGCTTCAGGCGCTTTCCATGGCGCGGGCAACAGTCTCTACACGGTTGGGCGCAGAGGGGGTGGAGGGCCTGGTGGATGGCGAACACTTGGCGCTGGCAGACACGCCGGAATCGTTTGCTGAGCAGGTGCTGCGCCTGCTCGACGATGCGGATGCCCGCGCGCGTCTGGGCCGCAGCGGGCGCGAATTGATGGTTTCGCGCTATGATTGGCGGGTGCTGCTGCCTCGTTTCGAAGAAGCCATCGTGCAGGCAGCTCGATGGCCGCGGAAGAAGGAACGGGCATGCGGGTCTCACTGATCGTTACGGTACGCAACGAGGAGGGGTCCATCGGCGAGCTGCTCGATTCGATGCTCCGCCAGACCCGACCGCCCGACGAGGTAGTGATCAACGACTGCGGCTGTACGGACCGCACGATGGAGATCGTTCAGGCCTACCGGGAAAGGCTTCCCCTGCGGACGACGGCCGGTGGGGCGAACATCCCACAAGGGCGGAATACGGCCATCCGCGCGGCGCACGGCCCACTGATTGCCTGCACCGATGCCGGCCTGTGGCTGGAGCCGTGCTGGCTGGAAGAGATCGTCGCACCGCTCGAGGAGGGTCGGGCGGAGCTCGTTGCCGGCTTTTTCCGTGCGGATCCTCGTTCGCCCTTCGAAGCCGTGCTGGGGGCGGTCGCGTACCCGACGCTGGATGAGATCCGTCCGGAGCATTTCCTGCCCGCCGGCCAATCGATGGCCTTTACCCGGAGGGCGTGGGAAGCCGTGGGCGGGTTTCCGGAGGAGTTGCCCTATTGTGAGGATCTGGTCTTTGCCCGTCGATTGTTGGCCTCCGGGTATCGCATGGCATTTGCGCCCCGGGCGGTCGTGCGCTTCCGGCCCCGTTCTTCGCTTGGGGCGTTCTTCCGGCAGTACGAGCGGTATGCCTTCGGGGACGGGCTGGCGGGCTTATGGCCCCTCCGTCACCTCTTGCGCTACGGTAGTTACGGCACCGGGTTGTTGCTACTGGCCGGTGGCGCTCGAGTGCCCTTCCTATGGATGCTCTTGGCCTGTGGGGTGGCGCTTTACCTGAGCCGCTACTACCGTCGGCTGGCTGCAGCGTGGGGAACCTTGCCGGCGGGCTGGCGTCTCTGGTCCCTGGGTTTGGTGCCGGTGATCCGGCTGGTGGGAGATGTGGCCAAGATGATGGGTTACCCACGGGGCGTGTGGGAGAGAAGGCGTTCTGGTTCCCGATGATCGTGTTTGCTGGCCTGGCCGAACTGGCAGGCCACCTAGGCAGACAAGGAGGAAAGCATGGCGGCGACGATTCTCGACGGACGCGCAACCGCGCGGCAAATGCAGGCCGAGATCGAGGAAGAGGTGCGCGCCCTGGTGGCGGCGCGAGGAGTTGTGCCCACTCTGGCCGTGGTGCGCGCCGGGGAAGACCCGGCTTCGGTCAGCTATGCCCGGGCGATCGTGAGCACACTCGAGAAACGGGGCCTCCGGGCGGTGGTGCACGTCCTTCCGGCCGATGTCCCGGCCGAGCAGATGGTTGGCCTGGTAGCGCGGCTCAGCGCCGACCCCGAGGTCCACGGGATCATGGTGCAGGAACCTTATCCGCCTGGGGTAGATCCCGCCTCCGTGCTGCGGGTGCTGGACCCCGCCAAGGATGTGGACGGTGTCCACCCCCTGAATGCCGGCCGCCTCGCGCAAGCGGAACCGATCGGCCGGGGCTCGGAGGGCCAGCCTTTCTTCGTGCCGGCCACTCCAGCCGGAGGGATGGAGTTGCTGCACCGTTACGGGGTGACCGTGAGCGGCCGACACGCGGTCGTCGTAGGCCGCTCCAACATCGTGGGGAAACCCATGGCCCTCCTGTTGCTGCGGGAGAATGCCACGGTGACGATCTGCCACTCCCGCACCGCGGATCTCCCCACGATCTGCCGGCAAGCGGATATCCTGGCCGCAGCGGTCGGGCGCCCCAAGATGATCCGGGGAGACTGGATCAAGCCGGGCGCAGTGGTGATCGACTTTGGCGTCAACTTTGTCAAAAGCTGCCCGGGGTGTGGGAACGATGCCGCCCAAGACGCAACGGTATGCCCGCATTGCGGCCAGCCGCTTGGAGAGGTAGAGGCAGCTATGGTGGGAGACGTGCATTACGCGGAAGCGGTAGAGACAGCCGGTATGATCACCCCTGTCCCGGGTGGCACAGGGCCGATGACCAACGTCATGCTGATGCGGAACTTGTTGCGAGCCGCCACACGGTAGGGTTGTAGACCAACCGGCAGTCGCTCGAGCGGGGAGGGCAACCGCCCTCCTCGCTCCTTAGCCGTTACAGCTCTTCGTCGTAGCTTTCCTCGGCTGCTTCGTCTTCGGGCAGTTCTTCGAGGAGCTCTTCCTCTTCCAGTTCTTCCTCAAGTTCCTCCTCCTCCTCTTCCTCCATCTCTTCCTCTTCGTCCAGCCCTTCTTCTTCCTCCAGCTCCTCGGCGAGATCGGCTTCGAACGCCTCCTCTAACCGCAGGCCAAGATCGCGGATGTACGGCCGCACCAGCTCACGTTCTGCCGCCGCCAGCGGCGGGAAGGAAAGCCGCCCTACGAGGCGCGGGTGCTGGTAGATCTCCCGGATGAAGACTTTGACATCGTCTTCGCTGACCTCGGCTACGGCGGCAGCATAACGGTTCCCAATCTGGATGAACTGGGCCAACCGGTGCCCTACGCGCGGGTCCAACCGGCCTAGGATCGTTCCGTCTCCGGTCTTGACAATGACGTTCTGCCCTTCCGCCTCCAGCCGGAGGATTTCCCCGCGACTGAGCCTCTGAAGGACCGTCGGTGGAGCAACCCCGCGCAGCGGCACCACGGCCGACTTGCCCGATTCGCTGATAAAAAGGTCGGGGAGGATCTGCTCGCGCCCGGCGGTGGTTTCCTGCGTCCCCGAAGGTGTTCCCTGGATAAGGCTCACAAGCCGCTCGCGGTTCTTCCGGGCAATGCGGTTGTAGGGGTCGAGCTCCAACACTCGCCCGTAAGCCGCGTAGGCCTCGTCATAGCGGCGCAGCTCAAAAAGTGCCTTTCCCAACCGGTTCAGCGCTTCGATGTTGTCCGGCTCGCGCTCCAGGATCGCACGGTTCAATCTTGCCGCTTCTTCCCAGCGCCCCTCAAGCGCCAGGCGAATCGCCTCTTCTTGTGGGTCCCCCATGGCCATCGCCTTTTCGCTCACCTCAGTCCGTTTGATCGGTCCACTTGTGGGGCACCATCCATCGGATCGCCCTGCAAGGACCACGGTCCGGTATGACGGACGCGCACCCACACGATTTCGCCAAGCCGTGGTACGGCATCGGCAAAGAAGCACCACTTGCCTTGCGGCGTACGTCCCCGCCACTTGCCCCGGTGTAGGTCCTCCACCAGCACCGGGACGGACTGGCCCAGGTAGCGGGCGTTCCGTTCGGCGGCGATCCCCTCCTGGAGAAGCTCCAGTTCCTGTCGACGCTTCTCTTTCACTTCCTGCGGCACGTCGTCGGGAAGTCTGGCCGCCGCTGTCCCTGGGCGTGGCGAGTAGGCGGCGATGTGCACTACATCGAAGCGGATCTCTTCCAGGAGTCGACGGGTCCCCTGATACTCTTCTTCCGTCTCACCGGGGAACCCGACGATCACGTCGGTGGAAAGCCCTACGTCCGGGACCGTTGCACGGATCCGTTCGATGAGCCTTCGGTAAGCGTCTACGGTGTATGGCCGGCCCATACGCCGCAAGAGGCGGTCATCGCCGGCCTGGACCGGAAGGCTGATGTCCGGGCACACCTTGGGGAGCTCTGCTACAGCCGAGATCAGGTCGTCCGACAGATCCTTCGGGTGCGAAGTCAAGAAGCGGATGCGCCAGAGGCCTTCGATTTCGTGAAGCCGGTGGAGCAGCGCAGCGAGTGTCGGCTGCCCGGGCAGGTCATGCCCATAGGCGTCCACATTTTGTCCAAGCAGCGTGATCTCGCGCACGCCTTGCGCGACCATGCACTCTGCCTCGGACACGATTTCCTCCACCGGTCGGCTGCGCTCACGCCCTCTCCGGATCGGCACGATGCAGTAGGTACAGTGGTTGTCGCAACCGTAGATCACCGGAAGGAAAGCGGTGATCGGCCGCCGTGCGCCGTCCAGGTGAGGCAAACGCGCCGTATCAACCGGCCGGGAGCCCGGGAACGCTGCCAGTACTTCCTCCAGGGCGGAGGGCGGGAAAAACGCATCGACCATCGGGAAGCGGCGCGGCAGATCGTCGGGAGGGCGAACCCCGACGAGACAGCCCATCAGCGCGATGCGCAGCTGTGGGCGCTTGCGCTTCAGCCCTGCCAGCGCGCGCAAACGGGCAACGGCTCGACGCTCGGCGCTCTCCCGAACGACGCAGGCGTTCAGGATGACCAGGTCGGCCTCCTCCGGAGGCGCAGGTTCGTGGCCGGCTAGCTGCAACGCCGCCTGTAGCCGATCCGAATCCGCGCGGTTCATCTGGCAGCCAGAGGTCCAGATCGCAAAGCGCACCCCGATCCTCCAGAGCCTCTGGGAGGCTCCCAAAACCGCAGGCATTATACCCTACGCCCCTTGGATACGCAACTTTGACAAGATTGCCTTCCTTGGGTATAGTAAAGCCGGTTCCTATGATGCCCCTGGAGGCTTGGTTGAACTCCAGATTCTTCTTCGGACTGCTGGCTGCTCTCCTGATCCTTGGGGTGGCGACCCAGCCTGCCAGCCGTGCCAGCTCGATAACGCGGGAGCATCCTGAGAGCTCAGGCCGGTTGCGTTTTCCCGAGGGTGTCTGGGTGGGAGACCTGCATCTCGGTGGCTTGTACCAGGACGAAGCGCGCGCCCGTCTCGAGCGCTTGGCCCTGGAGCATTTCTTTCCTCCGCTCCCGCTGGACCTGGACGGGCAGACACTTTTCTTGAGTCCTACCCAGGTGCATCTCCAAGTGGACCTGGATGGAGTTTTGACCCGAGCTGGTACAGCTGGGCAGGAAGCGCTGCTGCGCAGAGCGATCTTCTTGCCCTTATCCTTAGGAGGAGAAGGGACGGGGGCCGACTTTGTCGGCCCTCGGCAGGTCGTCATTCCCCTGGAGGCCTCGGTCGATGAATCCCTCGTGCGCGCTTTCCTTGAGGGAATCGCCGCCCGGTGGGACACCCCACCGGCTCCTACGCGCCTGATCGAGATCACCGGCACCCAGGACCTCCTGTCTCTGAGCATCCCCGCCTATCGCCAAGAAGAGGGCATCCCCGTCCCGGCCTTTCTGGCGGCCTGTCCCGGCCGCCAGCTGGATATCGAGCAAGCGATCCCGCTTGTGGTGCGAGCTCTTCGAGAGGGGGATCGAAGGCCGCTGCGCCTGCCGGTGCGCTCGATCCCCGCGCCTCGCCCGGATCTCCGCTTGCTGGAAGAAGCGCTCGCCCGAGAGGCTCAGGGTTTTGCCGGCGTGGTCGGTGTCTACGTGCGGAACCTGCGCACCGGGGAGGAGGCAGGCCTGAATGCCGATGTCGCGTTCTCTGGCGCCAGCGTGGTCAAGATCGCGATTATGGTTCTTACGTATCGGGATCTGGCAGATATCCCGTCGTCTGTGGCGCGAGACCTTTGGGACATGATGGTGTACAGCGACAACGATGCTGCCAACCGGCTGCTTGCGCTCGCAGGGCGTGGGGATGGCATCCGGGGTGCGCACGAAATGACGGCGCTGATGCGCGATCTCGGGCTAGAGCAATCTATCCTGTGTAGCCCCTATGGAGATCCTGGGCGGGGCTGGTGTCCGGATGTGCCTGTGACTGTCTTCCGTGCAACAGGGGTCCCAGCGGCAGTCACGGAAGCAGACCCCGACCTGCGCACCACCCCGCGGGAGATGGGCTTGCTTCTGGGCGCGATTCACGAGTGCGCTAACGGCCGTGGACCCTTGGTGCAGCGCTTCGCGCAACAGATCGAGCCCCGGGAATGTCAGGAGATGGTAGCTCTCATGGGGCAGAACGCCGACAAGGAGCGTCTGGTCGCCGGCCTTCCGCAAGGAGTTGAAGCCGCTCACAAGAGCGGCTGGATTCCCGACATGAAGGCGGATGCCGGCATCGTTTTTGCCCCGAGCGGTCCCTATGTCGTATCCATCTTTGTCTGGAAAGGTGGGGCACTCTCCGACACAGAAGGCAACCGTTGGATCGCCCGCCTGTCTTGGCTCGTTTACTCCTTCTTCAATCCTCTCGAAACAGTTCCGGCCCCTGCTGAGCCCGCCAGCGCACTTGGCAGTCCAAGCGGCTGACCACGGGCTCGATTTCCTGGGCAGCGGGCCCGATCAGCCCTTGAAGGCAGGCAAGGGCTTGCAGGGCGGTCTCTTCGTCACAGCCAATCAGGATGAGCGCGCCCGTCTGGGCAGCCCGCTGCAGGCAACGCGTGGTGAGCCGTAGCGAGAGCCGTTGTGGCCCCCAGCGGTGGAAATACAGTTGGGCGTCGTCCCCACCGCTATCCCGGATGAAGATGCCCAGATACGAACCCGGGGGCGCGGTCGAAATGCCGATCCGTGCCAGGTCAAAGAAGGTATAGACGCGTTGCCATCCCTGACGGCTGGGCCATTCTTCGTCCGGCGGCTGCGAGAGTCGCACGAGCCGGACGCGGCGCTCGGGATCTTGCGAGGAAGCGATGCGCAAGATATGGCCGAACGGGGAGTGCGGAGGGGTGGCTTCGTGAAGTTGGACCTCTGGGGGATGGTTGAGCATCAGGACAAAGGCGCGTCGCAGGTCGCCCAGCGGGAGCACGGCTCGGTAGAGGGGCGGCGCTTGCCCGACCAGTTGTTCTCCCTGTTCGATCAGTTGTACCTGAACTGGAGCGGCAAGGCTGATCCCGAGTTCCCGTTGCAGTTCCTGGAAAGAGATCGGCCTCGGCCCACGGACTTCCTGCGCCTGCAGTTCTCGTCCGAGCGCGTAGCAGAAAGCCCTCTCGCCCGAGGGGATGTTGCGGTGCAAGGCAACGATGCGCGACCCTTGGGGCAACCAAGGGCCCGCAGCCGCGGGGGTCAGGTCGTAAGCACGTCGTGTACGGAGCAGGTGGCGCCACACTCGCAACGGCACCGAGGCCACCGGCGTAAGCGGTTCCAGGCCCAGGAGCTGGGCAATGTTCGTGACGCGCGCCAGGGAAACCCGCTCCAGGCTACCGAGGCAAGAGTCCAGCCATTCGTCTCCGTTCGCGATCGGCTCGAGGCGGCCGATATCGACGAAGAAGGCACGGTTGAGCTCGATCCCCCACGGGTCTGTCGTACGCAGGAATACCTTGCGCAGGCTGTCCAGGCTCTGTTCGGGGTTGGAGACGATGCAGTCGAGCCAGGTGCAGACCAACGACAGCCCGTACACGCGCGGGTCATCGATCTTGATCGTTCCCCCCTGGAGCGGTTCGGGGGCGGGAACGCCTTCGACGTAAACAACTCCCCCGTAGGCAAAAAGCGCTTCCTCGCGCAGCGCCAGGATGCGATGGATGTCGGCAGGGGCCTCGGGAACGATGCGTTCGCCGGAAATCGCCTTAACCGTTTCCAGCATCTCCGCCACGAGAGCCAGGGTATCTTGGTCCGAGGCCAGCAGCCGCTCCAGGTATTGTTGCATCACCCGCTTAAAGCTCTCGTAGGAGGCCAGGCACCGTTCCAGATCTTCCAGCCTTCCGCCGGTTTCGCCCATCGGTCCCCCTCGGCCGGGTCCGCCGCAGATGCACCGCTAAAGTACACCCATTTTACCATATCTGCGGGAAGGCCGCGAGCAGGCGGCGTTTCAGGGCGATGAACGCGGGGCTGGTCACGAGATCCCGACGCCGGGGGCGCGATAGCGGGATGGGAAGTTCCAGGGAAACCCGGGCCGGCCGCGGTGTCAAGACGTACACCCGGTCGGAGAGGAACACCGCCTCCTCCACGTCGTGGGTCACAAAGAGGATCGTGTGCCGGAAGCGTTCCCAAACCTCGAGGAGCCAGCTCTGCATCTCAGCGCGCGTGAGCGCGTCCAGCGCACCGAACGGTTCGTCCAGCAGGAGCACGTCCCGATGGCAGAGGAAAGTACGCAGAAGGGCGGCTCGCTGCCGCATGCCGCCAGAGAGGGTAGGGGGCAAATGGCGCTCAAAGCCCTGTAGGCCAAAGAGGGGAAGCAACGCGCGAGCCTCTGCATAGGCTTTTCGGCGCGGCACCCCGGCGATTTCTGGCCCCAAGACGACGTTGTTCAGCACATTGCGCCAGGGAAGGAGCAGGTCCCGCTGTGGCATATAGCCGAACAGGCCGACCTTGCCCGTTACTTCCTCGCCGTCCAGGAAGACTTGCCCCTCGTCGGCTGGTTCCAGGCCACAGATGATGTTGAAGAGCGTGCTCTTGCCGCAGCCGCTTGGGCCCACGATCGACACGAATTCCCCAGGGTAGGCGACCAGATCGATCCGTTCCAGGGTGGGAAGGTACCCCCAACCGCCCCAGAACGCCTTGCGGATCCCTTGCAGTTGCACCTTGGGAGCTTCCACCGTCGTTCTCCGCGGGAGAGAGGAGGCCGGCTCCTTGAGCCGGCCTCCTTTGGCCCAAGCCCGCTCACCGCGCCGGCAGGAACTCGTTCGTGAAGGCCTTTTGTGGGTCGATGGCCTTGGGGAGCAGCCCGTTCGAGTAGAGCCAATCGGCGAATGCCTGCCACACTTCGGGCTTCTGCCACCCCCACTGCGGCGCATCCGCCTGGTAGCGCGGACTCAGCCAGGCCTGGCTCCGTCGCACCAGTTCGGGATCGTTTTCCGGCGCATACCGAAGCAGGATCTCCGCGGTTTCATCCGGATGCGCGATAGCGTACTCGTAGCCCCGCGCCGTCGCCGCCATGAACCGACGCACGATGTCCGGGCGTTCGGCAATCGTCGTTTCTCCGGCGATGATGACCGGCGTATAGTAGTCGGGGATGCAGCTGCCGTACAGCGGAATGGTGTTCAGTTCGATGCCCTTGATCTGCGCTTGGATGCCGTCCCAGGCGAGGAAGATCCAGATGTAGTCGACTTGCTTGTTGACCAGCGCTGGGAAGGCGTCAAAGCCCACATCCACGAATTCGGTGCGGGAGAAATCCCCGCCGTCGCAGCGCATGAGCCCCTCGATGACCGGTGGCTCTAGAGGCAGGCCGTACGAGCCGTACTTTTTCCCCTCGAAATCCTTCGGCCGGGTGATGCCCGACTCTTTTAAGGCCGCGAACGCCGAGGTATTGTGTTGGATGATCGCGGCCAAGGAAACCACCGGGATGTCGTTGGCCCGCGCAACGGTCACTTCTTCCTGGAAGGAGACGCCGAACTCGGTATGCCCTGTGGCGACCTGCCGGAGCGCCGCCGCAGGGTCGGCCGGGATCTGGATATCGACCACGAGGCCTTCCTCGGCGTAGTATCCCTTGTCTAGCGCGACATAAAAGCCAGAGTGATTCGTGTTCGGTACCCAGTCGAGGGAGAGGGTTACGTGGGTGGGCGTCGGCATAGGGGTGGCAGTAGGCACTGGTGTGGGGGGCACGGTTGGAGGAGGAGCTGTCGGGGTGCGGGGTTCTGGCGTGGGGCCGCAGGCGGCCAGCAGCGCTGCCATCCAACCGGCGCAGAGAAGCAGAACAAGCCTTCGCGACATGGTTCACCTCCTGTTGTCTTACAACCATCACGCCGCTACCGCTCGCGCGGCGCGAAGTACCAGGGCAAAGCCGCGCGCTCCAGCGCGGCGACCAGGAGAAAGAGCACGATGCTGAGCAGCGATACCACCGCGATGCCGGCGAATTCCTGCCCAAACTGCATCGCGTTATGCGCGCGCCGCATAAAGATCGCCAGGCCAGCGCTTCCACCCACCCACTCGCCGATCACGGCGCCGATCACGGCGTAGGTGATGGCGACCTTCAGGCCGGAGAAGAAGGAGGGAAGCGCTGCCGGGAAGCGCACCTTGGTAAAGACCTGCCAGCGTGACGCGCCCATCGAGCGCAGAAGCGCGATCCACTCTGGGTCTGCCGCACGAAGCCCGTCCGTGGTGCTAATCACGATCGGAAAGAAGCAGACCAGCGCGACCACGAACACTTTTGGCCGGATCCCATAGCCCAGCCACAGCACGAGCAACGGCGCAATGGCGATGATCGGGATGGTCTGGGAGACGACCAACAGCGGATAGATGACCCGCCGCAGGAACTCCGACCAGTCCACGAGGAGTGCGAGCACCAGCCCGCTGGCCACGGCGAGCAGGAAACCGAGCACAGCTTCCTGGAGCGTCTGCAGCGTATGCCTCGCCAGCCCCAGATTTCTCCAGGCATAGATGCCATCGGTCACGATCCGGAGTGGGGAGGGCAGGAGCCACAATTCCAGGCCCCAGAGCCACGAAAGGGACTGCCACAACAGGAGCAACAACCCCAAGAAGGCAATGGCGGGAAGCTGCTGTGCGAATCCCCTCAGCCATTTCGCGCGCGAAGGCCGAAAAGGTGATCCGACCCGTTCACGGTGCACAAAGGCCATAGTCCCCTCCGTACCGAGCCTGTTGCGTCAACAGGTGAACGACGAGCAACAGTCCCTCACGGACCGCTACCCGCGCTTCCTCGGCGGTCAAAACGTTGCTGATCCCCCGTCCCACACCGAACCGGAGGTCACCCTCTTGCAGGGTCCACTGTAGCCCAACGGTTCGCACACCGTGCACGTCTCCCGCAAACGGGATGAGGGAGACGGTGTCCCCCGGTGCTCCCCGGAGGACGCCCTCTTCTCCAGCCTGCACGAGGAACGCTTCAAAGTCGCTCCCGAGTAGGCGGACATCGCATCCCGCAAGCGCCGGGTGGGCCAGGAGTTGGAGGTTCGCGATGGCTTGGTCCGGCCGGCCTCCCCACGCACCGACCACCACGATTTCGGAGGCGCCCGATTGTGCGGCAAAGAGAAGCGCCAGCTCCAGGTCGGTCTCGTCCTTGGCAGGCGGATGACGGATCAGCCGACTGCCGGATTGGGCTAGCCAGTTTGCGGTCTCTTCGTCCAACGAGTCCGCGTCTCCGATCACGAACTGCGGGATGATGCCCAGACACCGCGCGTACCGGGCTCCTCCGTCGGCCGCCACGATCAGCTGCACCTGGTCCAGGACATCGTTCCAGGCTTTCAGGTCCTCTGGAGTCCCATTCGCGAGCACCAGTGCACGCATCGCGTTGCCTCCAAAGAAAACGCCACCCAGCGTCTCGGGTGGCGACAAGGCGGTGCTCGTCATCCCTCCGCTGGCATTACCCAGATCAGGTTCCTGGGGTCGTCGGCGATACCGGCCGACCTCTCAGCCGAGGCTCACTCGGCTCCCCCTGCGCGCCCGCTCTTCAGTTGTCAGAAAGGGCTGTAGTTCCTATTCGCCTCCTGAAACGTCGGAAAACCACGCCTAGATGGTCAGGCAGGTCAGGGTGTGGTTCACCCCATCCAGGCCGTGGATCTGGTTCATCACCAGTTTGCCCACTTCGTTCGGATCTCGCGTCTCCACGACGATGATCACGTCGTAGGGGCCGGTTACGGCATCCGCCGAGGTGACGCCCGGCATCTTCCGCAGGGCCTCAACGACCTGTTGCGTCTTTCCGATCGCTGTCTCGATGAGCACGTACGCTTTCGTCGCCATCGCCATCTCCTCCTTGGATCGCAGACTCATTCCAGTCGCAACTGTCCCCGCAGCACGGTGACCGCCGCTCCCCCAACGCGGATCTGGACAGGGCGACGCTGCTCGTCCACCACGACGTACAGCTGGACCCTGCCATGGCGGTCTAGGCAATCGCCCTGAGCGCCCCAGCAGATGAATTCTTCATCTGTTGCTGCAAGTCGGCCGTGCGCCAACAGGTAAGCACAGACTGCGGCGTGCGCTGTTCCCGTCACCGGATCTTCCGCGATCCCCAGGCCCGGGGCGAAACAACGGACGTGCCACTGCACTTCGCCTTCTGGCTCGTCGCAAAAGCAGACGAACGAAGTGATGTCCGCTTCCAGACCCAGACGGCTGAGTTTTCGCAGGTCGGGGCTCAGCTCGAACAGCGATTGCCGTCGGCGGAAAGGGACGAGGAGGGACATACCGTCCTGTGCCAGTGGCAGGTCCTCCTGAAGCGCCGCGGGAGAAACGAGCAACGCTTCGCAAAGCGGATCTCTTGACACCGGTGCCTGCTCGATCTGGGGCAGGGGAACCTCCACGAAAGGCCGCATCTCTCCTTCGTGATCGGTGATCCAGGCCGTGCGTATTCCAGACAGCGTTTCGATCCCCAGTTGGATTGGGGCGGCGTATTGTCCGGTCTCCATCAGGACATGGAGTGCGGCCAGCGTGCCGTGGACGGAAAAGGGAAGTTCACAATTGGCGGTAAACCAACGGAGGGCCAGGTCGCCACCCGGGGACAATCGCGGCAAAACGAAGGCGGTGTCCCATCCCCCCAGCTCCCGAGAGACGTTGATCCGCCTGCTGGCATCCCAGTCCACTGCATCCAGGACGACACTGGCCGGATTCCCCTGAAACGGCCGGTGGGTATACACATCCACGACCCAGTAATCGATCCAGCGCGCCTCGCCCAACGGTCTCCCCCTGCGCCTTGCCCCGCAAAGCCTTTCAGGCTACTAAACCGATTATACCTGCAAGGGGAAGAATAATCAAGTATCAGTGCCGCAATCGTAGCAGGAGGCGCAGGACCAGCGGGGAAACCAGGGAGATGGCGGCCTCCGGGCAGGCTTCGTGACAGCAGTAACAGCGGATACAGGTTGGACTGTTGATGCGCGCATGGCCCCCGACCTCTTCGATCGCGTGCGCGGGACATACCGCCTGGCAAGAGCCACATCCCGTGCACCGTTGGCTGTCCACGACCGGCTGACGCGATGTGTGTCGCAACAGCACCCGTCTCAGGCGGGGCCCAAGGCCAAAAGGCACCAGCCGGTCCACCAGGGGCGGTCCACCGGCCGGCCGTCGGAACCCAGAGACCATTACTTCTTCCAACGTGTGGCCGAGGAGCTCGATTCCTTCCACGCGGCCGCTCCACAGCCCCCGCTCCATGCCCCGGCGGAGCGTGGGGACCTCCAAAGGGGGAATCCCAACCACCCGCGCCGCTACGGCATCGAGCTCCACGCCCGAAGTGGAACCCAAGACCAACCCGATCGGGAACGGCGAGCCCGCTGAGGGGCCTTCTCCATCCATGCCCACGATGGCATCCATCAAGACCAGCACCGGAGCGACCGCAGTTTCGAGGTCAAGCAGAACGTCGGCGAAATCCTCCAGCCGCCCGCGCGTCAGGTGAAAGGTCATCTTCCGGACCCCGGGGATCAGCCCAAAGCAATTCTTCGTTGCGCCGGTCAGCACGGTAAGGGAGTGCGTCTTCAGTTTCGGAAGGCTGATGACGCACTGGACCTCTCGAACCACTCGCATGACCTCGAAGCGGCGCACCGTGCAGCCAGGAGGGGCCGCAAGGTCGGCGACCCCGGTATCGAAGTTCAGCCGGGCGCCTGTACGCGCGGCGACCTCCGCCATGCCGGTGGCCTGATACAGGTGGGCGAGTCCGGCAGGCGTGAAGGGAACGCTGGCGGGCGCCGAGTCCGCGATTACCGCTTCCCCTCCGGCGCGCTGCACGAGGCGGATCACCGCTTCCACCACCGTCGGATGGGTGGTAATTGCCCGCTCGGGCGCCGCGGGGCTGAGCAGGTTCGGCTTGATCAGCACCCGGTCTCCGGGCCGCACGAAGCGGTCCATTCCACCGAGCCGGCTCACGACCTGCTCGACGGCCTCGCCTACGGCATGCGGATCGTACGTCCCACACCGCGCAACCGCCACTGGGGGCATCATCGCCTCCTCTCTGAGTGGGAGATTATAGCCCAGCCTGGGCCTTCCGGCAATTGACAAGCCTGGGACATTCTGCTACTATCGGGGCGTTCACGGCAGAAAGGAGGCATGCCATGGCTTACCGGATTCCCGAGGACCTGCGCTACTCCAGCACGCACGAGTGGGCCCGCCTCGAGGGCGACACGGTCGTGGTCGGAATCACCGACTACGCACAGGCCCGGTTGGGTGACATCGTTTACGTGGAACTCCCTGAGGTTGGCGAGTCGTATGCTCAGGGAGAGACCTTTGGGGTCGTCGAGTCGGTCAAGGCGACGTCCGACCTGTATGCGCCTATGGCCGGGACGGTGCTTGCCGTCAACGAGACGCTTGTGGACGACCCATCGGCGGTCAACCGGGACCCTTACGGCGAGGGATGGCTCGTGCGTTTCTCCATATCCAATGCGGCGGAATGGGAGGCTTTGCTCGATGCTGCAGCCTATGCACAGCTCCTAGAGGAGGGAGGGCACTGATGGCCTACTCGCCTCACACAGAGGCCCAGCGTCAGGAAATGCTCCGCGCCATTGGGGTCCATTCGATCGAAGATCTCTTTGCCGATGTGCCTCCTGCTTACCGCTTTCCTCGCTTGCAGTTGCCCGATCCGGTTTCGGAGGCGGAGATCCTGAGGGAGCTCCAGGAGCTGGCCTCCTGGAACGCACATGTCGGCGAGTACACGTGTTTGCTGGGAGCCGGCGCCTACCATCACTACATTCCGAGCGTGGTCCAGGCGATCGTCGGTCGCTCCGAGTTCTACACGGCGTACACGCCGTATCAGCCCGAGGTCAGTCAGGGGACCCTGCAAGCGATGTTCGAGTATCAGACGATGATCTGTGCCCTCACGGGGATGGAGGTGGCCAACGCCTCTCACTATGACGGAGGGACGGCGGTCGCGGAAGCGATCATCATGGCCTACAACGTGCTGAAAGGGAAGCGACAGCGGGTGCTGCTTTCCTCAACGTTGCACCCGGAATACCGCGAGGTGAGCCGCACCTACCTGCGGGGCACTGGGCTCCATCTGACCGGGGACGAGGATCTACAAGCCGGCCTGGATGCGCTGGAGGGCGCGATCGATCGAGATACCCTCTGCGTGGTGGTTCAGACCCCGACCTTCCTGGGAGAGGTCCTGGACCCGCGGCGCCTGCGCCGTCTGGCCGACACGATACACACAGCCGGTGCACTCCTTGTGGTCGCGGTCGACCCGATCTCGCTGGGGCTGTTCGTCCCTCCAGGAGAGGTCGGCGCGGATATCGTCGTCGGTGAGGGACAACCCCTGGGCAATCCGCTGAACTTCGGGGGACCCTATCTAGGCTTTTTCGCCTGCCGCAAGGCGGAAGTACGTCGCATGGCGGGCCGTCTGGTTGGCCAGACGGTGGACGCCGAGGGCCGGCATGGCTTTGTGCTGACGCTCTCCACGCGGGAGCAGCACATCCGGCGGGAAAAGGCCACCTCGAACATCTGCAGCAACGAGGCACTCAACGCCCTTGCCGCCGCGGTCTATCTGGCCGTCCTTGGGCGCCGGGGGTTGCGGCAGGTCGCAGAGATCTGCTACCACCGCGCGCATTACGCCGCCTCCCAAATCGGCCGGCTGCGGGGCTTTGAGTGCCTGTCCACCTGGCCCTTCTTCAAGGAGTTCGTCGTGCGCTGCCCGATCGCCGTAGAAGAGCTGAACGACCGCCTTCTGGAGCACGGGTTTATCGGCGGGTTCGATCTGAGTCGAACGCACCCGCATCTGGGGCAGGCCATGCTCCTGTGCGTTACGGAGATGGTACCGGTGTCGGAGATCGACCGCTTGGCCAAGGTGCTTGGGGAGGTGACCCGATGACCGAGCCGCTGATCTTCGAACGGAGCGTCCCGGGGCGTTGCGCATGCTTCCTTCCCGAACCCGGAGTTCCTCAGGCGCCGCTTCCCGAGGGGTTCGTGCGCCAGGACTTGCCGCTCCCGGAGGTGAGCGAGGTCGAAGTGGTGCGCCACTATGTTCGCCTTTCCCAGATGAATTACGGCGTGGATATCGGCTTTTACCCCCTGGGATCGTGCACGATGAAGTATAACCCCAAGGTGAACGAGGTGGCGGCCAGCCTCCCCGGGTTCCTCGGAACCCACCCTTACCAGCCAGCCTACACGGTCCAGGGGAACCTGTGCCTGATGTGGAGATTGCAGGAGTTCCTGAAAGAGATTGGGGGCTTTGCAGCCGTGTCGTTGCAGCCTGCGGCAGGGGCCCACGGTGAGTTCACGGGCATCCAGATGATCCGTGCCTACCACGAGGCGCGCGGGGAGCATCACCGCAATCTCATCCTGATCCCGGATTCGGCTCATGGCACGAACCCTGCTTCCTCGGCGATGAGCGGCTACCAGGTCGTGGAGGTTCGCTCGGATGCGCGAGGGAACGTCGATTTGGAAGATCTGCAGGCCCGGTGTGGCCCGCACGTAGCCGCGCTGATGTTGACCAACCCGAACACGCTGGGGCTGTTTGATGAGCACCTCTTGGAAATTGCCGCGTTGGTCCACGGGTGTGGAGCGCTCCTCTACGGTGATGGGGCGAACATGAATGCCCTCTTGGGCGTTGCCAAGCCGGGGCATCTGGGGTTCGACGTCTTTCACTACAACCTCCATAAAACGTTCTCCACACCCCACGGCGGTGGAGGGCCGGGATCGGGGCCTGTGGGCTGTGTAGAGCGGCTTGCCGACTATCTTCCGGGTCCGATCGTGATCCGCGAGTACAGCGACGAGTGCCCTGGGGAGGGCCATCGCCACACAGAGGAGTGCTTTGTGTACGACTGGAAGATGCCCGAGCGTTCCATCGGGCGCGTCAAGACCTTCTATGGCCAGTTCGGGGTGCTCGTGCGCGCCTATACCTACATCCGCATGCTCGGGGCGAGGGGGCTGCGGCAGGTTGCCGAGGACGCTGTGCTGAACGCGAATTACCTGCAACAAAAGGTGAAGCAGGTCTTCCGCCTCTCTCACGATCGGCGCTGCATGCACGAGTTCGTTGCCGTGGGACGGGTGGAAGGAAGCGACGTGCGCGCACTGGACATTTCCAAACGGCTGATCGACTACGGTTTCCATCCTCCCACGAACTATTTTCCGCTCATCGTTCCCGAAGCGCTGATGATCGAGCCGACGGAAACGGAGAGCAAAGAGACGCTGGACGCCTTTGCGGAGGCTCTGGAGCGCATCGCTGAAGAGGCACGGACACAACCAGAACTGTTGCGACAGGCCCCACATCGGGCACCCGTCCGGCGGCTGGACGAAGTCAAGGCCGCTCGTGACCTCATCCTGGTGTGGGAGGGGCTGACCCGGTAACCGGGGGCAGCACCGGGAGAGAAGCCATGGCTTTGAGCGAGGGCGGGATACCGGAAGATGCGCCCGTATTCCGACGTCGGACCCGGTATCGGCTTCGCCCCTCGCTGCGCGCCTGGCTGATTGGCCGGCCGCTTCCGACCGCGGACGCGCCGCACCAGACCGTGGGAACTGCGATCGGCCTCGCGGTCTTTGCCGGAGACGCCCTCTCCTCGGTGGCCTATGCACCCCAGGAAACGCTGGTCATCCTGGCTGCGGCGGGCGCATCGGCGCTGCCGCTAGCTTTTCCGATCTCTTGCGCCGTCACCGTGCTGCTCTGGATCGTGGCGCTCTCGTACCTGCAGACGATCCACGCGTACCCGGACGGGGGCGGAGCCTATACGGTCGCGCGGGAAAACCTGGGCGTGGCTGCGGCACAGGTGGCCGGGGCGGCACTGCTGGTCGACTATGTCCTGCTCGTGGCCGTGGCGACCTCTTCGGGGGTTGCGCAGATCGTGTCCGCTGCACCGGCCCTCTTCCCGTACCGAGTGCCCCTGGCGTTGGGTCTGGTATTCCTGATCATGCTGGCGAACCTTCGCGGGGTACGGGAATCGGGGACGGGATTTGCCATCCCCACCTATTTCTTCCTTGCGGTGACCTACCTGATGGTGGTGGCCGGGTTCGCCCGTTTGCTGCGCGGCCAGCTGAACCCTCTTTCCCTTCCTCCCGACCTCAGCGTGGGGAGCGCTCCGCTCACCCTGTTCCTGGTCCTGCGAGCGTTCTCGAACGGGACCACTGCGCTCACCGGCGTGGAATGTATCGCCAATGGGGTCACTGCCTTCCGGGAGCCGCGCACCCGGCGCGCGGGAGCTGCGCTGATCTGGTTGACTGCGATCCTGGCGACACTTTACCTCGGCATCGTTTTCTTGTTGGGGCGTATTCACGCCTATCCTTCGGAAACGGAAACGGTCATTTCTCAGCTGGCACGCGCGGTCTTTGGACGGGGCCCTCTCTACCTTGCAGCCTTGGCCGGCACCACCGTGGTGCTGATTCTGGCTGCGAACACAGCCTTTGCGGGCTTTCCGCGGCTCAGTGCGATCATGGCGCGCGACGCTTTCCTGCCCCGACAGCTCGCTTTCCGGGGGAGCCGCCTGGTCTATTCCTGGGGCATCGGCCTGCTCGCGGCGGTGGCGTCGCTTCTGCTCGTCCTGTTCAGGGCTAGCGTCACCCGATTGGTTCCCTTGTGGGCCGTCGGAGTGTTCCTTTCCTTTACCCTGTCGCAGGCGGGCATGGCCCGTCACTGGTGGAGAGCAGGAAGGTCGGACCACGTGTCCATGGGGCCTGAGCGAGCCGGGCGTTCGTCCAGCTGGCTGTGGAAGATGGCGGTCAACGGATTCGGTAGCCTGTGCACCGCTATGGTGACGCTGATCTTTGTGGTGACCAAGTTTCTGGACGGTGCCTGGGTCGTCGTCCTGCTGATCCCGCTTTTGGTCCTGCTCTTCTTCCGCATCCACGGGCATTACCGCAGTCTGGCGCAGGAACTGTCCCTGGAGGCGTATGGTTCCCCGCCCCCGATCGCTCGACACCGGGTGCTTCTCCCCATCAGCGGCGTTCACCGGGGCACCCTGGCTGCGTTGCGCTATGCGCGCTCCCTTTCGGACGATGTGACCGCCGTACACGTGTCTATCGATGCCTTGGAGGCGGAGGCCGTGCGGCGCAAGTGGCGCACCTGGGGAGAGGGAGTCCGTCTGGTGATTTTGGATTCCCCCTACCGCTTGCTGGTCGAGCCGCTGCTCGACTATATCCGCGAGCTGCTCGCCTGGCGACAACCGAACGAGGTGATCACCATCATCGTTCCACAGTTCGTGCCTCGTCGCGGCTGGCACAACCTGTTGCACACCCAGACGGCCATGCTCTTACGGCTGGCGCTCCTGTTTCAGCCGGGTGTGGTGGTGACGGACATCCCCTATCACCTCGGGGGGGAGGAAGAAGTTGGGAAGGCACCAGTTCGTGCGCCAAAGGGCACCGCACGGTAACACCGGCGCCTGCGGAGGGCCAACGTGCGCGTGATCGTTGTCGGCTGTGGGCGGGTTGGGATAGACCTTGGATGCCGCCTCTCTCGGGAGGGGCACCAGGTTACCGTGCTGGACGAGGAGGCGAGTAACCTGGAGGAGCTGCCGCCCGATTTCCACGGACGTGCGCTGGAGGGGGACCCCCTTTCCCAGGAAGTGCTGTGCCGCGCGGGGATCGAGGAGGCCGATGGACTGGCTGCGGTCACTCGGAACGACGCGCTCAATGCCGTCGTAGGCCACACGGCGCGCGTGCTCTACCAGGTGCCGCGCGTCGTGGTCCGTTGCAACCAGCCGCGGTTCCGCCCCATTTTCGAACTCTTTGGTCTGCAACTGGTCAGCTCGGCCAGCTGGGACGCACAGCGCCTGGCGGAAATGCTGACGTCTCCCCGCGCGCGCCCCGTTTTGGCCGCCGGCCACGGAGAGGTCGAAGTCTATGAACTCACCGTGCCCCCGGCCGCCAGCGGACGTCGACTCGCCGAGGTTGTCCCGGAAGATGTGGGCCAGGTGATCGCGCTGGTGCGTTCGGGGCGCGCTTTGCATCCGTCGCCGGAAGAGCGGATGCAGACCGGGGACCTCCTGTATGTGAGCACTGCGCCCGAACGCCTGGAACAGCTCCAGCGACGGTTGGGCGAGGCGCTCTAGCTCCCGTTGGAGGTTGGGATGTTCGTGGTGATCGCGGGGGGAGACCCGACGGGCGCGCAGCTTGCCAGCGCGCTGCTCGCGCAGGGGCATCGGGTCTGTGTGGTGGAGCATCGCCGGGAAGTGTTGGCGCGCTTGCACCGGCTTCTGCCGACCGAGTCCATCTACGAGGGGCATGCGTTGGACCTGGATGTGCTGGACCGGGTGCGCTTGCGCCAGGCCCAGGTCCTGGCTGCGTGCCTCCCGCTCGATGCGGAGAACCTCGTGCTGTGCTACATCGCGCGCACCGCCTACCATGTGCCCCGCACGATCGCCCGCATCAACCATCCCCATACGGCGTGGCTTTTCGGGCGTTCCTTCGGTGTGGACATCGCGGTCAACCAGGCGGAGATCATGGCCGGCCTGATTGCCGAGGAGATGTCGCTGGGCGAAATGGTGACGCTCCTGAAGTTGCGCCGGGGACGATTCGCCCTGGTGGAGCAGCGCCTGGCTGAGGGGTCAGAGGCGGCGGGCGCAGCGATCAAGGACCTGCCTTTGCCCGACCAGTGTCTCCTGGCGGCCATTATCCGCCGTGGGGAAATGATCCTGCCCCGGGGCACAACCGTCCTTCAGCCGGGAGACGACGTGCTGGCGATCGTCGATCCCGAACGCGCCGATCGTCTGGCGGCGCTTTTCCGCAAGCCCGAGGCGCCTGCGTAAGGCAGGGGGGTGTCGTAAGGCGTAGCGGGCAGGTTGAGCGGCGATGGTACAGGCCAGCGCGTGGGCACCCGACGAACTGGATGCCGAGACCCGGGTGCTGCTTTCCCGTCAACGGGTGCGGGAAATCCTTCGTGAGCTTGGGGTGCGGCCGAGCCGACGGCTGGGGCAACATTTCCTGGTGGAGCCGGCCGTGCTCTTCCACATCCTGCGCGCGTCCGGCCTGACATCGCAGGACGCGGTCTTGGAGATCGGTCCGGGGGTCGGGGTACTCACGGGGGAGCTGCTGCGCCGTGCGCGGCGCGTGGTGGCCGTAGAAGTGGACCGGCGGCTGTATACCTGGCTCCAATCGCGCTTTGCCGGAAATGCCCGTCTGGAACTCGTGATGGCCGATATCCTGCGGGTGGAGCCAGGCACCCTGATGGGGGAACCGTACAAAGTAGTGGCGAACCTCCCTTACGCGATCACTTCCGCCGTGTTACGCCACCTGCTCGAGGCCCGGCCTGCCCCCCAACGGATGGTGCTGATGGTGCAATGGGAGGTTGCGCGCCGTATGGTGGCCCACCCACCCGAAATGAGCCTGCTGGGGCTTTCGGTACAGTACTATGCCCGGGTGGAAATCGTGCACCGTGTGCCTGCGGGATGTTTTCTTCCCCCTCCGCGGGTAGACTCCGCGGTTGTCGCGCTCGAAATTCAGCCAACCGCGCGATGGGAGGTATCTCCAGAGCGCTTTTTTTGGATCGTACACGCCGGTTTCCGGCACCCACGGCGCACGCTGGGCAACAATCTGGCCGAGAGCCTCGGCCTCGCCAAGGAAGAGGTGACCCGCCTGCTGCGGGACGTGGGCGTCGCCCCCGAGCGGCGGCCCGAGACGCTCTCGTTGGAGGAATGGGCGGCCCTGTGCCGATCTCTGGAGCAGGAGCGGCCTTCCCTTCAACAGCCGGATGCCGCTTCGGGAGCCCGCAACACAACTGGGGGCCCGGAGCTTTCGCAGCCCTGATGCGCGGCCAGCAGGCGTTCCCGTGCGGCCTCTGGTATGCGCGTGGGCCGACCTTCCTGGTCAATGAACGCCTGCACGGTCTTGCCCACGGCGATCGGTTCACCGCGTTCGCCGTGCAACAAGCGATATCCCGCCACATACGAGCGACTGCGCACTTCCTCGATCCATACCTGGATGCGTACCGGCTCGTCGAATGCGACCGGCTTCAGGTAACGGCACCCGGCCCAGGCGATGACAAAGGGTGACCCGAGCCGCTGCAGCCTTGCATAGTCCAACCCGAGCCGGCGCAGATAGGCGATCCGCCCCACTTCCAACCAGCCCAGATAGCGGCAAAAATGGGCCGCACCGGTGGGCTCTGTCTCGGCAAAGCGCACGCGCACCGTCACTTCTTCGACACGCCCTCTTGGGGCAAGCGTCGACCACTCCTCGAAGCAGGAAGCAGGCCGCTCGGGTACCACGTTCCAGGTGGCCGGAGGCAGTTCGCCGGCCAGCAGGGTGGTTCCCTCAGCGCGCAGCTCTCTCCCCACGCGGATGGTATGCGCGACCCACAGTCCTTCAGCCTCCCCGGCGAGAGCCCGGCTCTCCACGGTCACGATCTCACCATAGCGGATCGGCGCCCGGTAGCGGCAGCAGGCTTCCCGCACGGTGGGACGGCCGTGGGGGGCGTGGTGGCCGGCCAGCCCGAGCAGAGCCTCATAGCCCAGCTCGAACCAGGCGAAATGGTTCGCATAGTAGACCACCCCCTGGGCGTCTGTCTCAACATAACGCACGGGAAAAGAGACCTGCGCTTGCACGGCCAGTCTCCCTACGGCGCCCAACTGGGGCGTGCGGTGGCATCGACCTGGGCCCCCGAGGTCAGTTTCTCTACCTGTTTCGGTTGTGGGGGCTGTCCGGGGATGACTTCCAGATCGAGGAGCCAGAGATCGAAGCACCCTTCTTCCTCTGCGACGAAGGCAATCTGCTCGCCTGAAGGTGCCCAAGCCGGGGCGCGTGCTCGGCCTTGGCTGGTAAGGCGGACAGGTGACCAATCGCCCGCGTAGAGCGGATTGAGCGGGGACGGCATCAGCCAGAGGTCGGTTGTCCCGTTCTGGCGCGCGGCGTAGGCGATCCACTGCCCGTCCGGTGACCAGGCGGGATCGTAGCGTTCGATTCCCTCCCGATCCGGGCCGAGCGCGCGCACACGCCCGCTTTCTGGGTCATAGTAGCGGAGCTGTGGCCCAGTCGCGTAAGGCATGTAGGCGAAGGCCAGTAGGCTACCGTCGGGAGACCAGGACGGGGACTCGATGTTTCCATCGAGCATCAATACCCGATGCTCGTCGCTTCCATCGGGCCGGATCGCGTAGATGGCCATTTCGCTCACCGATGACCGCGGTGCCGGGTGCGAGATGTACACCAGCCACGCGCCGTCGGGAAGCACCCACTGCGGCTGAAAGGCCCAGTAGGAGGAGAGCACGTACTCGAGCGTGCCCTCTTTCGCAGGGGACCGGTTTCGCGTGATCGCACGGGCATTTTTCCCATCGGCGTCCATCACCCAGATGTCGGAGTAACTTTCCCCGCGGACCGTGAAGGCAATCTGCTTTCCATCCGGCGACCAAGCCGGCTGCGTCGCTGTGCCGAGGTCCGTTAGACGCTCCGCGGTTGTCCCCTTGCGCAACCAGATGTTGCCACCCCGGGCATAGAGCAAGCGCCCTGCGATCGAGGGGCTGTGCTTCCCAGCTTCCTCGACCTGAGGTGGCGTAGGAGTCGGTGCAGGGGTACCGGGAGCCGGTCTTCCCGCTTCCCACGGCACACAGGCGCTGAGGAAAAGAAGCAGGGCGAGGAAAATCGACTTCGGGTACTGGCGCAGCATCGTACCCCCTTTCAGTTCTGAGTGAACAGGTGCCGCGGCGCGTAGGGTGGCACCAGCACGCGCAGCGCGCGCGGGATGTTCCGGAACGTCATCGGGGTCGTGCCAATCGGCTCACCGTCGGCCTGTACGTAGAGCGGCGTCTCCGAGGTGATGGTCACCTCTCGGGCACGGTAATAGTCGACCCCACTCGTGCGTTCCTGAAGCTGGAGGACCGTTGCCAACGCGTATTGGGACAGCTGCGAGAACCCCCCTTTGCCTCGGAACACACAGATGTCCAGGAGGCCATCGTCCATGCTGGCATGGGTCGTGATTTGGACCAGCCCCCCGTACAGTCGGGTGTTTCCGATCACGACCAGGAGCGTTTCTCCGGTAACCTGGCGTTGATCGTCCAGGGTAATGACCGTTTCCTTCCCCGTGAAATTCAGCGCCAGGGAAAACCCCTTGAGGATGGTACCGAACGGCCAAAGGGGCTGTCGTCCCTCCTCCGAAAGGGCGTGGACGACCGCGGCGTCAAACCCGACCCCTGCCATCAGCAGGAAGTAGCGCTTGCCGGCCAACCCGACGTCAACGGAACGGATCTGGCCCTGTACCAGGACGCGCGCGGCTTCTGCCGGTTCCAGGGGCAAGCCCTGTTCCCGGGCCCACACGTTCCCCGAGCCGAACGGGAGCACCGCAAGTGCCGTTGGCGTCCCGGCCAACCCATTCACTACCTCGTTCACCGTGCCGTCTCCCCCAACGGCGATCACGAGGTCGATTCCCTCCGCCGCCGCTCGTCGGGCCAGGTCCATAGCCTCCCGTGGTTGGCGGGTCTCCCAGAGGCTGACCTCCCATCCATGTCGCACGAGGAACCCCAGCGTCTCGTCCAAGTCGGCCACGCGGTAGCTCTGCCCTGCGGCCGGGTTCAGGATCAGCCGTACTCGGGCGCGAAGTGGGGCAGGAACTGGTGTGCCCAGCAACGTTGAGACGATCTCCTCCACCGCCGGCGTGATATCGCCGCTGGTATCGACGACCCGGTGCGGCCGCCGGATGGGCTCTAGCTGGCCCGCATACATCCGGTAGACCTCCCAGTCCGCACGGGAACCGAAATCCTCCAAGAGGCCTTCCTTTCTTCCCTCCAGGCGAGCGCGAACCACCTCTGGGGACGCGGTCGTTTGCACGATCATCAGGCGCGCTCCGCAGGCCTCAGCCAGACGATAGTAGCGCTCCCGATGGCGGTGCCGCAAGTTGGTCGCGTCCACAAGGACGCTGTATCCCTCGTTCAGCAATTCTTCCGCGAGCGCGCGGCAGGTGCCGTGGACGACCGCATGCTCTTCCCCAGTGTGCTGGGGTTCCGGGAAAATGCAGTGCCGCACCTGGTCACTGGATACCACGACCAGTGGCACGCGCGCCGCGAGTTGGCTCGCCAGGTAGGACTTGCCGGTCCCAGGAAGCCCACAGAGCAAGACGAGCGTCCTTTGCGGCAGCCGGCCGGCTGGTAGGGCCAGTCGCTCGCGGACGCGCACGAGCTCTACCCGCTCTTCTCCTGCACCCATCTTGCCCCACTTGCCCTGTCCCAGCTTTTCGGATAACCGGATTATACCCCACGCCACCGTGCCAGGCAACTGGGCCACGGATTTCGGCTTTCTCGTTCCCCTTGCCTTGCAAGGAGGGAGGCAAGGTCATGGGCAACCCGGAAAGGAACCAGCCACGTGGGTTCGCCCGAGACGCTCCATTCGCCAGGCATGGCCACCGTGGGACTTCTCGAGGCCGCAGCCGTCGCGCCCAGATCCGCCGGTGGGCAGGAGGCGTAGGGGTGCCGGTTCGCAGCTTGCCGCACGTAGGCCACGCAAGCTGTGGCGCATTCTGCGTGGCCAGACCAGGTTGACTTTTGCGAAATGCCCAAGTATAATCTTACTACAAGGGTTCGTTGCGCGCAAAGGAGGTTGCCATGGCGCTGAGAGGGGGGTCGAGCCGTTTCCGGTTGCAGCTGTCTCGCCCGTTGGTGATCGTGGTCGGAGGGCTCGTGCTGTTGGTGATCGCGATCGTGGCGCTGAGCTTGACCATTCTGCGGGAGGGGAGGAAGGCCCCTGCCCCGTTGCCCTCGCCTGCCGCGGTGGCTTCCGAGACTCCCGAGGCGCTCGCCAAGGCGGAGCCCTACCCTACAGCTACCGTCGCCCTCCCTACTTCTACCCCGGTGCCCACCGTGCCTTCCGTTCCGCCCACGGTTCCGCCGGAGCCTACGGTAGCCCCAGCAGTTGCTACCGCCACGCCGGTGCCTACGATGGTGCCGCCCCCGACGCGTCCCGAACTCGCGCTTGTACCGACCTCGACCCCACTTCCGGCCGGTGGGCAGCTTCCGGCAACCTCTGGCGAAGCTTCCGGGTTGTTCCCACTCGGCGTAGCGTTCCTGGTCCTGGCGGGCGTGGTCCTCTGGTGGCGGTTGCGCCGGGCCCGGTCGACGAGCTGATCCGACGATGTGTCGCTGGCGGCCGGTCTTTCCCTGGGGGGGCTTCCTCAGTCTGCTGGGTGGGTTGGCAGCGTGGACTGGCACAATTGCGCTCCTAATGCGGCTGCCGGACGCGATTTCTGCAGCAACTTTCTGGCTGGGACTCGCGGCTCTGATCGCTTTGTGCGTGGGCGCGATACTCCTGTACTGGACAGCAGCGCTCTTTTCCCTTCGGTATGCGTTCGATCGGAACCGGATGGTCATTCATTGGGGGCTATCCCGGCAAGTCATCCCCATGAACCGCATCACGGCAGTGCGGCGGTGGCATCCGGACGAATGCGTGGCCGAGCGGGGATTGCACGGGCTGGGGCTCCCCGTGGGCTACACGCGCTCGGAGGATCTCGGGGCCGTGCGCTACTTCGCTACACGGGGCAGGACGGCCCAGGTGTTGGTCTGTACACCGCAGGAGACGTTCGTCCTCTCGCCGAGGGACCCAGACCGTTTCCTCCAGGAGATGGAGCTACGGCGGGCGCTGGGCGTAACCCTGCAGGCCCCCCAGGAAGTGCATCACGGCCCGATCCTTGGCCTGGGCATCTGGCGGGAACGAGCGTTCTGGGCGCTCCTTGCAGCGGGGCTGGTGCTCAACTTGGCGCTGTGGGCGGTTCTCTGTTACCGCTTTCCAGAGCTTGCCGCGCGCGGTTTCCTCACGATCCGCTACCGGGAAGTGGTAGAGGAAGGACAGCGCCGGATCATCCCGGAGGTGATCGGCCGGCCGGCAGACCTGTTCCGTTTGCCGCTTTTCGGGGCTTTCTTGCTGGGGGGAAACGCTGCCCTTGCGGCCTGGTTACACCGCAGCCACCGTCCGCTGATCTATCTCCTGGGCGCGACCGGGCTCTTTGTGCAACTGCTCTTTTGGGTCCAGATCGTGTTTCTCCTGGCACGCTAGCAGGTTTTCGTGGGGCCGCTTCAGGGCAAACGATAGAGCGACATCCTGCCGTAACGCACGATCTCCTGCACCCCGGGCATGGCGCAGATTGCGGGATGGAGCCCCTCGAGAGCGGCTAGGTAGTGGACGTTCCGTTGCTGGAGATAGCCCCACAGCGCCTGGTCGTCGTGAAGGGCCAATACCGGCGTCAATTCCGGCGTGACCAGGGCCATCGTATCCACCACGGGATGCTCTCCGAAGTACCCGATGGCGCCGACGTCGTGTGTGGCAATCGGCTCCCCGAGCGGTACCTGAGCGCGGATATATCGCCCCATGGCGAGCTGTCCTTCGGCCAACATCTGGCAACCGCCGCTGTACAGGGCGCTGCCGATGACAAGCCCTTCGAAGGCAAGTATGGCTGCCGCGGCACCCACGGCCCAACGCATGCGCTTGGGCAGCATCCGCCATCCTTCCCCGGACACCAGGAGCAGGGCTGGCACCACAGGGACGAAGTGTCGGCCAAAATGAAGGACAACTGGCATGCGCCAGGCCGCGACCAGCAAGGTGAGAGCGGACCAAAGCAGCGCCGGTCCCCAGACCCGTTCCCGCGCTCGTACCATCGAGATGACTCCGAGGGCGAGCAGGAGCACTGCGAGGGGCCAGATTCCTGGCCCAAAGCTCAGTGCGAGCCCATGGAGGAAGGAACCCAGGCTCTGGAGGCTGATCGGCCGGGCATAGTAGGCTGCCTTTGCATAGACCGTTTGCGGAAGTACCCTTCCCCCCGTTCTCAGGTGAAATGCCACATAGGGGGCAGTCAGCACGCTCAGTGCGACCAGCCAGCCCGCCAACCGAAGGGGCTTCTCGCGCCGGCGCTGCCATAGGGAAACCAGGGCAAGCAGCGGCGCCTCGGGACGCAGCCACAGCAATGCGCCCAGGAGCGCCCCTTCCAGGAAGGCATCCGTCCAGCGCGTCCACTGCCGGCCAAGCCGCCACAAGATGAAGGTCGCAAGGCACGCGGCCAAAGCGGTTTCCATCCCTTCAGTCCCTGCCCAGGAGACCTGGGGCGAAAGCAGGAGCGCTGCCGTAAGCACCGCGGGGATGGGTGACGGGAACCGCTCTTCCCCCCACCGCCAGACTACCCACCCTAGCCCGGCCAGCGACAGCAGACCCAGCACCAGTGCCCACACCACCGGGTCCCACCCAAACAGGTGCGGCGGGACCATCAGCAGCGTCCACAAAGGCGCGCTGCTCCCTGTTCCGGGCTCGCACGGGTTGAAGGCATAGCAGTGGAAGCGGGCCAAGTTCCGCGCGTAGACCTGGTGGATCCAGGGGTCGTCCAGCGGGAAAGTCCATTCGCCAACCTGCAGGCGCGCGCGCCAAGGGTAAGCCAGGAACACCGCCCCGCAAAGCAACAGGATCGCCAAAATGCGGTATCCTCGTAACGTACCAGGCATCGATTTCCGCATCCCGCGCACCGGGGGCCGCTAGCGCAGCTCGTATACCTGAATCTCGTCCTTGCGCCGCAGCAATACGAACGGCCCTGAGGTGAAACCCGGTTCCTGGCTTTCGCCTGCCCTGTAGAGGTTTCTCAGGGCTTCGGGAAGCCGCTCCTGGAGGTTCCCGACCAGGACCAGCGTGCGCACATCGTATCTGCGCGCGATCTCGAGCAGCTGGGGCAATTCTTCGTGGGGAATGCCGATGGCCCGGTAACCAGCGTACACCAAAACGCCCATGGGGTCTTGGGCCATCACCGTTCCCCCGGATCGCTCCACCTCTTCAAGCAGCCGCGCGACCTCCTGCCACGTCAGCGGGTGGCGCGAGGCTGCCCTGAGGTGCTCAACCAGCGCGGTCGCGCCAACGAGAGCGGTCAACAGCACCACGCCGAGCAGGAGCACCCCTCGGATGCCGTGGGATGCACGACCCCGGATCCGTCGTTCCAGCCACCTTTCCGCATCGGAGCAGCCGGCCGCGACGGTGGCCGCGCCTGCAGGCAAGAAGGCGGAAATGGATCTGGACCATGTGCCATGCGTAACGAGCAGCGGGAAGGCCCCAACCAGCGTGACCAGGAGCAGACCAAGATAGAGAAACGGTGGCCAAAGGATCGGCCGCCGGGCGACTCGACCCGCGACCGCGATCAGCGGTACCAGTCCCCAGATTTGCAGGTTCGCCAGTAGGACGGTGAATGCCGCGCGGAGGGCATCTATGCGCAGCCCAGCGAAAGTATCCCACCCCTGGTGCAGGAACGCGGCCCAGTCGACTTGTGGCTGCCAACGAAAGAGCTGGTTATAGTCCAGAAGGGTGGCGAGATAAGGGAGTGGAACCGGGCTTGGAGTCCCAAAGACGGCCAGATTGCGCACGGCCCAAAGGGCTGGAGGCAAGAGAAAGAGCGCGGTACTCGCCAGGAATGGCCAGCGGCCGAAGGGGATGCGTTGCCTGTGGCTCAAGAGCCACTCGAACCCGCAGAGTACCGGGAGCAGCAGCAGGCCATCGTTCCGTGTGAGCGCCGCGAGGCCACCCAGGCTACCGGCCAGAAAGAGGAAGCGGCGGTCGAACGTTGCCCGGCCCATGGCCCAGAGGGCGCCCCCGCCCAGCAAGGCAAAGGCGGTGAAACAGTCGGTATCCACCCAATGCACCGTCACAGTGCCGCTCAGCAGGACAAAGAGCGCTGCGGCGCCGGCCCAACGCGGTCGCAACCCCAGGTCAAGGGCGATCCGCAGGCTCAGGACTGGAATGAGCGCGGCAAGCACCACCTGCCCGACCTGCGCATGACGAAAGGTAGATCCCAGGAGGAGAAAGGGTTGGAGCAGCAAGGAGGGCATCGGCAGCCATAACTCGCCCAACGTTTGGGGCAGAGCGGGCGGCGGATGAAAAAAGAGCCAAAATGCCGGGATGCTGCCTCCGCTAGCGGACGCCAGACTGCGAGCCGCCAGGAGGTAATAGGCGCTGTCGACGTCGAGCGGTCCGACCAACCGGAGCGAGAGAGCGGCGAGGAAGGCGGTAGCCAGGGCATAAACCCCCACGTAGAACCACCACGGGCACCGCACCTGGCTCCATGAGAAGCTGCCGGTTTCCTCGGTTGGCGTCATGGTGCTCCCGGCGGCTACAACCGCGGCTTACAAAGGATCTCCAGCACACGGAGGTCGAGTAAGCGATGTGTATTCGCAGGTCGCAGGACAATCGCTGTGTCGGCGCCTTGCCCTGTGCCCGCGATCGAGATCGCCTCCTCGTCAGTTCGCACCAGGCCGGCGTCGGCGGCCATCAGGGCGATCTCGATCGCCACCTTCATCCCCTCCCCGAAGAGGCGGAGGGTGTAAGCGATCACTTCGTCGACCTGGTACGTGCCCAGTTTCTTGCGGATGGCCCGGCCTGCCCCACCCAGCGCGTGGGTCGCTGTCAGGATCCGCGCACCGAGCCGTTCCATTTCCGCGCGGTGGACAGGTTCCAGTTCCTGTGTGTTCGGCTCCTGGAAACCGGTCACGTGGGTGACGGCGATGACCCGGCGATCGGGAAACGCGCGGGTCGCTCGCACGCCCGTTTCTCCGCGGGTGGTAGCTACGAGGATGGTGCCGATTCCCAGCTCCTCCGCGCGCCGTCGGGCGATCTCGAGCACCCGGTCGGTATTCTCCGGTCCGGGCCGTTCGAAGTACACAGTGGGAACAACCTGTTCGGGCATGGCGACCTCCAGAGCCTCATGGGATCACCCAGGGGATACGATGGGGCGGGGGAACAGGCGTAAGCAGGTACACGTCCACGAAGCGTGTGGACCACAGCTCCTTGCCTCGGTCCTCGTCGTCGAAGCACAGGTCGATGTGCTTACCTTTGATCTTTCCCCCGATATCTTCAGCGGCCCCGATGCCATATCCCGGCACATAGAGGCGCGTATGCAGCGGAATGATACGCGGGTCGACAGCGATGATCCCGCGGGTCGCCCGTTTCCCCGTATAGGTGATCCCGTAGGTGGGATCGTCCGGGCTCTTGTCACAGGTGCTGGGGTAGTAGGAGGTAGCGAGCACACGGATTTTCCGCCAGTACTCGAGTCGGCCGTAGGGCGTATCCAGCGTTCGGATGACGATCCGTGTCCCATAGAAGAGGATTTGATCGACCGGCTCCTTCACGACCCGCTCGCCTATGTACTCCCGTGCGACTTCCTGCCCGTCTTCGTAGGTGATGCGAGTGATCGTCTCTTTCCACCCATCTTCCCCTGGGCGCAGGCGGTACTGGTCCAGCTCCATGTTGGGGTCCGCCTGCTGAAGGCGCCGGTAGGGGATGCGCACCCACTCTCCGATATCCAGTGTCGTCACGCGGATCACGCGCACGTCCATCCCCGGGGCAAGCGCTGTCTCCGGGGACGGGACAACTCTGTCCGCGGCGTCCAGTGCGATACCCTCTGCGGCCAGGAGTTCTGCTACGGTGGCTGCCTGCGAGCAAGTCTGCCAGGAGCGCCCATCGGCCGTAAGGCGTACCGGCCGTGCCCGTACGATCGATATCTGCAGTCCGGCGGATACCGGCGTGTCCAGGCTCGGATACACACGATCCGCCTGGCGGAGGCGGAACCCGGCCGCTTCCAGCGCTGCCCCGACGGTTGCCGCTGTTGTCCGGATCTCCAAGGGCCACCCGTTGTCCCAGACGATCAGCGGTATCGCGCGCACCAACCGCACCCGGATCGCGGCCGAGCGGGACGGCGGAGCCAGGAGCCCGCTTCCCCTCGAACCTTCGAGGAGGCTCTCGAGGGCCCTGTTGTCGGCCAATGCTGGCCCGGGGAGTGGCTGGTCGTTGACCAGGACCACGTCGCCCGCGTGAAGTGGGATCTTCCATCGCTCCAGCCATTCACGGAGGTTCCGCGGCAGATCTTGGAAACGAAGCACGCGTCCGTCTGCATCGATCTCGATGGGCTGGGCGCGGCGGACCACGATCGGTTGCCCGGGCTGCCACGGGGCCTGCAACGACGGGGAGACCTGATCGTTGGGGTTCAGGGCGATTCCGGCCTGGTCTAACACCGCCCCCGTAAGTCTTTGGTGGGTCCGCAGATGGATCGGGCTCCCATCGACCAGCACGGTCACCGGACACGCCGTCCGATGATACCCGATGAGGAGTAGGCACAGTCCTGCGAGGAAGAGGGCAAACGAACCCAGACCACGCCACAAGCCAATATGCGCTTTGGCATGCGTCTCATCGCTCTGGGTCGATTCGGTCATCCACCTTTTCCCTTTCTTCGCCCATCCCATTACCGTACATTATAGCACACGGTCCCGCCGCTAGCAAACTTGGTCTCCGCGGGCCAACTTGCGCGCTTGCTGCACTTGTAGTATACTTGCCAACCGTGTGTGACCAGGGTAGCAATCCCTACCGGGTCGCGACCCTTTGAACCTGAGGAGGAGGTATGCGCGGCTATCTCTTTATCGGGCTGTTGCTCGTTTCGTCTATCCTCTTCGGTGCGCTGATCATTTTCCTCTCTTACCTGATCCGTCCGAAACGACCTTATCCCGTGAAATGCTCCACCTATGAATGCGGCCTGGAAACGATTGGCCCCACGTGGGTGCGTTTCCGAGTCCAGTTCTACCTCTACGCCTTACTGTTCGTGATCTTTGACATCGAAACGGTTTTTCTCTACCCCTGGGCGGTGGCGTTGGGCCGTCTGTCCACCTTTGCCCTGGTTGAGATGGCCATCTTTATCCTCATCTTGGTCAGCGGTCTAGCCTATGCCTGGAAGACCCGGGCCCTCGAGTGGGTGTAAGGCAATGGTCCAGAGCGCTTGGTGAGGGGACGATGAGTGAACAAGAGATCAGTCCAGAGCAACTGGAATTGGAGCGCCGTGGCATCTTCCTCACCACGGTGGAGGGGCTGTACAACTGGGGTCGGCGTAGCTCGATGTGGCCGATGATGTTCGGCCTGGCCTGCTGCGCGATCGAGATGATTGCTACGGGTGCTCCGCGCTTTGATCTGGCGCGGTTTGGTTCCGAACTGTTTCGCGCCTCTCCGCGTCAGGCAGACGTGATGATCGTGGCGGGGACGGTGACGAAGAAAATGGCCCCACTGGTTGTGCGGCTGTACAACCAGATGCCCGAGCCCCGCTACGTGGTCGCGATGGGGGCTTGCGCGATTTCGGGTGGCCCCTTTCGTGAGGGCTATGCGGTAGTGCGCGGCGTGGATCGCTACATCCCGGTGGACGTCTACATCCCCGGTTGCCCGCCACGGCCCGAATCGTTGCTGCATGGATGGATGACCCTGCAGCGGCTGATCGACCACCAACGGCTGAAGGACGTCCCCTGGTACGGGAAGGACGGCAACACGCGCGAGCGGCCCATCCCGCTCTACGGCGCGCATGACCTGGAACTCCCCGAGGAACGATAGGAGGCCCCGATGACCGACGCGGAGTGGATAGCCCTGCGCGATCGGATGGCGCGTGCGCTCCCGGCAGGCGCGTTTGAGGAGGGGCCGGCAGACGGGGTCATCCACGTCCAGCCGCGGTCCCTCCTCTACGTCGGACGCTACCTGCTGGAGACGGAAGGGTTTGATTATCTCTCGAATGTGACGGGGGTGGACTGGCTGGCCGAGGGCGAGTTCGAGGTCGTCTACCACCTCTATGCTATGCGACGAGGGGCGCGGATCGCTCGGGGAGAAGACCCTGGAGGTCCGCTGGGCCCACTCGTGTTGAAGGTTCGCGTGCCGCGGGAGCGGCCGGTGGTCCCCTCAGTGACCTCGCTTTGGCCGAGCGCCTTGTGGCAGGAGCGCGAAGTGTACGACCTGATGGGGATCCGCTTCGAAGGGCATCCGGACCTCAGGCGCATTTACCTATGGGACGAGTACGAAGACCATCCGTTGCGCAAGGATTATGCCCCTAAGGAGGATTAGCGTGAACCGGGAAACGGCCGTGCACGTCCCTATGGAGGTCGAGGAGCTGGAGACGGAGCCGATCACCCTGAACATCGGCCCCCAGCACCCCAGTACTCACGGCGTCTTTCGCATGAAGGTCCAGCTCCAAGGCGAGACGATCGTTGCCCTGGAACCGATCCTCGGTTACCTCCACCGTTGCCAGGAAAAGCTCGCCGAGGGACACACCTACCTGCAGTCGATCCCCTACACGGACCGCCTGGACTATATCTGTTCTATGACGAACAACCACGCCTACGTCCTGGCGGTGGAAAAACTGGCTGGGATCGAAGTGCCGCGGCGGGCCGAGTGCATCCGCGTGATCATGGATGAGCTGACCCGCTTGCTCAACCACGCGCTCGCCGTAGGCTTCCTTCTGAACGATATGGGCGCGTGGCTGACGCCGGTGCAGTACGGCCTGCGGGAACGAGAAAAGATCCTTGACCTGTTCGAGATGGCCTCCGGTTCGCGGATGATGTGCAATTACATGCGCTTTGGCGGCGTAGCACACGACCTCCCCGAGGGGTTCATGCCGTTACTGCGTAAAGTCGTGGCCGAGTTCCCCGGCTTTATCGACGAGTACGAGCGCTTCCTGACCACGAACGAGATCCTGTTGTCCCGCTGCAAGTACGTGGGTATCCTTCCGCCGGATCGGGCGATTGCCTATGGGGTGACTGGACCGGTGCTTCGTGCTTCTGGGGTTCCCTACGACGTGCGCAAGGTGGACCGCTACTCCCTGTACGGCGAGATCGACTTTGACGTCCCGATCGGCACGGTTGGCGATGTCTATGACCGCTACCTGGTGCGCATCTACGAGATGCGGCAGAGCGTGCGCATCCTCGAGCAGGCGATCCGCATGCTTGAGGAAACCCCACCGGGCGATATCCAGAGCAAGGTGCCCAGGTCGCTGAAGCCCCCGATCGGAGAGGCTTACGGGCGCATCGAGAGCCCTAAGGGAGAGCTCGGTTTTTACCTGGTGAGCGACGGGAGCGAAAAGCCGTACCGCTGGCGGGTTCGGGCCCCTTCTTTTGTGAACCTGACGCCGCTGGAAGAGATGTGCCGGGGGCACAAAGTGGCCGACATCGTGCTCATCTTGGGGAGCATCGACATCACCATGGCGGAGGTGGACCGGTGACGATCGTTGTTCCTCGCCACGACGAGTTTCGTCCCTTTGGTACGGGGTTGATCAAGGGCTTGCTGGTGACGATGGCCCATTTCATCCGCTCTTACGGGAAGCGGAACCTGCGTATTCCTGGCAAAGAGCCGTTCCCCGGAGGCCGGTTCGGCCTTTTCACGGTCCAGTATCCTGAGGAACGCGCGCCGGTCCCCGACCGCTATCGGGGATTGCCCATCCTGTTGTACGACGATGCCACGGGGGCTGAGCTATGCACTGCCTGCATGAGTTGTGCGCGGGCATGTCCGGTTGGGATCATCCACATCGAGCAGGGGGTCGATGAGGCGGGGAAAAAGATCCCCTATGCCCAACATTTCATGATCGAGTACGAGAGCTGTCTGAACTGCGGCCTGTGCGCGGAGGCCTGTCCGTTCGGATCGATCGTGATGGACCATCACCTGGAGACAGCCCGTACGGACCGGGAAGGCTTTCGGATGACCAAGGAGCGGCTGCTCCGCCCGATTTCTTACTATGCGCAGATCGCTCCCACGGTGTGGGCAGAGATCCGGGAGGAGGCGGAGAAGCGGCTGGAAGGCACGATCAAGCGCCGGCCGGCCGGCGTGGGCGTGGTCCGACGGTAGGGCGAGAAGAGGGAAAACCATGGAGCTGCTCATCCAGGGATTGAACCGACTGCTCGGCCAGGCACTGCCCGACTGGGCGGTGGTCTTGATCGGCATGGCGATCGTGATCACCCTGATCTTTGTCCTGGCGCCGGTCATCTTCATGTTCCTCACCTGGCTCCTGCGCCGGGGGATCGCGCGCTTTGCGGATCGTATTGGGCCCAACCGCACCGGACTCGGGCCGTTCAACAAAGAGCGCACGCGGCAGCGATGGCCGCTTTGGGGGCTCCTGCAGCCCGTTGCGGACGGCGTCAAGATGTTCACGAAAGAGGACATCATCCCCGACAAGGGGGACAAAGTGCTGCACCGGATGGCCCCGATCGCGGCCATCGTGCCCGCGATGCTCGTCTTTGCCGTGATTCCCTTCGGGAAGGAACTTTCCGCTGTCGACCTGAACGTGGGCGTGGTCTATGTCGTCGCGGTCTCTTCGCTCTTTACCCTGGTGCTCCTCGTCGCTGGATGGTCGAGCAACAACAAGTACTCCCTTCTGGGGGCGATGCGCACCGCGGCCCAGATGGTCAGCTACGAAGTGCCGATGGTGCTGTCGCTGGTCGTGCCGGTGCTCTTTGCTCGCTCCCTTTCCCTCAATGCGATCGTCGCGGCGCAAGCGGGGTTGCGCTGGTACATCTTCTATTTCCCCCTGGGCACGCTGGCCTTCCTGACCTACTTTACCGCGGCCCTGGCTGAGGTAAACCACACCCCCTTTGACCTGCCGGAGGCGGACTCGGAGATCGTGGCCGGCTACATCACCGAATACAGCGGGATGAAATTCGCGCTCTTTTTCATGGGCGAGTTCATCAACCAGTTCCTGGTCTGTGCTCTGGCTACGGTGCTCTTCCTGGGAGGCTGGCAGGGGCCCGGCGTCGGCATCGGGGGCGTGCTCGGGTACCTGCTGTCGGTCTTTTGGTTCTTCCTGAAAGCCTTCGCGCTGTACTTCCTTTTCGTCTGGATCCGCGCAACCTGGCCGCGGCTGCGGGTCGATCAGCTGATGGGCTTTGCCTGGAAGCGGCTTGTGCCCATCACCCTGGGCAACGTGCTGGTGAGCGGCCTGGCGGTCGTCGTATGGAGCCTACTGCGCAAGTGAAGGCAAGCGATGTGAGGGAACGGCGATGGAGCAAAACTTGGCAACTTATCTCGCTTTCTTTGCCCTGTCCGGCCTGACGCTTCTTTCGGCCCTAGCCGTGGTGACGCTGCGCAACCTGCTGCACAGCGCCCTGGCACTGGTGGTGACGTTCATCGGAGTGGCCGGCCTCTATTTGCTCCTGCAGGCCGAGTTTATCGCCTTCGTGCAGGTGCTCCTCTACATCGGCGCTGTGATGGTGTTGATCCTTTTTGCCATCATGCTCACCCGTCGCCTCATGCAACAGCAACTCTACCAGTTCACCGGCAAGTGGTGGATCGCTGCGCCGCTTTCCCTGCTGCTTGCCGCGCTCATCGCTCCGGTGGTTTGGACAACCTGGGGGGCGCGCCCTTCCGTGTCCCCCGAGCCGGTGCCCAAAGAGGCCACGGCCGCCCTGGGTGAGGCGCTGATGACGCGCTTTGCGCTGCCCTTCGAGATCGCATCCGTGCTGCTCCTGGTTGCCCTGGTGGGCGCGATCGTCATCGCGTGGCCGCGACGGGACCGTCTGCCGGTGGTGGAAGAGCTCGAGCGGAAAGTGGCACGAGCGAAAGCGGGCTGGCCGGATCCTCTGGGCGGGGCGAACGACGGCGACAAGGGGGTCGCCGCCTGATGATACCCGGTCCGCGTTGCGGACCGGGCGGTCAAGGAGGACAGAGATGGCAGAGGCAAAGACCGTGGAACAGCTCTTGGCGAAGGCCAAGAAGCCGAGCCAAGATGCGATGCGCTTGCATCCTTTCTACCAGGGCAAGGTGCAGGTCGTACCGAAGTGCTGCATCCGTGACCTGGACGATTTTGCGATCTGGTATACGCCCGGGGTAGCGGCGCCTTGCCAGGACATCGCCCGGCATCCGGAGAACGTCTTTTTGCACACGAACAAGGCCAATTTCGTGGCCGTCGTTTCGGACGGTACCCGCGTCCTGGGGCTCGGCAACATCGGCCCTCACGCAGCGATCCCCGTGATGGAGGGGAAAGCGCTCCTCTTCAAATACCTGGGTGGCGTCGACGCTTTCCCCATCTGCCTGGCAACGACCGACCCCGAGGAGATCATCCGCGCCTGCAAATGGCTGGAGCCGGTCTTTGGCGGGATCAACCTGGAAGATATCGAGAAACCAAAGTGCTTCTACATCCTGGAACGGCTGCGCAACGAGATGGAGATCCCGGTCTGGCACGACGACCAGCAGGGCACGGCAGCGATTACCCTGGCCGGACTGATCAATGCGCTCAAGGTGGTCGGCAAGCGCAAAGAGGATGTCCTCATCGCGATGGTGGGTGCCGGAGCGGCGAACATCGCGACCTTCCGCGTCATGGTGAAGTACGGTTTCCCACCGGAGAACGTTGTGATGGTCGACTCCAAGGGGATCCTGCATCCCGGTCGAACCGACCTGGCGTCGGAAGCAGAAAAGTGGCGCGTCTGCGAGATCTCGAACGGCGAGCGGCGTACGGGGGGCATCCCGGAGGCGATGCGCGGAGCGGACGTGGTGATCGCGCTTTCCCAGCCTGGCCCGAACGTCATCCGCAAGGAGTGGGTTGCCTCGATGGCACGCGATGCGATCGTTTTCGCCTGTGCGAACCCCATTCCCGAGATTTGGCCCTGGGAGGCGCAGGAAGCAGGAGCGCGCATCGTCGCAACCGGGCGATCGGACTTTCCGAACCAGGTGAACAACTCGCTCGGCTTCCCAGGGATCTTCCGTGGGGCGCTGGACGTGCGCGCGCGCACCATCACCGACGAGATGTGCGTCGCCGCCGCGGTGGAACTCGCGCGCTGCGCCGAGGATCGGGGGCTGTCCGAGGAGTATATCCTCCCGCATATGGACGAGTGGGAAGTGTTCCCCCGCGAGGCGACAGCGGTGGGGCTCAAGGCGATCGAGCAGGGGGTGGCCCGCCGGGTCCTGTCCAAGGAGGAGCTGTTCGCGACCGCTTCCCAGATCATCCAGCGGGCGCGCGACAGCGTGCGGGTGCTGATGGAGACCGGGCTCATCCCAGCGGTCGATTGAGGTCTGGAGGCAAGCAAGATGGCGATCCCGCTGAGCTGGTACCTCCTGGTGGCAGGGGCGCTTTTCTGCATCGGGCTCTACGGCGCTCTGGCGCGGCGGAACGCCGTGGGCATCCTCATGGGCATCGAGCTGATGCTGAACGCGGTGAACGTCAACCTGATCGCGTTCTGGCGCTACCAGAGCCCTGCCGCCTTCACCGGCCAAGTATTCGCCCTCTTTACCATTACGGTCGCGGCGGCCGAGGCAGCCGTCGGGTTGGCGCTGGTGATCGCCGTCTTCCGTAGCCGAAAGACAGTGAACGCGGATGAAGTAGACCTGCTCAAGTGGTAGGACCGACCGGCGGAGGCAGGGACCTGCCAGCAGCGGCCCGCCTCCGCCGGTGAAGTGCCCGGAGGTGACGATGGAGCGTGTCCTCAACCTGACCTGGCTCATCCCGCTCTTTCCGCTCCTGGCGGCGGCAACGATCACGTTCGTTCCGCAGATCTACTACAAGAAGAAGCTATCTGCCCGCCTGACGATTGGGATGATGTCCCTGTCCCTGGTGTTGGCCGCGCTGGTGTTTGTGGCGACGGTAGCCGCTCCGGATACCCAGGCGCGCCTTCAGCCCTCCGAAGCGGCACCGGCCGGCCACGGCCAGGTGGAAGCGGTCGACGAGGCCCACAGCGGAGAGACTGCGGCGGAGGAGCCGTTCCTGCCCCCACGTCCGATCCTGGAGCGTGAGTTCCACTGGATGGCTACGGGGACTACCCGCCTGGTCCTTGGCTTCTGGGTCGACCCCCTGACCGCGGCCATGCTGGTGATGGTCACGCTGGTCGGCTTGTGCATCTTTATCTACTCCCAAGGTTACATGGCAGCCGAGGACTATCAGGGCGAGGACGCGCGCTACTCCCGTTTTTTCTCCTACCTAGGGCTTTTCGCCGCTTCGATGCTCGGGCTGGTGATCGCGGACAATATCCTGCTCCTCTTCATCTGCTGGGAGCTTGTGGGCCTGTGCTCCTATCTGCTGATCGGTTTCTGGAACTGGAAAAAGTCGGCGGCCGACGCGGCGCTCAAGGCTTTTATCACGACCAAGATCGGAGACGCCGGCTTCTTCATTGGCATCTTTCTCCTCTATATCTACACGGGCAACATGAACATCGGGCACGTGATCCATAACCCCGAAGTGTTGCACCAGCTGGCTACCACCACGCTGCCGGCGACCTGGCCGATCATCGGTGGTGCTTCCATCGCCTCGCTGGCGGCGCTTGGCCTATTTATCGGGACGATCGGCAAGTCGGCGCAGGTGCCGCTGCACGTCTGGTTGCCCGACGCGATGGAAGGCCCGACCCCGGTCTCCGCCCTCATCCACGCGGCGACGATGGTGGCCGCGGGCGTCTTCTTGGTTGCGCGGATGTTCCCGCTCTTCCAGGTTGCCGGCCCGGGCACGATGGGGTTCGTAGCCTGGATCGGGGGCATTACCGCTTTCTTTGCCGCGACCATCGCCATCGGCCAGTACGACATCAAGCGGGTGCTCGCCTACTCGACCATCAGCCAGCTGGGCTATATGGTGCTGGCCCTGGGCGTCGGGGGCTATGTGGCCGGCTTTTTCCACCTGATCACGCACGCTTTCTTCAAAGCGCTCCTCTTCTTGGGAAGCGGCGCGGTGATCATCGGAGCCCATCACGTCCAGGACATGCGGGAGATGGGGGGCCTGTGGAAGCGGCTTCCCAAGACCTTTTGGACCTACCTGATCGGTATGCTTGCCCTTTCGGGCTTTCCGTTCATCTTCTCGGGTTTCTGGAGCAAAGATGAGATCTTGCTCGATGCCTTCCACGCCAATCCGGCGCTGTATGTGCTGGCGACCATCTCTGCCTTCTTGACCGCTTTCTACATGAGCCGCCAGATGTTTATGGTCTTTGCTGGGAAACCGCGGAGCCACGGGGCAGAAGCGGCCGCAGAGGTACCACTGCTCGAACGCAAGGTTGTCCGCGCCGTTCCCGAATATGGGCACGGCCACCACGGCGAGTCGGGGGGCCACGGCGAACACGGTAGGCATGGCGCTCACGGAGGGCCCCTGCCGTTGAACATGACCCTGCCACTGGTTGTGCTCGCATTCGGCACGGTGTTGCTCGTTGCGGTGGGGGTGCCGCTGGAGTGGTTTGGCCTGGGCGAAGGGACGCTCTTTGCCCGCTTTGTGGGGGGCCACGCCGAGTTCAACTGGACCGTGGCGGGGATCTCGATGACGGTCGCCTTTGCCGGCTACGCGGTCGGATACCTGGTCTACGGCCGCAACCTCCTGGAGACGGTTCACGACCCGGATCCGCTCAAAGTGCGGCTCAGCCGTGCCGGGCTGGGGTGGCTGTTCACCCTGTGGGAACGGAAATACTATGTGGATGAGGCGTATCACTACGTCTTTGTGCAGGGGACGCACCTGCTGGCGCAGGCGTTTGCCTGGTTCGACCGCACGGTCATCGATGGGGTGGTCAATGGCGCGGCCGCCACGGCACGCCGCCTCTCGGGCGTGTTCGCCTGGGTGGACCTGAACGTGGTGGACGGGCTGGTGAACGCCCTGGGGTGGTTTGGCCGTGTCTTCTCCGCGATCCAGGGCTGGGTGGACCTGCATATCGTCGATGGCTTGGTGAACGGCGTTGCCCTGGCCACCGGGTGGGTGGGCAACCGGCTGCGTCGACTGCAGACCGGCCAGGTGCAGGACTACCTGATGCTGGTGCTGCTGGGTCTGCTGATCTTGATCGGGCTGGTGATCTACTTCTAGCAAGAAGCCAAAGGAGGACGAGGAATGGGTATCTCGAGCAACGTCGCATTCGGCCCAGTTCCGGGGGCCTATTGGCTGTGGACGCTCATCCTATCGCTGGCGGTGGGCGCATACGTCGGAGGGCTGATCCTGCGCCGCGATGGCCGGAAAGCACAGATCACGGGGGCGGCAGTTTCCGCGGCCGTTCTCTTTGTGCTGCTGGCCCTGGCCGGAGGGCTTCGGGTGCAGGGCGAGTCGCTGTTTGGCCCCCAGGTGCTGGCGGCATGGCCCGTGCTCTCTCTGATCACCTTCCTGCCACTGGTTGGCGCGGTGATCGTGCTGTGCCTTCCCCGAGAGCGCTATGACCAGATCCGGTGGACCTCCCTGCTGGTCAGCCTCTTCCCGCTGGGGTTGTCGATCGCCCTCTGGGCCGGACTGGATCCCTCCAAGACCGGGTTCCAATTCGTAGAACAGGCGCCCTGGATCACCGCCGTGGGGATCAACTACCACCTGGGGGTGGATGGGATCAGCGTCCCGATGGTGTTCCTGACCGCCCTCCTTACGACGCTGGCCATCCTCTACTCGTTCATCATCACCGACCGCCCGAAGGAATACTTTGCCTTTTTCCTGCTCTTGGAAATGGCCATGATCGGCGTCTTTGTGGCGCTCAACTTTTTCCTCTTCTACATCTTCTGGGAGTTGAGCCTGGTGCCGATGTACTTCCTCATCGGGCTGTGGGGTGCACCCCCGCGCCAGGAGGGAAGGATCGTGCGGGGCGGCCCTTACGCAGCGATGAAGTTCTTTATCTACACGCTTGTGGGAAGCGTAGCTCTGCTCCTGGCGATCCTCGCTATCTACTTCCGCACGGGGACTTTTGACATTGCGGAACTGATCACGCGGGTGGCCGGGGGAGAGCGCATCTTCCAGGCCGGGACAGTCGGGGCAGCGTTGGCGTTCTGGGCGCTATTTGTCGGGTTTGCGATCAAGGTACCCTCCTTCCCGTTCCACACCTGGTTGCCGGACGCCCACGTGGAGGCTCCCACAGCAGGCAGCGTGATCCTGGCGGGCGTGCTGCTGAAGTTGGGCTGCTATGGCCTCATCCGCATCTTGCTCCCGCTGATGCCCAACGAGTTCAACCATTTTGCGCCGGTGATCGTCATCCTGGCTATGATCAGCATCGTCTACGGGGCGCTGGTGGCCATGGCGCAGTGGGACCTGAAGAAGCTGATCGCCTATTCTTCCGTGAACCACATGGGTTATGTGGTCCTGGGGGTGGCCATTGCTGCGATGGCCGGAGCCGAGCTCACTTCGAAAGCGATTGCGTTGAACGGCGCAGTGCTCCAGATGTTCAACCACGGGATCATCACCGGGGGACTCTTCTTCCTGGTCGGGGTCATCTACGAACGCGTGCACACGCGCGACCTGCACGTGTACGGCGGCCTGCGTCGGTTGGTACCGGCCTACGCGGGCATCTGGGGCGTGACCTGTTTTGCCTCCCTGGGGCTTCCCGGGCTGGCCGGTTTCGTCAGCGAATTCATGGTCTTTCGAGGTGCCTTCGGGGCAGCCCTGGAGATAACCAAGAAGGGGGTGGAGGTGCTGCTCGGATCCGGGGCGGTGCTCGTGTTGGTGGCCGTGTCCACCCTGGGCATCGTCTTTACCGCGGCCTTCCTCCTATGGACGATCCAACGCATGCTGTTTGGGATGCCCAAGGAAAAGTTCGAAGAGTTGCATCAGGAGGGCCACCTCTTCGATATGGACCTGCGCGAGATCGTGACGATGGTCCCGCTTTTGGCCTTCATGGTGGCGGTGGGTGTCTATCCGGCCTTCCTGGTGGATTTGATCAACCAGGCGGTGACCGCCCTGCTGCGGCCTTTCACGGGTTAGGAGGGGCGCAAGCGAGCGCGTACGCTTCGGTGGAAACGAAAGCTGCCCGTGGCAGGCGGATGAGGAATCCCAGGTGCTTCCGGGGCACGTTGGGCTCACCTTTCGAGGGCCCATCCCGCCTCAGCGGGGCCGAGGAAGATGCAGGAGGAGGTACCCTTTGGCCGGAGGAATGGATCTGCTCCTTGTCTTGCCCGAGATCGTGTTGACGCTGCTCGGGCTGGTCGTGGTGGGGCTTGATCTCTTTTACCTGCGCCGTAAGGAGCGGGACGGTGCGGCGCGGAGCGGTTGGCTGGGCTACTTCACCCTCGTTTCGTTGGTCGTCGTCTCGCTGGCCAGCTACCTTGTGGGCCCCCGCTCGGTCCTGCAGCGCTATTTGCCCGACCTGTTTGGCCAATTGTTGCTGCGCAACGCGGCGTTTGGCGGAGCGTTTCGGGTCGACGGGGTAACCCAGTTCTTCCGGGTGGTGTTTCTGCTGGCCGGGGCGCTGGTGCTGCTCCTTTCCCTGGACCGCAACTGGGGCGATCACGAAGGGGAGTATTACGGCCTGCTGGTGCTTTCCCTTCTCGGGATGACGTTGATGGCCGCAGCGGGAGAGCTGGTGACGATCTATGTGGCGCTGGAGCTGACCAGCATTTCCCTCTACCTTCTGGCGGCCTTTGATTTCCGGAGACGTTCCATCGAGGCCGGCCTGAAGTATTTCCTCTTCGGCGCCTTTTCTTCGGGCGTTCTTCTCTACGGTATGAGCTTGATCTACGGCTTTACCGGCGAGACCTCGCTCGAGGGCATTGCCCAGGGGATTGCGCAGGTGGGCGGGCTGGCCGGCCTGCTGGAACCCGGTGGCCGCGGGCTGCTCCTGGGCATCGTGTTCCTGATCGCCGGTTTCGGCTTCAAACTGGCGCTGGTCCCCTTCCACGCCTGGGCGCCGGATGTGTACGAGGGAGCGCCTACGCCGATCGCGGCCTTCATTTCCACCGGGTCCAAGGCGGCCAGTTTTGTGGTCGTGGTGCGCCTCTTCCAGGTAGCGTTCGGGAGCGCCGGCGGGACCGCTCAGTGGGGCCAGTGGCAGGGGTGGAGGGGCTTGCTTGCCGCCCTGGCGGTGATTACCTTTACTGCAGCCAACCTGATGGCCCTGCCTCAACGCAACGTGAAGCGCCTGTTGGCCTATTCCAGCATCGCGCACGCCGGCTACATGCTGATCGCTGTGGTGCTCGCCTCCGGAGAAGGGTTGCAGGCGCTTTTTTACTACCTCTTTGCCTACGTGCTGACGAATGTGGGGGCCTTTGCCACCGTCGTGGCGATCAGCCGCCACATCGGGAGCGAGGAGCTCGAAGCGTTCGCCGGACTTAGCAAGCGCTCGTTGCCGCTGGCGGGCGCGTTGACGATCCTGTTCTTCTCGCTCGGGGGTGTCCCGCCGCTCGCGGGATTCTTTGCCAAGTTTTGGCTCTTCTGGGCCACCTTCAAGGAAGGCCTTTATTGGTTGGCCGGCCTTGGGCTCGCCAACACGATCATCGCCTTCTACTACTACTTGCGGGTGCTGAAGGCGGTCTGGTTCGAGGCGCCCGCCGAGGAAACCCCGGTGGTCGCTACCGATGCGGTTTCGGTAACCCTCCTGGTTACCACCGCCCTGGTCATCGTCGTTGGGTTGATGCCCCAGTGGTGGCTGCGCTTCCTGGAAGGGGCAGTTCGAGCTCTGGCCGCGCTCTAGCGATCGCGAGACGGCCGCGGGGGAACCTCGAACGGACAGTGCCGGGCGATTCACGTTCCTGGAGGGACTGGGGTGCGGGCGCGCCGCGGACTGTTTCCGTCCCAGGTACTCCAGCCCTGGGGGGTCTCCTCCCTGTTGTTTGTGCTCCTTCTGACCCTCTCGGTGGTGGTGGGGCCGAGAGCCTGGCTGTACCCCCGGCTCATTTCCCTCCTGACAGCCGGCTTGGGCCTGGCGCTGACGGCCTACCTGACCCGTAGCGAGGGTTCACGGCCGGGTCCCGCTCCACGTCCCTTCGTCGGTTTGCTGCTGGCCTTGGCGCTGATGGTCCTCCTGTTCCTGCGACCCGATGCTTTCCTTCCCCTGCCTCCGGGGATTGTCCGCGACGGGTTCGCGAAACTCGGGGTCTGGATGCTCCTTCCTGTCGCTTTGCTTCTCCTTTCGGGCGTGTCCTGGAACCATCTTGGCCTGGCGTCGCTGCTGCGCTTGCCAGGACGCTTTCGCTCCCTCCTCTTCGCTCTGCTCGCGCTACTGACGGTCCCCGCAGTGGCGAACCCGCGGGTGCTTCTTGCTTCGGTGCAGGCGCCTTGGTGGCAGGTGGCGCTGGCGCTTCCCGTGGCTTATGGGTGCGCGCTGTTAGGGGAAGCGCTGCCAGAGGAGTTTTTCTTCCGACAGCTGCTTCAGCCCCGTCTCCAGGCCTATTTCCGTAGCCCTGCGCCGGCAATCGTGCTCCAGGCATTGCTCTACGGGCTGGCCCGGAACGGAAGCCTGCTCGGCCAGGAACGACTCTGGCCTGTGGCGTTCGGAATGGCGGCCCTCGAGGGAAGCCTGTTCGGCCTGCTCTACGGCCTGTTGCGCGACCGCACCGGATTGCTTGCCCTGCCCGTTCTCCTCCACGCCTGGTGTGCAACCTGGGCCGCGTTGCCGGAGGTGCTCAGCCGGCTGCCGTTTCGTTGAGCCCCGAGGCCTCGGAAGTGGATCAGGCGCCTGCCCCCGGCTGGGCTTCCCACTCCCGCCCCACCGGGAAACGGGTCAAGATCACCCCCCACTCCGGAAGAAGCGTCTGGTCTCCGGGCACCAGCTCGTCTTTCGGTTTGTCGCTGCGGCCCCCGGAGCGCCGTGCCAGGGGGAAGACGCCGATGCGGTTGCCGACACGATGGTAGCGGCGATCGATCCAGGCCATACCGAGCTGGTAGCCATTCGTGTCGAGCGCGCAACTGGTCACGTATCCGATGCAACGCCCGCGGCGGTCCACCACGGGGTCGCCAGTGTGCAGTGCCGGGACGCCTTTTTCTTCCAGCCGGAAGCGGCAGATCTCGCGCTCGCGTTCCGTGTCGCGCCACGAGATGACCGCATGTTTGCCGATGAAGAACGGCTTGTGGAGCTTGACGTACGATCCGAAGCCGGCCTGCGCCGGGGTGATGTGGTACGGGCCAGCGAGTTCGTGCCCGTAGAGGGGAAGGCCGGCCTCGGTGCGGGTCGAATCGCGCGCTCCCAGCCCGGCAGGCCGTACCCCGAACGCTTCCCCGACCTCGAGGATCCGGCGCCATAGGAGCGGCGCCTGCTCCGGGTGGACAAAGATCTCATAGCCGTACCGTTCGCCCGTGTAGCCGGTGCGCGCCACAATCAGCGGCATCCCGTCTAACGTCACCTCGGCCAGCTCGGTGCGTCGGATCCGGGCCAGGGTGCGACGGGTCTCCTCGTCCGGCGCCAGCGCCTGGAGCGTGCGCAAAGAAGCCGGCCCTTGCAACGCCAGATCCACCCGGCAGGCGTCGCCGTTTGCCGGATCCTTCAGGTTCCGCAGTTCCACCGGGTGCTCGATCTCCCGCACGGGGTGTTGCCGGTCGATGATCACCCGGCGCTCGTTGACCGCGTTCAGCCAGGCCCAGTCCTTGTCCTCGTTGGCTGCATTGACGACCAGGAGGTACCGATCCGGGGCCAGGCGGTAGACCATCAGGTCGTCGAGCACTTCGCCGTCGGGGTCCAGCAGGTAACCGTAGGCGGACTGGCCGGGGCGCAGGGCGGCGATGTAGTTCGTGACCACTGTGTCCAGGAACGAGGTGGCGTGTTCCCCGCGTACCTCGAACACGCCCATGTGGGAGACATCGAACAGGCCGGCGGCGGTACGCACAGCCAGATGCTCCTCGTGGATGCCGCTGTAGCGCACCGGCATCTCATAACCGGCAAACGGCACCATGGTCGCTTTGAGGCGCAGATGTTCCTCGTAGAGGGCGGAACGCTTGAGCGGCGCGTCCTTCGGCGGCTCCCAATGGAACTCGCCGCGTTCCGAAGGCGGTTCCAGTTGCGCCAGGATCGGTTCCAATCCAACGAAGTAAGTCTTGGAGAGGCACACCCAGCTCCGGAAGCGACCGCGGATGAGGTCGAGGCCGCTGATGGGTTCCTCGCCTTCCCAGGAGGGAAGGCCCGCCTCGGCGTGCAGCGCTTTGCGCGCCTCAAGGCCGGCCGGGCGCACGCCGAACGGCTTCCCTGCCTCCAGCAGGAGGCGCCAGAGTTCTGCGGCGTGCCGGGGGTGCACGAACAGCTCGTAGCGCTCGTCCTCCTCAGTGTAACCAGCCCGGTGCAGGAGCACAGGGATGCCGTTCACCCGTACCTGGAGGCTGTGGCGGAAACGCAACCGATCGGCCGCGGGGATTAGGGTGTGCAGGAGGCGGACCGCTTTGGGGCCCTGCACCGCCAGGACGCAGCGCCGCTGTTCCTCATCCGTTTCCTTCAGATCCTCCACCACGGCCGGCCCTTCCACCTTGGCAAAGACATCGTCGCGGTCGAACAGGAGGTAGCCATCCGATAGGCCCCGGAGCCACGCTTTGACCCGCTCCACGCGGGCCGCGTTGCAGGTAATCCAGTAGTGGTCCCGCCATTTGGGGTCGCGGTCCAGGTAAAGGACGGTGATGTCGTCGATCAGGTTGGCGTCCTTGTCCAGGAGAAACGTGCGGATACTCTGCCCGAGCGGCAAGCGACGGATGTCGCCGGTAATCGCTTGTTGGAGGAGGGGCTGAGCGCGTTCTCCCCAAACGTAAAGCAACCCGGTGTCCGTTCGGTCGAACAGCGCAACCCCTGTCTTGGCCGCCTCCAGTTCCCCCTCCGGGTCGCCGTAGTGCAACGGTAGGAGCCAGCCGTGGTGTTCGCCCAGAGTCGCGCCCAGGCGCTCGTGCTCCTCGCGCAATGGAGTCACGCGGCGTACCGGCGCCGCCGGCATGACCGCGTAGAACGGGTATCCCCGCTCCTCGACCTCGCTCTCGCGCTCACAGGCGGTGCGCTCCAGTTCCTCCACCTCCCGCTTGGCCTCTTCCAGGAGGTCGAGCTCGATCTTGCCCCGGCCGAGGAGCCCGGTGAGGCCGATGTAACTGAAGGCATGGATGTTCCGCAGCACCTTCCCGACGATCTCGGCGATGCGTTCCATATGCTCCGGGCCCATACCCCGCTGGGTGACCCAGGTGGTGCCGAAGCGCAGTCCCGAGGGATGGGCCGGGTTATCGTCCCCGTAGATGGTATTCTTGTTGCAGGTGATGCCGCACAGGTCCAATATACGCGAAGCGATCTCGCCCGTCAGCGGGTAGCCGGTCGGTGTGCGCACGCTCCGCAGGTCGATCAGCACCATGTGGGAATCGGTCCCCCCATAGGCCAGCTTGAACCCCTGGCGGCGGAAGGCGTCGGCTAGCACGGCTGCGTTCTCCACGATCCGCCGCTGGAGTTCCCGGAACTCGGGCGTCTGGGCTAGGCGGAAGCAGACCGCCTTGGCAGCGATCTGGTGGATGTGCGGTCCGCCCTGTTCCCCGGGGAAGACACCTACCTCCAGCTGCTCGGCCAGCTCCGGATCGGTGGTCAGGATACAGGCTCCGCGCGGGCCGCAGAGCGTCTTGTGGGTGGTGAAGGTGACCACGTGCGCGTGGCCCACGGGGGAGGGGAACACGCCAGCCGCGACCAGGCCCGCCGTATGAGCGATATCCGCCAGGAAGATGGCCCCAACCTCATCGGCAATGGAACGAAAGGCAGCCCAATCCACGCTCCAGGGATACGCGCTATATCCGGCGATGATCAACCGCGGTCGGTGCTCCAGGGCAAGTTTTCGGATCTGGTCGTAGTCCAGCCGGCCGGTCGCCGGGTTGGCCTCATAAGGCACGACGCGGTAGAGTCGGCCGGAACGGTTGGCCGGGCTGCCGTGGGTGAGGTGGCCGCCGTGGGTCAGCGACATCCCCATCACCGTCTCCCCCGGCTGCACAAAGGCGTTGTATACCGCGTTGTTCGCCGCGGCACCAGAAAGGGGTTGCACGTTGACATAAATGTGTTCCGGCGGGATCTCGGGGGTCGCGAACAGCTCCGCGCAGCGCTTCATGGCCAGCGCTTCGACGAAATCCGCCAGTTCTGTCCCCTTGTAGTAGCGGCGGTCGGCGTACCGCCGGTGGTAGGCCAGTTCTTGCTTGAAGTTGAGCAGCTCCTCGCGTTCAAAGCGGGTCATCCGCAGCGAAGGGTAGCCCTCGGCGTAGATGTTGTTGAAGACGCTGGCCAGGGCTTCGCGCACCGGTGCAGGAGCAATGCTTTCGGAAGCGATCATGATCAGCTTCCGGGCCTGGCGTTCCTCCTCCAGGCGGATGAGGTGGTGCAATTCGGGGTCGTGCGAAGCGAGATCCCCGGGGAAGAAGAAGTGACGACGTCCTTGTCCTTCAGCCATCGGCACGCTCCTCGGCCTAGAAATGCCCGTTCGACAGCGAACGTCGGGCGGCCCGCTACAAAGAAAGCCACTTGGGCGCCCGGCTGCCAATATAGCGCCCGCCGGTGCCTTTGTCAAATGGGGTTGGTGATCACTTGCCTGTGAGGGGATCCGGTGATATAGTGTTGTCCGCCGGTGACCTCGTTGGAAAGGCCTCGTCGATCTCAGGAGGGCGAAGATGGCGGAAGCTACCGTCACTCCACCCGGGGAAAAGGTAGGTTCTGTCCTGGTTGTCGGCGGCGGGATCGCCGGTATCCAGGCCGCGCTCGACCTGGCCGAAAGCGGCCTTCACGTCTATCTCCTGGAGAAGGAAACGGCCATCGGCGGGCACATGGCTCAGCTGGACAAGACTTTTCCCACCAACGATTGCGCCATGTGCATCGTTTCTCCCAAACTGGTCGAGGCCGGGCGCCATTTGAACATCGATCTCCTCACGAACGCGGAGCTCGTGGGCCTGGAGGGACACGCCGGACGCTTCCGCGCCACCATCCGCTTTCGGCCGCGCTACATCGACTTGCAGAAGTGCACCGGGTGCGGCGAGTGTGCTCAGGTTTGCCCTATCGTATTGCCCGACCCGTTCAACGCCTTCCTGGGGGAACGGCGCGCGGCCTACAAGCTCTACCCCCAGGGCGTTCCGAACGCCTACGCCATCGCCAAGCGGGGCATCTCTCCTTGCCGGGACGCCTGCCCGGCCCATCAACGCGCCCAGGGCTACATCGCCCTCATCCGCGAAGGGCGCTACGAAGATGCCCTGCGCGTGATCAAGGAGGATAACCCCTTCCCGGGCATCTGTGGGCGCATCTGTAACCACCGTTGCGAGGATGCCTGCAACCGGGGAAAGGTGGACGAACCGGTCGCCATCGCGGCACTCAAACGCTTTGTGACCGATATCGTCTACGCCCAACCGCGCAAGCCGATGGAGCCGGTGCCGCGTCGTTACCCTCAGCGCATCGCCATCGTCGGGGCAGGACCGGCCGGGCTGACCTGTGCCCAGGACCTGGTGAAGCTGGGCTATGGGGTGACCGTATACGAGGCGATGCCGGTGGCGGGCGGGATGCTGCGCGTGGGTGTCCCCGAATTTCGCCTTCCCTCCTGGATCGTGGACCGCGAGGTGCAGGACATCGTCGACCTGGGGGTAGACCTGCGCCTGAACCACCGGGTGGACAACCTGGACGATCTCTTTGCCGAGGGGTACGACGCCATCTTCCTGGCGGTGGGGGCCCACGAGGGAAAGAAGCTGAACATCCCGGGCGCGGACCTGCCGGGGACGATGGTCGCCATCCATCTCCTGCGCGACGTCCGTCTGGGCCAACCGCCGGATCTGAGCGGAAAGCGCGTGTTGGTGCTGGGCGGCGGAAACGTGGCTATGGACGCGGCCCGCACGGCCCTGCGCCTGGGGGCAACAAAGGTCGCCGCCGCCTGTCTGGAAAGCCGCGAGAAGATGCCGGCTAGCCCCCAGGAGATCGCCGCAGCGGAACGGGAGGGAGTGGAGATCCTCCCTTCACGCACTTTTCTGGAGGTCACCGGAGATGGCCGGGTGACTGGTGTGCGGGCAGCGCTGGTGAACTTTCGCGGCTTTCTTCCTGGCGGCCGGCCGGATATGGATGTGATCCCCAACAGTGAGCACCATCTTCCCGCGGACGTGGTGATCTTTTCCATCGGGCAGGCCGTGGGCCTCTCCTTCATCCCGCCCGATAGCCGCATCGGGGTGACGCGCACCCGCACGATCGACGCAGACCTCAGGACACTTGCGACCGGCCGGCCGGGCGTTTTTGCGGCCGGCGATGCGGTCACTGGAACCGCCTTTGTCATCGAAGCGGTGGCAGCCGGCCATCGTGCCGCAGAGAGCATCCACCGCTACCTCCAGGGCCTCCCGCTGGAACCTCCGCCCAAACCCGCCCTTCCTGTGGTGCACCTGAGCGAAGAAGAGCTGGCCGAACGGAAGGCACGGGGCGAGATCCGCGGCCACGGGCGTGTTCCCATGCCGGAAGTGCCGCTCGAGCAACGCTTCCGCCGCGACGAACGGACCGGGGAGTTCATCGAGGTCGAGCGCGGCTATACCCCGGAGCTAGCCCAGCAGGAAGCCGCGCGCTGCCTGCAATGCGCCCTGTGTTCAGAATGCCTCTCCTGCGTTTACGTCTGTCAGGCCAAGGCGGTCAACCACGAAGATGTCGAACGCACGGAGGAGATCGAAGTCGGGGCAGTCCTCCTGGCACCGGGATACGAGCTTTCGGATCCCCGGAGCTATCAGGAGTATGGCCTGGGACGATATCGTAACGTGGTCACTTCCCTGCAGTTCGAACGCCTGCTTTCCGCCTCCGGACCAACCCGTGGGCACGTCGTGCGTCCCTCCGACGGCCGCGAACCCACACACGTTGCCTGGATCCAGTGTGTCGGCTCCCGCGACCGGCAGCATGCCTACTGCTCGTCGGTCTGCTGTATGTACGCGATGAAGCAGGCCATCATCGCCAAGGAGCACCACCCCTCTTTGGAGGCGCACGTGTTCATGATGGACGTGCGGGATTTCTCCAAGGGCTATAGCGAGTACTTCCGACGGGCCCGCGACCGCTACCGGGTTGCCTTCACGCGCTGTCGGGTATCCTCCGTGAAGGAGGATCCGGTGACCGCCGACCTCTGGCTCACGTATCAGGACGAAAGTGGGCGGATGGAGGCCAAGCGCTTCGACATGGTGGTGCTTTCCATTGGCATGGAGATCCCGGAATCCACGCGGGAGCTCGCGCGCATCGTCGGCGTGGAGCTAAACGAGCACGGCTTTGCCTGGACCGAGCCTTTCTCCCCGACAGCCACGAACCGTCCAGGCGTGTTTGTGTGCGGTGCGTTTGCCGCGCCCAAGGACATCCCAGAATCGGTCACCGAGGCCAGCGGGGCAGCCGCCCAGGCGATGGCACTCCTGGGGGACGTGCGCTGGACCCGGACGCGCGAACGGGCCTACCCCCCGGAAAAGGATGTAAGCGGACAGGAGCCCCGGATCGGCGTCTTTGTCTGTCACTGCGGCACGAACATCGCCGGTGTCGTGGACGTGCCCGCAGTGGTCGCCTACGCGCGCACCCTGCCCGGGGTCATCCACGCGAGCAACCTCCTTTATACCTGTTCCGAGGACGGGTTGCGCGCCATTCAGGAGGCGATCCAGGAACACGACCTGAACCGCGTGGTGGTGGCCTCCTGCACGCCTCTAACCCATGAACCGCTCTTCCAGGACACGATCCGTCAGGTAGGCCTGAACCCCTACTATTTCGAGATGGCCAACATCCGCAACCACTGTTCGTGGGTGCATGGAGCACAGTCGGAAGCAGCCACCGCTAAGGCTTATGACCTGGTGCGAATGGCCGTGGCGCGGGTACGTACATTGGAACCGCTGCACCGGGTCAGGATCCCGGTCGTCCAGCGGGCGCTGGTGGTGGGGGGAGGCCTTGCGGGGATGACCGCCGCGCTCGCGCTGGCAGATGGGGGCTTTCCCGTCGTCCTGGTCGAGCGCTCCGACCGACTGGGGGGAAACGCCTGGCACCTATACCATCCCTTCGGGGGGCAGTCTCCGCAGGCCACCTTGCAGCAGATGATCCAGCGCGTACAACAGCATCCGCGGATCGAGCTCCTGATGCCGGCCGAAGTGGTCGCTTCGCACGGGTTCCGGGGCAACTTCCGCAGCACGGTTCGCTTTACCGATGGGAGGGAAAGGGACATCGAGCACGGGGTGACCCTCATCGCGACCGGCGGCGTGGAGTATCGGGGAAACGGCGTGCCGCAAGAGGTCGGCCTGCCCCAGGCACTGCTGGGGCGCCATCCGGGCGTGGTCACCCAGCGGGACCTGGAAAAGGCGCTCGCCGAGGACCAGGAATGGCTGCGGTACCTTCGGCACGTAGTCATGATTCAGTGTGTGACACCTCCGGACCAGCCCTACTATTGCAGCCGCGTCTGTTGTGTGCAGGCGGTGCGCAACAGCCGTGCGTTGCGGGCGCGCAATCCCGATATGCGCGTGACTGTCCTCTATCGCGATATTCGCACCTATGGGCTGTGGGAGACCGAATACACCGAGGCGCGCCGGGCCGGCGTGGTCTTTGTCCCCTTCTCGGAGGCGCGGGCACCACAGGTCACGGCCCTGGACGGCCGGCTACAGGTCGCGTTCGAGGAGCCCAACCTGGCGGAGACGCTGCGGCTAGATGTCGATCTCCTGGTGTTGAGCACGGCCATTCAGCCGCAGCCCGACTTTCAGCGCATCGCCGAGACCTTCAAGCTGGCCTGTTCTGGTGAAGGCTTTTTCATGGAAAAGCACGTGAAACTGAACCCGGTCGATTTTGCTGCCGAGGGCATTTTCCTCTGCGGCCTGGCGCATTATCCAAAACTTGCCCCGGAGGCGATCGTCCAGGCGCAGGCGGCGGCTGCCCGGGCCAGCACGATCCTGGCGCACCGGACGATCGAGGTTGGGGGCATCGTTGCCGTCGTGGACGAGAGCCGTTGCGTCGGTTGCCTGACGTGCGTCCGGGTCTGTCCCTTTGGCGTGCCGCAGATCGATCCCCGTAAGGTCGGGGCCGGTGGCATTCAGGGCGCCGCGACGATCGAGGTGGCCGCCTGCCAGGGCTGCGGGATCTGTGTTGGGGAATGCCCGGCCAAGGCGATCCAACTGCTCCATTACCGGGATGCACAGATCCTGGCGAAGACGGCGGCGCTGTTTGCAGCGATGGTGGTGCGGGATGCAAGCGTACGGGCCGAGGAGGTCAGGCGGGATGGCTAAACCGGAGTGTGGTGACCCTGCAGATCTGCCCCGCGGAAGGATGGCGCGACGGGTTGCACTGCTCTACACACCGCGGATCGAGGCAGCTGAACAACTGAGCCGGGACCTGGAAGACTGGCTCAGCCGCTTGGGGATCTCGGTGTGGCGTGGCCCGGCCCACGAAGCCTGCGCCCTTCCGCCGGAAGCCCTCGCGGACTGCGAGCTGCTCTTTACCCTGGGTGGGGATGGGACAGCGCTCCGTGGAGCCCATGTAGCCGCGCGGATCGGAGTTCCCCTGGTCTGTGTGGGGCTTGGCCGGCTCAGTTTCATGGCGGAAGTGACCCCCGGCGAAGTGCTCCGGCAGCTGCCGCGCTTGCTCGCAGGCGACTACTGGCTGGAGGAGCGTGCGATGCTCGAGGGCAGGGTCTTGCGCGGCGAAGAAGAGCTGGTGCAGGCGCTTGCCCTGAACGAATTCTCCGTCGCCCGCGAACGGACAGCCCTGACGTTGCGCGTCGCGGCGCGGGTGAATGGCGCAACCCTGACTACTTACACCGGGGATGCCGTGCTGGTCGCCTCCGCCACCGGCTCGACGGCCTATGCGTTGTCGGTGGGCGGACCTATCCTTCATCCAGAGAGCCGCTGCCTCCTTCTTGTCCCCGTGGCGGCGCATCTGTGTTGCTTGCCCCCTCTCGTATTGCCTGAGGACTCGACCGTCGAGCTCCAGGTCGTCACCGAGAATGCGGCTGGGGTGAATGCGGACGGCCAGAACGTGCTGTCGCTCAGGGAAGGCGATTGCGTGCGGGTGCGCCGCAGCGACGTTTTCTGCCGCTTCGTCCGGCTCCAGGGCCGCGACTATTTCTTCCGCACCTTGAAGGCCCGCCTCATGCGCTTGGAAGTGAACCACTGAGGTTCAGACATGAGTTGGGACAAGGGGATGAACGATGGCCAGGAAGGAGGCCAAAGCCACCGCGACGATGGCCTGCCACTCACGGGTGGGAACCGACCATTTTTGCTTCAATAACACAAACAGGCCGGAATAGCGCTTCCATTTCCCTCCTGGCAGGGAGGGAGGATTCCCAAGGCGAGGTGTTGAACCACCGACTCGAGCCGAAGGAAGGTCAGGCCCCAGCGAAGCATTCGGGTCTGGAACCGGTTGGCCATACAGATAATCCCTCAAATTTTCCCCAAGGAGCACCCCGACGGTATAGACCAAAAGAAGCAAGGCCACCATCTTTTCCATATACTCCCAGGACTTGTTCATCTGGCGTTCCAACCCCAACAGGCTCTTCAGGTCACGAAAGGTTTCTTCGATTTTCATCCGTCGGAGGTAGATGTGTAGCGCCTTTTCGGGTTCCAGGTCGCTCATCACCCACAGCGGTTCGGCGTAGCCCTTCTTCCAAACCCCGATGAGGTTGACCGGCACTTCCCCTTTATACCTTACCCTCCGATAGAGCGCTTTCTTGCCCGGGGAAACGCTCAGCACCACTTCCCGACCCTCCCCGTCCAGGAACTTCGGGGGATGGCGGCCTAGATTCAGGCGGATGACAAAGTGGATGCGGGCAGCCACCAGGTAGAGCAAGCGTTCCAGGTAACTGAACTCGCGGTCCAACACGAGCGGACGTTCCCCTAGCAGACTCTTCAACCGCTCAAAAGCCCGGCAATGGTTCCGATTCCGAGAGTCGCTCTCGGCAATCGTTTGGGAGGAATAGGTGATGAAGCCGCAAGGGATGGCTCGCCCACGAAACGGGGTAGCCAGGAGCAGAAGCCAAAAGCCTCTCTTTTGGTCTTGGAGGGTGCCCACATACGTGGTCTTCCGGGCCTGGGGACGTTCCACCTCGGTCGGGTCAGCGAGCACGAACTCGGCCTGCTCCTGGAAGAGGCGCCAGAGGGCCTGACGAGGGTCCACCCGGCGCAGGAAGCGTTGGATCCGCTTGTAGGCAGCGTGCGCTTTCCCCCGCATTTTCGCTGCGATCTCGGTCAGGCGTAGGGAACGAGCCGCCAGGATTGCTTCTCCAATCTCCGCTACCCGGGTAGCGACCGCTTCGTCGTCGAAGAGGGCTTGCATAAATCGGCGCATTGGGATAGACTTGGCCATGGGGACCTCCTTTGTGGAAACTTTTCCTCTGGGGGTTAATTCTACCCCATCTGGAGGTCCCCCTTTTGTTATCTGTGTCCGAACTCGTGTCCGAACCTCAGCGCTTGGCGGGATGATGCAGGACACTTGAAAAATCTGCGGACTGGGTGTAATATCAATCTGCATCTATACAATGAAAGGCGCGCGTGAGGTTGGACAAGCCATGCTTTCTGGAGGAGTTCAGGCGGTGGCAGTTCAGGCGGAGTGGAGGGCCGCCTCCTGCCCCTCGGCCGTGCGCGCGCCTTCGTCCCATGTCTGGTACGGCGGCGGATCGGCAGAGCCAGCATGGTCGCTCGTAGGGGGAAAAAGATGCCGCATAAGAACGACGGGTCCAACGATCGCGCGGGCCGGACCGTTGCCCTTTTGCAGGTCGACGGTCTGTACCTGGAGCGCGGCGGGCAGGCTATCCTGCGCGGCGTATCGTTCGAGTTGTGGCCTGGTCAGGTGTACGGCTTGCTCGGCCGCAACGGTTCCGGCAAATCTTCCCTGGCCTACACGCTGATGGGCTGTGCCGGTTACACGCCGTCGGCCGGCCGTATCCTCCTGGATGGACGCGATATCACCCATTTGTCGATCACGGAAAGGGCCCGCCTGGGGCTGACCCTGGCCTGGCAGGACCCGGCCCGCTTCGAGGGATTGAAGGTGCGCGACTATTTGAGCCTGGCTACGCAACAACCGTCGCGGGAACGCCTGGAGGAGGCCCTGGAAGCGGTGGCGCTTTTCCCCTCCGTCTACCTGGACCGGGCGGTGGACGATGCTCTGTCCGGCGGGGAACGGAAGCGGATCGAACTGGCGGCGGTATACGCGATGCAACCCAGGCTGGCCATCCTGGACGAACCCGACTCGGGCATCGACGTGCTTTCGCTGGACGACATCGCCCGGCTGGTCCGGCGGATGGCCGAACGGGGTACGGCGGTGCTCCTCATCACCCATCGCGACGAGATGGTGCCGGTGGCCGATGTGGCTGCTCTGATGTGCGAGGGGGAAATCGTGCGGGTGGGCGAACCGCAGGCGGTGCGGGCGCACTATGCTCGGCGTTGCCGGCCCTGCGAGGTGGCCGGACCGGTCGAACCGGCCGGAGGGGACTATGAGCGACTTTGAGGCGATTCTGCAAGCCTATGCGCGGTCGGGTGGCGACCCCCACTTCCTGCGCTCATCCAAGGTCCCCAGTCTGGTGGTCAGTGGTAACCGGGTGTTGGGGGCCAATGAGGTTCCCGGTGTCCACCTGTTCTCGGAAGAGTTGCCCGACGGAGTGCGGGCCAGGGTGGTGGTGGACCCTGGAGTTCGGCTGGGTGCACCGGCGCATCTCTGCTTCGGCGTCATCCCCAGGGAGGGAGTGCAGCGCATCCTGTCGGAGTTCGAGATCGGCGATGGGGCGCAGGCCGAGTTTATCGCCCACTGTACCTTTCCGAACGCGGAGCAAGTGGTCCACCTGATGGAAGCCACCGTTCGTGTGGGCCGCGGTGCCATGATGCGATATCGGGAAACGCACTACCACGGAGAGCAGGGCGGGACTGAGGTGCGACCCAGAGCGCGGGTGATTGTGGATGAAGGAGGGCAGTTCGCCAGCGATTTCGTGCTGACTACCGGCCGCGTGGGACGGCTGGAGTTCGACTACGTCGTGGATGTCGCTGCGCGAGGCGTGGCCGAATTGACCACCAAGGCCTACGGCTACGGCGATGATGCCATCTCGGTCAAGGAGACGATCCGGCTGAACGGCGAAGGGGCACGGGGGTTGGCCAAGGCACGGATCGCCGTTCGTGACCGGGCAACCAGCGAGGTGATCGGGATCACCGAGGGCAATGCCCCTCTGGCCCGGGGGCACGTGGATTGTGTCGAGATCGTACGCGATCAGGCGGTGGCCAACGCCGTACCGGTGGTCAAGGTGACGGACCCCCGGGCCTATGTGACCCACGAGGCTGCCATCGGCACCGTGGACAAGAAGGAACTGGAGACGCTCATGGCCCGCGGTCTGGACGAAGAGAAAGCCGTGGACGTCATCATTCGAGGCATGCTGCGGGGCTGACGGGTGTTTCCCGCCAAGGAGGAAGGAGACACAGGTCAGCCTACGGGACAATGTTCCTGGCACGTCCGATGAAAGGAGGACGGAGATGGCGTGGAACCTACAGGTGCAGTCTATCGAGAGCCCGGCCGGCGTAGCCCTGGGCGTGCGCATCGGGAACCCCCAGAATCCTGAGAAAGCAACGATCATCGTGCTGATCGGGCACAAGGGGATGATCGTGTGCCGGAACTTTGACATCGCCGCCCTGGAGCAGAGAGGAGTTGCGGCGGCCAGAGTGCAAGGTATCACCTCGTTTGGGGAAGCCCTGACCGCGCCCATAGAATCGTGTACGGCCCAGGCCAGACAGATGGGCGTGACGGAAGGGATGAAAGGAGCGGATGCGCTGGCCAGGTTTCTGTAGACCGTTTCCGCCCGCACCGCCCGGGGTGAGGCCGGGGGGCCGGCCTCCGGCCGAAAATCGCCCGGTATGCTGAGGAGAAGCGGTGGCCATGAGATTCGCCGAGTTTATCCGCCGGAACTACCAGTGGATCATCCTGGGTGCCGTCCTCGTCGGGCTGCTGCTGGGGTTGTGGACGGCCGCGCCGGGCAGGTGGCTGCAAGGCTACTCCCAGGTGCTGACCTTTCTGATGATCCTGTTCATCAGCCTGACCATCACCCCACGCCAGTTCGCCATGGTCGTGCGCCAGCCGGTGGCGGTAGTCGCCGGCCTGGCGCTGAACTTTGCCTACATGCCGCTCCTGTGTTGGGCGCTGGCCCGCCTGCTGGCGGGCGATCCCCAACTGGCGACGGGCATCATCCTGGTCGGCGTGGTGCCCTGCGCCGGGATGGCCGCCGTCTGGACGGCGCTCTTGAAAGGGGATGTGCCGCTGGGGATGGCCATCAATGCCCTGACGATGGTGCTCGGGCCGTTCCTCATCCCGCCGCTCATGGTGCTGTTGGCCGGGTCGAGCGTTGCCATCGACGCCTGGGGCATGTTCCAGCAACTGGCCGTCATCCTGTTGATCCCCCTCGCGCTGGGGCTGGCCGGCCGCTGGCTGGCCGACCGCCTCTGGAATCCTCAGCCCTACCTGCCGCTCCTGCCGGCGCTTTCGGCGCTGACGGCGGTGCTCTTGATGTTCGCCGTCTGCAACGTCAGCATGCCGCTGATTCTGGAGCGCTGGGCGCTCGTACCAGCGCTGTTGGGGGCAGTGGTGCTGGTCTTTCCGCTGGGCTTCCTCGTCCCGCACTGGCTCGGCCGCTTTGTCTTTCGCTGGCCGCAGCGCATCGCCGTCACCTACTCCTCGGGCATGAAGAACCTGCCCATCGCCGTAGGGCTGGCCATGGCCAGTTTCAAGGGGCAACCGCTGGTGGGGCTGCCCGTAGCCCTGGCCTTTATCCTGCAGATGCTGACCGCCAGCGCGTTCTACCGCTACCTGATCTGGAAGGCGCCGGGCTCGTCTACCCCCGAGCGGATGGGCCAGGTGCCAGGAGGCAAGTGATGTTCAAGCGCATCTTGTGGGCAACCGACTTTTCGGAACAGGCCACGCGGGCCCGGGAATGGGCTGTCCGTTGTGCGCGCTGCAGTCAGGGCAAACTGTTCGCTCTGACCGTGGTGGACGTGGCCGACGTGCCCGTGCTGACCGATGTGGTGACGCCGGAGGTCAGCCGGGCCGATCTGGCCGAGGCCGAGGCCTGGACGGAAGCCAGGCTAACCGAGGCGGTTCAGGAACGTTTGACCAGGGAAATCGCCGAGATCCACGCCGCCGGTGTGGAGGCCGAGCCGGTGGTGCGGATCGGCTTGCCTTGGCGAGAGATCCTTGCCGCAGCGGAGGAACTCGACGTTGACATGATCGTGATCGGTTCGCACGGCAAACATGGGCTGAAGACGCTCGTCCTGGGCAACACGGTGGAGAACGTCACCCGGCGGGCGCCCTGCCCAGTGATGATCATTCGCTAGGTGGACCGGAAACGAGGGCCTTGAGCACCCAAACTGATGCCGTCAACGGGACAGATAGCAAGAACTCAAGTCTCAAGACGTACCATGTGACCGTGGAGCGCCAGGACGAGGCCCACGCGCGGGCCTTGTCCCACGGCCACACGCTGACTCTGGGCGTGCGCCGTGGCGATCCGACGGCCGGTTTCAACGCCGCCGAGACGTTATTGGCCGCGCTGGGGGTCTGCCTGATCACCAACATCAACGCCCTGGCCGATAAAATGCGCCTGCAGGTGGACGGCGTGCGCGTCGAGGTCGAGGGCGACCGCCGCGACGAGCCGCCGGGCATCGTCCGGGTTCGCTACCGCCTGGTACTGGACAGCCCGGAGCCGCCTGACAGGCTAGAGAAGCTGCACGACCTGGCCTTCAAGTGGGGCACGGTGACCAACACCCTGCTCGACGGCGCGGCGATCCGGGGCGAGTGGGCAGCGGCGCATCCGCGCACGCAGGTTTGAGGTCGAGCCTTGGATACAAGAGAATCTTCAAGAGAGGTATGAAATGGATATTCTTCTACTCGCCATCGTGACCTATCTGGTGATCGTCACCATCGGATACGTGATCCACAAATACCTGCAGATGCCCTGGATGTTCACCGTGGTGGTGTTCGGGATGCTCCTTTCTTCATTGGGCCTGTTCAAAGGGGTGATGGAAAGCCCAGAATTCCATTTT